>Ga0247832_1000269_pt1 | contig 106374 bp, 97 predicted proteins | sample LaCruzMarch2015__10_FD_192407 | JGI IMG/M metagenome (GOLD analysis project Ga0247832, IMG submission 192407) | Freshwater microbial communities from meromictic Lake La Cruz, Castile-La Mancha, Spain - LaCruzMarch2015_4m | ecosystem: Environmental > Aquatic > Freshwater > Lake | place: Spain... | reverse complement strand
TTTTGAGCGTTCACCCATTCGAGAAAGCACCTCTCCATGAACTACTTACGGAAAAGGATTTCAAAACTTTCACATCACCTCCCGCTAACCAATTGAATCTGTGGGACTTATAACCGGACGCTTGTGAGCCAGAATATGACAGTTTCAGCGGCAAGCACGCTGGCCTACAATAACACCACCAACACGACCCAGTCCCTAACGGTCCAAACCGGAAGCATGGTCCTCGATGCAGCTCTGACCGTGCAAAACATCTCGGCGAATACGACGCTGGTGAACAATATCAACATCACCCGCAACATGACGGGCACCGGGGACTTGATTGTCGACACCTATAATAATGTTGCGGACGGAGCAGTGGCATTTTCCAACGGCCGGGTGCAACTCAGCGGTGACAACACGGCGTGGGGCGGTGATTTGATCATTGCGAAAGGAACTGCTCAGTATTCTGGAGCCAATAGTTTAGGCGGAAGCGGATCAATCACCATCGGCACGACTGGTGACGCCTTCGGTGCCGCTCTAGGTTTCAACACCGGGAACACCAGTCAAACACTGAGCAAAGCGATCACAGTGACCACAGGCGGAATCCGCTTGATCAGGAACAACTCCGGGCCCGGCACTGCTGCTGACCTCACGCTCAGCGGGCCGATCAACCTTGAAGGGGATTTGACCGTGGATCACGCCGGACTTGGCGCGGGGAATAGCATCACGTTCTCTGGAGGTCTCACGGGCGTGGGAGGATTGAACGTCACATTCGTGGGTCCGCATCCGATCACCGACTCGTCCGTCCGCCTGACCGGCACTAACACCTACCTCGGAGAAACGGCAGTGAGTTCAGGCACCCTCATCCTCGGGACCGGCACCACCCTTGCAAGCACGAGCATTCGGGTAGCCACCGCTGGCACGCTGAACGTGGTTGAATTGACCAATCTCACTCTGACTATCGCATCCGGCAACCGCATCGGCGGTGACGGCATCGTCGCGGGGAGTCTCGCCCTCGATGCCGGAGCCCGGTTCGTGTTTTCGATGACTTCGACCCTCGACGTGAACGGCAGTGTCACCTTGGACAATAGCTTCAGCGTCGCAAGCCTGGTGAATGCAGACGGCACCGCGATCGACTGGTCCGCAGTCAGCGACGGCAGCTACACATTGATCGGTGCTTTCGGTTCTGACTTTAGCAACATCTCGAACTTCGGCTCAGGCAACCTCGGCTCTCTGGGAGCGGGTAAAAGTGGATACTTCGAAAACGCTGCCGGACTCACGGGCCTCAGCTTCGTGGTGGTGCCAGAGCCTCAAGTCTGTGTGCTGATCGCACTCGGCCTCGCGAGCGTGTTCTTTTTCCGCCTCCGCCGCCGGAGCGCATAGAGAATACTGGTTTTTACCATGAAGAGCGGGAAGGACATGAAGGCATGACTTTTCTGGAAGCCGACCCGACCAAGCGGGCTTGCCAGCGCCTATCGGATGGACGCGATGAATGCTCCTGCCTATCGGTATCGCATTACCCTTCATGCTATTCATGAGCTTCATGGTGATCCAACTGCATGGGTATAGGTCCCTAACCGCGACCACTCTGCGGGACAGGCTTACTCCGCAACTTCGATCAGCACTTCATTGCGACGCATAAACTCGGGCGTCCACGGCGGGTCGTAGTAAGCAAAAATGGGGTCGCCCTTCGCTGTGCGGCCTGTGGTTTTGATCCAAGCCGCAAGCGTTTCCAACGCTTTCTGCTGCTTTTCCCGCGATCCATATCCGCGAAACCGGATGGCTGCAAACAATCCGCCCGGCCGCGACTCCAAGCTGACATCGGATCCCGTCGGTTTCGGAGCGCCTGCCTCTCCGATTTCGGCAGGCAGCACAAACTGCATTGTCACAGGCCTGCTGTCCGCGTCGGATGGCATGAAGACCGGAGTCGTCATCGCAATTTTTTGATTCGACTCATTCTCGCCGGAGATGAAGCGGAACAACCGACCGAAGCCGTTGTTCCGCTCGCCGGACTCCACTGCGGTGGTCACCACACCCATCGGCGCATATCGGCGCAACTCGATCTCGCCATCGGCGGACACAACGCCATAGCGCGCGGTCTCATACGCCGCCCGCGACGACGCAACAAAAAGCGCGCCTCCGCCAATCAGCACCAATACCGGCAGCAGGATGAGTTTTTTTGTCATGTCCGCTAAGCCATCAGGCCTCTAAGCCGCAAAGTCAATGCCTCCCGGCTGATTTTCCCCGCCGCCACGTCGAGAACGATAGCTTCCCAAGCGTCGATATCGCGGGATGGCGCACCTAAATCGGGAAGGTGTCCATTTTCATGGAGAAAAATCAGTGCGGTTGCGAGCGCCGTGCGTTTGTTGCCATCGAGGAAAGGATGGTTTTTGCAAAGATAGAACAGAAAAGCAGCTGCGATCTCAATGACCTCGTCAAAAATGGGCTTCCCGAACATCAAAGCCTGCGGTGCCTCGATCGCTGACTCCAAAAGGTTGCCATCACGAATACCGGGATGCCCTCCGTGGGCAGCCAGAACCTGCTTATGGATCGCCATGACAGCCTCCTTCGTCGGGAATATCCAGTTTTGACTCACTGCGACAAACGCCGGAATAACTCGGAGTTTGCCCCGACCAGTGACTTTGCGAGCTCCGCCGCACGCTCAGGCTTTATGACCTCCCTAGCAGGCTCAATGGTCACCGATCCCCCATCATGAACCGTGATATTGACCTCATCACCCAACTTCAGATGAGTGAGATCCAAAAGCGTGCGATCAAAAATCAAACCACAGGAGTTACCAATTTTTGTGATTGTCCGAACCATGCAATAAAACTCTGTTTTACATCCCAATCTGTCAAGCAAACCTGAACCCGCTCCCCCGGGCGGGAGGGCGCAGTCCGAACCGTGAAATCCGAATCCCGCGCAGCTGCAACGGATCGTGCATCGCACGAACGGCCAGGCCAGCAACCGCAGAGACGCGGAGGAATTCAAAGTTCACAAAATCGGAATCATATCTCGCGAGTTACCGGCGCTCCGATTTAACCCGAAAACGATTCTGTCTAAACCTCATTAATCGCTGGAACCGGATTCAACCCTCCACGTCTCAGCGCCTCTGCGGGAGGATTCATGTGTCCGTTTTCCGTTTTAGGCCAGTCGCGTAGATCGACTCTCGAACTCCGAGTGCGGCCTCTTTGCCATTTGCCCCAGTCACCACAGCCGACAAAAAAGCGGAAAGATTCAAATCATAGGCCTACCGCAGTGGCGGCAGGGATTTTTGAAAGGTGTTGGATCGTTGGCGGCTCGGACAGACAAAATCCAGACAATTTGATTGACTGCCCGCGGTTTTATTGCGATCTTCTCAACAAATACCGCGTACTAATGTGCGCCGACGCACCGAAATTCAATCACCCCGAAACACCTCCACCGACCCCGACCCGCCAACATTCACGACCAGACACACCCCAAATGAAGACAAAAAACTCATCACTCTTCCGCCGCGCAACCACAGCGGCTTTCGTGGCAACAGCGCTTGCTTTCACATACTCGGCACAAGCCCAAAAGTCTTGGACTGGAGGCTGTGCGACAAACTCTAGCTGGAATGTGGGCGCTAACTGGAACGGCAGCAGTGTCCCAGTATGGGGAAACACCATGAATTTGACCATCGACGTGGCGGCCTCGACCCAAAGCTACTTCGGTAATGCAATTCCGATCGTGAGTTCGATCTCGATCGGTCCGCTCGTCGACACAGACTTCGGGGCAACGTTGAGATCGCAAACTACGTCAGGCGGACTAGCAAGAAATTTAACGTTTTCGTCGAGCACTGGTAACGCTTCCCTTACGACCGATATTGGTTCATCTGGTAACGTCACATTCGGAGTTGCCAGCGGTCATGCTGCCGGCGGAGGGGCCATCGTTCTCACCAGCAATCTCACCATCACTCACAACGGAACTGGGGAACTCCTCTTTAATCGGCCGCTGGAAGGTGCTGGTTCGCTCACAAAAACCGGAAACGGAACTTTCCGTTATGCACCAACCGTCACTCCAAGCAGCTATAACGGAACGATCAACCTTAATCAGGGCCGGGCAATTTTCGCTGCTGTTAACGGAGCATCCGACGACTTCGGAGCAACCGCCTTGTTTAACCTCGGGGGTGGTACCATGGAGATCCGGACGACGACTGCCCTCAATAAATCGATGTCGACCAATATGACGGTCTCTGCCGCCAGCACCTTTGCCTACAACAACATTGCAGCTACTGACCAAAGCTTGACGATAGGAACCGGCACTATGGTGCTCAACGGGAATCTGACGGTGCAAAACATTTCAACCTCGGTCGCCGGTAACAACATCATCAACATCACCCGCAACATGACTGGCAGCGGAAATTTGATCGTTGCTACCTACAATAACGTAGCATCCGGAGCAGTGGCCTTCTCCAATGGTCGTGTTCAGTTCAGCGGTGACAATACTGCTTGGACAGGCAATCTTGTCGTAGCACGCGGGACGGCTCAATTCTCTGGGACCAAATCTTTCGTGCCGGCTGCAGGTTCGATAACTCTGGGGACAACCGGCAACGCTACCGGAGCAGGCCTTGGTTTCAACCAGGCAGCAACCGATGCGAATCTCGCCAACGCAATCACAGTCACGACAGGCGGCGTCAGGTTGATCAGAAACAACGCCGGCCCAGGCTCTTCAAATAACATAACGGTAAGTGGACCGGTGACCCTAAACGGCGACCTTACTCTCGACCACGCTGGCCTTGGCGCTAGTCAGTCAATCACTATTTCCGGTAACGTGACAGGCGGCGGCGGTTTGAACGTTACCTACGTTGGTCCACACCAATTAGCAGGCTCATCCGTGCGGCTAACCGGCACCAACACATACACCGGAGCCACAAATGTAGGTTCAAACGCGACCCTGGATTTGGAAGGTTCATTGACCTCTAACATCGCTGTTGCAGCGAACGCAAACATCGGGGGCGACGGAAGCACCACTGGAAGCCTCAATCTAGCATCAGGGGCACGCTTCGTCTTCTCAACGACCGCAACTCTCGATGTGATGGGAGCGACTACGTTTGACAATAGCTTCAACTTGGCGAGCCTTGTATCGGCGAGTGGTGGTGACGTCGCTTGGAGTTCTGTAAGTCTAGGCACGTATAACCTCATTGGTGTGACGGGGAGCAGCCTCTCGAACATTGGCAACTTCGGGTTCGATAACCGCGCAGCGATCGGCGACAAGGTTGGCTACTTCCAGGGTGCCACCGGCTTGCAACTGGTCGTGATTCCTGAGGCCTCCACTTGGGCGATTGTCGGAATCGGTTTGTTTGGCATGGTGGTGTTCCACCGCCTCCGTCGTCGCAGCCGGGGTGCTTGAGGCGGGGCAGGGCTAGGATAGCGCGAGCCCTTCGGGACTCAGAATCATTTGGCGGGAGACGCGAGCAGCGCCTCCCGCCTTTTTTGTGGATCGACCGATTGACCGAGGCGCATTCCACGATGTGAAGCGAACCACGAAAGATATCATAAGTGCGAAAGTGGTTAGCGACGGGGGAGACACTGCCGGCTGGCGTATCACCTCAAACCCGGATCCAGCGATCGACGAGTTTCAGACAGGATTAACAAGATTTACAGGATGGATTTATAGCGAAACGGGGGCGGACAAAGGTGTTTCCGAACGGGTTTCTGCAACTCTCTTTCCGGGAATCTTGTCCATCTTGTTAATCCTGTCCAAAAACGGTTTTCGCGATAAAACCAGCGGGCAGCAGGGCTGGGATGGGTGATTTTTTGAAATCGGCCACGTTGCGTGTGATAATGATTCGCACGTGGGCTTGGATGGCGGATGCAACTTGCAAGGCATCCTCAAAGTCATCAAGCGGCAATGTTCTGGCGAGTCGGGCGGCTTGTGAATCGACGGTGCAAACTTCGAAGACGCTCAGGATGGCATCGATGTGCTGAATCGCCGCAGCCCGACCGACCGAGCGTTCGCCAATGTAGTAGAGGTTCGACAGCGTGTGCCATGAGATCCAACCGCTACCCGGGAAGCGCGTAAACTCATCGATCACACGCGAACTGTCCTCGACCAGTCCTTTGCGTTCGAGAAGGACATCGAGAAAAATGTTGGTATCTAACAACGCAACCATCACCGCAGATGCTTCGCGCGCAAGAATTCCATCCGGGCGTCCGCACCATCAGGCGGTTGTTTCCATCGACCGCGGAGCTGATCGCTCAGGGGGACCGGTGACTCGCTGGCCGAAAGCCGGGAACTCCATTCCTCGAACAATCGGGACACCGACGTCTGCCGCTGGCCCGCCAGGCGCTTGATTCGCGTAATCACTTCTGAGTCCACCGAGAGCGTCAACTTGGTTTTCATGACACGTATGTTATGCTTTGAATACGTGCGCGTCAACCTTGGAACACCTGTGTATCGGGCAAATGCCGCTCACTCCCTCTGCGCCTCCGCGTCTCCGCGCGATTTTGCGTCCGTTACCCGTGACTGGTAGTGGAGGAAGGCGTTCACGTTTGCGTCGTTGTCGTGCAGTTCGCGCACGAAGCGGGCGCATTCGGCGTGAGTGTGGGCGAGGCGGGCGGGATCGGCGATGAGGCTGGTGATTTGGGATGCAAATTTCTCGATGTCTCCGTTTGCATACACACCGAGTTCGTAGAGGTCGAAGAGTTGATCCGGGTTCACGTCGAGTGATGCAAGGGCGGTGTGTCCGAGCCCGGATTGGATGAAGCTATTGGGCCAACCTTCGAACGTGGACGTATTCACGAAGATGTTTGCGGAGTCGTAAACTTCTTGGATTTGGTGGTAGGGGACTTTTTCGTGAAATTCGAGGTTGGGTAATGTGGTCGCGCGGGCGGCCACGGTGGCCCAGAGCTGCTGGTCCTCGCAGGGGCAAATCATCCGGCATCGCAAATGCGGAAGGCGCTCCACGAGGTCGAGGAAGAGATGCGGCCGTTTGATCGGCTGGCATCGGGCGACCCAGAGAAGATCGATCGATTTTTCGGCTGTGTGTGGAGTGGATCGGGGGAGTATCAGGTTGCGATACATCCCGCACGACTGCCCGTTCTTTTCAAAGCAGGCGGCTTGGTAGTTCGTCATAGCGAACCGGATCTCGCACCCGGCCACGCCGCGTTTGAAGAGAGCACCCCGCACCGGGTTTTGGCGTCGGAATTCGCCGTTGACCTCGGTATCGAGGCCGCAGATGAAGCCAAGCTGATAGCCAAAGAATCGCTGCATCTGAAGCAGTATCCACAACCATGTTGTCCAGCCGAGCACATAGACATGCGTCGGTCGCTCCTCGGCGAGGATTTTTGCGATTCTTGGGAGCGCAAAGACCAGATCGACCACGCCACCCGTCTGAAATCGCCCACCATTTCGGGTCTTCACGCCGTCGAGGACCTCTCCGTCCCGCTGGCCGACGTCGCCACCGACGACCACACAATCGATGCCGCGTTTTGCCAACTCGCGTGAGAGCAGCGCGATCTGTAACTCCGCCCCGCCGGAGACCCGGTCCTTACTACCGGAAAGGACCAGATGCGCGTAACTCGACAAAAAGAGCACCTTCATTTGCGGAGAGAGAGGAGCGTGAGCCGAACCCACGGCATATGAAAAATCAAGCGCGGCTCGTGATGCAGCATCGCTGCGACAAAGCGGGACCGCTCGGATCGCGGCATGCGACCTGCGAGCATGTAATGCTGATCGGCCACCATCCGATCCAACCCACGCAATCGGCGGTGTCCCCGCAGGAATCCCAGACGCACGTCGTGGAAGGCGGCAAAATAGCGTGCCCAATTCGCGCTGGGCACCGGTTGGCTCCAAACCGCGGCGATGCAATCGATATCGGCCTGGGGCATGCCGGGGGCAAGTGCCGCGAGATTCCTGTGGAGGATAGTTTGGATTGCCTTAGTTTTTGCGTCTCCGGTTCCGGCGTGTTCGGCTGCCATGACTGATTGCGCATGCTGACGGTAGGAAACAAGCGGTGTTGGGAGCGTGACCACTGGAAATTCAGCTGCCACCCGCCCCCATAAGTCCAAATCTTCACACGCGCGACAATCCCGGTATCCGCCGAATCGCTCCAAAATGATATCGCGGCGGAACATCGCGCTACTATGCGCAAATGGAGTCCGGAATCCACAATCCCATCGGACAAGATCGGCCGACCCGCCCGTGCGCCAGCACCCGCACCAACGGCCATTGTCATCAATGAGCGTGGCATCCGAACCGAGGAGCGGAACCGACGGATTGCCGCGCAGGAACTGGAGCTGTCGATCCAGCCGATCCTGGTGCGCGGGATCGTCTGCATCCTGTCGTGCGATAAATACACCTTGTGCTTCAGCGAGCCCGCGATTCAGCGAGGCCACCAGGCCGATGTTCGCGGGATTGGACACGATGCGGATACGCGGATCGCCCGAGGCGCGAGCGATCTCCATCGAGTTGTCGGTCGAGCCGTCGTTTACGAGGACGATTTCAAAATCGGCGAACGACTGGTTCTTCAGGCTTTCGAGGGTTTCCGCGAGGTGGCGCGCTCCATTGAAAACTGGCATCAACACGGTGACAGCGGGTGGGCCACTCATGATGCTGGGTTCGGGCGATCCAGAAGATCCGTGAAGATTTCGCGGTGACGGGCGACCCATTTAACTTTGTCAAAACTTGAGACTGCATGCAGTCGCGCCGAACGCGAAAATCCGGCGTGCCGCCGCATGATCGCCTCGACCGCGTCTGCCATTCCGACAGGGTCGGCTGGATGGTCTGCTGTCCAATCATCGCACACATCAACCAAGCACCCTGCCGACTCCGGGATGAGGTCGGTCATTCCACCGCTTCGTGAGCCCACGACGGGAAGGCCGCAAGCCATCGCTTCGATCGGCACGGTCGGGCACGGGTCCTTATACTTCGGATGAAGCAATATGTCGCTGGAACGATAGATCGCGGGTGCTTCGTCCTGCGAAAATCGTGACCGCAGCGTCACGTGTGGCTTCAGATTGCGGGCGCGAAGGGATTCCTCCACTTGGTCATCTGCTCCGCGCCAGCGCAGTTCCCCCGAGATTGTCAAATGCACACACCTGCCCCGCGATCGAAGCTCTGCGAGGCAATCGAGTGCGGATTGAACCCGATAGAATGCGTGATTCGTTCCCATTGCGAGGAGTCGCCACGGCAGTTTGTCCGAATCGTCGTCCGCTTCCCGGACGGGAGAAAAGTGGTCCAAATCCACCGGATTCCACAAGATCTCTGAGGGCACAGCCACGGGGCCCAGATAGCGGTCGGCCGACGTGCGGCAGAATTCGCTTTGGTAAATGATGTAATCCGCCTGATGAATCAGCTCGCGCATGGGTGCGTTGAACCACGGATACCCGTGGCCACACCACGACGGATAGGCGACACCGTTTTGGTTCCAGACGACGGGAACGTGGTTTCTGCGGGCCCACGCGACCAGCTCGGAGGGGTATGGAATCAGGTGCAAAATGCTGCTGACGAGATAGAGGATGGAAAAATCAGACCGGTGTTCCCCGAATTGATCGCGCAGGTGATTCAGTTTCACTCCGCCGCCGATGCGGGTTTCGGCGGGCCGCTCGGGATCGCTCAACCATCCGAAATTCGGACGTGGGTCTCCTCCAGCAGGCGGTGGTTTGATGTCCAGCAAACGGCGTCGATAGGCGGAGCGCCTTCGATAATGGTAAATCCGCCGCAAGCGCTCAATCAGAGCGAACCGCAGACGGTCTGCGGCCGGGATCGGTTCGACGATTTTCAAAGGCGAGATATTTCCCGGAACCATCTTTACCTCCACGGGATGTTGCGACCGAGCAGGGTGGCTAGACGCGCATCCTCCGGAGCATAGAATTCGGTCAAGAGCTGCCGCGCCGCATCTGGAATTTTCGACGCCGATCCGCCACCGTCCCTCGCGACTGGCAGCAGATTCACCGGATTATCGCGGAGCCCAACGTGTTGGAACGCTGATTGCACGACGTTCACAGGACGCTGGAAAAAATCTTCACTGAACAAAAACAAACATTGCTCGCGAGGGAAGAATTCCAGCCAGCGCTCGATTGACTGCGCATACAATCCGGATTGCACGTAGCGCACCGGATGAAATGCCTGACGCGACGCGGCATCGATCAACGGGGCCAGCGCAGGATCCTGCAGCCATGCAATGGCCCGTGGGACCACCACATCGAACGGCTCACGTTCCCGACCATCTTTTTGGAACATCCGAAAATCCGACCATGCCCGTGCGACCGGATCGCGCAGGAGGAAAATCAGCCGCGCTTGCGGAATGACGGCGTGCACGTTGCGGGGGCCGTCCGGATGGCAAAAATACTCCACGCTCGCGTCACCGACTGAAAACGAGCGGCCAAGCCGCAAAGGAAAGTTCATTGCCGAGCGCAGGCGGCTGCCGGGGTAGTGCAGGAAGTTGGTGGGCTCTTTTCGGAAGCCGCGCCGACAGTCCGGGTGGTCCACCAAATAGTCGTAAAGCGTCGAGGTGCCGCACTTCGGTGCACCGGCCAAAACCCACGTCGGCATGGCACGCAGCGGTGCCGTCGCCAGCCTCCACGCTTTCAGCACCTCAGCTTGTATGTCCGGACGTTTTTCCATCAGGCAATATCAGATCGTATCTGGTCCGCGATCCTAGCGGCAACATGCTCCCATGTGAATCGTTCAAACACATTCGCACGCCCGGCCAATCCCATCGATTCGCGGAGTGCCCGGTCGTCCAGCAGTTCGGTCAAGCGGGCAGCAAGATCGGTGGGATTACACAGGTAGCCGGATTTTCCATCAATCACACGTTCGAGATTTCCACCCACGCGCGTGGCAACCACGGGAAGCGCGTAGCCAGCGGCTTCAGCCAGAACGGACGCTGATGGGTCCATGCGACTTGGCAGGCAGAAGATATCGGCACTGCGATAACACTCCGCAGCTTGGTCAGCGGACAGTCGCCCAAAAATTCGAACCCCATCCTCCCTCACGCCAGGATCGCAACCGACGATCCAAAGTTCTGCATTCGGACGCGAGCGTTTGACTGTACGGAAAGCCTCCGCCAACTCGGGCCCTCCCTTGCGCTCCCAATCCACTGCCATGAACAAGATGACGTTTCCAGATCGCTTTGAAAAATCCACGCTGTCTGGCGGCGGAATATTGCAGCCCGAGTGCACGCACGACACACGGGACAGATCGACGTGGTAATCCTCGATGACAGACATTCGCGCGAACTCGCTGAGCACAAATGTCCTTGTGGACTCACGATACAAGGACCTCTCCATTTGCAGCCACTTGGTGGACACCGGGAGTGACGGGCGTGGCACTGGATACCGCATGTTGGCGAGGTAGGTATGATCCGTGTAGCTGAAATGCGGAATGCCGGGCACCCTTGCATCGAACAACGATTGGGTTTGAAACGTGAAGGCGGTGTGTGATTGCCGATTCTCGCGCGCCGACCACTGCCGAATCGCCTCCAAGACACACGGAATTCGCGGAAAAAAATCTCTGGGTGGCTGACGGTTGGATACGATCACCTTGCCGTAGCGCGCAAGTGCTTCGATGGTTGCGCGAAGATACAGCGACGGTTGCGCGCGAACGATGTCATTTTCCACATCGACCAATCGCCATTGATACTCTGGCATCGCCGCAGGCAGTGCCTTCCAGAGTGTTTGATTGATAAGGGAAAAATTTCCGATTTTGAAAAAGGTCACATTTTTCATGGCTAACCTATCCGGCAAGAATTGCATCAACCGCATTCGCGTGCAGCGGGGCGACCCGATTGGTCGAGTAATGCTCCTCGACCACGGCGCGCGCGGCCACTCCGCTTGATTCCAACATTTGCGGGTGCATCAGGTTTTCAAAAGCTGCCAGCCATGACGCGTCCGAATCGCAGATCGTGACAGCCCCCAGCTCAGCCAACTCGGCGACCCGAAGATAGCTCGGAACCGGGCTTGCGATGGCTGGCATGCCACACGCCATGCCGAGTGTGATTTTCCATTCGGTGTGCGACCAGTTGTATGGAGCGACCAAAGTCCGTGGGGAAATGATGACTCCCCCATTAGAGTACAGGCTCAAAAGCCGACGCACGTCATGAAACCGATGCACGGTGTGCGGTATGTTCTGCAAGAATTGCTCGAATTGCGCACGCACTTCAGGCTTCCACGCGGCCCGCTCCGATAGGTCATCCGTGACCAAATGCAGATGCAGTCGGTCTTTGAGTGACTCCAGAGGTGCCTGCGCAACTAGCAGCTCAAATGCTTTCGACCCCATTCCACTCCACCAGACTTGCAAGCGACCATCCCGGATTGGCGACTTCCCAAAGACTCGTGGACGCAGGGTCAAGTTCACGTGATCCGAAATCGCAAAAACCTTGGCGTTAAAGTCGGCACAGACGTCGGCGAGGTGATGTGACGACGCGATCACGCCATTCGCTCCCGTCGTCATCGCAACCGCAGCGCGGCGTTGTTCCGCGCGGGGCGCGAGGTCCTGCATCGGCACGTCGGGATCTTCGTAAACCGTGTAGTAATCGACGTTCGCCTCAAAAATGGTGGCAATCCCCTGGCTCCGCAACGTGTCGGCTAGCTCCTCGCATTCGGGTCCCATTGATTTAAGAAAGACGACCGCATCCAACGCCATGCCGGGGCGATAAAGCCGATAGTCCGCCCGCCCGGATTTCCGTAGGTGATCCGCAACCCAGTGGAACCGCATGAAGCTCATCGGCGACTGGCGGTCATCCCACCCGGTCCACAGCCCGTAAAACGGCATGCCACGACGCATCGCATCCCGCGATGGCACCCGGCTATTGATGACAAATCCCACGCGAATCATGGTGTTTCAGGTCCGGCTGGAAAGAATGCACACACGGGCTTGGAGACCAGCGGGCCGCGCGCATATTTCTGATATTTCCAATCGATCGGTTTGGCTCCGAGGAATTTTTCCTTTGCGCGGCGGATGAGTTTTTCGAATGACCATGCGTGGCGATCCATGATGTTTTGGCGCGGGGCAGGGTGGGGCGCATCCTTGCTTGAGCGCTTCAAAAAGCAGAGATGCAAACACCGGAAGTCGGCATGATCCCAATCGACGGACTCATGCAGGGAACACCGCAGCGACGCATCAAATTGTTTCCGGAAGACGATCTCTCCGCCGTGTAATCGCTCGATGCAATCTCCATCCCACGACTCGATTGCGTAAAAGTTGTAGAGTTTTGTCATGCTCCGGCACGGCGGCGCGAGGTGGCCCTTGCCGGATTTCATAGACGCATCCAACGATTTGACGTTGAGCACATTCCCGAAAATCACCCACCATTGGTTGAACTCGCCGGCCTCCAAGCGAGCCCTGAACCGGAGCAACCCAGCCGGATCGTAAACTTCATCCCCATCGACGCCGAACACCCAGGTGTCCGAGCCGGCGTAGGTCTTGATGACTCGATGGGAGTCTCTGGTGTCATGCGTTGGAATAATGCGGATTTTTGGCGCAAACTCCTCGCTCAGATGCTTCAAGGTCGCGGGCGTGAAATCATCCGAGTCGTGGTCCACAATGATGAGTTCGTCACAAAATTCGATAACGTTGCGCACCGCCACCTCGACGAAGCGGTCTTCATTGTGCAACAGCATGATCCCGATCACCCTCATTGGCACTCGATCCGGGCTCGGGCTTCCTCCATGAGGTAGCGGGCATTGGCGAGCGGCGATGCGACATCGTTCCAATGCTTGAAATTCGCTTCTCCCATGGCGCGCAAATGCTCATAGGATGTGGCTTCCAGCTTCTCATTCAAGTCGCTGAAATCATCCGCCACGACGACATAGTTGACATTCTCGATGAGCGGCGTGCGCAGATTCGACATGAGTTGATTTGCAAAGATGGGTGCTCCAAGCATCAGTAAGTTGAGTGGTTTGAATCCGATACAGCCTTGCAGTCCGCGCGTGATCACAGGCACCTTCGCGGACGAGGCCATGCGGCACCAATCCGTCAGTCCCACCGCCTTGTGAACCCGATTGCGGTGCGATTCCGGAACAGGATCCTTAGCCTCCACGAGTCCCCCCACGAGCCGTCGGCTAGATCCGGAAACTTGATCCATCAGCGCCAACGAAGTCGCGCGGGTTTCCGCCCAATACCGTCCCAGAAAGAAGACATCATGGGGTTTTGATGCCACGGCGGATTTCAGCCAGCGCCCTTGCATTTGATGGAAATACCACCGGTTGCGCAGCATCGATGCGTGCAGTTCCATGGAAAAGTTCGCCCGCCGAAACTTAAACGCCTGCGAAACATCCACCGGCTCCGGGATCAATGCGTCGAGAATCGGGAGCGAGTCCCAGTAATCCCCTGCGACTCGCTGACCCGAATGGAGGTAGGTTTCCTGATAGTTCGATTTGAAATACAAATCGCACCAGTCGAGCAACCGGGGCGGGATTTTGTAGTAGATGTCATTTGCGTCATAGACACATCGGGTCGTCTTTCCTTCGATTTCGACTTCGAAGACGACTATGTTCTTGTGGCTGTTGTAGGGCTCGCCCTCGCGCGATGGGGCTCCACGAACTTCGAATGCCTCGTAGCGCTCCTTGATCAGCGCAATTTGTCCCATACGCCGCAGCGCATCGAATCCAAAGAGGACATACATCTTTTTGTATGCATATCCGTCATTCCAGATTCGGACCACTGGGCGCGAGTGCTTCACAGACGACCGGATTCCACGATGAGCCGCTGCAAAACATCTGCGTAATCCATAACCATCCTCTCGCCCGATGGAAGATGCCCAAGCAAGCGGTGACGCAGGTCTCCGAGCCGATTGGCGGCTTTCTGAATCGCCGCCGTCGGGTCATCCCGAAATCCGATGCCATACCGCTTTCCAGCTTCGACGATGCCGCCGCCGTCTTCATGATAAACCAGCGGAAGCCCGCATTGGGCTCCTTCGACATGGTGCATTCCGCACGGCTCCCACCGCGAAGCAGTCACATAGAGGTGGCATTCACGCAGTTTGGCAGCCAACGGAAATCCGGTCATCGGGCCAAACGTCTCCGCCGAGCGCCACGTGATTTCTTTTGGCCAGCGACCAATAATGCGAAGCGCCACTCCAGGCAACTTCCCATCTGCGATCAGCGTGTCGATCTGCTGATATACATCATATCCTTTGAGCCAGTTATCCGACCAATGGTGCGTGACAAGCCGCACGGTTTCGCCCGGAGCGGGCAAATGGTTGCCGAGCGGATGGTAAACTTTTGGATCTGCGCCGTTATAGATCACGCTGTGCGGGCGGGTGGAATCAAACCATCGCTCTGCGAAGTAATCTCTGAGCCATTCGGATATGAAGACGGTGAAATCCGACAACTCGTGTGTCCGCCGGAGCAAGTCATCGATGTCATCCGTCCCTTTGCGTTGATCACATTCGTTGATCCTGTGCAGCACTGGCACCTGTGGGTGCGTTTCTCGGAATTTTTCCAGATCCGCCAATCCGAACCGCTTTGCTGGGTGATCCCTGCGCGGATCAATCATCAACACCGCGTCGGTTTCGGCGTTCAGATCGAATGCCACACGCCACCCGCGACGCCAGAGGAGGTTGGAGAGTTGGGAAACAAATGGACTGCTCCCGCCCCATGGTCCGCGTGCGGGGACCATGCTGATTGCGACGGTAGGTTTGCGAGTGCGTTGAAAAAACATACGAGGATGGATGCGCTAGCTCTATCCAACCGCAGAATTGCCCCCATGCCAAGCCACCGCTTTCGTGCAGATATCGTTCAGGCGCTTTGCGAACCCAGCGATGTCTCCGCGCTCGACGACCCGCGCACGCGCACTGCCAGCCAGCAACTCCGATTCGCGCGGTTGGTTCAGCAATGTCTGGACTGCTCTCGCGAGCGCATCGACGGAACCACAGTCGACCAAAATCAGATGCTCACCATCAGAAAATTCCTCCACCGTCCACAATCCAGAGGTGCGCGATAACACGACTGGACGGCCGCACGCCATCGCTTGCAGCGCGACACTCTGGCCGGATGGCTGGATCGATTCAATCACCGGAACAATCACAACGGCCGCTCCCCGATAAAGTTCCCGGAGTTCCTGATCCGTCACGGCCGGGCTGTGCCAGCTTGCCGTCACGATCTCGACGTTGTCCGGAAGGGGCCCGTCGATCTTGCGTTTTGTGAGAATTTTGACAGGCATTTCCCATGATGCCGCAGCACGAACCAGCGTCGCGTAATCCCGCCGCGCATCATTTCCGACTGCGAGGATGTATTCGCCACGCGTGGGATTTTCAGCGGGAGTCCAGAATCCGGTATCGACTCCAAATGCATTCGGATGCAGACGAGCAGCCGGAATATCAAAAATCTTCGCGGTCGCTATCGCCTCTGCGTCCGCAAAAAACGTGCAGTCTTGGTGCCCGAGAACCCATGAAGAAATTCGCTGTTTCATCTGCGTCGGCGGATGGTTTGCGATTCCGCAATGGATCGCCACGATTGGAGGAAATGCGAACCCGAGACGCTGGAGGAGTCCGACTGCGAGCGCGATGTAGGATGTAGTAAGCACGACGACGTCCGCGCTGCGGAGTTTGCTTCGTAACGCGACCGTTCCGAGCAAATGCTCAGCCCGCACGCGCACCGGAAACACGCTCCCAAGAAGCGCCTCGATGAACTTTGCGGGAACTGCATCCGGTTGATCGTGAAAATCCAACACCCCGACATCCCATCCGGCCTGCTCCATTTCCACTGCGCCGTAGAAGAACTCGCTGGGTTCATCGGCGCGCGTGGGTGAGGCCCAGCGCGATTCCCGCCCTCCCGAGTAAACAAAAACGATCCGACGCTTCTTCAAGAAAATGGACGCAGAGATTCGATGTGGAGGTGCCGTGGTGTGTAGCCGCGCGGTTTCATGGCAAAATTGCTGAAGTGCACCGCCGCTGCCGACTCCCAGCCCGGCAGGAAGTATTCCGCGCAATCCCGCCGCTGTGTGAACGCCTCGGGACGGCGGATCAGGACCTTCATGTCCGAAGTGCATTTCCACCATCCGACGCGGTCTGCGGCATCCGCTTTGTAGTCTGCGAACAGGCGGCAAATCCGCATGAACTCATCCGCCGTGCCGCTCACGAGGCAAGGCACATGGCGTTCGTAAACAGTGATTTCACCCACCTCGTGCGGTGTGAACGTGTAGTTCATCACATCGTAGTCGCACATGAATCCGCCACCCCGAGCTGCGACCGCTAACCACCGCGCGAACGACGCATACGCCATGCCCGGGCGCAGCCGGGTGGGTTGTTTTTTGAAGGCACGTTTTAGTTTCCGGGCGACCGGGTCGTCGGGTAGATCCGTTTCGTCCAACACAACGGGATTCCATCCGCGCAAGGCCCATGACTTTTTCCAAAGTTCAATCAGGCCGAGTTCATCGTCCTGCGGTTTTCCCGCCAGTGGAACATAGTAGGTGAATACTTTCATCGTTAGGGAAGTAGCTTGCGCTTGATCGGTCGCAGCACGCGCTCCAGCCAAATCCATGGCCGAATCAACAAATCAAACAGGCAAGCAATCAGCCGCCCTCCGGCTCCAAGCACTTGGAGGTGGCATCCGATCAGACACGAAACACCGGGCAAGATGACACGAATTTTCCGACTGGAATTCACCCGGTCCGCCACTGCAGCCATGTCAGGCGCGCGGCCATGCAGGATGCGAACCAATCCCCGCCCGACGGAGGCAGGCATCACAGTCCGGAGGTTGTATTCGCTCGGAAGCACGTAGAGCGAAACCATCGGTGATTGATACACCGCGGCGCGGAATGCGGGTTGATCGCTGTCGAGTTTTCCGGTTTCTGCGACCTCTTGCGCGTAGAGTTTCAGCCACAATTGAAACAGCCCGCGAACGGCTTCCGTGTTCCGATATACCATGACGCCGGTGTTCAATTCGGCAAAACAGGTCGGTGTCGAAAACGGCCGATCATGACGGAATGGAGCGTGCGTCACTGCCAAATCAAAGCGCTCCAGCAAATCGAATAAATCGGCGACCGGCCCACAAAGAAAGGTATCTGTATCGAGAAACAATGTCTTTTCGAATGGGGATTCACAAAGCGGTGCGATTTTATCCACGAACGAGTGCCGTGCATTTTTGAGCATCCGGATTTCATCAAATACTCCGGCCGGAATCTGATTCTGATCGGTGTACAACACGACGGGCAGCCCCGGCATTTGCTCGCGGAGCGAACGCACTGACACGAGCATCTCGTCCAGATGACGGCGTCCGGTGGCGACGTAAATCACCCCGCAATCGGCAAATGGTTTTCCAACTTCACTCATGATTCAAGTCGTCCGTGGCGGCGGCGGATTTTTAGAAGTTCGCAAAACATCGGGACAGCGTGGCGGCTCAGGCTGACCGTGCCGCCGGCAACATCTTTCCAATCGACAGGAAACTCGACGATCCTGCAATTCGATCGTGCAAGCGTCACCAACAATTCCACGTCGAATGCCAAGCGCGACGCTTCGAGCCCCAAGCGGTCCGCATTCAAAAATGCCTCTCGCCGGAGCAGCTTGAACCCGCACTGGCTGTCATAAACTTCCAAGCCGGTCAATCCGGACACCAGCGTGGCGAAGACGCGTCCGGCGTAATGACGGGCCGCGAGGCGCTTCACATCGCGACCGAGCATTTTGACGCGGCTTGCGATCACGGCATCCGCTTTCAATTCCGGCCATGAATTCCAAATGCGCAGCACCTCGTCTGCGGAAACGGCACCATCCGCATCCACGAATGCGAGGCAGTCGGTCGTCGGCCCGGCCCGCCATCCGCTATAAACCGCAGCGCCTTTGCCGAGGTTTTCCGGGAGCATCAACGGATCCAGCAAATCCGGCCCCCCGTCCTTCGCGCAATCCGTCCGGGTTTTGTTGACAAGAGCCATGGCTTCAGCCGCAGCTTGTGGACCAGAGCCGTCGTCGACGACTCGAATACAAAACCCGGCCGGAAGCTTTTGCATCAACTCGGTCAAAAAGGGCGCCAGCCGCGCGGCGTCGCGAAAGGACGGAATCACCAACAGGCATTGGGGTTGGGCAATCATTCCGGCCATCCCTGCACCATGATCGGACGATCTCCCCAAACCCGCCACAGGACTTGATCCACGACCCAACGCGGAAAACGTCCGGGGAGTTTCGCAGCCTGCGTGCGAATTTGGTACGACACGAAATTCGGATCAAAACCGCCGTGATATTTCCGGCCGATTTCAGCGATTTCGCGCATCCGCTTCCATCCGCCGGTTGAGGTTTTGGTTTCGTCGTAATACCGGATGCGCGCGATTTCATCTGGGATCGAGACCACGTCGCCCGCCGCCGCTAGGCGGATCAATAGCTCCCAGTCCATCGCATACTCCAGTGATTCATCGAGTGCTCCGACCTTAAGAAATGAATCCCGACGAAAAAACATCGCCGGCTGCACCACCCGATATGCGGTGCGGAGGTCCCGCCGACTGAACTCCCGGAAGGGAACGGTCCGGATGAGCGCGCCGGCGCGGTCCATTTTCGAGCCTAATCCATAGACGACGACCGCCTCGGGACTGGCGGCAAATGCGGCGCCGATCGCAGCCAGTGCTCCGCGGCACAAGGTATCATCGGAGTTCAGCCATCCAATCACCTCGCCGCTCGCGAGCTTTGCGCCTTTGTTGATGGCGTTGCTTTGGCCCGTATCGGGTTCGCGCACCACGGTGGCGCCGGTCTCGTTTTTCCAGCTTTCAAGGATCTGTGGCGTTGCGTCCGATGACATGGCATCGATCACAATGTGTTCAAAATCCGCACCCTCTTGATCCCGGAGCGACTGCAAGGTGTGCGGGAGAAATTCCGCCTGATTGAAGGTCGGCGTGATGAGACTAATCTTCACCTTGCAGGATCTCCGGTTGGTAGGAGTGGTCGGATCCAATCCACAAATCGCTGCGTGTTCTCAGACGTGCCATCGCTATTCAAATGATACACTGTGTCGTAAAACTTCGAGCGCGGAAGCATCATATCCCGTGGAGTTCCGATCACAGCCACGCCCAATGACTCCCATTTTTCTACGAGTTCGTCAAAGCGTGCTACGTATTCGGGAGAGTCGTAGACCGGAAAGTAAACTGTGGGAGGGAATGTGACGAAGAGCGTGACGTTGTGCTCGGCACACCATTTTACAAACGCCACCAGATCCTTCCAGGCCACGTCGGAATACGTCAACGACACGCGGCAGGAAACCAGGTCTTCGACTGCCTCGAGCGCCCGTGCTCTCGCCTCCGGCCGCTTTGCCAGATCATTTGCCACGATATCCCCGTGGGAATTCAGCTTTGCTCGCGAATTGCTCCGCACGGCATCGGATTCCTTTTGAGCCGATGGCATCCAGCGTTTCACGCTATTAATGAGCGTCGATCCTTGAGCGCCCAGAAGCCAACTTACCTTTTCTTGCGGGGACACGACATTGAGGTATCCAGGGTCCTCACCAAGGACAAAATCCACGTAGATATCCGATTCTTCGGAGGGGTGGTAAAACTCATACTCGAGGGCCAGCACGGCGACATCGCCCGGCACTAGAAATTGTTTCGCCCGGTGCAGCAAATATGCCACGGGAAGTCCGGCATGAACGGCAAAGTTCACTGCGGGTCGCCCGAGCGCGGATTCGACATCGGCCATTCGCACGCCATAGAGTCCACTCGATCCGCCCAGCAGCACGATACGGCCACCGTCCTTGCGCGTCTCCACTGCCTCCTCTTTGACGGAATACCATGCTCCGATACTCAGCGCGTTGGCAGACGATGAAAACCCGAGCGATGCGGAAAAAATCGCCATGAGTACGGCTGCCGATAGCAAAAATCCAAGAGCGATGGTGGCGAAATACTTCATTCGTTAAGGCGACCGATCAAAAGTTAAAGTAAAGAAACTCACTCGGCGATAACTGGAAATACCGACGAAACACCAGGAACAACATCACTCCAGCGAAAAACGCGTGCCATGCAGTTGGTCGCCATGCCGGCCACCGGGAAAACGACTTTGCGCGGCGGACATCGAAGGCAGGTCGGTAGCGCCGCATGTATTGCTGCATGGACGGCGCGAACAACGCGATCGCGGTGACGCACCCGAGCCAGATGAACTTCTCCGGACCCGCCAACAACGCATTCAGCGTTCTGGGTAAAGATTCCGTGGGGGCGGCGCCGACGCCAAAAAGCGATTGGAGCATTTGCCATGCGGACGGCAGATCCGCAGATCGAAAAAACACCCAGCTCACCATCACCGCGAACATCGTGATAGCCCAGCCTGCGACTCCAGCAAAGCGGCTGGCGAGCGACCCCGCAGCGAATTGAAACCACCGGAGCCCGTTGAACACATGATTCACCACCAAATAGAGGCCGTGCAACCCACCCCAAATGACAAACGTCCACGCCGCGCCGTGCCAGAGCCCGCCGAGGAGCATGGTGATGAGCAGATTCGAATACCTTATCGTCAGCCCCTTCCGACTTCCGCCCATTGGGATGTAGATGTAATCACGTAAAAACCGGGATAGCGTCATGTGCCACTTGCGCCAGAAGTCGATGATATTTGTGGCTTTGTAGGGCGAATCAAAGTTCAAGGGCAGAATGATTCCGAAACATCGAGCTAGGCCGATTGCCATGTCCGAGTATCCGGAAAAGTCGAAATAGAGCTGCAGCGAGTAGGCAACCACACCCACCCATGCCTCGACCGGGGCAAAAATAATCCCGGTGGCGCTGGCAGTAAAAATCGGCGTCGCGTATTCAGCGCAGCCATCCGCGAGCACCATCTTTTTGAAAAATCCAATGATGAAAATCGTGACCCCGATTTGCAGGTTGAGCATTCGCACCGGCTTCCAGCGTTCTTGGGCGATCTGGGGGAGGATTTCGCCGTGATGTACAATCGGCCCAGCGATGAGCTGAGGGAAAAACATGACGAAAAATGCGTATTCCATGAATGAATACCGCGGAGTGCCGCCCTTCCAGACATCGACGAGATAGGCGACTTTCTGGAAAGTAAAAAACGAAATCGCCAGCGGCAAAATCACTTCATCGAAGTTGAAACCACCTCCGAATAGGAAGTTGATGTTATCGACAAAAAAGTTCGCGTATTTGAAATACCCGAGGGTCCCCAAGTTGAACACCAAGCCGACAATCAAAAGTCCGGTTCGAGTGCGGGGAGGTGCATTTGAGCCGATTGCCCGGCCCAGCCAGAAGTTTACAAAAATCGACCCGACGATAAGAGCGAGATACATGGGATTCCACCATGCGTAGAACACGAGAGACATGATCGTGAGCCATGCGATCACCCCGCGAAACCAGCCTGCACGCACAAGGAGGAGGAATCCGATCCAAGTGATCGGTAGAAAGACGAAAAGAAATTCGACGGAGTGAAACAGCATAGGTGGCGGTCCGCGCTGGTGCTATGGCGCCTGCTGCGATGCGGGTATCGAATCTTTTGACTGGCTAATCCGCAAGTCCTTAAATTCGGCGGCTGCCGCCCGCGAAAAGGCCGTGGCTCCGGCGGGATTCACATGAACCAAGTCGGTGAAGTTCTCTTCGCCCAATACCAACGGATCGAAATATCGTGGCGACATAAAAACACCGGGCAACCCGTCGCGCACGGTTGCAGCGATGGCTTCAGTCTCAGGATTTCGAATCAACTCGCCAGGCCGCACGGGTGCCGAGATCAAAAGCACCTTGATCCCATGCGCAGCCGCCAACTCAAGGACATCGCGGCTCGCAGGATCGATATCCGGGTTGATGTTCAGATAGTTCGGCGTGGGTGGCTCACCGGGCGTTGGTTTTAACGCCCCGGTGTTGGCAAATGCTCCCCGGCTTTCACGGAGCTGGTCGGCGAGCATCTGGGTAGCCGCTCGTCGCCCCTCGATGTGATTTTGATTAAAAACGAGTCGATTGAGCCATGTCGTGAAATCACTTTGGAACCGCCGGATCGGCAGCACCCAATCCGCCACGATTTTTCTCGAGGCCGGATGGGATTTGATTACTGGACCGAGCTCCAGCGGGTTGGCAATTCCTATCGAGCGGTAGCTCGCGGTGTCCTCACGTGACGGCGTGTTTGGTGCCAGTCCCAAAAGGATCCATTCCGGTTTTTCGCCCGATGAGATGACCTCGCTCAGCACGGCGCGGTGCGTGTCTGATGTCGATGCGGGGAATGATAGGTTGAAGGTCCGCGTGGTGTTGCCCATCGCTGCGTCGAAGTCAACAGGGGACAGCGCCGCGAGCATCCGGCTGTCGCCCATGGCAATCACTCCCGTTTTGCCCTCCGGAAACTTCACCCATCCATCGCGAATCCACTCCCGTTTGAGGAGTGTCATCGATGCCGCGATCCCCATGTGCGGGCGGACCTGTTTCATGACCAGATGTTGCACGACTCCGCAGAGCAGTCCGAGGACCAGCAGATACGCGACCAATTCTCGTACAAAGCGCCATGCGTCACGAACAGGCTCTGCGTTAGTGGCTTCCGGGTGCATCAGAATTGAAAATACACGAAGTTAGCCGGCTCCGCCCCAATCAGGACAATGGCCATTCCTAAGATGAGATATGCAGCCCACCGGACCCCTCCCGGAAGTCCGCCGAGGTATTCGCACCCTTCGCGCCCCTTGCGCAGGAGCCTCAGAGTCAGCCAAACGATCACTACTGCGGCGAGCGCAATGAGTTCCACGCCCCCGAATCCAATGCCGCGAATAAGACTCACCGACCATCCATCAGGTAACTGCCTCAACAAGGCTATGGCTTCATGAAAGTTTTCCGCCCGAAAAAACACCCAGCTCAGGCACACGAGGTGGAACGTGATCAGGATTTGCATTGCCTTATGAAACCTCGGAAGCCGTCCGAGACCCGAGATCCGCACGGCCTGCGCCCGGAGCGACGCGGTCACCTGACTGAAAACGACATAAAATCCATGCAGAGCACCCCAGAACACAAACGTCCACGCCGCGCCATGCCAGAATCCGCTCACCAGAAAAACGATGAAGAGGTTTAATGCCACGCGGGATGCTGCCACTCGACTCCCGCCGAGTGGAATGAACAGGTAGTCGCGGAACCACGTGGACAATGAGATATGCCATCGGCGCCAGAACTCCGGGATTGAGCGTGCCAGATACGGGCCGTCGAAGTTTTTCATGAGTTCCACGCCCATGATGCGGGCCACGCCGCGCGCGATGTCGGTGTATCCGGAGAAATCGCAGTAGATTTGGATCGCAAAACAATAGGTCGCCAGCAGGACCTGCGGACCCGTGAAATCGCCGGGTGACTGATACACGGTATTCACCAAGTGGGAGATGTGATCGGCGATCACCACCTTTTTGAAAAGCCCGAGCAAAACCAAGCGGAGCCCGGACGCCGCGCGGTTGTATTCGAAGTGATGCGTTGCGCGGAGCTGATGCAGCAGGTTTTGCGCACGCTCAATCGGCCCTGCGACCAACTGCGGAAAGTATAAAACAAACAGAGCCAGGTAGCCGTAGTGCCGCTCGGCGGGAAGCGTGCCACGATAAACCTCGATCGTGTAGCTCACCGATTGAAACACATGGAACGAAATTCCAATCGGCAGCAGAACCTCAATGATTCCGACCGGGTAGTTCCATCCGATCGCTTTGGCCAGGGCGTCCACGTTATTCGTGATGAATCCGGCGTATTTGAAAAAGATCAGAACTCCGAAATTGCTTGCCAAGCTGAGACCCAGCCACGCTTTGCGGGCTATTCCCTGAGCGGTTTCGATCTTTCGCGCTGCGAAGTAGTCCACCGTGATCGTGGCAAGCAGGATGAGCGCATACTCCGGCACGAAGCACATGTAAAAATAGAGACTTGCCGCGAGCAAAAGCATCCACCGGAACGCCGGCTTCAGCCAGAAATACAACCCCAGCACAATCGGCAGGAAAATCGCAAATTCGATGGAGTTAAAAAGCATGGTTATCGATCGAGGCGAACGTCTCCGCTTCGCTTAAAGGCTACCAATCCATATCGGATTCATAGCCACAGGCGATGAGATGGTCTCCGTGCAGCTCCTTAAACCGGGTGATTAGGTTCGGAGTGAAGTGCTCTCGCCAGTTCCCCGGTTTCCCGCTTCTCAGATGGGACCCCGTGTCTTCCTGACCTTGGCGGCGGCCGCCACTCATGCGCTCAAACGAAAACTTCTCGCACACCGCACGGAGTCGATCAGGGTGGATTTCCAGCTCCAGGTTCTTGCGAAAAATGTCGGTGAATCCTGGGATGGGATCCATTACCAAATCCTCAAACCGGAAGCACCGCGAGGCATCGGCGAGCCAACTGGACTGGATTCGCACGAAGTTGTATGCGTTTTGTTCGATCAGCATCCGTAGCCCGTCTTCTTGACTGAGGCCGGTCAGCACGTCCCGCCCGCGTTCGACAAACTCATCGGTCACGGCATGCGTTTTTGAGAGGCTGAAATACAACGACACGAGCGAGTCGCGCAGGTCGCGCATGACAAAAAACGACCGGCTCTGCGTGGCTCCCAGCGCGCCAACTTCCTCGCGGGTCAGATAGAGGCTGGTGTAAAACTTCCCGGCTTCGACGTTACCGCCTGCCACGGATCCTGCCGCAGGCAAGTTTTTCACGACGGCATCGCGGTAGAGGTTTTGCAAAATCGACTGCACCCATTGGGAGGCCGCCTTGGGGTGGGTGATGTGAAAATACGTCGTATCCGGGTCCAGAGGTTCGATGAATGCTTGGTGCGAGCGACCGATGGATTTCGCCAGCGCGCGGGCGCCCAATCGGTAAAATCCAGCCGATGCGATTGATTGAGTCCGATCGATAATGCTCATTTGTTCAGCCCTAAGTTAATCCTGCATCCCCTGCCAATGCTCATCTGTTTCGTATCCAGCATCCTGCAAAAGCCTCGGGAATTCGTCCTTGAATGCCTCGGTGACCGCAGGCGTGAAATGTTTGCGCCAGCCCCCCGGTGCACCACTCCGGAAGTGGGATTTTGCATCCTCCTCGCCGCGCTGACGACCACCGGCAAGTTTTTCGAATGCAAACTTCTGGCAAGACAACCGGATTGAGTCCTCTGGCACATTCAACCCGAGGATTTGATTGATCACGCGTGGCATTTCGCGATCCGGGTCCATCGTTAAGGACTCGAATTTCACGCATCGATCGGGATGCGATTGCAGCCAAACTTTCTGGAGTTTTGCCGAGTTTTGAAGCTGGGATTCGATCAGGTAAATCAACCCGTCTTCCTCATTGAGTTGCAGAAGGCGTTTGCGGGCGGACGCCATGAATTCATCGAGGATTTCGTGGCTCACTTTCAGGCTGAAATAGAGCGATACAAGCGTATCACGCAAATCCCTCATCACAAAAAACGGAGTGTACGCGTCGGGAGCGGCTGTGTGGCGGGCAATCTCGGTTGGCAGGAGATACACGCTGAGGTAAATTCGACCGTCGCTGAATTGGCCATCCGTCGGAGCCCCGTCGCCCGCCTGGTTTGGCACGGCGGCGGAACCAAAGAGATCCGCGAAAATCGCCTGCACCCACTGCGATCCTGCCTTGGGGTGTGTCGCATGGATCAACAGCCGGTCCGGCGGGACCGGAAAGAAATCCGGAGTTTTATCCCCCGCGGATGGCCGTTTATCGCTGGAAGCGGACCATTTTTGGAAAAATTTAAGCATTGAGGTGTGACACTAGGCCGGAAAGCATCTTAAAAATCTCCAGATTGGTCCAGCGATCATCGCGGGATATCTATCGATTCACTTTTTATCTTATGTTACTTTCCACAGTGCGGTTTGAAGACGAGGTGGCAGCGTTTGAGCTTGCTGATCGCCTCTCCGCGCCGCCGCTGGCACCCGTCTTACTTTACGGAAGCTCTACAATCCGGCTTTGGGATTCTGCGGAAACGGATTTTCCGAATTGGCCACTCGTGCGGCGTGGCATTGGCGGGTCCACCCTGAAGGAGTGTGTGGGGTGGTCTGACCGGCTCCTGATTCGCTACGCCCCGAGCAGGGTGATCCTATACGCCGGGGACAATGACCTCGCGGACGGCGCTTCACCGGAGGAGGTGATGCATCAGTTCCAGTTGCTCGTCCACAAGATCCGTCATGCCCTCGGCGACACTCCACTTTTGTTCATTTCGATCAAACCCAGTCCGGCACGTTGGGCAATCAGAGCCAAAATCCTGCACGCGAACCACCTCATTCAATCTTTGATAAAGCACCACCGGCACCTGCAATACGTGGACATCGTGCCTGAAATGCTCAACAGCCATGGCCTGCCACGGCAGGAGTTGTATCTTGAGGACGGGCTGCACCTAAGCCCCGAAGGTTATCGGGTCTGGGCGGAGCGCCTGCGGCTCGAATCGGATTTCTGACACGCACGGAAAGCAAAACTTCTCACACCTCCGGTTATGCAACGACTCTACCACGAATGGAAAAGCCAAGCGCTCGGACGGACGATGCAGATTCTTTGTTTCGGGCACCAAGGCCAGCGGGTATTGGCATTTCCTCCCCGAATCGGAAAATTTTCTGACTACGAGGAAAAAGGTGTGATTGATGCGATGGCGGGGCCGATCGAGCGCGGGATGATCCAGGTTTTCTGCTTTGACAGCGTGGATGACGAGAGTTTTTACGCTGCATCACGCTCGCCCCGCCAAAGGATCGAACGGCACATGCAATACGAGCGGTTTTTGCTCGATGAGTTGATACCATTCACGCACGTGGTTAACCCGAATCCGAGTCTTGCAGCATTCGGTTGCAGTCTTGGTGCGTTTCACGCGATGAATCTGGTGTTTCGGCATCCGTCGCGATTCCGGCGACTCATTGCATTCAGTGGCCGATACGACTTAACGACCTCACCACCGGATTTCTGGAATCTGTTTGAGGGGCATTACGATCACGACATCTTCGAGCACACACCGTCCCACTTTTTGCCGACCCTGACGGACGGGGAGCGCATTGAGCAAATACGAAAAATCCACATTACCCTGACGATTGGCGATGAGGACCCGTTTTTAGAAAACAACTGGGAGATCAGCCGGGTGATGAATGAAAAATCCATCCCGCACCGCTTGCATGTCTGGTCCGGGCGGGCGCACCGGTTTCACTATTGGCGAAGGATGTCGCGCCTGTATGTCTGACACTACAGGACGCGCCATCCCGTGAGTAAGCGAAGCAACTGCGCTTACGACTTGCCCATGGTGGATTTGATCCAATCGAGGAACGCGCTTGGTCCGCCAGATATGAATCCCACGGTGCGGCCTAGTTCTTTTCCGCCGCTGTCGAGCAGGATGAATGTCGGATAGCCTTCGACGTTGAACTTGGTTTGAAGTTCGTCATTTTGTTTCACGAGTTCGGGCGATTGCTCTTTCGCGCGCGGGAAGTCCAATTCGACGAATACGAGCTTGTCGTCAGCAAATGTTTTAAAGGCATCCTGCGAGAGGATTTCTTTTTTCATCATCATGCAGGGCGGGCACCAATCCGAACCGGTAAATTCTAGGAGGATCGGCTTTTTTTCGGCCGCCGCAGTTTTGAGAGCTGCTGCGAAGTCCGTGGTTGGGGCGGCGATAGCCGATACACAAAACGTGAGGGCCAATGCGATGGAGGGCAGGGAGAGACGGAGTGTTTTCATGTTCAGGCAGTATGACGGTCGAGACCGCAGGTTTGTTCAAACTTTTTGCGTTGGAATGTCGGTGTGACGTCCGTATCCAGCGGGCTCTGCTCGCCAAGACGGTGCCGCTGGGCCGCGACGTAGGCGATCATGGCTGCGTTGTCGGTGCGAAGATCCGATGCCGCCACATGGAGCTGAATCCCGGCGGCGAGAGTTTTTTCGGTAATCAGCGTCTGCAACCGCGCGTTGGAACTCACGCCACCGCTGAGTGCGATTCGTCGATGGCCAGTGACCTTCGCGGCCTCGATGGCTTTTCCGACAAGCACATCCACGACGGCCTCCTGAAACGATGCACAGACATCCGGGATCGATGCGTCCGGGGATTTTTCCAACAAAACCCGAACGGCCGTTTTCAACCCGCTGAAACTAAAATCAAAATCCCCGGAATGTAGCATGCTGCGCGGGAAGTCGTATCGCGACGGATCTCCTGTCGTTGACTGCCGGTCGACCTCGACTCCGCCCGGGTATCCCAACCCGAGCAGCTTTGCCACTTTGTCGAATGCCTCACCTGCGGCGTCATCAAGCGTCGTGCCCAGAATCCGGTAATCTCCGACGCCGCGCACATCCACCAGCAGCGTGTGTCCGCCGCTCACCACCAATCCTACATGTGGAGGCACCATGGCCTGTGCAAAAAACGGGGATAGCAGATGCCCCTCGACGTGATTGATTGCCAGAAATGGCCGGCCTAGAGCGATGGCCATGCCTTTGGCGTAGGCGGCCCCAACGAGCAGGGCGGTTGGCAATCCAGGGCCTGTAGTGGCCGCGACGAGATCAATGGAATCCACCGGCACATCGAGCGACGCGAGCATGTCATGAACGAGTCGTGGCAAAATTTCACCGTGTTGGCGGGAGGCCATTTCTGGAACGACTCCACCGAATGGTGCATGGGAGGCGGCTTGGGACCAAACGCGAGACCCTATTAAGTGTTCCGGCCCATCCATCACGGCGACGGCGGATTCGTCGCACGAGGTTTCAATTGCCAATACCCGTGTGGCCTGCTGCGGGCCGGGGGATTCGTTGCGCACGGGCATTAGTTGCGTTTTGGGTCGGCAGGTTCTGTTCGCTCGACATACATGAGGACGCCGGTGAGGGCATCCACGGCACGGTCGAGTTGCGGGTCGGCATTGCTTGGACGGTCCCCGGTTTCGCGCAACGGGAACTCGCGCCGCCGCCGCGCCTGAAACAACTCGATTTCCTGCTCCGGAGTCATTGTCGCCCGAATATCAGGACTAACTCCGTGTTCATGAATCGGCTTCCGGCCGGGGGTGAAATACTTTGCCGTGGTGAATCGCATGGCGGACCCGTCTGGCAGCGCAATCACACTTTGCACCGAGCCTTTGCCGAAGGTCGTTTCGCCGACGACGATGGCTCGCCCGAGATCTTTGAGCGCACCGGCGACGATTTCCGATCCACTCGCGCTCGAGTTGTTAACCAGCACGACGAGCGGGTATTCGCGGACTCCGCCGGATGTTCGGCTGGTGAAATACTCGCGGTTGGGCGAGCGGCCCTCGGTGTAAACGACCTGCGTATTCGGTGGCAAAAACTCGGAGCATACGTCCACCGCACTATTCAGCAGGCCACCCGGGTTAAAGCGTAAATCCAAAATCAATGCTTCCATCCCCTCGTCCTCCAAGCGATCAAGCGCTTCGGCCAGTTCTTTTGCGGTCGGTTCATTAAACTGGGTCATTCGGACATAACCGATCTTTCGACCATCAGCCACGGCCGTGGGCAAAATCATCGCGTCGTAAATACTCGGCACCTTGATGACCGCCCGCGCAATCGTGAATTCGAGGACTTCGCGGGACGACGGACGGAAAATCGTGAGCGTTACTTTTTCGCCAGCCTCCCCCCGCAGCATGTCCACGGAGTCGCCCATCGTCATGCGCTCGGTGGTCGTTTCGTTGATTTTGCGGATTTGATCATTCGGCTGAAGCCCTGCTTCGAACCCAGGCGTGCCGTCCGCGACGGAGATGATCGTCAACGCGCCATTTTTGGTCGTCACGGTGACGCCGAGTCCGCCGAACTCGCTCTTGGTATCCTCCTGCATACCCTTGAAGTCGGGTGGATCCATGAACGAACTATGGGGGTCCAATTCGCTGAGCATGCCGCGTAGCGCGCTATACGTCAGATCGCGAAAAGTCGTCTTTTCGCCGTTCACATAGTCCTGCCGGATCAACTGCATCGCCCGGGCCAGCACGTGCATATTCTCGTAGGGCGAGTCGGGGTCGGCGCTATCCCCGGTTTGCGGAGACGTCGCTTGTTTTGCGGATTGTGAAAACCCCGACTGCGGGGAAATCACGCAGCCAAATAAAAGCATCGCGCAAAATGCTGCGAAGCGTCCGAAATTTCCTGTCATGCGCCTACGATAGCATAATCCCCATCGATTTCGAGCGACAGGTCGATCGACCCTGCCGAATGTGTCAGTGCGCCGATCGAAATAAAATCCACCCCGGTCTCGGCAATCGCGCGAACCGACTGCAAATCCACGCCCCCGCTCGCTTCCAGCAAAATCCCAGGAGGTCTGGCGCGGACGGCCTGCGAGATCGATTCCACCGGCATGTTGTCGAGCAGGATGACATCGATGCCCGCGACTTGATAAAAGGCAAACACCTGATCGAGTGTGTCCGCTTCGACCTCCACGCGCACTTCTGGACGTTTAGATTTCAGCCTTTCGATTCCGCTTTGGAGTTGCGCCACGTCCAACCCGCCTGCGAGGTGGTTGTCTTTGACCATCACCATGTCGTAGAGGCCCATGCGGTGATTGGTGGCTCCGCCGGCCAGAACGGCTGACTTTTCGAGCAGGCGCATGCCGGGGGTCGTTTTCCGAGTATCGAGAATCCGGCACGCCGTGCCCGCGACGGCGTTGACATAGTCCCGGGTCCGCGTGGCCACGGCCGAAAGCCGTTGAAGAAAGTTCAGCGCGGTGCGCTCACCAGTCAGAATCGATCCAATCGGGCCGACAATCTTCATCACCACATCCCCGCCCGCAATGGAAACTCCGTCGTTGGCAAAAACCGTGACATCCAGGCGCGGGTCCACCCGCCGGAAAACTTCAGCGGCGGTCGCGGTGCCTGCTGCGATGCACGGAACACGCGCAACGATCCGTGCGCGCCCGAGCCGGGTCGCATCGCAAAAATATTCGACCGTCACGTCCCCCGAGCCGATGTCCTCGGCCAGCGCAAGGTCCACGAGATCGGCCATCCGTTTCATCAGACCCATTCGGGATTGGCGGTAGGAGATTCCGTCGAGTCGCTGAGTTTTGGCAATTCGAGCAATTCTCTCTGCCAGCGCATCAGCGCAAAGGATTGAATGTCCAGAGCGACGGCTTCCATCGCTCCACGGGGTGCGATAATCGACGGGTCCAGTCGCAAATCCGCAGCGACGCGATCCCGGATGATCTTGAGGTCATCAAACCTGCGGACCTCCTCATTTGTGCGGCGTTTGCCCCGTTTGCGCTCCATTTTAGGCCATTCCGCCTCGGGAGTCTGAAGCGCGAGAGCCAGCGCCACTTCAAAGCTGCGCCGGCGACGATTAGTCATCCGGGGAATGCTAAATGCCTGCCCCGACGATGCGCGTTCGGCCACCTTCAGCAAATCTTCGTTTCCAATCACATGGAATGGCGGGCGATTCCAACTGCGCGCTTCCGCATCCCGCCAAAACCAAAGCACACGCAGGACCGACTGCGCCCGGGCAGTCAGCTTGGCGCTGCCTGAAATCCGCCAGACCGAGGATTCATCCCGGTCGCGCACATCCCGCGAGGACGCGATCAATCGCTCGATCGACTCCGCAAACCAGTCCCATCGCCCCAGCGCCCGGAGGTCGGCTTCCAGTGTAGCCGCGATCTCGAGCAAATACCGGGTGTCATTGATGGCATAATCCACCATTTGCTCCGGCAATGGGCGGATCGCCCAGTTTGCCTTTTGCGATGCCTTGCACAGCGTGACGCCAAAAAATTTCTCGACGAGCGCGGCCAGCCCGAGTTGCTCCAGCCCGCAGAGCCGGGCGGCAATCATGGTGTCGAAGATTTCCTTGGGCTCGAACCGGTGATTCCGGTGAAACAGCCTGAGGTCGTAATCCGCTCCGTGAAAAATCACTCGCTTGTCGTCAAGCGCATCCAGCAACGGTTGAATCGGAATCCCCGCCAGAGGATCGACCAGCACGTGCTCGGACGGTGTGCTGATCTGGATCAAGCACAGCTTTTCAAAATAACAATGAAGACTGTCCGCCTCGGTATCGAGCGCCAGCACAGGCAGCTCGGAAATCCGGTCGACAAAGTCCTCCAGCGCAGTGGAGTCAGCAATCAAGGCTCGGCAATGAATTTTTGGCTGACGGGAAGGTCCCCCGCATGTCGGGCGCGCGGCTCACGAACTTGGGTGTTTCCGGTCGTCGGTGAGGTTACAAATGGTCCGCCAGCGAGCGGTGCCACTTCTGAGAATGCCACATCCGGCACATCGCTCGGCTTGCCTTCAAGCGGGAAATCTTTGCGCAACGGGAAATACGGATACCCGTCCCACATGAGGATACGTCGGAGGTCAGGGTGGTTACGAAACCGGATCCCCATCATGTCGTAGATTTCGCGCTCGTGCCAATCCGCGGTCGCCCAGATGTCTGAGACGGTGTCCGCCTCGCAGACGTCTTCATTCATCCGAATTCGGAGCCGCAGGTGTTGCGAGCGCTCCATCGAGTAAAGTTCGTAAACGACTTCCCATCGTGGTTCGGTGTCAAATTGGTCGATGCTCGTGATATCGAGGAGGTAATTAAACCCGAGGGTGTCGCGGCAAAATAACGAGACGTCTCGGATCGACGAGGAGGCAACTTCGAGACTGAGCTCTCCTCGGAATTCATTTTTGTCGAGAACCGCATCCGCGAACTTCGCGCGGATTTTTTCCTCTGCTTCTGGAATGGTCATAAAGTGTTTCCGCGTGGGCGGAGGGGTGAGTTAGATGGATTCAAGGAGGACGCGTTTTTGATCCTCGATGGCGTGTTCGCCCATGATTTTACTCTGGAGTTTCATCAATCCGTCAAGCAGTGCCTCGGGGCGTGGAGGGCAGCCTGAGATATAAACATCAACAGGAATCAGGTGGTCGACCCCCTGCAAGACCGAGTAGCTTCGATACATGCCGCCGCTGGAAGCACACGCACCCATGGCGATGACCCATTTGGGCTCGGCCATTTGGTCGTAAATCCGTTTTACCGCGAGGGCCATTTTGTAAGTGACCGTGCCGGCCACAATCATGACGTCTGATTGACGGGGAGAAAATCGCATCACCTCGGCACCAAACCGCGAGATATCGAATCGGGATGAGGATGCTGCCATCAGCTCGATCGCGCAGCACGCGAGCCCCATAGGCATGGGCCACAACGAGTTACTGCGCATCCAGTTGATCGCCGCATCCACCTGCGTGAAAATCACATTTCCTTCCACCTTTGAGTCGTAAGCAACCGGGCTTTGCGTATTCATGAACTGGAAAGTAATTCGGATGCGATATGAAGCAAGGCGGAACTCGAATGCGTCGCTAGAATTACACGAAATTTCGCCATGTCCGATGGAGTATCCTCGGTGCGCTACGCGAGCCCCATGCGCGCGACATCGACCTCATCCAGACCCAAAAAGTGCCCGATTTCGTGCAAAATCGTCACGCGCACCTCGCTACGGAAACGCACCTCGCTGGCACCACTGAATCGCCACAGGTTCCCAGTCCAAATGCGAATGCGCGGCGGGTGGGTCGTGTGCATGTCGCGCACCGTCGCCCCTTCAAAAATCCCGAGCCAGTCGCTGCCCACTCCGCACTCGCGGTCTTCAGCAGATGGGATGTCCTCGACAAAAATGACGAGTTCCCGGGTGGCGTCCCGGATTTCATCAGGCAGGGACCCGAGCACCTGCTCGATTTCCTCACCGGCCCATCCATTTAATAACTCCCACTGCATATCAAGGTGATGCGGAACGTGGCATCGATTGCATGCGGTGAAAACCAAAATTCTCCGTCGGTGCTGCGGTATTTCCTTGGGTTCAACGGGCCGCCCATGTAACTGCTACGCTTCTGCGACAATCGCGTCCTGTGATCGCCGCCAGACCTCACGACCCACTCCGAATGTTTTTCCAACCCAGATATCTAAAGGAAGCCCGTGCGATGGTGGACGGAGCCAATCGACTGCTCCGCTACCAATCCGACCGGCTGAAACCCGCGCAGTTGGCCGATGCCGAGGCGGCCGTCGAGGCGCTGCGGCAAGCGATCAAGGACCGCAAACCGGATGCTGTGCGCGAGCGGTCCGCCAATTTGGAAAAGGTGGTCGGCCGCGTGATCCCTCCGGTGTCGCATTCCGGATGGCGGGAAAACTGCGAGGTCATCTTGGTGGCCATCATCATCGCCGCTGGTGTGCGGGCATATCTGGTCGAGCCGTTCAAAATCCCGACGGGCTCGATGCAGCCGACGCTGAATGGCATCGTGGGCGTGCGCTCGAGCGATCCGATGCCCAATCCGGCGGTCCGAGTCTATGATTTCATCGTGAAAGGCCGCTCGTGGTTTGATCTCGTCGCGAAGCAGGATGATGTCGTGGTCGAGCTGCGGCCCCGGTCATACCTGAACTATTTCAGCTTCACCGACATCATTTGTGAAAACCAGAAATACACCGTGTTTACCGGCGTGGATACCGTGCGGCACGCATTTAACATCCAAGAGGGTCGAATCCTTCAGAAGGGTCAGCCGATCGTGCGCGGATACGTCGATAACGGAGACTTCCTGCTGGTCAACAAACTCGCGTATCACTTCGCCGCTCCGAAGGTGCAGGATGTATTCATTTTCCGGACCACCGGCATCGAGCTGATCCAACGCACGCTGCCCCCGGGCGTCACCTCTCAACATTACATAAAACGTATCGCTGGAACCGGAGGGAACGAATTACGTATCGATCCGCCAACGCTCTTCATTAACGGCGCCCCTGCCCAAGGCCGGATGTTTCAGCGTATCATGTCGGAAAAAGACGGCTACCGTGGATATTCGAACGGCAATCAGATGTTTAACTTCCTGAACTCACCCACCGCCGTTTTCCGCGTGCCGATGGGCAAATATTTCGCGCTGGGCGATAACAGCTATAACTCCAGCGACAGCCGGTATTTTGGGCCTGTGCCCGAGCGAAATGTCACCGGCAAGGCGTTTGTGGTCTTTTGGCCCTTCACAGCCCGATGGGGATTTATTGAATAGTTGCGCGGATCGCCCATCCGTCGGCATCCTTTCGTTACGATTCCGTGATGGCGCGGAATTTGCTCCCAAATCCCGCGCGACTTCCGCAACCTGAACTTCCCAACCCAAATTTTTATGAGCGAATCCACCAAAGCCACCGCCAATATCGAAACATTCATCCTGAACCAGCTGACATTCAGCCTGGCCCGGGACCGCTACACAGCCACAACCCGGGATTGGTGGATCGCCACCGCCAAGGCAATTCAGAGCATCATCATTTCGCGGATGATCAAGACCCAGACGGTCCATCACAAAAATAACGTCAAGCGGGTTTACTACTTCTCGCTGGAGTTTCTGATGGGCCGGCTTTTCACCAACAGCGTTTACAGCGCCGGAGTGATGAAAGACCTCGAAGCCGCGCTCGAGCACCTTGGACTCGACATGGACGACATCCGCCACGAGGAATACGACATGGGCCTCGGAAATGGTGGTCTTGGCCGTCTCGCTGCGTGTTTTTTGGACTCGCTGGCGACCCTCGACCTGCCGGCTGTCGGTTACGGCATCCACTACCAATACGGATTGTTCAAACAGGAGTTCCGCAACGGCTATCAAGTGGAACTCCCTGACGCATGGATGAAATACGGCACGCCGTGGGAAATCATGCGCCCCGAGCACGCATGCGAGATTTCCGTGTTCGGTCATGTGGAAAATGTCTTCGACGACCGTGGAAACTACATCCCGCGCTGGGTTGGAGCGAAAAAGCTCATCGGCGTCCCGTTTGACATCCCGATCCCCGGCTACGGCACCGAAACCGTAAACTTCCTCCGCCTCTGGGAGTCGCGCGCATCCGAGGAGTTTGATTTTGATGCCTTCAATCGTGGAGGATACGACGAGGCTGTCAGCGAAAAAAACCGGAGCGAGACGATCTCGAAGGTGCTCTATCCGAACGACAAAACCGAGAGCGGAAAAGAGCTGCGCATGTTGCAGCAATACTTCCTCGTGGCCTGCTCGCTCCACGACATCATCCGCCGATACTTCAAAAACAACGAAGGATGGGATGCATTCCCAGAGAAAGTGGCGATTCAGCTCAATGACACGCACCCGGCCTTGGCGATCCCCGAGCTCATGCGCTTGCTCACTGATCAGTACGAACAGGACTGGGATACTGCATGGTCGATTGTCACGCGCACCATGGCCTACACCAACCATACGTTGCTTCCGGAGGCGCTTGAAAAGTGGAGCGTTGGGCTTTTTCAAAAGCTGCTGCCCCGGCACATGCAGATCATTTTCCAAATCAACGAGCAATTCCTCGAACTCGTGGAGGAAAAATGGCCCGGTGATACAGGGAAAATGCGCGCGCTTTCACTCATCGAAGAGGGCGGCACCCAAATGGTCCGCATGGCACACCTCTCAGTCGTCGGCAGTCATTCGGTCAACGGTGTTGCCGCGCTGCACACTCAGCTTCTCAAGGCCAATCTCTTTCCGGAGTTCGACGAACTCTACCCGGGCAAATTCAACAACAAAACCAACGGCATTACGCCACGCCGCTGGCTGCTCGCTTGCAACCCCCGGCTCAGCACACTCATCACGTCAAAAATCGGCCACGGATGGGAGCGTGACCTCGACAAACTTCGCGGACTCGAGGCGTACGCCGATGACCCGCAGTTCCAAGCGGACTTCATGGCGGTCAAGCGGGCGAACAAAGTCGACCTCGCAAAAATCATCAAGCGGGAGTGCAACATCGACGTCAACCCGGATGCCTTGTTCGACGTCCAGATCAAGCGCTTGCACGAATACAAACGGCAGCACCTGAACCTGCTGCACATCCTCGCGCTCTATCGGCGCCTGCTCCAGCAACCCGACCTCGACATTGTGCCCCGCGTCTTCATTTTTGCGGCCAAGGCGGCACCCGGATACGACATGGCCAAGTGCATCATTAAGGCGATCAATGCCGTGGGATCGATGATCAACGCGGACAAACGGATCAATGACAAATTGAAGGTCGCATTCCTCCCGAACTACCGCGTCTCGCTGGCCCAACGCATTGTTCCAGCCTCTGACCTCTCGGAACAAATCTCGACCGCCGGCAAGGAAGCCTCGGGAACCGGCAACATGAAGCTCGCACTCAACGGATCGCTCACCATCGGCACACTCGACGGAGCAAATGTCGAAATCCTCGAGGAAGTAGGCGCAGAAAACATCTTCATTTTCGGACTTACCGTCGAAGAAGTGCATGCGCTCTGGCAAAAAGGATACCATCCGCAAGAAGTTTACCGCGCCAACGAGGAACTACGGGCCGTCGTGGACTGGGTGGGGTCAAATTATTTCACTCCCGACGAACCATCAGGCGTGCTGAATATGCTGCGGGACAATCTGATTTACAGCGATCCATTCCTCGTGCTTGCAGACTACCAGACCTACAGCGACTGCCAGAAAGAAGTCGATAAGGCGTTCCGTGACAAGGCGCGCTGGGCGAAAATGGCAATCCTGAACACGGCACGCGTCGGGAAGTTTTCGAGCGACCGCACGATCGCGGAATACGCAAAGGAAATCTGGAACCTCCCGCCCGTGCATATCGGGTGAGGGGAACCACGGCCGTTCGTGACGCTGGTTGATCCGCAATGCCCGCACTCTTAATTGCGCTAAGCCTCGGCTTTTTTTACTTCATCAGCGCGATCCCGGCCTCGGCAGCGGCGGGTGCTCCGTTGTGGGTAGCTGCCATCGCCGCGTGGATCGGGTATTCGCTGGGCGGATTGCTAATCGCGCTGCTCGGCGAACCGGTCCGGACCGCCCTAACGAAGCGGTTTCACAAGCAACTTGATCCATCCAAAAACGGATGGTTCCAGCGCGCTGTGCGACGCTACGGACTTCCAGCAATCGGCCTGCTGGCACCGATTACGATCGGCCCGCAGATCGGAGCTCTTGCAGGCATCGCGCTTGGGATTCCGAAGTGGCACCTCACCGTCGCACTGTCGCTCGGGGTGATCCCGTGGTGCATCGGCATCTCTGTCTTGCTCAGCCTGGGATTCCGGATTTTTGGAAACTGATTTAAAATGAATCACACACCCCGCTTGCAACAACCCAGCGGGAGTGATCACTTGCTCCCTTTCATCATGAACCGTTTCTCTCCTTCGCCGTTTTCGTCGCTGGGTCCCGTCGCCGTGTTGGCGCTCGGTGTCGTCGCACTGCTGAGCGGCTGCGCCACGCGCGAGCCCGGCGTGTCATTCGGGCCATTTGCCGGGGATCGAGCCGTGCAAACGCAGATCTTTCTCGACGCACAAAACTTCGGCCCCGGGGTCGTGGATGGTGATTCCGGTGAGTTCACATCGAAAGCGCTCGCGCTTTACAACCGGTCCAACGGGCTGCCGGAGACGTCCAAGCCGGATGTGAGCCTGATCGAGCCCTACGCGACCTACACCATCACAGCCGAGGATTTGAAAAAGATCGGCGTCATGGCCGTCGAGGTTGCAGACCTCGCAAAGCAAAAAAGCCTGCCCTACAGCAGTCTGAGCGAACTCGTCAGCGAACGCTACCACACGACCCAGGCATTTCTTGCGACGCTGAATCCCGGAGTTCAGATCGATTCGCTTCCTGCCGGCTCGGTGGTCAAAGTTCCGAACATAAGCAATCCGTTTCGCGTGGATCAATTCCCCGGCAACTACTCCGCAGCCAGCGCGTCTGAGGCTGCGGGGCGGACCGTCCTCGTGGATACGCGGCTCCGCATGCTTGAGATCGCCGAGAACGGCCGAACCATCGCGGCCTTCCCGATCACGCCGGGCTCCGACGAACACCCGGCCCCGGTGGGCGAGTGGAAAATCGCCGGAGCAGTTCCTTGGCCATGGTATCGTTACGACGAAGGCGTGCTCAAGCGCGGCGAACGAACGGCTGACTTCTATATGCTCCCTCCCGGTCCGAACAGCCCGGTTGGCACCCTCTGGGCGGGGCTGAACCGCCCCGGTGTCGGCATCCATGGCACCACATCACCTGACACCATCGGACGCTCAGGCAGCCACGGCTGTATTCGACTATCGAACTGGGACGCGGCAAAGTTTTACACAATGGTCCGAAAAGGCACACCCGTGACCATCCGGTAATGTTTCACACTCCCCGCACACCTCCCAAGGCGGCATCGCAAGAGGCCGGATGGCGATTCGACAATACTTATCTACGCCTGCCCGATGTCTTTTATTCGCGGACAACCCCGGCGACGTTTCAAACCCCGCAACTGGCGTTTTTCAACCAATCCCTCGCAATCGAAATGGGATTGGATCCGGACGCATTGGACACACCCGACGGTGCTGGCGTATTTTCTGGCAATCTGATTCCGCATGGAGCCGAGCCGATCGCACAAGCCTACGCGGGGCATCAGTTCGGAAACTTCACCATGCTGGGCGACGGACGCGCGATTTTGCTCGGCGAGCAAGTCACGCCTGACGGCATCCGCTTGGACGTGCAACTCAAAGGCCAGGGTCCCACGAGGTATTCGCGACGCGGGGATGGTCGCGCCGCGCTTGGCCCAATGCTCCGAGAGGTGATCATCAGCGAAGCGATCCACGCCCTCGGAATTCCGACAACGCGGAGCCTCGCGGTTTGCGCGACGGGCGAGATGGTGTATCGGGAGTCCGCGCTGCCCGGCGCGGTGCTGACCCGGATCGCCGCCAGCCACATTCGTGTCGGAACATTTGAATTTGCGGCATCGCTGGAGGATCGTGAATCGCTGGCTGCTCTGACCGATTACACGCTGCGCCGACATTACCCGGAGTGCGTTGGCGCATCGAATCCGGCGCTCGCACTTTTGGAAGCTGTCATTAGCCGGCAAGTATCGCTGATCGCGCAGTGGATGCTGGTCGGATTTGTCCACGGGGTCATGAATACTGACAATATGGCCATCTCCGGGGAGACCATTGACTACGGGCCGTGCGCATTTCTCGACGCCTACGATCCGTCCACCGTTTTCAGCTCCATCGACCGCAACGGACGCTACGCTTACGGCAATCAACCCAAGATCGCCCATTGGAATCTGTCCCGGTTTGCGGAGACCCTGTTGACGGAGATTCATCCGGACGAAGATAAATCCATCGAACTCGCCATCGGAGCATTGTCAAAATTCTCCGATCAGTTCAACCAGTGCTGGCTGAGCGGAATGCGCGCCAAGCTCGGGTTGTTCACCGTCGAGCCCGATGACCTCCCGCTGATCGACGAGCTTCTGCAATGGATGGCCACCCACGGGCAGGACTTCACGAATACATTCCGGAGTTTGAATCCCTCATCTCCGCTCGAGCCATCCATCACACCATGGCACACACGGTGGATTGACCGCCTCGCCAACCAACCGCACTCGACCGAGCAGGCCGCGGCACTCATGCAGAAGTCCAATCCGGTTGTCATTCCGAGAAACCACCGCGTGGAGGAAGCGCTCACCTCCGCCGTGGAGTTTGATGATTTTGAACTGTTTGAAAAGCTGATCGCCGTCCTCAGAAGGCCATTTCAGGAGTCATCCGACCCCAGCGTCTACCAACTCGCTCCCCCGAAAGACTCGGCACCGTATCGCACGTTCTGCGGAACTTGAATCCTGACATTATTTGCTACTCGGTTCCGAGCCGGGAGCCGCTCGAGGAACACTTTTTCCTGTTTCCAAAACCAATCCCCGCTACCTTCCCGGCATGACTATTTTAGAAGCGCAGCAAGGGGATGTGGTGGTTTTGACGCTCGACGGACGGCTGGATCACGCCGGGGCGCCGGTGCTGGAGTCCTGCGTGAAACGACACATCGAGGCCGGATGCAGATCCATCCTTATCGATTTCCTTGGCATCAGCTTCCTTGCCAGTATGGGCATTCGTGCGCTGATCATCCCGACCCAGACGCTTTCGAAGCTCGGTGGTCGCATCGGCGTCACGGGGCTTGGCGAATCCACCCGGTCTGTTTTTGAAACCGCCGGGCTTTCCAAAGTTTTCCCGATTTACGACTCGGTCGCCGCCGCGATGGCTGATCCCGCATGGCCACCGTTCGCCGCGAGATAAATCCGGCCGCGATCGGTTGCGTTTGAGCCAGCGATAAAACAATTGCTATTTGCTGACAGTCTGATACCTCTAACGGTTCGCCGCAACCGCCGCCCCGCTGATGGCCGGGTGGACTCACAAACGGTTTGGCGGCAATCCAATAACAACTCAACCCACATTAGTGCCACCATTTATGGCAGAAGCATCGCTACAAGAACTCCTCGCGAAATCTATCAAGAACTACCGCGAAGGCAGCATCGTCAAAGGCCACGTCCTCGAAATCCGCAATCGCGAATTTTTGATCGATATCGGATACAAATCAGAGGGCGTCATTTCCGCCAGCGAATTTGAAGACCCCGAAGAAGTCGAAATCGGTGACGAAGTCGAAGTGCTCCTCGAGCGCCTCGAAAACGACGAGGGCATGGTTGTCCTCTCGAAAGAAAAAGCCGCCCAGCGTCAAAACTGGGAGAAAATCGTCAAAGTTTACCACGACGGCGGTCTCATCAAAGGCAAGGTCAAATCCGTTGTCAAAGGTGGCCTCATGGTCAACGTCGGCGTGGAGGCATTCCTCCCCGCCTCGCAGATCGACATCATCCCGCCGCGCGACCTCACGCAATTCGTCGGAAATACCTACGACTTCAAAATCGTAAAAATCAACGAAGACCGGAAAAACCTGGTCATCAGCCGCCGCGAGATCATCGAACAAGAGCGCGCCGAAAAACGCTCTTCATTCCTCTCCTCGGTCAACGTCGGTGACAAAGTCCAAGGAACTGTCAAAAACATCACCGACTTCGGTGCATTCGTCGATCTCGACGGCATCGACGGGTTGTTGCATATCACCGACATGTCATGGGCCCGCCTCAATCACCCGAGCGAATTGCTCAAGGTCGGCGACAACATCGACGTCCTCATTCTCGACATCAACCGCGAAAAAGAACGCGTGTCGCTGGGTCTCAAGCAAAACCAGGATAACCCGTGGGACAAAATCGAAGAACGCTTCCCGGTCGGGCAGACGGTTCGCGGTAAAGTCACCAACCTCATGCCATACGGCGCATTCGTCGAAATCGAACAAGGTGTCGAAGGCCTCATTCACGTCTCTGAGCTCTCATGGATCAAGCGCATCGCGCGTCCATCGGATGTCCTCACGCTCGGACAGGAAATCGAAGCCGTCGTGCTTGGCGTCAACAAAGACGAGCAGAAGATTTCTCTCGGCGTCCGCCAACTCGAAGCTAACCCATGGGACGAAATCGAGCAGCGCTACATCATCGGCAAGCAAGTCAAGGGCAAGGTCCGCAACATGACCGCCTACGGTGCATTCGTCGAACTCGAAGAAGGCATCGACGGCATGGTTCACGTGTCCGACATCAGTTGGACCCGCAAGATCAACCACCCGAGCGAACTCCTCAAAAAGGGCGACGAAATCGAAGCCGTCGTCATCGACATCGACAAAGCCAACCAACGCATCAGCCTCGGGCTCAAACAACTCGAAAACGATCCTTGGAAAGACATCGAACAGAAGTTCAAAATCGGCGACCTCGTCAAAGGACAGGTGTCGAAACTCGCGAACTTCGGTGCATTCATTCAGCTCCAAGACGAGATCGACGGATTGGTTCACATTTCCCAAATCAACGAAGACCACGTCGAGAAAGTCAAAGACGTCCTCAAAGTTGGTCAGGAAGTGGAAGCCCGCGTCATCAAAATCGACAAAGTCGAGCGCCGCATCGGACTCTCGATCAAGGCAGCCAACTACTCGATGGAAGACCTCAAAAAGGAAAGCGAAGCCTTCGACGGCCTCCGTCCCGGCGAGGACATGGTCGGATTGGCCCAAGCATTCCAAGTGGCCCAGGACGAATACCGTCCCGGCGAACCCAAGAAAAAGTAACACGAACCACGCGAACCGCGTAACATACACAAACTATGAGCAAACCGGAAATCACAGCCTACCTGAAAACCCATTGCGGTTGGAGCAAGGGCGTTCGTGCCGTCCTCGCGAAATACGAACTGAGTTACACGGAAAAGGACATCATCCAAAACCCGGCATTCCGCTGGGAAATGGAGCAGAAAAGCGGACAACCGCTCTCACCCTGCGTCGAAGTAAATGGCGTAATGGTTGCCGACATCAGTGGCGAAGAACTTGAGCAATACCTGCTCGAAAATTCGTTCGTCGGCCCCAGTGCCAATGCGACCGATGTCCCACTCAACGCGCCATGCTCCGACGAAGAACATGCCTCCATGGTGAACATGCGGCTGTGAACAGCTAAATAACTCACTAAAAAGTAGTTAAATAGCCAAAAGCGACCGCTCTGGAGCAATTCAGAGCGGTCTTTTTGCGCACGCAACCGAGCCAACTGTCTCTCGCTTCGTCACATTCCTGTAACAATTGGCGTATTTGCTGCTACCTCACAATTGCTTCAATTTCAATCATGCCGAAAATCAGACTCTCTGGAACCGTCCTCGGGACGGACGACCCCAACCGCGCCTCCCGCGCCCGACTTCTTTATCTCCTCTTCGCCAAAGGATGGGACATCTATAACTCCAACGGCGACCAGCGAATCACGCTCTCGAACATCGAAAAAAAGATCATCGAGTCCGACGCGTTTGTTTTCACCCCCGGCGCGACGCTAGAGGACATGTTCAAAGCCATCTCGATCTTTGTTGGCATCCAAACGCTGGACCGTAACCTCGCAGGTAAGCCAACGATCATTCTCAACGAAGACCAATCATGGAATCCGTTTTTCGCCGTTCTCGAGCATCTGGAAAAGATGGGCACCGTGCTGCAAAATCATAAAGATTACCTGCTCGATGTAAGCTCGCCGGAAGATGTGCTCGACACCCTGGAAAGCGCGAAAACCAAGGGCATGCCGGACGTCGGACGCCACAAACAAGGAGACAACCCGATTACGCTGCTCGAAACGCCCCTCCCCGAAGATTACATCGGGAGTGCCTGCGTATTTTGCTCTGCCTCCCTCGAAGATCCAAGCTACCTCGCGGATGGCGAGAAACTCGGCCGCATCCTGGCAGAAAGCAAAATCGGATGCGTCTCAGGCGCTGGCCGCTCCGGTATCATGGGAGCCGTCGTCCGCGGCTCCGTGGAAGCGGGGGGATGGGCCGGCGGCTCAAACGTCCCGCACATCATCGAACTCGAAGGCTTGCCCGATGGCCTCTCCAGCTTCTGGCTCCGCCCCGACATCTACACCCGCATGGAGGTAATGATTCAAAATTCTGACGCTTTCATTATCTTCCCGGGCGGTGCTGGCACGGTGCAGGAGTTGCTGGCACTCATGATCTTTAAGCACCAAAAAAACCCGCTCATGGATGGCAAGCCGGTCGTGATCTTCAACCGCGCCGGCCGCGGTGGCACCCAGTTCTGGGATCCGCTCATCGATCTACTCAGCGACATGTGCTTCCCAGGCGATTTCGTGGTAGCCAAGGAACTCGATGATATCCTCCCGGCAATCCTGCCCGCGATGAAACGCCGCGAAACCCGCGCAGCCGACGAGGCGAAAACCGACGCCATAGAACCCACGATGCTTTCCTGACTTTGGAGATCTGATCCCCTCCAGAGCGGATTGACTTTAATGTTGAGGAATGCGGGCCGGTTCTGAAAGTGGGGGAGAATTCGAAACCACCCCAAAAAAGACGAGGAGCGTTTTAGACGCTCCCCGCCGTGATTTGTGCTCTACCGAGTGATCGGTAGAGATTCAGTTTCCTTTATGCGCTCCGGCGGCGGAGGCGGAAGAAGAACACGCTTGCGAGGCCGATTGCGATCAGCGCCCAGACTTGAGGCTCTGGCACCACCACGAGGCCGAGGCCGTCCACGGTGGTTTCGAAGTATCCGTTCTTGCCGCCACCAAGGACGTCTTGGTTTAAGATCCCGAAGTTCGAGATCCCGGTGTAGTCACTGGTCGTGTTGCCGATCAGGGTGTATGTTCCCTCGGCTACGAGACCCCAGTTGACCACGCCACCGTCAGCTGCCACCAAGCTCGCCACTCCGAAACCGCTGGTCAGAGTCACCGTTCCCACCACGTCGAGCACCATCGTGTCCGAAAAGATGAAATTGGCTCCAGACACGAGATTTAGATTGCCATTGATAATCCCGTCGCCACCTACCCGGGCACCGGATGCCACATCCACGAGCGCCGATGCGTTGGCGGCATCGATGATCAAGCCACCCTCGGTCACTGTCGTTGTTCCATTGTAGGTCGTTGCTCCGGCGAGCGTCATTGTTCCGGTGCTGACCTTGGTCAGGCTTCCTGTGCCAGTGATGGCTCCGCCGTAGCTGGTGGTTTGATTGTTGCCCCCAGTGGTAAGCGTATTCGCTCCTAGGTTGATTGTGCCGTCGGTTCCGGAAGAAGCAATTGATCCCACTGTTTCGCTGCTTGCGTTGAAGACTAGGGTCGCTGGTGGTTCATAGATCCCGAGGGTCGCCTGTTTTTCTCCCACGGAGCCAACTCCGTCGGCTTTGGTCAACAAACACCCCACAAGGGTCGCGAGGCTCTCTTCGAGTGGATGCCGTCGGAGACCGACCTTGGGGAAGCGATCTCCCCGGAAAGCATTCGGTTCATCATCGCCAATCTGAACCGAACCTACGGCCCGGACTGGCAGGCCAAAGCCTACGACCGCATCCACACGCGCATGCGCCAATGGGGCATGAATACGGTGGGTGCCTGGTCGGACAAGATTTTGCATGAAAACCCCAAGACGCCCTACACCCCGATTCTTCATGTGCGGGGCGGGAAACATCGACTGGTCCCAGGAATCACAGATCCTTTCTGCCCGGACTTCGAAAAGAACATCGAGGATGGGCTTCGAAAGCTATTTCCCAACGGCGAGGATCCTTGGTGTGTCGGGGTTTTCATTGATAACGAGCTGGTCTGGTATCTGGACTTTGTTCACCAAGTCCTGGCGGTCGGTCCTGATCTGCCGGCCCGCAAGGCCGTCTTCGAATTCTTGCAGGGCAAGTATCCGAGCATCGGGGAACTTAATACGGCGTGGGGCACCAGTTACGAATCCTGGGAGACTCTGAATGCCTTTCCCGAGGAGTCCGATGGCTTCAAAGAAGACCTCAGTGCGCTCAAACGACTCATCGCGCACCGCTACTACGAAGGTTGCCATAACGCGATGAGAAAGGTTTTGCCGAACCTCCTTTACCTAGGCTCGCGCATTCACAAGGCACCTCCCGAAGTTTACGAAGAATCGACCCGTTTTGCGGATGTTTTGAGTGTCAACCGCTACATGGCGCTGCCCGCCTCGGGGCTTCCCAAAAACTTCGACAAGCCCTGCCTCGTCTCGGAGTTTCATTTCAATGCACCCGACCGCGGTGTGCCCGGCATCGGCCTCACCTATGTCGGCGACCAACTCCAACGCAGCCGCGCCTACGCCGCCTACGTTCTCGATGCGGTCATCCAGCCCAATATCGTCGGCACACATTGGTTCGCCTACTGCGACCAGTCGGCCACTGGCAAGATCTCGCGAGGAAAGCCCGCCGTGAATGGAGGGATCGGCTTCGTGGACGTGACCGACACGCCGTATCCCGAAATCACCGCAACTAGCCGGAGCCTCGCTGATGTCATGTATTCCCTCGCTGACAAAGAATCGCCAGAACTCTTGCGCGTGTTGGAAGATACTTGGCGCGCTCAGCACCCTCCACTGGATCACTGAAGCTTTCGGCGATCACCACTCAGCCCGGACTATCAGGACCTGCACCCGCCTCGCGCCGTTAGCGGGTATCAAGGCAAGTCGATGGTGGTCTCGGCAGCGGTGAGGCCGGGGGCTTCGGCGAAGAGGACGATCGAACCAGCGGCGCGACCCGTCCTGAGCAGAGCAGAGGCGATGCCGGCGGTGGACTCCACAACGCGATCACCGACGATTTCACCCGGACCGCGCACGGAGAAGGTGACGGAGCGGGCAGAGTCGGGAACGATGGTGCCGTTTGCATCCACCTCCTCGGCATGGACGAAGAGGAGATCGCCGTCGCGGGCGGGAGCGCGTCCGTCGATGGCTACGCGCAGGCGCAAAGCGATGGCTTCGCCGGGGGTGCGCACTTGGTGCTCGGCGACGGGTTTGCCTCCGATGTAAGCGACGGCGCGCAATTCGCCCGGGGCGAACGGCGCAAGATCGAACACGAAGGGTGGATGGCGGAGGTGGTCGGACATGGCGCCGCGGGCCGGCTTCTGGCGACCCTGGCTCTTGCCGTCGCGGAAGAGTTCCACTTCCTCGGCATTGCTGAAGACACGGACAGCCAGCGGGGACCCGTCCGTCCAGTTGCTGGCGATGTGCACCATCGGACCGCCGATCTTTTCGCCACTGGCGGAGGTGAACACCTCCGAGGCGTCCCGCTGGGACTGGTAAAAATAGGTGCTGAATTTGGCCACACGAAAGGCGTCGGCGACGCCGGAGGTTTCGAGGTCGGCGGCGTAGCCCCGGTTGTAATCGAACATGACCCATAGCCCGTCGCCGAAAGCGCGGGTGCCGAGGTTTTCATTGTGGGCCTCCTGGAAGTTGGTGGCTTGTTGGAGCAAGCGCACCTCACCGTCAGCACGAGTCTGCCGGGAGTTGCGATCCGGGCCCTTGAGGTCTTTCCAAGCCCCTTGGTTAAAGCCGGCGTTGAGGGCGTAGTATTCCCAATCGCCGTATTCGCTGATGAGGGCGGGGAAGGTGGCCTGAGCAAATTCCTCCGTGCTCTTGTGCTGGCGGGCGGTGAGTTTGATATCGTAGCCGTCGACCCAGCCGGCGGTGCGCAACTGTTCGGTGGGGTATTCCTCCTTGGCGGCCTCGACGAGGCGTTGGACAAATCCCGGATCCATTTTGGTTTCGTTCAACGAGACCTCCCAAAACAGGGCGCTGGCGTGGTTGCGATCGCGGCGGATGAGTTCGCGGGCCGCCTAGATGCGGTTGGCGTAGAATTCTTCGGTCTGCGGGTTGTATTGCCAGGCGAGGATGGCTGGCAGGGTCACGAGGCCGAGTTCGTCGCAGGCGGCCATGAAGTCCGGGCTCTGCGGGTAATGGGAAAGGCGAACGTAGTCGAAGCCGGCGCTCTTGATCAGGAAAGCGTCGCGATACTGGGCGTTAGCGGGAACGGCATTGCCGACATACGGATATTCCTGGTGGCGGTTGACGCCGCGCAGGAACCAAGGTTCGTCGTTGATCAATAGGGCACCAGGGCGGAAGGCGACCTTGCGAATGCCGATGCGCTCGCTCCGGGCGTCAATGACCTCGCCGTCGGGCGCAAGCACGGAAACCTCAAGCAGATGAAGAGCGGGCGAGCGCGGGCTCCAGAGTTCGGGCCGATCGACGACGAGGGAGAGCTCAAAGGCTTCGTCGCTATCGGCGGGAAGGCTTAGCCCGGTGCGGACCTCCCGCTTGATTTCGCGTCCCTGCAAATCGGTGAGGCGCGCCTGCAAGGTGAACGAGGCGGGATCTGCGGCACGGTTACGCAGGTGGACGCTGGTGGAGATGGTCGCGGAGTCGGCGCTCACCTCGGGAAACGTCACGAAAACGCCCCCTGAGGTGGGCTTGTTTTCCATGATTTCATCAGTGATGTGCAGAGGCCCTTTGATTAACAGTCGGGCCGTGCGATAGAGACCGTGGTAGAGGTGAAAATCCAGCTGGGCGAGGGGCTTGGGGCCGGTGACCGGGTTGGAGGCGTTTTCTAAACGCGTGGCAAGCTCAATGGGGCCCGGAGTGCGCGCGAAGGCGGTCAAGTCTCCGACGAGGGGAAGATAGCCGTCCGTGTTTTCGCCGATGAGTTTGCCGTTGGCATAAAGACGCGCGCGGTTCATGGCACCTTCAAAGCGCACCCAGACGGTCTGGCCGATCGCAGAGGCGGGCAAATCAAGACGCTTGCGATACCAACACACACCTTCCCATTGCTGAAGGTCAGTGGGGTTGGTGACCCTCGCTTCGATTCGGGCAGGGTGGGGCAGCGTGACCTCTTCCCAGCTGGTGGTCGAAAACCCCGCGTCCTCCGCGCCCGGCACGTCGCCGAGGTGGAAGCGCCATCCGTCATCGAGACTCTGCCCGCTTGCGTGGAGCAACGAGGATCCATGCACAACGGAACCGGCTACAGATAAACACAGTGCAGCTGTCATGGAGACTCGCAGATGGGGAGTGATCATGGGCGAGAGACTGCCATGTGGGGTAGTAACGCATCAACACGGAATCAGACAGAGTTCAAACAGATGTTGTTTGCCCTCCTCGATTTCAGATTTATACTACCTTTCGATTTCGCCGGTCTTGCCGGGTAATCTATCCCTCACCCCCCCATGAAAAACATCATCATCGCCACAATGCTCATCTGCATTGCCCCGCAACTTATGGCCCAGTCATTCATGATGAATCCTCACGGCTGCCCCGATGCTGTTTCGCTCAATGGCAAATGGAACGCCATCGTCGATCCCTACGATCGCGGCGAGCAGGCGAAATTTTACTTGAATGCCAAACCGCAAAAGAAAAGTGAATTTCTGGAATACAGCTTCGATGGTGGCCTGCGGCTTGAGGTTCCCGGCGACTTTAACTCGCAGATTGACGAACTGAAATACTACGAGGGCAATGTGTGGTATCAGCGAACCTTCGAGGCTCAGAAGCAAGACGGACGGCGGCAATTCCTCTACTTTGCCGGTGCCAACTACATGACGAAAGTTTGGCTCAACGGCGTGGAGGTCGGTGAGCACGAGGGTGGGTTCACGCCCTTCCAGTTTGAGATCACCGACCAACTGAAAGACGGGGAGAATGATCTGGTGGTGCGGGTCAATAACGACCGCCGAGTTGACGGCATCCCGGCGATGCGTTTCGACTGGTGGAACTACGGCGGGATCACGCGTGACGTCTTTTTCATCGAACGGCCGGAGATGTTCGTCCGGGACTACAAAGTGCAACTCAAGCCGGACGGCGACGGTATTGCAGGATATGTCCAACTCGATGGCGCCGCCTCGCCCCAGGAGGTCACGCTTACGATCCAGGAACTGGAGTTGAAGAAAATGCTGACCACCGATGGCAAGGGGTTTGCCGCATTTGAGATCAAGGCCAAGCCGGAGCTCTGGGCACCGGGCAACCCGAAGCTCTATCCAGTAACGTTCTCCACTGGCGAAGACCTCATCAACGATGAGATCGGCTTCCGGACCATTTCCGTAAAGGGCACGGAGATCCTGCTCAACGGAAAACCAGTCTTTCTCAAGGGGGTGAACTTCCACGAAGAAATTCCACAGCGTCTTGGGCGCGCGTTCTCTGAGGCCGACACGGCCATGATCCTCAGCGAGGTGCAGGCACTCGGTTGCAACTTTATCCGCCCCGCGCACTACCCAATGAACGAGCAAATCATGCGCGCCGCCGATCGAATGGGCCTCATGATTTGGAGCGAAATCCCAATCTGGCAGGGCATCGAGTTCACCAATCCTGCCATCTTTGCGAAGGCGGAAAAAATGCTCCGCGACATGATCTACCGCGACAAAAACCGCGCCGGCGTGATCATGTGGAGCGTCGCCAACGAAACAAAGCCGTCGGAAGCGCGCGACAAAGTTTTGATAGGACTGGTCGACCTGTGCCACGAGCTCGACGGAACACGCCTCGTCGCAGCCGCCTTCGACAACCCGAAGTATGATGGGGCGACTAAGACGTTCCGCCTCGAAGACAAACTCGCCGAAGCGGTCGATGTCGTCGGTGTGAACAAATACATCGGATGGTACCAGCCGTTCCCGGTGCCGCCGGGCGAAATCCAGTGGGCGGTGGCGACCGGCAAGCCTTTGATCTTTTCCGAATTCGGTGCAGAGGCTCTGTATGGAAAACGCGGGCCGGAGGATGTTGTCCACGAGTGGAGCGAGGACTACCAAGCTGCGGTCTACCGCCAGAATCTCGAAATGTTCCGCAATATCCCGAACTTGCGCGGCACCGCTCCATGGGTGCTGTTCGACTTCCGCTCGCCCTATCGCATGCATCAGACCTATCAGAACGGATGGAACCGCAAAGGTCTTGTCTCCGACAAGGGCCAGCGCAAGATGGCGTGGCAAGTGATGAAGGACTTCTACGAAACGAAATGAAATGAAGATATCAACTCTGATCGCCGTCGCGGGTTTTACCATGATCCCTAGCTTGTTTGCTGAAACGTTGCCGCTCTGGCCCGACGGAGCTCCCGGCGCGCTTGGGTCGGAGGAGAAAGATATTCCGACCCTCACCGCCTTCCTGCCGACGAAAGGGGAGTCCAACGGCGCGAGTTTCCTCGTCCTTCCAGGCGGTGGTTACGGCAGGCTGGCAGGCTACGAGGGCGAAGGCTACGCCAAGTGGCTGGCCGCGCATGGCATCGCCGCCTACGTGCTGAAGTATCGCCTTGGGTCGTCCGGTTATCGGCACCCGGTCATGATTCAGGACGCCGCACGTGCGCTGCGAACGGTTCGTTCCCAAGCCCGACGTGATGGACGCGATCCCGCGCGGATCGGTATCATCGGTTCTTCCGCCGGAGGTCATCTAGCCTCGACACTGCTGGTCCAGCACGATGGTGGAAAGCCTGATGCAGCAGATCCCATCGAACGCGAAAGTTCGCGCCCTGACGTTGGCGTGCTTTGCTACCCGGTCATCACCAGCGGTGAGCACGCGCATCGCGGGTCCTTCAATAAGCTTCTTGGCGAAAATCCCCCGACCGAACTGCTGCAGCAGCTTTCCACAGAACTCCATGTGACTGGGGAAACTCCGCCGACCTTCCTCTGGCACACCACCGGAGATCAGGCGGTGCCTGTCGAAAACTCTCTCCTCTTCGCTTCGGCTCTCGCCAAAGCCGGAGTCCCTTTCGAGTTGCATGTTTACGAAAAGGGCGGACACGGCATGGGCCTCCCCGGTCCCGGAAAACCTGCTCCGCCGTGGGATGCTGAGCTTTTGCGCTGGTTCAAGGCGCGGGGGATATTGTCTTCTCCGCCGTAGGATTTCCTGCGGTTCCTTTCACTGCGAACGAATTTTTACGCAAAAACTCACACCAACCCCCACAGACCTATGCCCCATCAAATCTTATCCTCCGCCGCACTCGCATTTGCCTTCTGTGCGCTCGCAACATTTTCCGGCAACGCAGCCGATCCCTCACCCACCGCCCCGAACATCATCGTAATCCTCGCTGATGATGTGGGCCCCGGTGACGCCGGAGCTTACGGAGCAACCAAAATCAAAACGCCGAACATCGACCGCTTGGCCGCGGAAGGTCAACGCTTCGAGGATGCGCACGCCTCCGCTGCGGTCTGCACGCCGACTCGTTACTCCCTCCTGACCGGCCAGTATGCCTGGCGTCGCGACGCCGTGGGCGTGAACCGCGGAGTGGCCAATGGCAACTCCCCGCTCCTTATCCCTACTACCATGCCCACTGCGCCCGGACTGCTGAAGGAGGCTGGCTACCGCACCGCGATGATCGGGAAGTGGCATCTCGGCTTCGGGGAAACCACCCCCGACTACAACGCGGAACTTCGCCCCGGCCCGCTGGAGATTGGGTTCGACGAATTTTTCGGAATTCCTGCCACCAATGACCGCATCCCGACCGTGTTCGTTCGGAACCACCGCGTCGTCGGGCTCGATCCTGCCGACCCGATTCAAGTCTCCTACGACAAGGATGAGGCGAAACGCCAAGGGCTATCCTCATGGTCGGCCGGACGTGACCGCATCGGCTGGGGCAAAGGGGGAAAAGCGGCATGGTGGAAGGACGTGGATATCGCGGAAACCCACACGGGCGAGGCGATCAAATTTATCGAACGGAACAAGGACAACCGGTTCTTCCTTTATTTTGCTCCCCACGATGTGCATGCCCCGAAGATTCCGCAAAGCCGCTTCGCCGGTGCTAGCGGTCTTGGAGAACGCGCCGACATGCTGCTCGGACTGGACGATGCCATCGGACAAATCCTGCAAACCTTGGACCGCCTTGGCCTCACCAACGACACCCTCATCATTTACAGCAGCGATAATGGAGCCTACGTAAACGATGAAAGTGGTCACCGGCCCACCGGACCGTTTCGAGGAATCAAATCGCAGTCATGGGAGGGTGGCCACCGCGTGCCATTCATTGCTCGCTGGCCGGCTCGCATTCAGCCCGGCGTCTCAGCCGATTTGGTTTCCACTCTGGATGTGCCCGCCACTATCTGCGCGGCTGCCGGGGTCAACGTTCCCAAAGACGCACTGCCGGACAGCCTAAACCTCCTACCCGCGCTGCTTGGCGAATCCGACGCCCCGAAACGAGACAACCTCATCATCCAGTGCGGCGCCGGTCACCTCTCCGTCCGCAGCGGCCCATGGAAATACATCCCCGACCTTGACGTCGCCAACGGTTGGAAATCGGCAAAAAAGGACCCGAATGTTCCAGCCCGCCCGGGCCTATTTGACCTCTCCAAAGATCCCGGCGAAACCACGAATCTCATCAAAGAGTTCCCCGACGAAGCCCAACGCCTTGCCGGACTATTGGCCAGTGCAAAAGGAAATGAGAGTCCGTGACGGAGTGATGCGTTGACGGTGAGGGTGCGTCGGCATAGGTTCGGGCATGAGTATTACTCTCGACATCCCCGAAGATGTGCTTGCTGTGCTGCCCATACCCGAAAATGAGCACAAAGGCTACCTGCTGCTTGAGATCGCGTGTGCTCTATACGCGCGTGACGTTTTGAGCCTTGGCAAGGCAGCGGAACTCGCTGGTATGCCAAAGATCACTTTCGGACGGGAAATCGGACGGCGCGGCATGGCGCGGCATTACACTGACGCCGAGTTGGAGTCCGACCTTGCTTATGGTCGTAGTCAGTGACACCTCGGCGCTCTCAAATCTCGCAATCATTGGCCGACTTGCGCTCTTGCGGGAGCAGTTCGCGGAGGTATTGATGCCACCCGCAGTAGCACGGGAGCTTGCCGCCATAAACTCACCCTCAGCACAAGCGGCTCTTGCAGAAGCCGAGCACACTGGCTGGCTGAAACGGACGGCGTTGCCGTTGTCGGCACCGTTCCCGGAAGCGCTGCGTGGACTCGATGCCGGTGAAACCGAGGCGCTGCGGTTGGCGTTGTGCACCTGCGCCGATGCTGTGTTGATGGATGAGAAGGAAGGCCGACAATGTGCCGCAACCCTCGGTATCCGAACCATCGGTGTGCTCGGTGTCCTCATTTCGGCAAAGCAGTTTGGCTCTGTATTGTCGTTGCGCGATGAGATCGAGAAACTCCGCCGCGATGCGGGTTTCTTCGTGGACGCGGCCCTCGAAATGCGAGTTCTCACGACCGTCGGCGAGTAATCGGCAAAGCAGGACCCGAACGTGCCAGCCCGCCCGAGCTATTGGCCGATGCAAAAGCGACTTCTGCCACACGCCCAAAATGACACTGCCATAAGCCACGCATCGACTCAGTGCATGCTAACGGTTGCTCCTTTGAATCTGCCTCGCCCCGAACCCATCCCCATGTTTTCAGAAACTCTCTCGCTCTTGACCCAATGAACGACAACCTATTCCCTGCCGCGCTCCCCGTTTTTGCGTCTACGCGAAAAGTCGCACTTGCCCAACTCGACGCGTTCATTCCCAGTGCAGGCCGCTATGCGAATGAGCGGAATCATGTCGTCCCCGGCCACATTAATGTGTCCAGGCTTTCCCCGGCGATCCGGCACCGACTCGTTCTTGAATCCGAGTGTGCGGCCGCGCCCCTCCGGCGTTATGCCGCGTCCACGGTCGAAAAATTCACGCAGGAGATTTATTGGCGCCGCTACTGGAAGGCATGGCTTTCGCTGCGCCCGCAAGTGTGGACCGATTACCTCGACCAACTCGCCGCAATTCAACACGACCCGAACACCGAAGCGATCCGCGCCCGCGCCGCACGCTGCGAGGCCGGTGATGGCCCGGTCGCTATCATGAACCACTTCGCCCGCGAACTGGTCGAAACCGGGTATTTGCACAACCACGCCCGAATGTGGTTCGCCGGATGGTGGATTCATATCGAGCGACTTCCGTGGCAACTCGGGGCGGAGTTTTTCTATCGTCACCTCCTCGACGGAGACCCCGCCTCGAACACGCTCTCGTGGCGATGGGTTGCCGGGCTTCAAACGCCAGGGAAAACCTATCTGCCCCGCCGTAGCAATTTGGAAAAATACCTGCCGCCCGAAGTGCTCGCGATGCACCCCGAAGGGTTGGAACAACTCGATGATCCGGATGCACTGATCCTCCACGCCGAGCCCCGCCCAGCCATCACCCGCCCCAATCTTCCGCCCGCGCCGCCGCTATCGTCCGCCCATGACACACGGCTTGGCATCTGGATTCACGAAGACGACCTGTGCGTGGAACACAGCCCGCTCGCTTCGCTAAAACCCGCAAGCATTCTCGCCACCGGGGACACCATCGCATGGGCCCGTTTTCGCTTTCCGGAACGCAAAACCACATGGCTCCGAACTGCGCTCGCCGACGCAGCGCAGCGTGCAGGCGATGCGTTCGGGGTGGAGGCCCGTGTCGATACCGACACCACCGCCCCGCTCGCCGAAATCCTCAGCCGTTGGGCCACCGCGCACCAACTCCAGCAAATCGCCGCCTTCCGTCCCGAGATCGGACCGCTCGACGACCAACTTCGAGACATATATGCCGCTCTCGCAAAATCCGGTATCGACCTCATCCTCATCGATCGACCGGAAGACCTCACCCTCCGCCCGCTGGCCACCGGCGGGTTCTTCGGCTTCTGGGAGAAAATGCAAAAGTCACTCAAGCCCCGCGCCTGACGCGTGCACCGCGCATTGGTGTTGGATGTCTCACACTTGGAGTGTGCCTCCAATCGCGCGGGAGGGTGAGGCTTTGGGCGCTTCGCTCTTGCCTTCGGCAAGCCTGTCTCCCTGCGGTCGGCTGTCCGAACCGACTTATTCGGCCCGTCCCAACACGTGCAGGAGTTGCGTCGAATCAAGCGGCGCTTTTGTGTAAACACCCGGCGATGGGCAGCGGAGCATCGTCACGCTCGTCCTGTGGTGAAGAACGCTGACGATCTGCGCCGCTACATGGAGTCGCAAGAGGGATCGTAAAGGAATTAGAGCCCAGGTGGCTGGATGCAATCCTCGGAAATGAACGCCGTGCGCTTTTCTTCGGGCAGGGGTAGTCCGGGCGCGGTGACGGGGTCGCCGGTTGCGATCCGGGCGGCGACTTGTTGGTTGAGGTCTAGGAGTTGGGCAAGCAGGTCGGCCTTCGGCTTGAAGCCGTAGGCTCCGAGCACGGCGGCATCGAGTGCGGCGTGGGCGTCTTTGAGCGGATTTGCGCCGGGGAGTTCAAGCGTTCGGTAGAGTGCGCGCAGCCCGCCCTTGAGTTTCGGCAGCGCCTCCGCGCGGATGCGGCGCACTTCCCGCCCAGCGGCGGCGACCGCTGACATTTCCTTCTCGCTCGGATTTTGCGGCCAAGGGAAGGTATCGAAGACGGATTCGGCACTGTAGCGGAATCTTTCGGTAAGCTTACCGCATTTGGTGACAAACCAAAGCCAGTGCGGATGAGACTGGAGGACTCCAAAGCTGTAGTCGTCCTCGAACCCGAAGACTTGGATCAGATTGCTTGGACGAAATGCCTGCGAAACGAAAAGAAAGATCGGGCGCTTGGTAACATACGCGCAGGCAAGATAGCGCGGAAGCGGCTTGATGACCGAGAGCATTTCGGGACGACCGAAGCCGAGTTGCCACCAGCGGGACAGAAAGCCTTTGTGATGTGGGCGCATGTTTCCATCGGCATCTTTGCCTTCCTCGGCTTTTCGCATTCTGTCCGGAAGCACGTGATGTTGCACCCATTCAAACGCACCGAAAATTCCGGACGCGTCCAATTGATTCATTTGTTCAAAATCCAATACAAACCTCTCACCAGCGCCGCCGATGGTCAGGACCTCCATTCCGTTTAAGTAGGAATGGATGATCGCCGCCGATGCAGGATCGCGTTTTATGATGGCCGCGCGTTGTTCGGCGGTGAGAAGGAAACCCTGATGTCCCAGCATCTGCCCATTAAAGCAGCGCTGTGGTTTTGTATTGCAGAGAAGCGGACCGGCGACACTCACATCGCGCTGATCACTTAGCGTAGAGTTGATTTCTGCCACCTCTCGGAAACTCAGCTCGTATTCCTTCGAAGCATTTTTCCCCTGTTTCTTCCAAAGTTTCTTCGTTTCCGCAGACGGTTCCGTCTTGAACCACAGTCGCCGTTTTTTGGGCAGCAGATCATCGTCCTGCGTTTTTATCCAATTGGCGATGGAGACGTGGACGTTGGCCTCGCCGCTCCAGGGTTGGTTATCCACGGCTTCGATGATGGTGCCATTTTTGACGACGTGGTCGAGGCCGCCGACGCGGGAGGCGTTGTTGCGGATGTTTTGGGTGCCGACGAGTCCGGCGCGTCCGGCGAGAGGGTCTGCCGTGGTGCAAGGCGGGAGGACGTCGTGCGTCCGGCTGATCCAATAGACGCAGAAGTCGGCCATGCCGGGGACTTCGGGGTAGAGGGCGCGCAGCGTTTTCACGTAGTCCGGGCCGAGTTGGGGCTTGAGCAGTTTTGCGCCAATGAACGGGGGATTGCCGATGATGACATCCACTTGCGGCCACGGGGTGCGCTGGCCATCGTGGACGAGCGCATCGGTCGCAATGAAGTTCGAGTCGAGATTGTCGAGAGGCAAGGCGCGTTCGGAGATATGGAGTTCGTCGATGGCGAGCTTGCGGGCGATCATCATGGTGACCTTGGCGAGTTCCACGGCGAAGGGATTCACGTCCATGCCGTAGAAGTTTTGGGCGCTGAGGTAGCTCATGGCGATCTGTCCCGGCTCGGCCTTGCTGACGAACTCGTTATTGATGCGCTCGATGATGCGGGCTTCGAGGCGCTTTAATTCGCGATAGGCAATGTAGAGGAAGTTTCCGCTGCCGCAGGCGGGATCGAGCACCCGGAAGCGTTGCAGGCGTTCACGGAGTTCGCCGAGGCGGCGAAGTGTCTTGGCTCCCTCGATCTGCTCGCTCCATGGCTGAACGATCGTGGGGCCGATGATTTTCATGATATCCGCCGGATGGGTGAAGTGCGCACCGCTGGCGCGGCGTTCGTCGCGGGTGCCTGCCACGGAGCCATCATCGAGTGAGTGTTCGAAGAGCGTGCCGAAGATTTCTGGTTGGACTTTTCGCCAATTGAATTTTGCAGCCCTGCGAAGCAACTGAAGCTCTGCGTCGTGGAGTTCGACACGAGCGGGTTGGGAAAAGAGCCCGCCATTGAAATACGAAACGCCCTTAAACCTGCCTCCTGTGGGCGAGGGGTTCGTATTCATTGCCTCGAAAAGTCCGCCGAGCAGGTCATAGCTCTCCGCCGGGGATTTGATGTCCTCCAATAGCTGGGTGACGAAATACTTCGGAAGCAGGTCGATATCTTCGGCGAAGAGGGAAACGAGAATCTGGAGGATGAACCGCTGGGCGGTGGGTTGGTCCACGCCGCGCTGGCGTAACCGCCGGAAGCATTCCGCGAGGCAATCAGCGGCCTTGCGGGTGACGTCCACCCGGTCGTTGTCGAAGGTGGGTTTCGGTTGGCCGGGGAACAGGAACGCTAACGGGTCGTAATTCTCCGGCAGGTCCGCAAGCGAGACCTTGCCCACGGGCGAGTCCATCTGGGTCTCAAAGTCATAAATCTCGAATTCATCGAAATTGCAGAGGACCACGAAACGCGGACGACCGGGCACGAGGCGTGTCCAATAGTCAAATGCCTGGCGATAGTGTTTCGAAAGCACTGCACCACGTTTTTTCATTTCGATGAGAACGTGCGGTCTCCAGACGTAATCAGCGAATGCTGTGCCTCCCCCGTCTTCACTTGCTTTGCGGATGCGAATCTCAGTTTCTCCGCCGATATCGAGGCAGCCCGGATGCCCGAAGCCTTGGAACAATCGGTCAAGGAAGATCTGAGCTTGGCTTTTCTCGTCGCCGCTTGTGTTCGCCTGCACCCACTGGACGAAGGCGCTGAGTCGTTCTGTTCTCGGATCTGCCATGGATTGCGGGGAGACTAGCGAAGGCTGATGACACGCTGCGAGTCGATTTTTTGGAAAGCAAAGATCGGCGGTGAATGTCGCGTCGGATACAGATGTCCATCTTGGCGAGAACAGATGTCCAAAGGAATGCGGGTATGGAACAAGGACGCCGCAATCTCCGGGTTGCTAAGAATCGGCAGATTTGCAGCCGAATCATCCTCGCCCACACTAGCTCCCTCATACATCGGGGTCAGGCAGCCGAGCACATTGGCTCTACCAATAAGGGGACCGAAGCGCCATGAGGACGCTTCCCTCTTCCCACCCGGAAGACAGGGAAGTCTAGGGAAGCTTATAGAGAGGATTGGAGATCTGTTCCGCGAAATTCTGTCGATCCCGCCGAATTGGACATCTGTTTAGAAACTTATCACATCTTCCTAAGTGGTTGATTTGGTATGTATTTCCAGCAGTTTCCACCTACTTCCCAATGGACATCTGTTTTCGTCCCCTCATGAGGGGTACACCTTGGGTGTGAATCTGGCGAACGAGCCCTACGCCGCAGGTGGTGCGGGTGGCTGTGGGGCGGCTTCGCCGAGGTCGCGGATGATACGGGCGGCTTTCCATGTGTCGGCGAAGCGGATGCCGACGTCCGTTTTGCGGAAGCGGAGGACGAGGCGGTCCATTTTGGCCAAGAGGTCGCCGACTTGGCGGAATTTCGGACGGAGTGCGGCGGTGAGGGCTTTGCGTCCGGAGATCGCTGCCGCCGGGTTGGCGACGAGCGTTTCGAAGTCAGCGGTTTCTTTTGCGAGCAAGGTCGCATCGGCGGCGGTGAGGCCGTGCTCGGCGAGCGAGGTGGCATTTCCCGCCAGCGCGTTCGTGAGGGATTGATGCAGGAGCTTGGCGCGGGCGATTAGCTCGACGTCACGGAGGCGCTGCCAACCGGTGAAAGATAGCGAAACCCGTTCGGCGTCGGCTTCGCGGTTTTGGTCCTCATACCAATCGGCGAGCGCTTCGGAAATCTCGTGGGCTGCGCTTTCGAGTTCCTGTTCCTCCCGTTCTTTGTCGTCTGCATAGCCAGTGATGGTGGCTTGCTGAGCTGCAATGGTGTCGGTGAGTGCCTGCACCATCGGGACGAGCGCGGCAGCGCGGGCGGTGAAAACGGCGGGTGTCTGGTCTTTCCATGCGGGCTGATGCGCCGGATCGGCGAGCAGGGCAACGATGGCAAGGTGCATGTTTTGGCGGTTGGCGAATTCGTTTTTCATGGTGTGTTGCGGTCTTTGAGTGTTTGGTTTTTCCGTAAACGTCGGAACTGATGCGGGGGCCTGCCAGACCCTTACAAACAACAAAGGGGTGGTTGCGACCCGCGACCGATTTACTACAAAAGCTCACCGGTTTATTGCAAGAAACATTCGGGCGATTACGGATGCCGACCGACCAATTGCGAGACCCGACCGACCGATTGCGAGACCCGACCGACCGATTGCGAGACCCGACCGACCAATTGCGAAACCCGACCGACCAATTGCGAGACCCGACCGACCGATTACGAGACCCGACTGACCTATTGCGAGACCCGACCGACCGATTGCAAGACCCGAGCGACCGATTGCGAGACCCGAGCGACCGATTGCGAGGCCCGACCGACCAATTGCGAGACCCGACCGGGGAATTACGGAAGCCGTTCAGATAATCTCGAGGGAGGTATCCGAAAGTCTGTGTTTAGGGTCGATTGGTTTTGTAGTTTTTTCCTCAGCTAGCTGAGGAAAAAAATCGGTCTCCGAACTGGATGGCGAACTGGCAGGCCGCTTCCTTCCAGCCGACGGGTGCTTTGTTCCACTTTTTGGTGATGTTTCGCAAGGCCAGATAAATCAGCTTCACGGCCGATTCGTCGCTCGGGAAGTGCCCCCGGTTTTTGAGCACCTTGCGCAGTTGCATGTGCAGGCTCTCAATCGCGTTGGTCGTGTAGATCATTTTCCGGATCTCCGGCCCGTAGGCGAAAAACGGAATGACCTGCTCCCAGTTGCGTTTCCAACTCTCCCCGATCATCGGGAACTTCTTCCCCCAGGGGCCGTTTTCAAACTCCGAGAGCCTCTGGGCGGCCGCCTCCGCGTTTTCCGCCCGGTAGACCTTCTTGAGCTCCGCAGCGACCTTCGGGCGCTCTTTCCAGCCGCAGAACGACAGGCTGTGCCGGATCAGATGCACGATGCACGTCTGCACATTGGCCTCCGGGAACACGCTCGTAATCGCTTCCGGGAACCCCTTGAGCCCATCGACCACCGCGATCAGGATGTCCTCCACTCCCCGGTGGCGCAGTTCGTTCATCACCTTCAGCCAGAACTTCGCCCCCTCGTTCTGTTCCACCCAGACCCCAAGCACCTCCTTCACTCCCTCCGCCGTCATTCCCAGCGCTAGATAAACCGCCTTGTTCCTCACCGTTCCCTCGTCCCGGATCTTCACTCGCAACGCGTCAAAGAACACCACCGGATACATCCTCTCCAACGGCCGGTTTTGCCACTCCTTCACCTCCTCCAGCACCGAGTCCGTCACCGTGCTGATGAAGTCGGCTCCCACTTCCACCCGGTATTGATCGAGCAAAAAGCCCTGAATCTCCCTCACCGTCATCCCCCGCGCATACATCGCGATGATCTTTTCATCGAAGCCCTCAAAGCGCCTCTGCCCCTTGGCGATTAACAGCGGCTCGAAGCTTCCGGCCCGGTCCCTCGGCACCGCGATCTCCATCGCCCCATCTTCACCTATTACTGTTTTGCGGCTGTAGCCGTTGCGATGGTTGTCCTCCCCTTCGGGCTTCTCTCCGGGACGATACCCAAGGTGGTGCGTCAACTCTCCGGCCAACGCCTTTTCCACCACCCGCTTCTTCAAATCCGCCAAGAGGCCGTTCTCCCCAAGGATCGCCTTCCGGCTTCTTCCATACTTCTCAAGCAGTGCTTCGATCAACTCGTCGCCGCTCACGTCTGTCTTTTCTCTGGTCATTTTCTTGTTCTCTCATTTTATGACCCACACACAAACTTTCGGATAGGCTCATCTCGAGCCAGCTCCCTCACAACATCTCACTCGAAAAATTGACCTAGGCTGAAACATGGTCTGGTTGATAAAGACATGACCACAATCAATATCAACGAGGCTAAGACGCATCTTTCGCGGTATGCGAAGCGGGTCAAGGCCGGCGAAACCATTGTTCTCTGCGACCGCAATGTGCCGTTTGCGGAACTGCGTCCGCTGCCTCCCCGAACCAAGCCTGGCATTCGTCGGTTGGGCCAGTTGACGGGGCAATGTCCGGTGGGCGATGCGTTCTTCGCGAGCGATTCGGAGGTGGCGGATTTGTTTCAATCCCCATTGCTGACGACAGACGGAAAGCCGTGAACCTCCTCCTCGATACATGCACTTTCCTGTGGATGGTCGATGAGGTTTCGAATCTCGGGGGCGAAGCCCGCGCGGCCCTTGAAGACGGTGCAAACCGTTTGACCGTGCATCAAGCCTCCTGTTGGGAAATACAAATGAAATACGATCTCGGCAAACTGCCTTTCAACCGGCCACCGCGCGAAATCATCCGCGACGGCATGGCCATGCACGGAATCGAGTATCAATGCCTGCAAGATGAGACGATCTGGCATTTGCAGAAATTGCCGCCGATCCACGGAGATCCATTTGACCGGATACTGATCTCCCATGCTCTGTGCCATGGAATGCGGTTGGTCACTCCCGACCCGCGCATCGCCAAATACCCAGTCCCGGTTATCTGGTAAGACACCACGCCGAGCACGATTGGTACCTCGCCATTGATCGCGGCAACTAGCTCTGCGCGAAATCAGAGCATGCTGCTGGGCGCACGCGCTCTGAGATCAATTCGCACGGACTTATAAATCGTCGATGGTGAACATTTTCGGGTCCATGGGAGGAGTCACATAATCCACACGACCGTCCAAGAAGGACGCGATGGCGCGTTTCGATGGTAGGTAGTTAATCTTTACGGTGGGCCTCGATCCGTCCGTGAGCATCGGCACGTAGGCTGCGCCGTCAGCTGCGGCAAAAGTACCCCACCTGTAGGCAGCATAAATCGTTCCGGCCAGCTTGTCCACGATCTGAAGCGTTGGAAGCGCCTTTAACTCGGCCGGAAGAGACTTTGGAACTCCTCCCCATGCGGCAATCTCATTATTGAATGCAATCGGATTTGCAAGTCCAGAGCCGTCGCCGGGAACCGAGACCCCTTCGAATGGCGAACCTTGCATTGTAGGCTTCGTTTGTCGCTTTGCAAATGTCCCCGCCCCCACGCCGAATAGCTTTGGTAAGCGTGCGCGGATCGCGTCACCAAGCTCGCCCTGCTGACTTCGTTTTAGGTCGATGTCTGGAAAGAGATAGGGCTGGGTGCAGCCCCAGAACGAACCCGAAACCCATCCTTGGTGTTGCACTGGCATTTTTTTAAAGGCACTGTCTCCTGCCCATCTCAGGACGGGGATGATTCCGTCATTCTCCGCCGCAAAATTCAGGCTTGCTTGCGTGATCGTTTTCAGAGCCGACACAGATCTTGCCTCGGCGGCCGAATTTCTGACACGTTGCATCCCTGCAAGTAAAAGAGCGGCGAGCACGGCGATGATGGAAACCACGACGAGGATTTCAATCAGCGTGAAGGCGCGGTGTGCGCGGTGGTGAAGCGGCTTAGGCATCGCTTGGGTGAATACAGATGGTTCAGGTCTGAACTGGGAGTGTGGCTGTTTTGGATTCATGGTGAAGGGGATAGTTTGTTATGTGGGGGGAATGGTTGAAGCTCGTCGTGGTGACTCCCCGGAGAAGGGTTTCGTAGGGGCGCAGGGTGGTGTTGCCACTAACTGATACGCCGTCGGAGACGCGAAGATAGGCATCCTCGCCGACGTCGATGACGACTTCGTGCTTTGTGTAATTGAAAAGAAATTCGACCGGGCCATTGGATCCGAGGCGGGTTTTGCGCACCACGCCGAGTGGCAGTTCCTCGCACGGCAGAGCGAGCTCGTCGGAGAGAACATTGTAAAATGCAAGAAGGCTTTGCTCGTCCAAACGCGCACCGACATAGTAGCAGGATCCGTCCCCCCATTGATTACGTAAAATGATGGGTGCTCCGGCGTAAAACTCTGAGTCTAGCGCAGCCATGGTCGTCGCTCCCTCGGCGTGCAGGTGTTCGACGATATCCGTTGCGCGCATGTCTCCGGCCAAACCATTGATGCAGCCCCGGATGAATACTTCTTCGTCGTCGAAAAGATAATCCACCTCCTCGTTCCAGAGTCCGAAAACTTCGCGGAGATCCGGCCCCGGAAACCCGCCGCACCAGCATCGGTTATGACCGTCCACGTAGCCGGTCAGAAATGTTGCCACCCAGCAACCGCCGCCCGCGACATACGCCGCCAGACGGTTCCTAGCCTCCTGCTCCAGCATATACAAAGCGGGTGTGATCAATGCACGATAGCCTGAGAAGTCGCCGTCAACCGGGATAATATCGACTTCAATCCCAGCGCTGCGCAAAGCCCGGAAATGCTCGACACACGTGCGGGTGTAAACGTCGCCCCATGTTTCTCTCTTCGGGCCGATCGACGCATCCAGCGCCCAGCGGCTTTCCCAATCGTACACCATGGCAACAGGCGCTTGATCTGGACGGATTCCGGTGATGGACGCAAGGCTCTGAAGCACCGCGCCGACCTCCGCGCATTCTTTGAAAACTCTGGAGTGCGAGCTGCCCTCGTGGTCCACCACCGCCCCGTGGAACTTCTCGGATCCCCCCCGACCTTTGCGCCACTGGAAGTAGTGGATCACGTCCGCGCCATTGGCCACTGCTTGCAGAACCTCCTGCATAAGAACCTGTGGCCGCCTCAGCTTGTTGACCTTGCCCCAGTTCACGGAACTCGGGGAACATTCCATCAAAATCCACGGATCGCCGTGTGCCAGTCCGCGCATCAAACTATGCGTAAAATCCGACCCCAGCGACTTTTTCCAGCTGTCCTCGCGGTCGTCTGGCAGCGGATAAATGTCATTGGAAATGCAGTCCAGCGATTTGGCCCACTGCCAGTAGTTCACGGTCGGAATCGTGCCCATGAAATTGGTCGTGCATGGGATGCCGGGAGTTAGTTGCCGGAGCGGGGCCATTTCATTTTCCAAAAACGACACGTGCTGGTCATTGACGAAGCGCAGCCAGTCGAGCGCCAATCCGTCAATACTCCGGTCCACGGTCGGAATCTGGTTCCAATTCGTGAACGTGTGGTTCCAGAAGCTTGTCCACCACGCGCTGTTCAGGTGGTCCAAGCTGCCATAGTGCTCGCGCAGCCAGTCGTGAAACGCCGTCCGGCAGAGGTCGCAGTGGCAGTCGCCGCTTAATTCATTTCCGATGTGCCACATCGCGAGGGCAGGGTGGCTGCCATAGCGCAGCGCCAACGCGTGGTTCAGGCGGCGAACAGCATTCCGGTAAACGGGTGAGGTGGGGCAATGATTGTGCCGTCCCCCGGATGGTTGGCGTATCCCGTCCACGTTGACACGTCGAATCTCCGGGTACATTTCAGACAGCCACATCGGCTTGCTCCCGCTGGGTGTCGCCAGAAAGACGAGCAATCCGGCATCACCAAACCGATCCATCGTCGAGTCCAGCCAGTCCAACGTGTAAACTCCGGGCTCGGGCTCCAAGGCCGTCCATGAAAAAATCCCAACTGATGCCGAGGTAACCCCGGCTTTCTTCATTAGCTCAATGTCCTCCCTCAGGATATGGTCATGCCCAAGCCACTGATCCGGGTTGTAGTCCGCCCCGTAAAGAATGACCTCACTCGCAGGTAACCGGGTGGTCTTTTTTTTCATCTCGAACCCCTCCCGAATAACACCGCGCCGTCCACCGTTTCAAACGATGGGCATTCTCGCGATCCGGATAAAACCAGATCACCGCGTGGATGGGGAACATAGCGCACAGAGTATGCTTGTCTGACTACTGTCTGGTGTCAAGTGGGAGTTTTCATCTCCGCCAGTCGCAGCGGGTCGATTCGGATTTTTGGAACTCTTTTTAAGAGACGCTCCAGTGTGGCCGACCTACCGGTATCGGCGGCGCATCTTTAGGGGCGATACAGCCAGAGATCAGCTTGTCATTTTCAATTCTGTAGTTAAATAATGTGGGCATGCTGAGCGGGAAAATCCTTCCTGGGGCCCTCTTTTTTACATCATGTCCGCAATTTTAAACATTGAACGCCCGTCCAAAATCAGCGCCGATATCAACCGTCGCGATACAGCGGTCAATCAGATCAAGCATTTTATCCGTTCAAACCGGCTGCAACCGGGCGAACGGTTACCAACTGTTCGGAAACTGTCTGAGCATTTTGCAGTGACGCGCGATTCGGTTTGGCGGGCCTTGAGGCAGATGCAGGAAGAGGGATGGCTCGATGTCTTGCCGAACAAGCGATATGTCGCCTCGCAGAACTTACATACGAAAATCCTGCGTTCGATTCGGGTGCACGCCATCTTTTCTGGCGAAGGATACATCTACTTCTCCGGGTTCCGCAGATTGGCCGACTCGCTCACCCGCCTGTGTCACTATCATAACATGGACCTGAAGATCGATCTTCTGCCGGCCAATGCAAAACCCCCGAAGAAAATCTGGAAGGACTGTGATGTTTTGCTCGTGGACAGTGACAGCAGCGGAAGACTCATGGAAACATTCGACCGGTTTCCGGTTCCCGTGATTGGTTTGGATGCCGACTACAGCGATCGTTATCATGCTAACATCGTCACTGATCACCACCTTGGTGGCCGGATGGTGGCGGAGGCACTGCTCAAACATCACACCCGCAAAGCCTCGCTTGTTTATCACTCCGGATCGGAAAACAAAGCGCGCATTATTTCACGTCTGGACGGGTTCCGGCATTCATGGATCGAGGCGGGCCGGTCGGAGAATTCATTGTCGTTTGTGCCGATCGCATGGAGCAGGAGTTCGTTTGAAGTTGCACTTTTTGTGCAGGAATTCCTGCAAAAGCACCCCGCCCATGGCACCTATTTTGTGACGGACGGTCTCCTCGCAACGAGCTTTCTGGAGGTTCTCATGTATCAAGGCGTGCGCGTTCCGAAGGAAGCCGCGCTGATCGGATACGACGGGGCGCAGCGTGGGGAACTCACCGACCCGCCGATGACGACCATCCAGCAGGATATGGATCGCATCGCGGAGACGGCCATTGAGTGGATTCAGAAGGTCGCGAGCGGCGACGACGCAAGGACCGGCGTCCTCGAACGCATCGCTCCGCTGCTCATCATGCGCAGTTCCTTCTAAATACTTTCTGCGGCACTGCCGAAAATCGCAGCAGAGGGTGTCGCATTCTGACCAACCGGATGAGGCGGGCGATGCAATTCAGACAAAAGTCAAACGTATTCTATCGACAAAGTATCGGTGAACTTGTAGGATTCGTGGAGTCTGGTTCCCGTACATTGCGGTGCACTACCAGTCAAAAATCCGCTTAACAACAACCCCCTGATAATGAAACGAGCCCTTCTCCTGACCACTTTGCTAGCAGTCGTCCCCATTTACTCGCCGTTTGCCAACCTAGTAAACAACGGCGATTTCGAAGCGGGGCCGACTGAAACGACAAAATATGCTTTCTGGGAAACACCCGGTTGGTGGAACCGCGCCAAAAGGGATAATGCCCAAGGTTTGAATGCCCGCATTGCATCCAATGATGAGTCGGGCTTCAACGCGACGGTCAATGACCGCGGCGATCTGGCGTCGTCCTTTACCCAAAACACAAAGTACACGATCGAGCACGGGGACGAATACGAAATATCGTTGGACATGCGTGCCGGGATCGATTGGCAGGGTGCCGATCGTTTGGAGGTGATCCTTTTTGCCACGTCTGATAACACCCTTAGTGGGTCGGTCGTCTGGGAGGAGATCGTGGAAATGGGTGATGTGGTCGGTGCCGAGTGGACGACGGAAACGCACACTTTCAAACCCGTGCCTCCCGCTGCGGTTGGGAAAACGCTCTTCCTTAACTTCTATGGCGTCGATCCTGCCGAGAGTCAAAAAACCGGCTACCTGCGCGTCGACAACATTGTCCTCACCAACAAAGCTGCGGATGGTGCCGCTGCCCAGCCCTGAAATGACCTGACCGGAAAGCGCGGAAAATTCGCATCTGCGCTTGGACGTTTTGTCCTGATGGTTATCTTATCCGCCGATGGATGCTAGGTCGCGGCGGTTAGAGATTTTAAAAGAAGTTTTCGGGCACGACGGATTTCGGCCTTTGCAGGAAGAAATCGTCGACGCCGCGCTGGCCGGGAGAGACGTGTTTGCGCTCCTTCCGACCGGCGGCGGGAAGTCGCTGTGCTATCAGCTTCCGGCGTTGCTGCGCGATGGATTGACGGTGGTTGTGTCGCCGTTGATCGCATTGATGAAAGACCAGGTCGATAGCCTGACGGCGAATGGCGTGGCCGCCACGTATTTGAACTCATCGTTGGATGCGGCCGAAGCGCGCCGGAGGCTCCGCGGCTTGCACGCCGGGGATTACAAGCTGCTCTATGTCGCGCCGGAGCGTCTCATGCTCCAGGGCGTTTTGGACGACGTGATTGCATGGCGTCCGGGATTGATTGCCGTTGATGAGGCGCATTGCATCAGCGAATGGGGTCATGATTTTCGGCCGGAGTATCGGCGTTTGGCGGAACTTCGCGCAGCGATCCCCGGGGTGCCAATGATGGCGCTCACTGCGACTGCGACGGAGCGGGTGAGGGACGACATCGTCCGGTTGCTTGCGCTGCGGGATCCGTTGACATTTCAAGCGAGTTTCAATCGCCCGAATTTGCTTTACCGGGTGGATTCGAAATCTGACGCCCTGAGCCAGTTGGTCGAATTTTTGGGCAAACGAAGGGACGAGAGTGGCATCATCTATTGCTGGTCCCGCAAAGGTGCGGAGTCGTTGGCCGATAATCTGGGCTCGGCAGGTTACCTCGCGGCACCCTATCACGCGGGGCTTGCTCCCGACGCCCGTGCCGCCAATCAGGAGGCATTTCTGCGCGACGATGTCCGGATCATCTGCGCCACCATTGCCTTCGGCATGGGAATCGATAAACCAAATGTCCGCTTTGTCGTTCACTACGACCTTCCGAAAAATTTGGAGGGTTACTATCAGGAAACAGGGCGTGCCGGCCGGGACGGTTTGCCTTCCGAGTGTCTCTTGCTGTTCAGCCGTGCTGATGGAGTGAAGCAAAGGCACTTCATCGACGAAAAAGAGAATGAAGACGAGCGCCGCACCGCACTGCGCCAGCTCGAGCAAATGATGACCTACGCCGAAGGGCCTGAGTGCCGCCGGCGGCGATTGCTTGGGTATTTCGGGGAGGAATTCAGCGAGGAGAATTGTGGGGCCTGTGACAACTGTCTGAGCCCAAGGGAAACACACGACGTAACCGTGGCATCACAGAAGTTTTTGTCCTGCCTCTATCGAATCCGGCAGTCGAGCAATTGGGCGTTTGGCTTAAATCATGCAATCGAGGTCCTCACGGGTGCCCGCACCGAGTCGGTGCGAACGCGCGGACACGACAAATTGCCGACCTACGGGATCGGGCGGGATTTGTCCGTCGCGGAATGGAAGCACATCGCAGCGGAGTTGATTCGGATCGGGTATGCAGCCCGATCGGACGGGACGTTCCCAACCGTTGACATCACCGACGAAGGACTGGCAGCGATCAAGTCGCGACGCAAGATCGAACTCACGGCCGCCGCCAAAGTGGAGCGCGTTCGCCGCAAGTCCAGCGGCGATGATTTTGACTACGACCGGCCATTGTTTGAAAAACTACGCGTGCTCCGATACTCGCTGGCGAAAGAGCGGGATGTCCCGGCCTATGTGGTTTTTTCTGATGTCACGCTGCGGCACATTGCGCGGAAGTATCCGTTGTCGCCCGAGGCATTCGGGCAACTTCCGGGCGTCGGGCGGCGCAAAATGGATGAGTTTGCAGCCGAGTTCGTGGACGTGGTTCGCGGACACCTTGCGGACGCAGGCCGGCAGTCATTTGCCGATACCGAGCCGAATCATGAATCGCTGCGACCGGCGCTCCGGCCGCCCACGCGCAGCGGCACCAACCGCGAGTCCGTGCGAGCGTATCTGGCTGGAAAATCACCCGCTGAAATTGCGGCGGAGCGGGGCGTGAAAGTCGATACGATAGTCGACCACCTGGCATCCGCGATCCAAGACGGAGATCAAATCCCGGTCGATGGATTGATTCCGTCCGGTCTGCTCGATCCCATCGGAAAGGCTTTCGATGGCGATTTTTCAGCCCGTCTGGCCGACGTGAAACTGCGGTGCCCGGAGGACGTGACATTCGCCCACCTTAAAATCTTTCGTACCCTGCACGCCGGTAATGAGGAAGACTGACTTCAGTGTCGCCGCGAATTGCATGTCACGCAGAAAGCGGTGTTAGCTTGAGTAAGAGCAGGGGTGGTGCCACTACGTTTTAAGCTCTCTCAATGAGCCCGCAAAGAAAGTCGGCTTCAACTTCAGGGGTCATGTGAAAAGAATTGGCCTCTCCGGGAAATAGCCCGCTCCGGACTTCCCGCTGGTATTCGAGGAATGCGGTCAGGAAAAATTCACGACCATTAGCATATTGTTTTGCAAGTTTGAGGTTCAGTGCTGAAAGCCCCAGCACATCGTAAACAATTAACACCTGCCCATCGCAATGTCGGCCCGCGCCAATGCCGAGTGTTGGGATTTTTATGCGTTCGGTGACAGATTTTGCCACGATGTCCGGAACGAGTTCGAGGACAAGAAATGCGGCTCCCGCTGATTGTAATTCCTCTGCGGCGTCGACCAACGCAAGTGCGTCGATTACAGTTCGTGCTTGCACGCGGGCTTTGCCGTCGTGCATGGAGAGCGTTTGTGGGGTGAAGCCAAGGTGGGCGCAAACGGTGATGCCCGCTTCGCTCAGTCGACGGATATTTGAGGCTTGGTCGGCACCCTCAACCTTCACCAAACTCGCTCCCGCACGGATCAACGTGGATGCATTGGTAAAAGCGGTCTCAGGGTCATCGTATGACGAAAATGGCAGATCTGCCAAAACGACGGCGTCCTCCGCACCCCGTCGCACGGCGGCGACATGGTGTGCGATATCACTCAACGTGACCTCTCGTTCGCTTGCGTAGCCAAGCACATTGGTCCCGACGCTGTCTCCGACAAAGAGGATGTCGATGCCCGCTTCGTCAAGGACCCGCGCGGTTGGAGCATCGTAGGCGGTGAGCGCACAGAGTTTTTGAGCGGGAGCTTTTCGCTTGCGCAGATGCTCGCACTTCATCATGTGGCTGGACTGATGCATTGGCGAAGTGTGAGAGAAATAAAAAGGGGGCGCAAGTGCATGCGCCCCCGGATTTTAAGGTTTTGAAGGTTTCCCGTAGGATTTAAAGACTAGGGTGTCGCGGTTGGGGTTACTTTCGGCGCGTTCTTATTCAGCGTTTCGATGATCGTTTTGCTGAAATCCAGGTCTTCGCGCGAGTAAACCACCACTGGGATTTGGCCTGCGCTCAGTCCGGACTTGTCAAGCACGAGGTCATAACCAGCAGATGAAACCTGCGTGTTAACGATTTGCATGATGTCGTCGATGATGTCCTTGCGCATGCGCATGAACTGCTCCTGCAGCTGGCGCTCGCGGGTGCCTTTGAACTCGTTGACTTCACGATCCAGATTGCGGGCTTCGTTCACCTTTTCCTCGCGCACTTTGATCTTCTGCTCTTTGGCATCAGCACTCAACTCGGGGCGTTCCACCTCGGCGTTGATTTTGTTGATTTCCTCCATGCTCTTTTTGAGCGTTTCGATGCGGTCATCAAATTCTTTTTTTGCCGCAGCCCGTTGTTCGTTTAGTTTCTGCTCTGCATCCTTGGTTTTGTAATACTCGGTGAACACACGGTTCATATCGAGGATGCCCAGTTTCATCTGAGCCTGCGCGAGCGGGGCGAATGCGCAGAATACGGTTGCAATGGCGAGGGTGCGGACGTGGTGTTTGATCATAAATTAGTCTGAGTTACAAAATTAGGGAGAGTTTCTAAATTATCCAATTTGGATATCGGAATGAGACAGGGTTATATCAGATTCGTTCAAAATTGGTATCCAATGTTGAAATTAAATTTTCCGGTGCTGTCGTTGTATTGATCGGATTTTACCGGGATACCATAATCGATTCGGACCGGGCCGATCGGCAGTTCGACCCGCAGGCCGACACCGATGTCGGCATTGAAATTCTCTCCCGAAAAGTCACCGCTATCCGGATTTACGAAGCCGACATCGGTGAACAGGCTGCCCCGGATTCGTGTGATGATCGGAAAGCTGAATTCGACGGACCCGAACGCGAGGCTGTTTCCGCCGATAGGGTTGCCAAATTCATCTTTCGGACCCACTTCCCGGAAGTCAAATCCGCGCATGTTGTTTGCACCACCGAGGTAGAGCCGGTCGAACAACGGAACTCCGCGGCCGTTTTCGTCGTTTCCGCCCCACGTGTTCACGCCGGCTAGCTGACCCCGGAACGAAAGAATGGTGTCGAACGGCAGCGAGAAAAACTGCTGTCCCTCCAACGTCAAGCCGGTTGTTTGCACGTCACCGCCAAGGAATCCGCCGGCGACAAATCCAGTCAGGCGGACCATTGTGCCGCGACGGGTCAGGAACAAGCTATCCCGGCTGTCCCAGACCAGTGAGCCTGAGATAACGCTGCGGACATAAGTCCCGGCCGCATCCTGGATGACTTGACCAGCATCGGTATCGTCCACGTCGAAAATCCGCACCTGCTCGAGCCGATACTCCCCATCGATACTGAGGAAGGACGTGATTGATTTTCTGAGCTGGATCGCCACGCCCGCGTTGCTTTGTTCATACACGTCGCTCAGGAAGCTGGCGGACCGGTAGTAACCCTCGACGCCGAACGATAGTTTGTATCCGAGGAACCATGGCTCGGTGAAAGAGATCACGAAATCCTGACGTTCGATTCCGTATTGCCCGCGAATCCGGAAACGCTGACCGGCACCCACGAACCGCGGCCAGTTAAACAAATCGAAGTTCGTCTGCTGCAATTCCGCAAAACCGATGAGGCTGTCGATGGTGCTGAAGCCTGCACCGAAGTTGAACGACCCGGTCCGTTTTTCCTCCACAATCACATTCAAATCTTTCCGCCCGGGAACCAGTGTGTCGGTCGGCAGTAGCTGCAATGCAGTAGGTGGCTCGGTGTTGAAATAATTCAAATTCGCCAACCGCTCCCGGCTCACATCGACAAGCGTCGTATCAAATACATCGCCGGGTTTCACCAGCAGTTCGCGCCGGATAACAAAGTCTTTCGTTCGCGTGTTTCCCTGGATGTTAATCAAGTTGACATACGACTGCACGCCCTCGTCCACCCGATAGAGCAGGTCCACGCTGCCCTCGCCGGCAGGCGTGACCTCGGGCAAAACCAGCCGATCGACGTATCCGAGCCGTCCATAGAAATCACTGATGGTTCGCAGGTCGGTGGTCAGGCCGGATGGTGTGAACAACGAACCTTCGATCATTTGCAGAACAGCCCGGACTTCCTCTGCCGATGCGACATTCACGCCCTCGAGGGCGACAGAGTTCACGCGGTATTGAATCCCTTCTTCAATCGTGACGACAACCTCAACGCCATCGTTACCGACGGGTTGCGACGAGATATCCATGATTTGAACATCGGCAAATCCGCGGTTCTGATAGAACAGCCGGAGCGCAGCGCGGTCTTCTTCGATCTGCGCCGGGATCAGGCGCCCGCTCTTGTTGAAAAATGAAAGCAGGTTCCAAGGCTTTGTTTTCATCGCCTTGAGAAGGTCTCCCTGCTTGACCGAGTAGTTGCCAATGAACGTGATTCGGCGAACGATCAGTTTTGGCCCCTCAGTGATGGAAAACACAACGCGCGCCTTGTTGTCCGCCAACTCCTCGATTTTATACTGAACATCGACGTCGGTGAAGTTCCGGTCTTCGTAAAGTTTTACGATTTTCCTGCGATCGTCTTCGATTACCTCTTCATTAAGACTGCTTCCGGGAGCGATTGTGATTTCCCGGCGCACACGGTTCAGGTTGATGGCCGCCGCACCTTCAACGATGACCTCCGAAACAATCGGACGCCCTTGAAGCAGAACGGTCACCTTCACGCCATCCTCCAATGGCTCACCAAAAATACGCACGTTGGCAAGCGCCCCGGTCGCATACAGGCTCCGGATATCTTCCTCTGCCGTCCGCTCGCTGTAGGGCTGTCCAACTTGAGTAGCAAGGTTGGCAAGCACGCGGTCGCGCGAAATCGTCTCCGGCCCCACGAACTCCACGACGATCTGCTTAATGATCGGACCGGTTGGAAATTGCGCTGTCGCTTCGCGGCAAAGCAATCCTCCGAGAGCCAACAAAAATGCGGCGACTATAAAACGGGAAAATCTGGGTTTAAAGTTCATGGAAGATAATCAATGGATTTTCCGGCCCGAATGGCCACCGGAATCCGGAGTAAAGACGAAAATGTTCCGGAAAGGTCAAGCGGGGAATTTACACCCGGCGATCTCCGCCTACGAGAAGCACCCGGCGGAGCACCCCGCGAATGGCTGTTACGGCTCCAGTCGATCAATCTGCCACATCCCGTCGAGCGTCCGCGCGTACCGAAACCGGTCATGCAACCTGCCCGTCCGACCCTGCCAGAATTCAATCGTCTGCGGACGAACTAAATACCCGCCCCAATACGGCGGGATCGGGATGTGGTCGTCGGGAAATTCTTCGTTGGCGCGTTGCTGGGCGGCTTCCAATTCGTCACGGGACGAAATCACGCGACTCTGCCTGGAGGCCCATGCCCCGATCCGGCTGTCCCGCGGACGCGATCTAAAATACGCCTCGGACTCCTCACGCGGTAGCATCGCAGCAAGCCCGGTTATTTTTACCTGCCGCTCGATCCCCTGCCAATAGAACGAAAGTGCGACCCGCGGGTCCGCCGCGATCTGCCTGCCTTTGCGGCTTTCGTAATTTGTGAAAAATCGAAATCCGTCGGAGTCAACCCCCTTGAGGAGCACAATGCGCGACGTAACTCCCAAGTCCGGATCGCACGTCGCAAGTGTCATCGCGTTCGCCTCAATGATACGGGGATCCGACGACGCGGACTCAAACCACTGCCCGAACTGCTCGATCGGGTCCTCCGCAAGGTCCGTTCGCTCCAGCTCCCCGGCCCGGTAATCAATCCGCAAATCCGCCACATTCATCGGCGGAGTATCGCCCAACTCCACGCGATCCCGCAACCGCCGAAATGGCAACCAACGAAAATGATCTGCCGGAAGCGCATTTTTTCGCTTTGACACGTTGAGACGGTTTGATACGTTCACCCTCCAGTTCACGCGAGAAAGCGAAGAGGTGTGACCGTTTCAAGAGTAAACGGAGCGCCCTCTTCACCCCTTTTCCGCATGGATTGCACAGACGCCGAAAGAAGTTTTAACCCCGAAGGCCGAAATGCCCCGATGCCCACGTAGCTCAGTTGGTAGAGCACGTCCTTGGTAAGGACGAGGTCACCGGTTCAATCCCGGTCGTGGGCTCCACGAACTTTCAAGACGCTACCGAACAATTCACAAAAAACAAGATGGCTAAAGATACATTCAAGCGAGAGAAACCCCACGTTAACATCGGAACGATCGGACACGTGGATCACGGCAAAACCACCCTCACCGCAGCGATCACGACCGTGCTCGCGAAAACCGGCGGGGCAACTGCACGTAAATACGAGGACATTGATAACGCGCCGGAAGAAAAAGAGCGCGGTATTACGATCAATACCTCCCACCAAGAATACGAAACCGCCAACCGGCACTACGCCCACGTCGACTGCCCCGGACACGCTGACTATGTTAAAAACATGATCACCGGTGCCGCCCAGATGGACGGAGCAATCCTCGTCGTCAGCGCAGCAGACGGCCCAATGCCTCAGACCCGCGAGCACATCCTGCTCTCCCGTCAGGTCGGCGTGCCTTCGATGGTCGTGTTCCTCAATAAGGTGGACATGGTTGACGATGCCGAGCTCATCGAGCTCGTCGAAATGGAAGTGCGCGAGCTACTTTCCAGCTACGATTTCCCCGGCGATGACATCCCGATCGTCAAAGGCAGTGCCCTCAAAGCACTCAACGGAGATGCGGAATACGAAGGCTGCATCGCCCAGCTCATGGAAGCAGTCGATTCCTACATCCCGCTGCCAGAGCGCCCCATCGATCAGCCATTCCTGATGCCGATCGAAGACGTGTTCAACATTGAAGGTCGCGGCACCGTCGCCACCGGCCGTGTGGAACGTGGTATCCTCAAGAAAATGGAAGAAGTCGAAATCGTTGGTATCCGCGACACGCAGAAAACCACGGTCACCGACATCGAAATGTTCCGCAAGCTGCTCGACGAAGCACGTGCAGGTGACAACGTCGGCATCCTGCTCCGCGGTGTCAAAAAAGATGACATCGAGCGCGGCCAAGTCATCGCGAAGCCCGGCTCGATCAAGCCCCACAAAAAGTTCAAAGCCGAGATCTACGTTCTCAGCAAGGACGAAGGTGGACGTCACACGCCGTTCTTCTCTAATTATCGCCCACAATTCTACTTCCGCACGACTGACGTGACCGGATCGATCAAGCTCCCTGAGGGCGTCGAGATGGTTATGCCTGGCGACAACGTGTCGATCGAAGTCGAACTCATCACCCCGATCGCCCTCGAAAAAACCATCCGTTTCGCTATCCGCGAAGGTGGACGCACCGTCGGTGCTGGTCGTGTCGGTGACATTCTTGACTAATCAGTAAACCTGTTGTCATCTTGTTGTGATTAAAGGCCAGTAGCTCAATTGGTAGAGTAGCGGTCTCCAAAACCGTTTGTTGGGGGTTCGAGTCCCTCCTGGCCTGATTTCACACCATACTGACACCACATCGAAAGTAACGCAGCAGTGTTTGCTAAAATCTCGCGATTCACCGCAGAAGTCCGTGGCGAACTGGCCAAGGCCACGTGGCCCTGGGACCCGAACGAAAAAGGGTTCCGACGCTACAAAGAACTCTGGGACTCCACCGTGGTCGTCATGATCGCAATGGTCCTCATCGGTGGCTATATCGCTGCATTCGACTTGATTCTAATCAACGTCGTCAATTTTCTTATCCGGCCCTAGTTTTGGGCCACCTACCCACATCCCGTTGTAAATGAGTTTGGCTCCACGTGACCAATGGTTTGTCGTCCACGTTCTCTCCGGACAGGAGCAGAAAGTGCGCGAAAACATCGAAAAACGCATCAAGTCCGAAGAGATGGAAGACGTCATCTTCGAGGCATTGGTCCCCACGGAACGCGTCCAAGAAATCAAACGCGGGAAAAAATCGGAAACCACCCGCAAGTTCTTCCCCGGTTATATCATCGTCAACATGCACCTGCTGGACGAAAATAACCAACTTATGGACCGAGGATGGTATTTCATTCGCGAAACCACCGGAGTCATCGGGTTTGCTGGCACCAAGGACCGCCCGATTCCGATGCGTCCAAAAGAAGTTGAGGCCCTCCTCGCTCAAGTCCGTGAACGCGAGGACAACGTCAAACCGAAGATCGAATTCGAAGTAGGCGACAAAGTCAAAGTCGCCGACGGCCCATTCCAAAGCCAAAACGGCGTCGTCGAAGAAATCGATCCCGTGCGCGGAAAACTCCGCGTCTCGGTCAGCATCTTCGGCCGCGATACCCCAGTCGAACTCGAATACTGGCAGGTCGAAAAAGCCTGAGCTTAATAGCAATTCTCTTCAAAGAACGAGGCGTGGACGTAAAACTTCACGCCTCGTTTTTTGTGCGCAGCCACGGAGCGCAAACACCCGGCGCTAACGGCCCATCACCCCGCCAACTCAACTCAAGACTGGCGCACGTGCTCGATTTTTGACACGCTTGCAACACCTAGTTTTACCGATCTTTATGACGCAAATCCCTCGAACCATCTTGATCTTAGTCGTCCTTTTAGCGGGTTTTCCAGGCTGTGCGTCCAAGCCGCCGGTTGGGACGACGGCGGATCGGCCGCTGGTGGGATATCCGGGGCAAAATCCGGACTTGATGCGGGACCGGGGCACGGTCTGGTCGGCGCATAAGATTGGGCGGAGCGAGTATTTTGCTCAGCCCAATGATTGGACCTGCAACGCGTCGTCATACATCATGATTTTCCGTGCGCTCACGGGCAAAGACATCGCTTTGGATGGGGTGGTCAAGCGGATGGGCGCTGTAAAAGGCAAGGGTGCCGAGAATAGCCGGGTGGTTCAGGTTTTGCAGGCTCTCGGCGATGATTACGAGGTGATCACCGCGATAACGTCGTCGCAGCCCAAAGGAAAGGAACTCCCGGATGCGGTGCGAGCAGCGGAGAAAGTTCGCGAGATGGCAACCCTCAAGCGCCTCCTTCGCGAGGGCTATGCGGTCACGATTAACTTCCGGGAACCTGAGGAGGGAGGCGGGCATTATGGCGTGCTTCAGGGAATCAATGATCGCGCGATCGAAATCGCAGACCCCTACTACGGTCTTCGCTCGGTTTTGGAATGGGATCGTTTTGACTTTCGGACAGGGTATAGCGATCCTGTGCTTCACGGATGGTATGTTGCGGTTCGGCCGAAACAAAATGCCGGACCGACCTCTGACAAATCGTAGATCCACCGGGATCGCGCCGAACCTGAAAACCACCCCCTAAAAAACATGAAAACACGATCCCTCGTTAAATCCTTATTCTTCGCCAGCGTCCTCGTCTTCTCGGCCGCAAGCGTGCGAGCGGATGAGAAAACGGATGCGGCGGTGGCCTCCGCCGAGGAGTGGTTGGCTTTGGTGGATGCCAAAGAATACCGCAAGAGCTGGCAGGAAGCGGCGCCGATTTTCAAGGAGAGCGTGAACGAAAACAAATGGGAGGAAATGGTTGCGTCCGTGCGCGGCCCGCTCGGTGCGATGGAGTCGCGAGTGCTGCTCGGAGCACAATTTACGAATTCCCTTCCCGGCGCGCCGGCGGGGGAATACGTCGTGATTCAATTCAAGACCGATTTTGCCAACAAACCCGGTGCCATCGAAACCATCACGCCGATGAAGGCCGGTGACTCATGGCTGGTATCGGGTTACTTCATTCGTTAAATCACCAGCCGCAGTGGCGGCCCTTCGGCGCGCGAAAACTCGGGCGTTCGAAGTGTTGCGGGTGGCAGCGAATCCGGATTTAATTCCGGCCAAGCAAAATTATGGGTGGTCTTATTATTCGTCCGCGGTCGCGGATCTTGCACGGACACGACTGGGTCTATGCGACGGAAGTTTTAAAAACCTTTGGGCAGCCTCAGGACGGTGACCTCGTCTCGTTGAAAGATGGCCGGGATAAGCTGCTGGGCACGGCGATTTACAACTCGAAATCCCAGATTGTTGCGCGGCGGATTTCGCGTCATCGCCAAGCGTTGGATCGGGATTTTTTTGTTCGTCGGATTTCCCAGGCGGTTGAGTTCCGGGACCGATTGGGCTGTCGGCGTGAACTTCGCCGTCTCGTGTGGAGCGAGAGCGACGGGCTGCCCGGGCTTATCGTGGATCAATATGAAAACACGCTGGTCCTGCAAACGCTGACACTTGCAATGGACCTCAACAAGGCCCTGATTGCGGAAGTGCTCATGGAATTGCCGGGCGTCGCGGGCGTGATCGAACGCAACGACGCACCGGTTCGTGTGCTCGAGGGTATGACGCCGGTGATCGGCGTGCTGGCGGGCCACCCCGCCGAGTCGGTGACCGCGGACATCGACGGCGTCCGGTTCGAACTCGATTTGCTCCACGGTCAGAAGACGGGCTTCTATTTGGATCAAGTCGGGAACTACCGTTCCGTCGCTGCGCACGCAGAGGGGAAGCGGGTGTTGGATTGTTTTTCGAATCAAGGGGGATTTGCACTTGCGTGTGCTAAAGCGGGGGCGCGTGAGGTCATCGCGATCGAGTCCGGAGTCGAAAGCTGCGATCGCCTCGAACGCAATGCGCTGTTGAACGGCCTCGCCGTGCGTTGCGAGCGCGCCGACGTCTTTGGATATCTCAAAGCGCAGGCCCGGGCCGGCGAGCTCTTCGACCTTGTGATCCTCGATCCTCCATCATTTACGAAAGCCAAGGGCGGTGTCCACGACGCGCTGAGAGGCTACCGCGAACTGCACATCAGGGCCGGAGAAATCCTCGCTCCGGGGGGAATGCTGGCGACGTTTTCCTGCTCGCACCACGTCAGCGCTTCCGCGTTTTTCGAGTCGGCTGCGGGCGGGTTGATGGATGCCCGCCGGTCCGCGCGCGTGCTCGGGGAGTTTCGACAAGCCGCAGACCACCCCATCGTTCTGCATCTCCCGGAAACGTGGTATCTCAAAGGCCTCATGCTTGGAATGATGCCCGCGCGTTAATTCTATCATGCCGCCCAAAAGGTTAGTTTTTCTTTCCGCCGTTCGCGTGCGCTGATATACAGCTCGTCGTGTCCAGCAATCCTATTTACGACCTATTGGCGACCCAGAAGAGTTTTGGTCCCTCACTCCTGCGGTGGTTGCTGGCAGCCATCTTTTTCATGCACGGGACTCAGAAGGCGTTCGGATGGTTTGGCGGGGACGGTTGGAGCAACACCTTGGCCACGTGGGGCGATCCCGCCGGATTGGCGATTTCCCCGTTTTTAGCCTCAACGGCAATCATCACCGAGTTGCTCGCATCGCTTGCATTATTCCTCGGGCTTCTGACCCGACTCGCAGCGATCGGCGTGGTTGCGGTGATGGCTTCCGCGATCTATTACGTCCATTCGGACCTTGGCCTTGCCTCGATGGAATATCCGCTGTCGCTGCTGGTCGTCGGAGTTTCCCTCGTTTTCATGGGTGGCGGCCGTGCGTCGTTGGACCGTGGTATCAGCTCGCTGCTGATGCCGCCGTATTAACGCACGGGTTCCCCGACGCAAATGACGACAGCGATGACTTATTCAATACCCGAATGTGCCTACGATCCGGAATGGCGCCCAACTGAAATTGCCACGCTCTGTTTTGTCATCAAAAACGGTGAGATACTTCTGATCCGGAAAAAGCGTGGACTCGGTGCGGGAAAGATAAACGGTCCGGGTGGTCGGCTGGAATCCGGCGAAACACCGCTCCAGGCAGCCATCCGCGAAACCGAGGAGGAACTCGGAGTCACCCCGGTCGCGCCTGAATGGTCTGGAACCCTCAGATTTGATTTCGTGGATGGCTATCGGCTCGACTGCAGTGTTTTTACTGCGGACGATTGTATTGGCACGGCGATTGAAACCGATGAAGCGGTGCCGCTCTGGACACCACTCGATGCAATCCCATACGATGAAATGTGGGCGGATGACCGTTTTTGGCTTCCGGGAGTTGTGAATGGCGAAAAATTCCTAGGGTGTTTTCGTTTCGATGGAGAAAAAATGCTCGAAAAAGCCGTTTTCTGGCTCGGTTGTGGACATCAATAGCCATGAATTCAGCGTGCATTTACAGAGAAAACTCCCCGGGGATAAAAATATTTTCGGATTTCGAAAACTTTTTCTTGCGCTCGCATCGGCTTCTGGTAAGTTTTTGTCATTGCAAGATTGTTCTGGGGGGAACAACAGCCCGTCGCACCATTCGGTCGCGGCGGGCTGTATCTTTTTCAGGATTTGATTATTTCTCCGCCAGCTGCCCGATCCTCTTGAAACCCGTGCGGGATTCAATCTAATTTGCAACCTTTCCCGCTGTGAGTTCTCCAAGTCCACTCGTTTCACGTTTCGGCTCCTCGGTTCTAGCCGTTTTCCGCCATCGGTGGGTATGGATTACTGCCGCAATTTTTCTGGTTCTTTGGTTTGGACACGGGCCGGTTTTGACGTGGGGCGTGCGCGCCGGATTGGACGCGATTGGCCCGGCGACCGGGGTGCAAGTGAAAGCTGGACATCTGGACGTGCGACTCAATGGACCGATTGAAGTCCGCGACTTGCAAGTGCAGGTGAGTAATCCTGAGCCATCCACCACGGATATCCGAGCGGCCAGTGTCAAACTGCGTTTTGAATCCTTTTGGCGCATGTTCTGGAATGCCGGGCGCGTGTTTTCGATTCTGGAGGTTCGCGGTTTAGAAGGCACTTTGGACGTGCGCGCGGAAGCACTGCCTCCGCCACCCTTTCGGCTTCCGACCTTGTCGCTAGCTCAAAAGGAGCAACTTTCGGCGGTGCTGCTCCGGCTGATGCCGCTCCAGGTGCTCGCTGATGTGCCGAAGCTGCAGGTGATTGGTGATGGCCAACAATACACCATCGACGCGCTGAACCTCCGTTTGATCGAGGGTGCCACCGGCGAGGTCATTGCTAACGAGGTCGATGTCAAAATCATGGATTTCGCACAGGTGTCGAAAAATGTTTCTGGCGACACCACATGGCGCAACGGAGCGTTGACCGTGCTCGGAGTCAAAGTGCGCGAGGGCGTGGTTGTTCGCAGTTTTGGTGTGAACCTTGCGCGATTGGGCGGAATCGGCCTGGCGTGGGAACTTGGGTTATTTGCCGGCACCGTGCGCGGGGACTTGGATATCGGAGAGCACCTCGGGTTCTTGCATCTTGGTGGCACGGTATCGCTGGTCGATCTCGAATTGGAACCAGTTGCGACGATGCTGAAACTGGAGGACAACGTGGGCGGCCGGATCCGCGACGCCCGTATCACGTATCGCGGGAGCCCGGACTTTCCCATGGATTCGGAAATCGCGGTGCGGCTCGAAGCGGGTGATTTTCGATGGAATGATCGCGGATGGGAAACATTGGAACTGGGTGCGACCTACATCGGGCGGCGGTTGTATCTGTCCAATTTCCATTTGGCGCAGGAGTCGAATTTGATTTCTGCGAATGGAGAAGCATCGATCCCAGCAGACCTTGCCATGTTACCGAAGACCCGGTTTTTTGTGAACTTATCGGCGGACGTTCGCAACGTCGAAGCGCTTGCGAATTTGGTGGGCCCGCAACTGGGCGACATGCACGGCCAGCTCTCGTTGCATGGATCGCTGAGCGGAGACGCCGGTGAGCTCGACGGGTACCTGAATGCACTGGCAAATGATCTGCAAATTGCCGGTCTCCCCAGCGGCTCAGCAAAGGTCTCTGCCGTGGTCAAAACCACCGAGATCGAGGTGAAGCACTTTGAGTTTTGGAGTGGGGAAGATCGGGTGAACGCGCACGCCACCATCGCAATGCAGGCCCCGCATCAATACTCCGGCGATGTTTCGCTGACTGTCAACGATCTCGGATTGTATGCTCCGCTCTTGCCGCATTCGAGTGGTCCCCAGATTTTTACCGGGAGCGCGGTGCTCGATTGGCAAGGTGATGGCACGGTCGATGCGCATTCGGGTGCTTTTCAAGTGCAACTCAAGGATGTGATCACCGACAGGACCCCAACCGGGCTCACTGGACAGTTCGAGGGCACGTATTCACCCGAGAACTTGTATGTCGGCGTGGCCCGTGTCGAACACGGAGGCCTCGCGATGGCTGCGCGTCTGACACTCTCAAGGGCAGGCGTTAATGTAATGGACCTGCGGCTTGATCGGAACACTACACGATTGCTTACCGGGGAGGCATTTCTTCCGTTGGATGTTTTTGCTTTGGTCCAAGGTGATCCGCTCGCGGACGCACTTGATTTAGATCGCCCGGTTTATGCGGAGGTCTCGTCCGGTGTGCTTCAGGTTGCTGAGATGGTGCGTATGCTTGGGCAGGACGTCGCTGCGAGCGGGACGCTCTCCATCAACTTTGGTGCGAAAGGAATGCTCCCCGAGTTGGAGGTAAGCGGTCGATTGGACGCAAAAGATCTCTCTGCGACCTTTGAAGACTTTGCGTTTCCAGTGACCTCGATCGCGATCGCACTATCAACGAAAGACGCGCGCGTCGCACTGGATGGGCTCGTGGATGTGACTGGATTTCAACCGATGACGGTTGCGGGCTCCATGCCATTTGCCTTCGAGCGTTTGCCTGATGGTGGGATGCGCTGGTTTGATGAAAATGCGCCCGTCGATGCAAGGCTCCGGTTTCCCGATACGAGCCTGGAAATCCTACGCCCATTCCTGCCAACGGCCAAGACGCTCGCTGGAGTTATGAGCGGAAGTGTGGACGTGTCGGGGAGTATCTCTGAGCCCCGCGTTGCCGGTGGAATGAAGCTTTCAGGCGGTGTGATTGAAATGGCGCAAAACCTGCCTGTTGTGCGGGATCTCACGGCCGACATCGGTTTTGATGCAGCCGAAATGACGATCCGCCACGTACGCGGTGAGGTTGGTGCCGGACCGTTTGAAGTCACCGGGCGCGTCAACTACGCCGATACCAGAAACCCGCAAATTCAGGTTTCACTCAAGGGTGATAGTGTACTCATTTACCGCGATCCGGGATTTCGGTTGAGGGCGGATATGAACCTGCGGTTGGACGGGTCGGTTGCAGGCGGGGGGTCGTTGAGCGGGACAGTGGATTTGGTGGATGGTAGGATCTTCCGCCGTCTGGAGATCACCCCATTGATCGTGCAAAGTCGTGTGGCCGGAGGTGGGATAGAGATTCCGGTGCTTTCAGGGTTGGTGCCGCCGCCGTGGAGTGAATGGACCATCGACGTGCGTCTGAAAAACCAAAGCCCGTTTCTACTCATTGGCAATCTCGCGACCGGCGACATCTCGCCCGACCTCACATTCACCGGGACCTTCGGAAACCCGACCGTATCGGGTGTTATCAACTTACAAAATCTCCAGGCGTATCTCCCTGCGTCGGACCTCATCGTTCCGAATGGGCGGATTTCCTTCACAGCAGAAAATCCCTTCATGCCGATCATGGACGTCCGAGGCTATGCGGAAGTTTCGGGGATTCGCGTGCAGGCGTTCGCCTACGGGCCGTTGAGCAATGCCAACTTTGCCATGCGCTCCGATCCACCATTATCCCAAGAAAACCTCATCCTCCTTGTCACCACCGGCGTCGCCCCGGTGGGAATGTCCGGCGCCGGCCTCGGAGTGGTGGCCGCCGGGCAGGGGAGCATTCTGCTGCTTCGGAGCTTTGCGCGACAGCTCGAGCCGCTAGGAATCAACATCGGCTCGTTTGTAAATCGGATTGGAGTGAGCGTTATCCCGCCGATTGACAACACCGAGGGCACATCTATCGCCGCCGAGTTTCGCGTGAACGATCAATTTTCGCTCATCGCGGGCACCGACGGCTACGGGTTCTTTAACACAGGGATCCAATACACGCTCAGGTTGCGGTGATGGGATGGCGCGCGAGCCGACTGTGCCTGCTGACGGTCGGGATATTGCAGCTTGCTCAACTCCCATCGACGCTAGCGGCTGCCGCGAATGGCAGTGGCATCGCGTTTGAGGGGAACGTGCTGTTTTCGCGGAGTCAGCTCCTCCAAGCCCTCCGCAGATACCATGTGACATTGGAGGGGGACTTCGCACGCAGTAGTGCCGACGATGCGGCATATTTTTTGAGAGAGTTCTATTTCGATCAGGGATTTGCGAATGCGGGCGTGACGTATTCGTTTAGTTCCCCACCATCGGCGGTGGTTTTTTCCATTGATGAAGGCGAGCGGCGATTGATCCGGTCGGTGCGCTTCGATGGGAACGAAGCCCTTTCGGCCGAGCGTTTGCGCGGGATCTTCGACACCTCCGTGCGTCAGGCGAATCTCCATCCGTTTGGACGGTTGAGATATGTCGCCACGTCCGTCGACTTTGCCATCGCAGAGATCGGGCGGGCCCTCCGTCAAATGGGATTTCTTGATGCGGTGGCGACCGTCGAACGGGTGGACATTGATGGCACGGAGGTTGACCTGACCATTCGGGTCAACGATGGGATCCTGTATCATGTTTCAAATATCGAAGTGATGGATGCGACCGGGGATGCGTCCGAATTGGAGGCGATGCTCTCGGAAAGCCTAGGCTCGCCCTATCAGGAGGCAATGCGGGCGACACTACGCACGCGGGCGCAGGACTGGTATCAAAACCGGGGGCATTTGAATCCACTGGTTTTGGTGGATGCAGTTAGCAATCCGGAGACCGGCGACGTGTCGCTTACGCTCACCGCAGAGCCGGGGCGGCGCTACCGCTTGGGCTCCACACGGGTAGAAGGCCTCACCAGAACTTCTGAATCCGCTGTGCTCACCCGCATGGATACAAAATCCGGCGATTGGTATAACGCCGCTCAGGTCGACGATGGCGTGAGGCGGCTTTGGTTCTCCGGAGCCTTTGCCGAAGTGAATGCCGTTCCGGAAATCATAGACAACGAGACGGTGGATATCCTCCTGAAGGTTGAAGAGGGGCGTGCGAAACAGGTCCGCTTCAAGATTGGATACAACGAATGGGAGCGGGGATTCGGTGAAATCCAATACGTCGATCGAAACTTTCTCGGGATGTTAAATCGGTTTTCGGTGGATAGTTTTGTTTCGCAACGAGGATATGGAATCCGTTCCACCGTGGCCAATCCGTGGTTCCTCGGCACCGACGCGACCGGGACGATCGGTGCATTCTACAGCCGCCGCGAATTACCCGCCTATGAATCCACGGAGTTTGGTGGAGCGATCGGAATCGAGCGGCGGTACAATCTCCCGAACGAAACCGGCTACCGCTTGGCTTACGCGTGGAAGCGTGCGACAGACAGCGTGATCTTCGGAGATACGACGAACACCGGCGCCACCGACTATACGATCGGTGGGATAGCATTCTCTCAAACTTGGGACACCCGAAATAGTGTGATCACGCCGATGAAGGGGATTTTTGCGACCTACGACGTGGAAGTCGCCTCACCATTTCTGCTGGGCGATTTGTCGTTTTTTAAGGCTGAAGCACAGTTTACCTTTTACCAACCGCTTCAGGAAATAACAACCGAGCGTCCATTCGTGCCGTTTCTGGTTTTTAATCAACTCGCAGGGGCCTTGGTTCCCTACGGCGACACGAAATACATCCCGGTGCAGGAGCGGTTTTTTCTCGGCGGCCCGACTACCATGCGGAGCTATCAATTGTATGGCTTTGGCCCCAAGGACTCGGATGGTTATCCCACGGGTGGCCTTGGAATGCTGCTCGGGACGGCCGAACTCCAATGGCCTGTATGGAATAACATCTACACCGTGTTTTTCACCGATGTCGGAAATCTTGCAGCGGATGTGAATGATCTTTCGTGGGGTAATACGCAGGTGGCGATTGGATCCGGGCTGAGGATTTATACTCCCATCGGAGCGATCCGAGTGGACTACGGATACAACCTGATCCGCGATTCAGGGGATCCGATTGGGAACTGGCAGATCGGGTTTGGGCTGACTTTTTAAACGCAACGAACCCGAGTGAAAAAATCAACGGGTCGCTCCGGCGATTACTTCCTGAATCCCCTTGGTGTTGGACTTCAGTGGCTTGAAATCCCAGAGGATGAAGCCCGCTCCTGCGCCCGGGCCGATGGTGCGCTCGAGCTTCAGCTGGGTGGCGATTTCCGAGGCTGGCCAGTCGTGTGAGCCGCCGAGGCGCTCGACCGCGATGCCGGGGTAGATTGGCACTTGGCGTGGGTTGACCCTAGGGCTGCGCCACCATTTGAGGAGCGACGAAAAACTTTGTGGCCCGCCCTCGCGCCAGTAAAGCTGAGGCGCAAGGTAATCGATCCATCCCTCTTTCATCCAGACCAGCGGGTCTGCATAAAGTTCGTTCAGTTGATCCAATCCGGCCTTCACATCAGCGGGTTCGCCCTTGGTGTAAATCCCAAACGGGCTGATTCCAAATTTCGCCGATGGACGCACCGATCGCACGGTGTCGCTGATGCGTTTTACCAGCCGGTGCACGTTCTGTCTGCGCCAGTCGTCGATTGCGAGTGTCCCGCCGGCTGAGCGGTAGCGCGCATACGAATCACTGTCCGGGAGACGGCCCACGCTCGGATAGGGGTAAAAATAGTCATCCAGATGCACCCCGGCGACCGGATAGCGCGAGACGAGGTCTTTGACGACGGCGACCACATGATCCTGCACCGCCTCACTCCCCGGATCGAGCAGGAGGAGATTGCCCACGCGTTTGGTGTGCGACGACAGCCGGTTGGTCACGTGTGAGGGGTGGCGCTCGTTTTTGGCATTGGCGGCGGCCCGGTAAGGATTGATCCACGCGTGGATTTCAACGCCGTTCTTTTGGCCTTCGGAAATGAACGTGGCCAGCGGGTCGTAGCCCGGGGATTTCCCCTGCGTGCCAGTGAGGAAGCGACTCCATGGTTCGATGCGGGAGTCGTAAAGCGCGTCACCCTCAGGCCGGACTTGCACCATGAGCGCGTTGAGTCCCAGCTTTCTGGCGGTTTGAACGATCCGCGAAATCTCTGCCGTCTGCGCCTCCGGGCTCAGACCTTGTTTCGACGGGAAGTTGATATTGAAAACACTGGCCACCCAAGCGGCCCGCATCTCCTCCGCTGAAACGCGAGGTGTGGAAGCAAGTAGCGCAGCGGTGAAAACGGCGAGAATGCAGCGGAGTGACATTGCGACAGCATAGCGGATTTTTGGCCGGAAGCCATCCCGGCGAATCCCATTCGCCAAAATATTCTTTGACGCTAAACGCGCTGTCGGAGCTTGCGTTTTTCTTGCGCTTGGAATGTCGGTATCAGGTGCGATTCGATCCACTGGAATGCAGCATCAAGCCCATCTGTCCGGTAGATCCTCCCAATTTCCGCCTCGACCTCCGTTGGGTTGCCGAAGTTCGCAAGGAACTGATTGCTTGTCATCGCGCGCTGCCGCTCGCCATCCGTCGTCTTGGATTCCCGCAAAATCCATGACCGGACATACAACGCAAGGACCGCATCACCAATCCATGCATCGTTTTTAGTCTCCGGCAGATTGCTGCGTTTCATTCGTGCCGAACGATACAGAGCTTTGCGGAAATGGGAAAGTCTTCAGCACCTCTACGTGGAAGTCCGGATGCGAATCGACATCTCGGTTCAAGCCAATAATTCGCCCGATTCATTGAGCTATGACAACAAAACGCACAGAATCCTCCTTAAATCAATTGTGTGGCAGATGACCGGCTGAAACGCTGTCTGCCAGAGTTATGAACGCATTGCCACAAATTATTCAAGGCGGAATGGGGGTCTCGGTATCGGGATGGAAACTTGCTCGCGCAGTCTCAATGCACGGTGGTCTGGGCGTCGTATCCGGCACCGCGATCGAAGTTGTCGTGGCTCGCCAACTGCAACTCGGAGACATTGGCGGCCACCTAGCCCGGGCGTTTGCGGCATTTCCGTTCCCTGAGATTGCTCGGAAGTTTTGGAACCGTTACTTTATTCAGGGCGGGAAGGCCCCCGATGCCCCATTCCGCGGTGTGCCAATGCACCAAGTGCCTTGTTCGCCGGATCTCGAAGCCATGACGGTCGTGGCCAGCTTTGCTGCCGTCCATCTCGCAAAAGAAGGCCACCGGGGTCCCGTCGGATTCAATCTCTTGTGCAAAATTCCGCTACCGACGCTACCTGCATTATTCGGTGCGATGTTGGGTGGAGTGGATGTTGTGCTCATGGGGGCAGGCATACCGCGAACCATCCCTGGTGCACTCGATGATCTGGCAGCCGGACGGCCTGCGGAACTTCGACTGGATGTGGAGGGTGCGACGCAGGAGGACCACTTCGCGACGGCGTTTGATCCGTCCCGGTTTTGTCCTGGTGGGGTGCCCGCGCTGCAACGTCCTTCGTTTCTGGCGATTGTTTCCTCATCCACACTGGCAATGACACTGGCTAGAAAGGCAAATGGCACCGTCGATGGCTTTGTCGTCGAATACCCGGAAGCGGGCGGGCATAACGCGCCTCCGCGCGGCGGGATGACGCTGGATGCCCAAGGCCAACCCGTCTACGGTCCTCGGGATCGCCCGGATTTAGGACAAATTTCAAAACTCGGAATTCCGTTTTGGCTGGCTGGGGGATTTGGCGCACTTGGAAAATTGACAGAAGCCATAAACCTCGGGGCGGCCGGAATCCAAGTCGGCACCCCATTCGCATTCTGCGAGGAATCTGGAATCGCCCCGGAAATCAAACGGGATGTTCTTGAGCGGTGCAACGAGGGAGACCTCCACGTTTTCACCGACCCTCTTGCCTCTCCGACTGGATTTCCTTTCAAGTTGGTAATCACCTCTGAGTCTGCGCTAAAGCAGGTGAGAGATCGGCCCCGCGTCTGCGATCTGGGCTATCTTCGGCAGTTTTACCGGAAACCAGACGGATCGCTCGGATACCGCTGTCCCGGCGAGCCAGAAAGGGAATTCCTACGAAAAGGTGGATCTCCCAGCGAAATGCAAGCGCGGACGTGCATCTGCAATGGATTGATGGCGACCGCTGGACTCGCTCAAATCCGCTCCGATCACTCGACGGAACCGCCAATCATCACAGCGGGTGACAAACTGCGCGAGATTGCCGATTTCGCCCAAGGCGCGCTATCGTATTCCGCTGCCCAAGTAATGGAAACTCTGTGCCGCCTGACCCCTTCAAGACCTCTTCATTAGTAGTTTTAAAGTTGCGCGCAGAGGGTGGCTGCATGTATCGGGAATCCATGCGCTTATTCATGGCGATCGGTTCTGCGCTCCTCGCAGGCGCTCTGTCCCTTCCCAAACGTTCCTGAGCCGTGCCTGCGAAAAATCTCATCGCGGAGGTCGAGGGCTCGGCGGAGGCCGCAGTTCGCGATATCTATCGCGAGTTGGCAACCCTACCAATCTCGCGCTCGTGCACGATGCGCACCGAGTGTTGCCAGTTCCTCCTCACGGGAAAAACTCCACACCTCACGCGCGGCGAGGCACTTGTTGCACGACGCGGACTTCGTGCCGCCGGTCGCACCTCTGTGGCCCGCCGTGATGATGGGGCCTGCCCGATGCTGGATCCCGCAACGTCCCGGTGTCGGATCTACGAAGCCCGCCCGTTTGGGTGCCGTACCCACTTTTGCCAAGCGGCAGGCGGGCCCTATGCGCGTCGCGACGTGCTCGATCTCATCCGCCGGTTGGAAGAAGTCGACGCCCGACTCGGCGGCGACGGCGCACAAGCTCTCCCCAATGCGCTTGCGGAGGTCATTCGCAAGTGAAGACGCTTGGCCTCTCAGCTCTCGGCACCGGCTACGCCCACAAGCAACTCGTCGTCTTCATCGCCGATGACTCGAACTGCAATACTGGACCAGACTGCACGTATCGAGCGGAATCGAGATCGCTTTTCGTGTCGGGATGATCTACGCTCGCCTGCACGATGGCATCGAGAAAACGACGGAATACCCGCCCGACCAAGTTGCGTGCGACGATTGCGCGGGCGTTTCCGGAGACCGTTCCGACCCGGTGGGTCAAGTCGGTGATCGCAGTGTTTTTGCTGCCGCTTGCCTGGGTGCTTAGTCAGACGTTTTTCAGCGCGTTCACCGCCGTCACGGTGCACGCGGACTTCTGGGCGACGATGGAGTTTTGGTTTTTTTCGCTCGGAGTTCTGATCTGGATGGTTCCATTTTTCATGCTGCCGAGGCCGGTGACGTATTATGTTTTTGGCCATGAATTGACGCACGCCATTTGGGTGTGGTTGATGGGTGGCCGCGTGAGCGAGTTCAAGGTGAGCGCGGATGGCGGGCATATCCTCGCGAATAAAATCAACACGTGGATCGCGCTCGCGCCGTATTTTTTCCCGATCTACAGCTTGCTCGTCATCGTTATCTACGGGATTGCCGGAATTTTCTGGGACATGACTCCGTTCCAACCGGTGTTGTTTATGTTGATTGGGGCGACATGGGCGTTTCATATCACATTTACGGTCTGGATGATCCCGCGTGGACAAAGTGATCTTGCCTATGGCGGGATGCTTTTTTCGCTGGTCGTGATCTACATTTTGAACGTCACGCTGCTCTCGGTGTTCCTGATTATTGCATCCGCCTCGATCTCATGGTCCGGTTTTGTGAAAGACCTCATGCTCAACGGATGGGAGTTCATGGAGTTTTTGAGCTATTTGGTCCGGTTGACGAAAGTATGAGCCAGAGTGCGCTGATCGACTATTTGATTGGTTTGCAGGGCCGGCTTGGCGGGGTGATTCCTGTCGATCGCTTCATGCGCGAGGCGCTCTACCATCCGGAGTTTGGCTACTACTCCAGCAACATCCGAACCGTCGGAAGGCGGGGAGACTTTGCAACCTCGGCATCGCTGGGAACCATCCTTGGCGAGGCGGTCGCGGGGTGGATTTTGCGTCAAATCGCGGATGGTGCGGGCCGTGACGTGATTGAAGTGGGAGCGGGGTCCGGTGCCATGGCGCGCACCGTGTTGGGAGCCCTCGGGTTTTGGAATCGGCTGAAAATCAGATGCCATATCGTCGAAACCTCGCCGGTATTGCGGGCCGAACAGCAGTCCGCATTGAAAGGAAAACGGGTGTCGTGGCATGACTCCATGGATGCGGCACTGGATGCAGTGTCAGGGCGGGCGATGATATTTTCCAACGAGCTCATCGATGCATTTCCGTGCCGGGTTTTTGAGCGGAGGGATGGCGTTTGGTGTGAAGTGGCGATTCAGATCGACGGCACGTCACTCGCAGAGGTCTTGATCACTTCCGATCTGCCGCCAGCGGCGTCCGCGCTCGGCATGGAGTTCGCCGACGGTCAGCGCGTCGAAGTCCATGCGGCGGCCGGCGAGTGGATGGCGTCATGGTCGCCGCGCGCCCGCCACGTGGAAATGTTGACCATCGATTACGGCGCACCAATCGAGAAACTTTACTATCGGCGTCCGCGCGGCACACTACGCGCCTATTTTCATCAGCAGCGATTTGATGGTCCCTCAGTGTTCCATCGCTTTGGAAAACAGGACATCACGGCTGATGTGAATTTCACTGACCTCCAAAGTTGGGGGGAGTTTTTGGGGTGGCAAACCCGGTGGATGATGCCTCAGGGCGAGTTTATCGGCGAGTTTGCGTCACGTGCTAAAATGGTAAAAATCCCAGCCGACATTGCGCTGGCGGATTTGTCGGGCGTGGGCTCTGCGTTTCAGGTGCTGCACCAAAGCATCCGGCGTGCGGGATAACTTCCGGTTTGGTGGTCGGAAAAGACGTCCTGCACGCAGTTTGGTTCGTTCCATTGGATGTGAATGCTAGTTCATATCAAAGAATCCGCCTGTGGTCGGGGATTGTCTCCATCGGCGCAAATCTTGGGATCATTTTCGGATTGTATATTTCGTCGCCTTGGTGGTCGTCGGCGCTGACTGGCCATGTTGCTCCGGTTGCGCTCCTCGTCGCCTTGCCATTTGCCATCGCACTCGCAAATCTTCCGTTTGAAATCCTCTCGGGTCACGCGTGCGAATCTGCGGCAAATCGCACTCACCAGTCACTCGGAGGTTGGCTTAAAGACTGGCTGCGCGAAGTATGGCCGATCTGTTTTGCGCAGGCATTTGGACTCTTGTTCTTTTACGGATTCGCCGTAGTGCCGAGCGGAATTCAAATTGCCTTTGCTGCATCGATTGCGCTCGCAGTGGTCGCTGTCGGACTCCTGCGAATGGGATATGTGGGGCGGTCGGTGCGGTGTGAGTTTCCGGACGATGATGATTTCACCCGCCGCACGATGGATGAGATGGGAAAGCTTGGCATGAAAAACCTGAAAATCGAATGGGCCGAACTCGCTGATGACATGACAGTGAACGGTGCTACACGACCGTTCACAAACACGATTCTGCTTTCGACGAGCGTGCGCGATCAACTCAGTCCGAGGGAGGTTGCGTTGCTTTGCGCGCGCGAGCAATGGCTTAAGAAAAACCGTGCGGGCAGCACCACGGCAACATGGATCGCTGCCGGGTGGTTGCTGCTCGGCGTTGGGTTTGCGCTCGCGGTGCCGGCCGCGAATCCCGTGCAGGCGGCAATCGGCGGAGCGGCGGTGATTTCGATTTGGTCGTTTGCGGCATTATTCGTCTGGCCACCACTGAACCAAAAATGGACGCGTCGAGGCGACCAGTACCTCGCCCGGATTTGTTCATCGGACGAGGCCCGGGCGCTCCTCGCAAAAATCCAAAATCTAAACCAAACCGATGTCACCTTGCCGCCGGGCAAATCAAGCGTCTTTCATCCGATTCCGCCTCTTGCGAGTCGCATCGAATCACTCCCATGAACCAGATTCCGCGCGTGCTGTTTATTCTTAGTGCATGGTTCGGCAATATGATCTGCCGATCCCTGCATTGTCATATCGGGAAGCCGCGCAGTTGGCGGTTTCCGCCCAACTGGTCTTGATTTGCGAGTCGCCTACTTCGTGTGGTAGGCCATTTCGTATTCGAAAAGCTCACCATCCTTGAAGAACCGCTTGAGCTCGATGGCGGCGTTTTCATCGGAGTCCGAGGCATGCACGATATTCACCATCACGTCCACACCGAAGTCGCCGCGCACGGTGCCCTTTTCCGCTTTGGTTGAGTCGGTCGGTCCGATCAGCGCACGCACACGCTCCACGGCGCGATCCGCAGCCAGCGCCAGCGCCACCACAGGCGTCGAGGTCATGAATGTCTCGACTTCGGGATAAAACGGTTTGCTTGCGATGTGTGCGTAATGTTCTGCGAGCAGGGCTTTGTCGGCCTGGAACATTTTGCATCCGCGAATCTGAAAGCCATCGGCCTCAAATCGCGCAATGACTTCACCCACTTTTTTTCCGGCGACGCAGTCCGGCTTCAATAAAATCAACGTAGTTTCCATGGCCCGCGATACTACGGACCACCTCCGGGCAAAAGCAAACCGGATTTGTGATCAAAACACGGATCACGTGCGTGGAACTATCCGATTAACTCCCTGATATCTTCCAAGTTGAGCGACTGCGCGAGTTGATCCGCTTCGATGGCGTTTTCGAACAACGTGCGCTTCTTTTGTTGGAGCGCCAGCACCCGTTGTTCGACCGTGTCTCGGGCGATCAGCTTGATCGATGTGACGACGCGGTTTTGTCCGATTCGATGGGCGCGGTCGGTGGCTTGGGCCTCGACGGCAGGATTCCACCATGGATCAAAATGGATGACGGTGTCCGCCTCGGTGAGGTTCAATCCGACGCCGCCCGCTTTGAGGCTGATTAAGAACACCGGGATGGTTGGGTCCGATTGAAACCTCTCGACCACTACCTGCCGGTCGCGGGTGCTACCATCCAAACGACAAAACGGAACCCGGTCGGCTTCCATGGCGTCACCAATCTTATCCAGCATCGAGGTGAACTGACTGAACACAAGCACCCTGTGGCCGCCGTCCATCGCCTCGGAGACAAGCTCTCGCAGTGCGTCTAGCTTGGCAGAGGCCTCGGCAGGGTCGGAGTCATTCGGATTCACCAATCGCAAGTCGCAAGCGATCTGCCGCAGCCGCAACAAGGCAGTCAATACGCGCATCCGTGCCGCCGCGTCGCTCGATTTTTCGCGGAGTGCGTCGATTTGATCCCTCGCGGCGGATTGGATTTGCGTGTAGGCCGCTTTTTGTTTTGGGGTGAGTTCGATCTCAAGAATCTGCTCCAGCTTGGGTGGAAGGTCCGCGAGGATATCGACCTTGAGGCGTCGCAGCACATACGGTCCGAGTCGCCGGGCGAGCCGTTGCCGTGTATCCGAGGATCCGGGAGTCGTCAGAGGTTCTTCGTATCGATCTCGGAAATCTTTGCGACCGCCCAAATACCCGGGCAGTAAAAAATCGAACAACGACCACAAGTCGGAGAGTGCATTTTCCACCGGCGTGCCCGTCAGGATAAACCGGGATGTCCCGCGCAGCGAAGCAGCGGCCTTTGCGTTCTGGCTGTCAGGATTTTTGATGTGCTGTGCTTCGTCGAGGATGATGGTTGCGAATTCCTGCGGCTTGAGGTGCTCGATGTCGCGGCGGAGCAGGGCATAACTTGTGATGACTAGGTGCGCGGATGGTATCATTTCGAACCAACGGGCCCGATCCGGTCCAGATAGCGCGATTGTGTGAAGGTCCGGGAGAAACCGTTTGGCTTCGCTCTGCCAATTCCACACGAGCGATGACGGACACACCACGAGCGCCGGGCGCGTGTCTCCGGCCAATCGCAACGCCTCAATCATGGCAAGCGCCTGAACGGTTTTCCCCAACCCCATCTCGTCGGCAAGCAATCCGCCCAAGCCAGCGGTAGCCCTCTGAAGTAGCCAGCGCGTGCCTTCGGACTGATACGGGCGAAGCTTCGATTCGAGCGTGCCCAGCGGCGGAGATTGGACCGAGCCGGACGCTGCCTTGCCATCCCATTTTGCGAGGCTTGCCTCCAGATAGCCGCGTTGACGCGGATGCACCCGAAACCGACCACGTTCCTGGTGTGGGTCACAATCGCGCAGCACTTCATCCACGTCGGCTGTGATTTGCGAATCGATCACAGCAATCTTCCCGCTCTTGAGTTTGACGACGCCACTCCCATCCAGCGCACGCTGAAGGTCCGCATGGGAAAATACCGCCTCGGCTCCGGCGGCGTAGTGGACATGAAAATCCAGCCACCCCGAGCCATCGTCTTCGAGCCGACAAACCGGACGAATCGGAATAAAATCCCGTGTGACATGCTGAAACCGCTCACCGATATCCACCGTCCATTCTTTTCCCAGCGCGGGTAAAACGGATGTGTGAAACTTGAGAATGGCAGTTTCATTCTTCATCACCGCTTTGCCCTTTTCGTCGGCGAACCCTGCATCCAAGAGCCGCGTCATGACCTGGAGCTCCGCCGCCGGATTTCGCAATCCCGGAGTTTGGTAGGAAAACTCGACGGTTGCCTCCAGATGCCGCAACGAGCCTTCGATGCTCAACCGCACGCTTGGAACTTCGGTGCTCGCTGCGCTGTGGCTCGCGCTGGTTTGCGGGGTAGGGGACAAACCCGTCTTGCGAACATTCGGTGATAGGACTTCAAGCCCAACGGCCATGACATGCGCGCAGATCAATCCTCTCACCTTCGACTCACGGCACGGGCAGAGGTTTTCGATATCGATCGAATTCCGGATGCGGAGCCCGGAAGTAAACTCTTTGCTGCCGTCATGAATCCGCCCACGCAGCATCGGAGGATCGTAGCCTGCATCACTCACACGCCCTGCAGCGTGGATGGCGCGCGCTTGCTTCATGGCTGGCCATCCACCGATGGAGACCAGAAATTTCTCGGTGATCTCGATCATTGCTTAGCTGACGAGCCAAGGCATGCACCGGAAGCAAAGGCAGCGGACAGCGTTTCCGCGACAGCGGCACGATCCGGAATGTCCAGCACACTGCCGTCTGCTTGGTGCCATTCGAATGACGATCCAAGGGCGGTGCCATTCAGCACGCAGGCATTGATGCGGCAGGATCGGATTTGCGCCTTGGCAGCCAGGCGCGCATCAATCCGGCTGCCAGCCTCGAACTTCCAACCGCAGATGTAGGCGTCCGGAAAGGTTGAGCGGAGCTGGCGCAGGACCTTGGGAGCGGGCTTGAGCACAATGCGGACGTCCGGCTCGGAACTCGGGATCTTTTTGTTTGTTAAAACTTTACCGTCTGCGTTTTCGATTCGAGAGACTGAGAAATCGGACAGCGCGGCAGCGTGGAAAATGGCAGCGACCTTCACGGGTTTTTCTGCAAGCGTTTTGAAGCGTTTGAGCACGTCCTGATTGGTTTCAAAAGCAGACCATTGCACGTCGGGACTTCGTTCAATCATGCACGTGGCACCCCCGCCAATCCATGCTTCGACATCCGCGCCGACCGCAGCGAGTGCATTGGCGAGCCGGATCGCCAACTCACCGCTGGATCGATTCGTGAGAATCCGCATTTGATCAATCGGCACAGCGGCCGGGCCGCCGGTCACGACCACTCGTCCACGGGAAAATACGCGTCGCAATAGACGGCTGCTGAGTGAGGCCGGGTTCATGTGCGCATCTGATCCAGCCTATTCCATCAGGCCTTGGGTTTCATGTGCGGAAAAAACAGAACGTCGCGGATCGACTCCGCGCCCGTTAGCATCATGACGAGCCGGTCGATGCCGATGCCGATGCCGCCGGCCGGTGGCATCCCGTATTCCATAGCGTCGAGAAATCCATGGTCGATCTTCTGCGTCTCGCCGCCGCTTTGTTGTTCGAGTCGCTCGCGTTGAACGATGGGGTCGTTCAGCTCCGAGTATCCCGGAGAAATCTCCTGGCCGTTGATCACGAGTTCATAGACATCCACGACGGATAGATCGTCCGGGTTTTGTTTTGCAAGAGGAACCAATTCTTTCGGGCAATGGGTGACGTAGAGCGGGTCGATGGATTTTTCTTCCACGAGTTTTTCAAAGACATGCTGCGTGAGTTCAAATTCCGCGACGCAGTGCGAAATGTCCAATCCGAGCTCTCTGCAACGGGCGCGTTTGGCGTCTGCATCAAGATTATACCAATCCGGCTGCACCGAACAAATCAGGTTGGCGTAGGTCTCGCGTCGCCATGGGCGGGTGAGATTGATGGATTTTGTGATGTTTCCGTCGGCGTCGCGGTGGTCGATCACGAGCCCACCGGTCACTTCCTGTGCCAGCGAGCAGATCATTTCCTCGACGAGGTCGGCCATTTGTTCGAAGTCGGCGAAGGCCCAGTAGGCTTCGAGCATGGTGAACTCCGGATTGTGCCGCCGCGAAACCCCCTCGTTCCGGAAGTTCCGGTTGAGTTCAAAAATCTTTGGCATGCCAGCAACGAGGAGGCGTTTGAGATAGAGCTCCGGCGCGATCCGAAGGTAGAGATCCATCCCTAGAGCATTGTGATGCGTTTTGAATGGCTCGGCGGCGGCACCGCCCGGGATCGCCTGCATCATCGGTGTTTCGACTTCGATAAACCCACGGTCTTCGAGGAACCGGCGGATCCCGCGCACGATCGCTGCTCGCTGACGAAACACATCGCGCGACGCGGAGTTGGAAATGAGATCGAGATAGCGCTGACGGTATTTGGTCTCGGTGTCCTGCACGCCGTGCCACTTGTCGGGCAGCGGACGCAGCGATTTCGACAACACGGTGAACGACTTCACCTTGATCGTTGGTTCACCGGTTTTTGTAAGAAATCCTTCTCCTTCGACGCCGACGAAATCTCCGATGTCGAGCTGGCTGAAAATATGCGCCGCGGCCTCGCCGATTTCCTTTACGTGCACGTAAATCTGGATGCGTCCCGTGATATCCGAGATGTCGAGAAAGTGGCTTTTGCCCATGTCGCGGTGCGCCGTGATGCGGCCCGCTGCCCTCAACGAAGCGCCCTCGGCAAACATCGCGCGGACCTCAGCGACGTTGCCGTCCACATCAAAGCGGGCACCAAACGGCTTCGCGCCGGCCTCGTGCAGGGTGTCCAATTTTTTGCGGCGAACCGCGAGTAATTCTGTCAGCTCAATCTCTTCCATCGTAGTCCCATGACCTTCGCGGGAATCGCCACGGTCCTCAATGGAAAAGTGAAGCCTCTGCCCGCTAGCCCACGGTGCTGAACACCTGTGAGACCAGCACAAAAAGGGAATAACACCCGACGAGCAAGCCGAGGATCATCACGATTGCCGCAGAAAGCAGCAGCCAAAAGCGTCGGGAACTCAAGAAAAACGCGAGGCCGAGCGGCAATCCGGCCAGTCCGGTCAGCACGAGGCCGGCTTGCAGCCACGGGATCCAAAGCAAGTTCTCCGGCTGCACTCCTTGTGTCGTGCCGGGAAACATCACGGACCGAAGAATTCCAAGCAACAGCTCTGAGATAATTCCCCCCCCAGCGGCGAAAATATACAAAATCACGTGCGCCGTGGCCCAGACAAAGATAAACGCGATCCCGGCCACAACGAGCCATGGATTGATCGGAGGTTTGGTAACTATCATTTAATCAGGAATTTCGCCGTAAAATTGGGCAGGTCTTGTCCATCTTTCCATCAGGGTATCACGTACCCTTGCTAACAGATCTTAATCCACACCAGGTTCGGGGGCTAGGATTCCGCGTTCATGGCACGGTAAATCTGAAGGTCATCGTCGGACAATGCATCCTTCGGAACCAACGTGTAGTGACGTTCACAACTGAGCCTCAGCCCCTCATTGGTCTCGGTGAACTCCATGAGAGCGATTCCGCCTTGATCTAGAAATTGTGCACCGAGTGGACGACAAATCATTTTTGGAAATTTTTCTGCGCACAATGCCGCGTCCTGTTCGATCTGAACGGTACTCATCCGATCCCTTCCACCTTTTGCCTGAAGCGGAAACACGTAATGAGCACCCCGGCGGTCAAGCCCGACATAAAGCTCATCCACCTCGACTTGGCCCATTCCCTGAACGGTTGTGCGGAGATGGTTTTGCAGCGAATAGGCAGCTGTTCCGGTAAAAATGTCAACCAAGCGGTTGTATCGAATCAATGCCAAGAGGGCTTGCTCGTCCGACAATGCGTAGCGTCCGATGATGCCCGGGGTTGCATCCGGTATTTTGATTCGAATGAGCGCTTGATTCGCTTCTATTACCCATTGTTTCTCCAATTGAAATGTGTAGGACGCTTTCCCTGTCAGTTTGATCACCCATGATTTCCCGGGAGGAGCGGTGGATTGAATAGCCGCCGGCAGCGCAGTTCGGAATCGGAACGAGTAGATCAGATCGCCAAGATTCTTTGGTAGTTTAATCTCAAGGGCTTTCGCCGCAGTTTCTATTTCTTCCCGAACGAAAGCCAATGAGACCGCCCCTTTTTTGTAGTGTGAAAAAAAGACTCGTTCGAGAATTTGAGAGTAGCGATTGGCTGTCATAATCGATTTCTAGCCCGGCCACCGCAGAACAACCACTTCCTCTCGGAGTTGCTCTCGGGTGGCTGTGGCGAGTCGGGTCCGGAACAAGTCAATACTTTCGACCTTAAAGCCCAACTCCTCGGCCAGAGTCCCCAGAATCTGTCCTGTGCGAATCATCACGCGAAGGTATGAGGCTTGATCTCCCACCACATAAGCCAGCGATGCACCCGGCCGAAGCATCGGGCGGAGTTCGGCGAGATGGCGAGCCATGCCGCCGAAATATAGCTTGGTAACGCGTGCATAGAGACGCTCGAAGCCGCTGGTTTTGTTCAACTCAAGTCGCCGTGCCTCGATCATTTGTGCCAGCCTCTGGATTTCCACATGATCCTTCACCCATTGATCATCACTATCGCCCTTGTAAACTCCACGGGTGTTTGATCTGAGCATCGTCCGTTTAAGTGCCTGCATCGAGGCCTTGTCATGAACAAACCCGAGAATCACGGTTTCAAGCCGCGTGGTGCGGGTATAGTCTTTCTCATTTGGATAGGGTGGCGAGGTAATGACGGCGTCAATACTGCTCGGGCGAATCAGTCTGGTCAGTTGCCTCGAATCGGCGTGGTGAACCTCGGCGCGAGTTCGGGCATTTCGGTGGAGACTCCGGAGATCGGCTGCCATTCTCACGACGAGACCAAGCCATGTAGAAACTACTGGCGCATCCGACTTGGCAGGCCCCACGCCCACCTCTGGACCAAAATGAAGATTGCTGATAGTTGAAACCAGTGCTTTTGCCAAAGCCAACTTCAAATGGGCAACCCCATAACCCGCAGTTTCTATTGCTCTTAAGAGGTTGAGCGACTTGTGTAACGGAAGCGGGCTGATGGAATTCTTGAGCAGCAGTTTTAGTTCTTCTTCGGGAAGGCTTAGGTAGTCGCACGCGTCTGACGTTTCATGAATCAGATTGGGTTGTGGGTCGTCAATGATGCCCTGTCTTTCCAACGTGGCGAGCACTTGCTCCGCGACTCGGAGTGCAGTCTTTTCGAGCCTATCAGGATCAATCGTCCAATCAATTTTCGTGTTGCTCGCGAAATGAGACATCGGATGCGCTTCGATTCCGATACTTCGAATCCCGAGCTTCTTGCACTCCACGGGCGTGGTCCCAGTGCCGCAAAATGGATCGAGTACACAGGAGTTTTCATCCAAACCGAACTTGCTCACATACTGACGAACCAAATGTGGTGGGTAGGACAAAACGAATCGATACCAGTCGTGAGCCGGCCTGTCCATCGGCTCAAGTCGATTGGAGTCCGATGGCGTAGAAACCCGCTGAAGACTATCGGCACCCGAGCAAATCTTCTCGTGTGCGGGTTTGTTTCGGGTCGTGCGCGCATCCATGCCGGGGAGCCTATTCAAATGTGGGATAAACTTGCGAGTATGATTTGGCGATTCCGATTATGTAACTCAATGAACGCATCAATGAAAGGTTGGAAGGCAGCTCGTCGGCTCACTCTGCGGATTGCACGCCCAGTCGGTCGTTGGCCGAGGATGGCCGACCGGCTTGAGTGTTTAGCGTCCGTTTTTCGCGGCTTGTGTGACTTGTGTGACTTGGTCAATCGCCTCTGGAACGTATTCGCTGGCCGTGTCGAGGCGGGCACTGCCCTTGTTTTTCTTGGCCGTGTCGCCCAACGTTACTAGTTTAGCGTGACTTTGGCTTTGCGGCCGATTTGGGAGGCGAATCCGGTTTCTCCCGCCCAGTCTTTTTGAGCGATCCAGACATCGGCGATGACGTAGCCGGGTTTGATGTCGCTGAGTGAGACAGCAGTTTGTTTTGAGTTCCATCCGGAATCCGGTCCGACGGCGACGATTTCCCCGTCGAAGACGCGGTTCGATCCTTCGAGCGTGACGGTGACTTTGCGGCCGACGGCCGATTCTGCCAACCGTGCGGGAATTGCGGCCTCGATGAATGCTTCTTCGCTGCTAACGATTTCTGCCAGTGGCCAGTCGATTTCCACGGTGCTGCCTTGGGCTGCGCGCATGGTCTGAATGGCACCGGCAGCGGGTGACGTGACCTCGGCCTTTTCATTTTGGCGAAACGCCTCTTCCGCTGCTGCGAGGGTGGCTTTGGATGTTTCGAGTGCGGCGGTGGCGGTGGCCAGCTTTGCGTTGATATCGGCGATGCGTGGCGCAAAGTAGTCCTCCGGTGGGGCGGCGTTGAAGTCCGGGCTATCCGGGAGATCCGTGTTTTGGGTATCCCACTTTTCCGTCAATGGAATCGCCGGATTGCTGATCCAGTCGGACGGAGTGGTTATCCCTTGGGTGATCTGGCGTTGTAGGAGCGATGCGCGCACGGTTTCGAGGTATTTGATTTCCTCTTCGAGTGCGACGGTTTGCTCTTTTGCGTCCTGCACTTGCTCGCGGCCATCGTTTACATTTTTGATCGTGAAGAGCGGCTGCCCCTTGGTAACGCTCATACCGGCTTCACCTTCGGCGACGAGCACGGTGCCGCTGACCGGCGAGAGCAGTTGTTTGACCGGGGCGTCGATTAATCCTCGGTAGCTGGGTTTATATAAAAAATATCCACCGGCTGCTGCGGCGGCGAGCGCAAGGCAGAGCGCGACAAGCGTTTGTTTCGGATGGCTGCCGATCCATTGCAGGATGCGGGGTGCGCGGTAGGGTCCTGATGCTTCGCGGGCAAAGCCGGGCACCGCTGGGGTCGAATGGTGGCGAATTTGGTAATCGGGGCCGTAGGAAATTTTCGGAAGCAGCGTGGTGATGTCGACGGCCGCCCGCTCGATGGCGGCCAGCTTGCCCGTCAGTTCGTCCTCCTTGGTTTTCGACTGATCGAGTTTCTCGCGAAGTTCGGCAATTTCCTGTTCGAGCTGTGGGACTTTTCCGGCGTCGGATTCCGCGCGGGCGAGTTGTTCCGTCAGTGCGGCAATGCTGGCCTCTCGCGCAGCGACTTCGAGGCGCACCGTTTCGAGTTCTGCGGTGGTCCGGGCTTTTAATGCGGTCAGCTCGGTCGCGTGGGATGCGTCTTTTGCTTCGGACGTGGCAAGTGACTCTGTGATCGAGCGTTCGAGGGCTTCGATTTTTTGCTGAGACGCTGCGGAGGATGCGGTGTGATCTGCCCGTAGTCGGTCGATTTCTGCAACCAGCTCCTGCTCGCGGGTGCGGGCCGTGGTCAGCTTCTGCGCGATGCTTTCGGCTGCGGCCTGTGACTCCGCGCTCAGAGCCGCCATCTGCGCCCGAAGCCCGGAAACCTCGTTGCTGTGAGATTGGACGGCATGGGTCAACTTGGATTCCAACCCGGAGACATTGCGCTCTGCTTCGATGCGCTGCTGCATCGCGGTGTGTTCGAGGTCTGTGATTGTGGCCCGGAGTTGGTCGAGTTGCTGACTGTAACTGGTGATTTCGTAGTGCGCGGCTTTTTCGGATTCGGTCAGTCGCTCGACCTCCGCTTGCAACACTGCCTCTTGGGAGGTTTTGTCGTTTTGGATGCGGGCGAGTTCGGTTTCCAGCTCTTGAATTCTTGTCTCCAGTTTCTGGCGTCGCACTCCCGCCTCACGGAGTGTTATGAGTTGTGCGGACACCTCGGCGCGGAGCGTCTGGGCCTGATGCGCGGATTCCTGCGCCTGCGCCAGCTCATGTCGCAACTGCGCGACCGTGGCCAGTGACGACGCATGCTCATGGCGAATCTTGGAAAGCTCGGATTCCAGAGCTTCTGCGCGTGCACGGTGCTCGAGGGCTGATTGGAGTTGCGCTTCGAGGTCGCGCTCGGATTGTTGAGCTGCGAGCAGGGCGACTTGTGTGGCACTTAGTGCGGCGTCGATCTCGGAGAGTTTTTGGCGCGTCGAAACGAGTTCGCCTGCATCTTGGTGCAGCGCTTTTTCGCGTTCGAGCGCGATCGACAATTCGGCATGAACTCTTGCTACTTCGCCTTCAAGCTCAGGAATCCGGGATGCGCGTGTGCGCAGGTCGGCCAACTCCTGCGAGAGGAGTGCGATGTGGTGGGTGCTACTTTCCGTCGCGCTCGCAAGTTGGCTTCTGAGGGAAGTGTTCTCGGATGTGGCTTGTGAGAGTTTGAACTCCGTCTCTTGAAGATTGGACTGGAGCGCCTGAAATGTCTGAGCCTGGCGCTGAATCTCGACGTTTGCGAGGGACGAGGCAGCTTGGAGTTCGCGGATGCGCGCCTCATCGTGTTCGCGGGAGGTCTGTAGCGCGGCGAGCTCTTGTTGCAGGGCTTCGTTTCTGAGCAAAATCGCAGAGGTCTCGGCTGAGCGCGCTTGCTCACCGGAGTTCTCGGTGTCAGTTCTCGCCTTGGCAATCTCGGAGTTCAGCGCGGCAATGCGATCCTTCGCAGTTTTGAGTTCCGCCCTGTGTTGTTCGAGCTCGGACTCGATCTGGCGTGCGATGGTGATTGCACCGTGCGCTTCCGCGAGTTGGATCTGAAGCGTCTCCTCGCGGTTCGCCGCATCGGACAATGCCTGATGCGCGGAAATCAATTCGACACGGAGATTTTCAAAATTCGACTCGGTCGTTTGGGTGTTTTGGAGTAGAGCCGCGACGTCGTTCTCGCGGGCTCTAGCGTCGGTAAGCTCAGCGCGCGCTTTGGCAAGTTCGGCCTCGAGGTGTGCTGCGAGAGCACCCCGTAGCTCAGCTTCCTTGAGGCGGTTCGCAAATTGATCCACTTGCGTCTGCGCCTCGGCAAGCGAGGATTTCATGCCCGCGAGCGCTTCGACATCCCGTTGATTACGCGCGACGTGGAGTTTGAGGTTGTTAATCTGAGCCTGGAGTTCGGACTCGCGGGCTTTTGCGGTTTGAAGCTCGGATTTGGATGATTCGAGTTCGAGGTGCAATGCTTCCGCGTGCGAGGCTTTGGCTGAGGCCTCCTCAAACTGCTGCTGGTAGCGTTGTTCACGTTTCAGACTTTCGTCGAGCGCGGCAAGTTGGGACCGGAGCGAATCCGGTTGAGTGGCAGGCAGGTCAGCCGCCGGCGAAACGAAAGGCAGCGCCGCGGATACCGGTTGGGAATGTATGGCCTCCGCGCTCCCCTTGGTTGCGGCGAAAAATTGTTCACTCCATGGCCGCTGGGAGTGAGCGGACGCACCTTTTCGAGCCAGATAGAGAGTTAGTCTGAGACTTCGTTATTACTTACGTTGTGGGTTTGGTTTTGTCCATCTCCGGCGTAAGGAGCCCGGAGGGCGACTGGAGCCGGAGAT
>Ga0247832_1000262_pt1 | contig 107886 bp, 110 predicted proteins | sample LaCruzMarch2015__10_FD_192407 | JGI IMG/M metagenome (GOLD analysis project Ga0247832, IMG submission 192407) | Freshwater microbial communities from meromictic Lake La Cruz, Castile-La Mancha, Spain - LaCruzMarch2015_4m | ecosystem: Environmental > Aquatic > Freshwater > Lake | place: Spain... | reverse complement strand
TCCCGGCCGGAGGTGCGCTCATCACAGGCGGTCTCTGCCTGTGATGCAACCGGGAATCGATCTACCGTCAAGGGTTCAGCAGGGCTGATGTTCGCAATGAGCCGTCCCGCCCCCTGAACAGTTACGGCTAGGTTAAGCAATGGAATTAGATTACTGGAGAAGACATGGTTGACGGACAGGGGAGCAGTGTTGCAAGTTTGGAATGTGGTTTCACGCTAGGTTGGTTGCCTCCTCGAAAGCTTGGATAGCAAGTTTCTGATAAGCTAGGGACAAATAGTTAATAGATGTTAAAAGTGCAGTTTGTAGCTGGTCAGCACCTTCTACTGTTTGGTCTATCCCACCCAAAATGGGTTTGAACTCAAAGTTTCCGTTTCTATACGCAGTACAAAACTTTCGATACGCAGAAACAGCAGCTTGATACTCATCAATCTCAATACTTGTACTTCCGATGGAAAGCAATGCTTTGCCATATTCAGGAAATCTACGACTAATATCTTCATATTGGTCTATTGCCTCCTTGAGCCTGCCTAGTCTCTTGAGGGTTGCAGCACGGTTATTAAAATACATTGGATTACTGGAATCAAGAGAAATTGCTTTGTCGTAATACGATAAGGCAACATCAAACATTCCAAGCCTAGCTTTAACATTTCCGTCGTTGTAAAGCCCTTCAGCTTTTACTTGTTCCGAAAAACTTGGCATCTAAGACTTCATAACTGCCGACAACGTATCACAGCTGCTGGAAACAGTCTGTCGTCCTTTAGTGCCGGGTCTGTGACCAGACCGAGCAGCAGCTGCAACCCCTATCCACAAGACCCCTGGCAAAGCACCATAAACCCAGTCGGAACATCGTACTTTGCGGTTTCCGCTGTGTCCCCAGGTTCAACGAGCACCCCAGCAGCCCAGGGCCGGGCCCAGGGGGGGTAGGTGCTGCGGTACAGACTCGACAGGTGCTCCTACGCCCATGTTCCAACTCTTGCCGCTCTCGAACCAGCTCCCATGCTGTTCCCAAAGGCTCCTTGTCTCAAAACCTTTTCCCGCCCTGGCTCTGCTTAAAAGCTGGGACGTGCGGTGAACGAACTGTTTGCAGTGGCTATCCCCAACCTCCGCTACTCAGGTTCTGGTCTTAGCCGTTACTGGCAGTCTTTACTGGCTATGCGTTAACGAGCAACGCGCTTGAACAGGTCGACCACCCGTTGTTGCACCGAACGGCGAGCAGAGCCGGCGGTGGCGTGACCAACCAGACCAGGCTCGGCGTCTGCAGCCACACCACCAACCTGCTGGGTCACCGGGTTCTCCCCGTTTCCCACCTGGTGCTGCCCTGCTGCCGGCTCCATAACCACCAACCCCAGATCGAGGAGAAAACGTTCCACCAAGGCCAAAGCTGACCCAAGCTGGTGTTGGTGGAGCAAAGCTGCCACGGCGCTCCTGGGGTTGCCGCTGACAACCCTGAGTGCACTGAGTTCCTCCAGCAACCAGTCCCAGCGCAATCCAGGGTGACGCCGGGAGTAGTGGCTGCACACCACAGCCAGGTGTACAGGGTCTACAGCCCCGTAAAACCACTGGTAGGTGCTGTGGCTGAGAGCTCCCGGAGCGCCACCTGCCCCATCCTGCTGGAGAGGGTTCACTGGCGCTGTTGGTGGTGGGGGGGTGGCAGGAGGGAGCACCACTGGGGGAGTAGAGGCCAACGGGACTATGCGCGTAGCAGCCTGCCTGTGGGAGACGGTGGGCGTCAGCACGGCGCTACTGGGGACGATGGCTGGTTGCTCGGTCGGGGCAACCTGCGACAGCTCAGGGACAGCCGGCGGCGCGACCACCTCAGCCTGTGCAACCTCCCCCAGCTGGACGGGCTCGTGGGGGGGGCGGGGCCTGCTCGGTGGCTGCCACCTGCTGCGAGAGGAGTTCCGTGTGGTTCCCCACCAAAACAAACCCGGGGTGTGCTTGGCAGAACCCGGCGAGGTCCCCGAACAACGGGTCTGACCATTGAGGAGCTCGGCACACACCCTGGGCTCTGGTCACCGCGACGTAACGCAGGTGCAGCTCCTCGGCCGGCAGCACCACGGCCCCGTGGTGCTGGACGCTCACCGGTGGGGCTGCCACAGGCGCGTTGGTGGTTCCGTCCGGTTCAGCCCCCACGGAGAACCAGCCCGGTTGCAACAAGTGGTGGGCAGGGAAGTCCTCGGCCAGCTCAACGGTGCCCCACTCGAGGCCTTTGGCTTTGTGAACCGTTGCGAGGGCACACACACCTGGGGCTGGTTGCGGCGCGGCAGTTCGTAGCAGCAGCGCAACTTCCTCAGGGATCTGCTCACGGTCGGGGCGACGTTCAATCAACTGGATCCAACTCTGCAGTTCCCGCAGGTTGGTGGACTCGCAGTAGCTCGCCAGATCGCCAAAGGTCTTGAACGCTCGGATGAACGGATCCCAGATCTGCTGGCGATCGCCAGCCCGCAGCCGCCAGAGATCAAGCAACTGCTCCAGCCGGTAACCGGCAACTCCACCACACCAGAACACAGGTTGGTTGGTGAGAGCGAGGTGAACGGCCTGGCGGTACAACGCTGCGTTTCCCCGGGCGATGAACGCGTGGGTGGGTTCAGCCGGTGTAGTGCGGACACCTACCACTCGTAGGGGCTCACGTTTTACCCCCAGCAACCGATTGGCAGTGGCGGCGATCTCCGAACCAAACCGAAAGCTCTGGCTCAACACCAGTTCGTCCTGGAGCGAGGCATCAGCCATCGCGTTGCAGGCGTGCCGGAACTGGTAGATCTGTTGGTGCGGATCGCCAACGAAAACGCGCGCACAAGTTTGGTTCCTGAGGATCTCCAAGGTCACCGGGTTGGTGTCCTGAGCTTCATCAAGCAGGATGACGTCAAAAGGCAAGTGGGGCCGGCTGAGCTGGTAGAGCTTGAGATAACCGTCATGAAGCATCGGGACCCGTGTGTCCGCAGCAGCACGCATCAGCGCCCACAGCCGCTCAGCAGCGAGGATGAGGTCGGGGAGATAAAGACCCGGGTGCGCAGCAGCAAAGCTGGCAAGGTCGCTGGATCCACTGCTGAGGTAATGCTGGAGGGCTTGCAAGGCACGGCCAGCCAGAGCGAGATCCTTGGCACTCGTGGTGGACAACCCAAGCGCTGCTGCTGCTTGGTTGGCTCGTAGGCTGGCGCGGAGTTTGTGACGGTACTGCCACCCCACGGAGCGGTACGCCAAAGCATGAATCGTCAGGCAAGCCACGTTCCCCGGGAAGCTTGCTTGGGCTTCCTGGGCCACGGCTCGGTTGAAAGCCAGGTAGAGAATTCTTCGCTCAGGCCTGGCTTTGGCGTAGGCCCTGAGGGTGGCCGTTTTGCCGGTGCCAGCAAAAGCAATGACCCGGAGAGCTTCTGATCGGCAAGCAACGATGGCGTGCTGCTCGTCAGTCAAGTTAAAGGGTTCAAAGTAGGTTGTCATGGTGGTTTCCATTTCAAGGGGATTTGATCGGTCTCGGAGAGACCTCACAAAAAAGCCCCCCTCGGGGGGAGTTGTACCCAGACCGGTTACCTGACGACAAAGCAGAGCACCGGCCAGCCCAGGATTAAGTCAGCTGGCGACCCCGGGTGGGGGTGATCAGAACAGTGATCTGTAGATTTATCCGCGAGTCAAAAAATGCCAAAACTGAAATGGGTATCCGGGTAGGGGTAACACTCGGACCACCCGTGACCACCCGCAAGACCACCCAGCTGCCTGCCAAGAACGCAGTGGTGAACTACGTTTTCCGGGCTTGACCACCCGGACCACCCGAAAACCAAACTTGCTGCAATTTACACTGCACAGTGCTATGAGACAGGTGTCCTTAGGGGGATACCCTCTTATATTTAAGTTTTATAAAAGTGGGTGGTCTGGGTGGTCACGTCTCCCAGAACCACTGCAGCACAACCGTTCTCAGGCCTGCACTGGGTGGGCTTTTGCCCGGTCTGCGGGTGGTCACGGGTGGTCTCGGGTGGAGGTCATAGCTACCAAGCGACCAGCAAAAAGCCCAGCCTGGTGACTGGGCGGTGATTGTGGTGGACTACCCGGACAACCTTTAACCGGCTGAGTCCGCAGCGGTCTTCGAAGGAACAAAACAGCGGATTCTGTTGAGGCCGATTTTCAGGCGAGTGGCATGCCAGCCAAGCGCCTGCATAATCTGCCGAATCCGGCTGCTATGCCCGCTGTTCTGCTGCTGCCGCTCGAGCCCGAGGTGGGTCAACAACTGCTCCATTCGCACGTGCAACGGGCCAGGCACCCCTTTGCCCGTGGCGTGTTTGTGGCGGCGCGTGGCCAGGAAGTTCTCGATCTCATCGTGCCAAGGATCCAACTGCTGATGATCTGCATTGCGTTCCTTGATCTGCACGGCCTCTGCATCGGTACTCCACCACTGCATCCCAGCGCGGTACTGTTCGACCGCACGGGCCCAGATCTGAGCTCTGACTGCTGCCACCTGTGCCAGAGGTAGCTTCTGATCAGGCAGTGGAATGCACACCATCCGACGGGTACCAGTGGAATCCCGCAACGGCGAGCTGTTGGAGGTTCCCCAGAACACGGTACGGCGTGGCAGTGAATCTTCTGTACGGGCGTACTTCCGCCGCTCGACGTCAACTCGACGGGTCAGGAACGCTTTGAACGCTTCCAAGTCCGAACGCCGGGTGATGCCATCGAGTTCGGCGAGTTCCAGGCACCAAAACCGATTCAGTCTGGTGATGTCATCCACATCCAGTTTGCTACTCAGTTGATCGCCATAATGTTTATCACCGAACAGCAAACGTCCCAATTCCGATTTATTGACGCCTTGTGGGCCGATTAACACCGGTACCTGATCCACTTTGCATCCTGGCTGATACAGTCTTGCTACAGCAGACACCAGATAACGGGGCAAAAAAGCAGCGGCAACGGGATCGTCGATGCCCAGCAGCAACTGATCCAACCTCCCCCACTGGTCCAGCGCCAGAGGAACTACACCGAGCACCAAACGCTCCAGGTCGACCAGAGCAGGGTCAAAGGGGGCTTTAGAAGCATGATGCTCCAACGCATCACACGTCGTGTTCTTGGGCCAGGTTGCCTGAGGCGTGCTCAGTTCCAGGTAGAGCCGACTGGGATCGTTGCCCGTGAGCACCCGCTCGCCCAGATGAATGGCTTGGGTGCGCACGTTCAGCCGGATCTGACCTAAGCGCTGCGGCAAGAGGTCCCGAACTTCACTGGGGCCCAGGCGTTGGCACCCCGGAGTCTCGTTTTTCCTGCCCCTACGACGAGCTACCCAGCCAGCCTGCTGGGCCAGGTGCCAGAACTTACCAGCCGTGATCTGCCCACAAGGGGAAGCGGCGACCTGATCGAGTTGAGCAAACAGCGGTGAATGCTCCCGCAACAGCCCTTTGGCAACCTCAGGTCCTTCACCCACCTGGCGGCAGGCATCGATCAAGCCCCAGAGCAGGTCCCGGTAGTAGGGGTATTGCCCCTGACCAGGTACCGCAGCAGGGATGGCCGCCAGCGCTGCTCGAATTTCTTCCAGGCTGCGGGGGTGGTGGGTGGTGGGGGTGGAGGCCGGTGCTGCTTTACCAACGGCTGGCAACGCAGGCAGCACCCGCTCCAGCTGCTCCACCGAGTATCGAGTTCCAGCTTGAGTGACGATGCGGGTGAGGACCGGAGCTGCACCAGACTTCAGGTAGAAACAACCCGGTAGCCTCATCACCCGGGACGGGTTTTTCAACGAACGGTCGGAGTTGGTATGCGCCAGCAACCGGGCTTGCAGAGCACACCAGTCCGTAACCGGTAGGGGCTCGGCGAACACCCAGTAGGAATGAATCGAGCGGCCACCGGTATCAACCTGGAAAGTCGGCTCCGGTAAGCCAAGCTCCCCCCAGGCAGACAACTGCCAGGCTTTGGGCTGATCGTCCCATTCACAGAACAGGGCCCGGCAGGAGGTGATGGACGGATCGGTGTCACCGCCGTCATTGACAACGACAAACGCATTGCGGCCTTCCTCTTGCCACCGGTGGAGGACAGCCTCATCACAGCAGGAATGCTTACGGCCTCGATCGGACTTGGCCCCAGAGAGCCTGGGATCCCCTTTCGGATAAAACCCCCGCAGGCATGCTGAAGCCGGGAGTTTGCCCAGCAACGCTAGAAACTGTTGGCATTGGGGGTGATCGAGAGTTAAACTTAATGTAGGTAATTTAGACATCTTCTTGTCATGCAAAGATATTGATTTAAAGATCAGCAAACTGATCTTTGTGAACGAACCATCGGATGAAGTGCCTGGCAGCAACGGGTTCCGTTGGTCGTTTAGCTAACTCCCCAAGGGGAGTTGAGTTAGCGGGGACTCAGGTGCGTACCGCGAGCAGGGGGTAACCCCACGCCGCAGCGCAAGAGTGTCGCCAGTGAAATCTGTTGTTGCCGCGCACGCTCTTTGATCAGAGCGTGTTCTGTCGCCGTGACCTTGAATAACAAGGTTTTGGTGCATCTTGAACACGAAGAACTCATGTCAGCTCCAACAACGGACTCCATGAATACAATATACATACCTTAAAGATCAAAACCAAAGTGATTCTTTTTGGCAGTCGTCCCCAGCTGCTCTGCTTTTTTTGGGGGAGTCTTTCGGCCCCGGAAGCGGTTGACACCTGCACGGCAGTAGACCAACTATTTGTCCAAAAAGATTCCAGCAACAGCACTTTCAGCAATTCAAGTCGCTTTGCTTCCGCCATCAATAACGGGCTGCAGATTAAATTAACCACGAAAAACCAGCTTCGCCCCCAAGGCCTCAGTGCAGCCCGTGCTCAGGCAGCAAGCCCCCAATGCCAGCGTGGGGCGTGCGCAGAACCTACACAGCGCGCTACACATCAGGGACAACACCCTGTGCAATCTCTCGTCGTCTCAGCGCACCCCTGGAACGTTGCTGTGGCGGGGATTTGAAGCATGACCACTTTCAGAAGTTGACTGGACCGAAGGACTCAAGGCAATGGCACTGCAAATGCTCTGAATCCTTGTTGTTTCTTGTCAAGATCCTGGCACAGTCCTTTCGGCAGTTTCAGCTTGCCGTCGTCGCTGACAAACATCAGAGTCTTGCCAACAGGGAATACAGCTTCCACAAACAAGCCTTTGATATTTGGCTGGTTCATGGGCAGTGGCTGATCCGTTCCCTTCCCAGACCACCGGTACAGCCGATGACTTCCTTTATCGGAGTTCTCAGGCGCTTTGGCCGGCCCCCCGACGATCAACACACTGTTTCCAATCGTATCCATGCTGCGTATTCCCTGTCCGCCGAGATCCAGCTGGATCGGATCCCCGAAGCGGGCATCCCCACCAGCAATGACTTGCATCGGGTTCAGCATGGTGATGACCAATGCTTTGCCATTGGGTACGGGATTGCGTAATCCAATCGCCAGTGTTCTCCCAAGAAGTGCTTCCCCAGGCAGTGCCGTCATCCCTTCGATGCTCAACCCTCCGGGAACTTTGGAGTCCAACTTGGCTGCTTCCTTCAGGTTGAACTGGGCATACCGATGATCCTTGGCCAGGTCCTTCAGCAGGCTCTGATAGACGTGACCGACTCGGTCCACATTCAGTTGACCATCCTTCAGTCGGAAGCGCACTGCAAACAACCTCCGTCGGTTTGGCGCTTTCGCTGCTTTATCACCAGTGCTGTGGGAGCCGATCCAGAACACCACATCCTCCAGAGGAGCACTGGCTTCCAGGTCCAGCTCACCACTGACTTCCTCTTTGATTTCAGGTTTGAGGTCCAGACCAGGCAGTTCACCGACCTGGATGGGCGGGCCCGGCCTTGTCAGGGAGTACAGGCGAAATGGCAGTGGCTTGATCTCCAGCCGTTTGTTGAACACCTTGTCCTCGTCGTCCGCGACGACGAACAGGTCATCCGTCAACGCCACGCCGGCCGACGCATTGCAAATCCCCTCGAACTGGATGAACTGCCCTGGAGATGCCCAGCCTGGACTGGAGGTGCCAAGCACAGCCGACAGTGAAACCAGCCCAGCAGCAGCGAACCTGTAGCGCAACGAGGCCTCAACAAGCCAGTTCGCTCCCACTTGGCTTGCTGCAGATACGTTGCACCTTCATAGGCCGAGAAAGTAGGGCAGACAGGTTGAAGGCTGTTTGCCTTCACTTCCCGATGCAGAGGTGCCGAAGGCCATCAGAGACCCCTGTCGTGCCCCTTGGTCCCTGATGTCGACGAGTCGCTGTGCAGACGATCGCTTCGGCTCTTTGCGAGGGACCGGGTGCAGGCTGGAAGGAGATCAACCTCGTGAGGCTTTGGACGTTCCTTCTGGCTCGCTTGGCTGCGCTGCCCTGAGCCAGTGACCAGTTCCAAAAGGGGGATGGCGCCGCGAACCCGGTCCCTTGTCCTCGGGCATCAGCGTCCGCTCTGATCTCTGCCTCAAACCCTCTCAGGAGAGCCAGGGACAGGGTCCTTGACAGCGTGCCTTGAAGTCCCTCGGAGCGGAGAAAAGGGGATAAATGTCCCGATCTCAGCTCTCAGTAGCTCTCAATCTCAGGGAATTGATTTGAGAACCCTTGGGAGACAAGGGGTTTGCTTGTCCTCGTGGACGCTCCCAAAGCACCCGCGCTACCAAGCTGCGCCACGCCCCGTCTCGCTGAGCTTACTTGGGAGTGGCCGGCACGCTGTTGAAGCTGATGTGGCGGCTGGGCACCAGTACCAGCACTTCAATGCATCAGGCCTGGCCAGGTGCCGGGGTAGCGCAGGGTGCGCCAGTCGCCGCGGGGGGTGCTGACCTCAATGCCGATGCCGATCGGCTGCTCCACCGCGCCCACCTGCTCCTGCCACCAGTCGAGAGCGGCTTCCCAGGCCGCATCCATCGACTCGAAATGATCATCAAGCACGGGATGGGGGGAGCACTGCTGATCGACCAACCTGTAGAGCCGGCCTTTGCCGACGTTCAAAACAGACCTGACGCCGAGGGAGGAGTACGCCATGGGGAGAACTGGAGCATCCTCTGATTCTTAGGGATGTGCCAGCTGGCGACTGTCACCTTGATTACCAAGCGTGTTGTTCGTTACCTGGTGGGCAGAAATCGATCAGGCCTCGGGCAGCTGGGCGATGCAGTCGATCTCGATCCGCGCCCCCTTCGGCAGTGCCGTCACCTCCACACAGGCCCTCGCCGGGGAGACCCCCGCTCCGAAGGTTTCGGCATAGATCTGGTTCACAGCCACAAAGTCGGACAAGTCGACCAGAAACACCGTGGTGCGCACCACGTGCTGGGCCGTGCAGCCAGCTGCCGCCAACACCGCGGTGAGATTGGCCAGCACCTGCCTGGCCTCCGGTTCCACATCCCCCCCCCCCACCATCAGGCCGGTGGATGGATCGAGGGCGATCTGGCCCGAGCAGAACAGCAGTCCGCTTGCTTTCACAGCCTGGTTGTAGGGCCCGACGGGAGCCGGGGCAAAGGCCGTTTGGATCGCCTCGGGGAGGGAAACCATGGCAAGTGAAGATGTAAGGTCCAGCCTAATGGAGTCGTCATCACCAGGATCCAGGAACTACCAGGGAGTTCAGCCCTGATTCACGATCTTGCCAACGCCCCCCAACTCCCCTGGAGTGAGGCCCCGCATCGCGACCAGGTCCGGCTCGAAAACGTCTGGCATCGCTACGACGGATCCTCCGCAGCCTCCGCACCAGGCCGTCTGGCTGAGGCGAGCTGGACCCTGGAGGCGATCAACTTTCAGTTGCTGCCGGGGGAATTGGTTGGCCTGCTGGGCCCTTCCGGTTGCGGCAAGACCACCCTCCTGCGGCTGGTGGCGGGTTTCGAGCGTCCCGTTCGCGGCCGCATCCTGATTCAGGGTCAGGAGGTGGCAGGCCCCGGCCGCTGGCTGGCCCCGGAGCGGCGTGGGGTCGGCATGGTCTTTCAGGATTACGCCCTGTTCCCCCATCTCGACGCCTGGAGCAATACCTGCTTCGGCCTGAAGCGCCATCAGGACCGCAGCCGGGCCCGCTGGCTGCTTGAACTGCTTGGCCTCAAGGGGCTGGAACACCGCTATCCCCACGAGCTCTCCGGCGGACAGCGGCAACGGCTGGCCCTGGCCCGGGCTTTGACGCCGGGGCCCTCCCTGTTGCTGCTCGATGAGCCTTTCTCCAATCTCGATGTCGAGGTGCGGCTGAGGCTGCGCAGCGAGCTCCCCGCCGTGCTCAGCCGCTGCGGAGCCAGCGGCGTGATCGTGACCCACGACCCCGAGGAGGCCCTGGCGATCTGTGACCGGGTGGCGGTGCTGCAGGCCGGGCGGATTCACCAGTGCGCCAGCCCTCGGGAGTTGGTGAGCCGCCCAGCCAGCGCCTTCGTCGGACGCTTTGTGTTGCAGGGCAATCTGCTGCCGGCCCGCTGGGAAGGCGGGCGCTTGTCCACCCCCCTGGGCTGGCTGCAGCTGGCCCAGCCCCAGGTGGCAATGGAGCAGCAGGGAAAGCCCGGTGAGCTGGAGGTGTTGCTCGACCCGACGGCCCTTGAGCTGAGCGCCGATCCCGACGGGGACGCCTGGGTGATGGGCCGGGAGTTTCTCGGCCGCGACTGGTTGATCCAGGTGCACCTCAAGCAGGCCGACGCACCCCCGCTGATGCTGAGGCTGCGCCTGCCGCTCGACCAGGAGTTCAGCCGCGGTCAGCGTTGCCGCTTGCGCATCCGCCGCGCTCATTCGGCCCTGTTGTTCCCCGCAGGGCTGCCGGTGGTGGCGGTGCCGGACGCTGCGGAGCATCCCTGAGCCTTCAGCCGGTCCACTGATCCTTGTGCCGCCGCCGCTCAGCCAACTGCTCCACGCTTGTGGCCCTGAGGAAAAGGTTGGAGCGCCGCTCCAGCCCGATTGTGCTGGGCACCGTGCAGACGCCGCGGCGCCGTTGCTGCTGCACATCCTCCAGCCGTGCCGCAACCGCGGCAGCCTCGGCGGACCCGGCAGCGGCCACAGCAGCGGCCCAGCGCAGGTTGGCCAGGGTGTACTCGTGGGCGCACCACACCCTGGTGGCGTCGGGCAGGGCGGCGAGGCGCTGCAGCGACCGGTGCATCTCGGCGGCTGTGCCCTCGCAGAGGCGTCCACAGCCGCCAGCGAACAGCACGTCACCGCAGAACAGCTCACCCCGTCCACCCGCCACGGGCGGCAGCAGGTAGGCCAGATGGGTACGGGTGTGGCCGGGCAGCTCCAGCACCTCCACGCGACGACCGAGCAGTTCGAGCACATCACCCTCGCCAACGGAACGGCACTGGAGGGGAATTCGGGCCCGATCAGCGCCGCTGGCCACCACCGCGGCCGCGGGCCAGCGGCGTTTCAGGGACGGGGTCCCAGCGATGTGATCCTGGTGGTGGTGGGTCTGGAGCACGGCCACCAGCTCTAGTTGTCGCCCCTCCAGCCAGCTGATCACAGCTGCCGCCTCCCCCGGATCAACCACCACCGCCCCGTGGCCGTTGTGAACGATGAACACGTAGTTGTCGTCGAGGATCGGAACCAGCGCCACATCCACTGCCACATCCACTGCCGCATCTGCCGCAGTGCCTGCCGCCACATCCGCCCCAACACCCAGCTGCGCAGCTTGCAGCTCGCCCTCTGCTGTGCCCATCGTTAAAGTCCAGATTGCGGTGCAAGTCCATGATCACCGTCGCCCTGGCAAAAGGTGCCCTGCTCAAAGACTCGGTGCGGCGTTTCGCCGCCGCCGGCCTCGACTTCAGTGCCCTGCTCGATGACGACAATCGCCAGCTGATGGTGCCGAGCCCCTGCGGGACGGCCCGGGCCCTGCTGGTTCGCAACGCTGATGTGCCGGTCTACGTGGCCTACGGCCAGGCCCAGCTGGGCATCGTTGGCGAGGATGTGCTGCGGGAGCACCGCCTGCCGGTTGCCCCTCTGCTGGATCTGGGCTTTGGTGGCTGCCGCATGGCGGTGGCCGTCAAAGCCAGCAGCGGCTACCGACGCGCCTCCGATCTGCCGGCCCACTGCCGTGTGGCCAGCAAATTTGTCCGCTGCGCCGAAGCTTTTTTTGATCAACTCGATCTGCCGGTGGAGCTGATCCACCTGACCGGATCGGTGGAGCTTGGTCCGATCACCGGCATGTCTGAGGCGATCGTCGATCTGGTGGCCACCGGCCGCACCCTGCGCGACAACGGTCTGGTGGCGATCGAAGACCTGTTCACCAGCAGCGCCCGCCTGATTGGTCACCCGATTGCCTTGCGCCTCGACCAGGGCGAGCTCCAGGCGATCATCGACCGGATCGCCCTGGCCACTCCCGCTGCCCGCCAGGCGGTGACGGCCTGATGGCCAACCTGGATCGACAGCGGCTGCTTCGGCTCCTGCCCTACCTGGGCCGTGATCGCCGCCGCCTGCTGCTCACCCTGCTGCTGCTCATCCCGGTGGCCCTTGCCGGGGCCATCCAGCCGCTGCTGGTCGGCCAGGCGATCTCCGTGCTCCGCAAGGAACCCACCGTTGCCTGGCTGAGCGACCTGGCGGTGCCCCAGGCCATTCGCCTGCTGGTGCTGCTCCTGCTTGGCGCCGTTCTGCTGCGGCTGGGCCTGCAGGGGATCCAAAGCTACAGCGTTCAGGCGGTGGGCCAGCGGCTGACCGCCCGGATCCGTGATGACCTCTTCCGTCATGCCATGGACCTGTCGCTTCGCTTCCATGACCGCACCCCGGTGGGCAAACTGCTCACCCGGCTGACCAGCGACGTCGACGCCCTCGCCGAGGTGTTCGGCAGTGGCACCGTCGGGGTGCTGGCCGATTTGGTCACCCTGCTGGTGATCGCCATCACCATGCTGACGATCGAGCCCAGGCTCGGGGCGATGTTGCTGGTGATCCAGGTGCCCGTCGTGCTGGTCATCCTCTGGCTGCAGGGGCGTTACCGCAAGGCCAACTACCGGGTCCGGGAGGAACTCAGCCAGCTCAACGCCGATCTGCAGGAGAACCTCCAGGGCCTTGAGGTGGTGCAGATGTTCCGGCGGGAGGAGATCAACAGCCGCCGCTTTGCCAAGACAACTGATGCCTACCGCCAGGCGGTGGGCGGCACGATCTTCTTCGACAGCGCCATCTCCGCCTTCATCGAGTGGGTGGCCCTCAGTGCCGTGGCCCTGGTGATCGCCCTGGGGGAATGGCTGGTCACCAGCGGTTCGATGGGTCTGGGCACCCTGACCACCTTCATCCTGTTCTCCCAGCGGCTGTTCGATCCGCTGCGTCAGTTGGCGGAGCGTTTCACCCAGATCCAGGGCGGGCTCACGGCCGTTGAGCGGATCGGCGAACTGCTGGAGCAGACCGTTGAGATCAGCAGCATGGCCGATGCCCAGCGCAGCCCGGCAGCCCGTCTCTCCGGCCTGGAGCGTGCCAGCGCCGGCGAGGTTGTTTTCGAGGATGTTTCGTTTTCCTACCGGCCCGACGATCCGATCCTGAGCAACCTCAGCTTCCGGATTGCCCCGGGCGAACACGTCGCCCTGGTGGGCCCCACCGGCTCCGGCAAAACCACCGTGATTCGCCTGCTCTGCCGCTTGTATGAAGCGCAGCAGGGTCGGATCCTGCTCGATGGCATCGACATCCGCGAATTGCCGATCGTCACCCTGCGTCAGCGGCTGGGTGTGGTCCTGCAGGACACGTTCCTGTTCAGCGGCAACGTGGCTGACAACCTTCGACTCGACGCACCGATCGGCGATGCCGAACTCGTGAGGCTCTGCCATGAACTCGGCCTTGATGGCCTGCTGCGCCGCCTCCCCGATGGCCTGGCCACCGAACTCCGTGAGCGGGGCGGCAACCTCTCCTCAGGGGAGCGCCAGTTGCTTTCGGTGGTTCGCGTGGCGATCCGGAATCCTTCGGTGCTGATCCTCGACGAGGCCACCGCCTTCCTGGATCCCTCCACGGAGGCCACCCTGCAACGGGACCTCGACAAGCTGCTTCAAGCCCGCACCGCCATCGTGATCGCCCATCGCCTGGCCACGGTTGAAGCCGCCGACCGCATCCTGGTGTTGCGCAAGGGCCGCTTGATCGAGCAGGGCAACCATCTCCAGCTGCGCGCCGCCCGTGGCCTCTACGCCCAACTCGCCGACCTCCAGGAGCGGGGACTGGTCACGCTCTGAGTGCCGCCCCGACCCGGTTGGTCGGGGATCGGGCAGGATCAGGCGATGGCCTGGCTGTCCTTCCCTGGATTTGGATTCCACCGTTGATCTCTCCACCGTTTACGGCTCCGATCACCGGATCTGCCCGAGCGGCAATCCGCGCCTCCAGTTGGTGCTGAGTTTCGACAAGGAGATCGACCTGATCGAGCTGGAGAGGCTCTGCGATGCGGTCGGCTGGAGCCGTCGGCCGCTGCGCCGCGTCCGCAAGGCGCTGGAGCACAGCCTGCTGCGGGTCGGGCTCTGGCGCCACGATTCACGGCTGCCCAAGCTGGTGGGTTTTGCCCGCTGCACCGGTGATGGTGTGCTGGAGGCCACCGTCTGGGATGTGGCCGTTCACCCCAGCTACCAGGGGGCTGGCCTGGGTCGGCAATTGATGGCCTTCATCCTTGAAAGGCTCAGGCGCATGGAGGTGGAACGGGTGAGCCTGTTCGCGGACCCCGATGTGGTGGGGTTCTATGAACTGCAGGGGTGGGAGCTGGAGCCGCGTCAGCGCCGTTGCGCCTTCTGGTATTCACCCTGATTCAGGCTCCCACTCAACCGTCGCGACGCCGCTCGGCCGGCCGCAGCGAGAGGTTGATGGCCTGGTCGCCGCGGCGCACCCGGACGCTCAGCTCCTGGCCGACCTTGCCGCCATCCACCGCCAACTGCACCTCTGAGGGATTCTTGACCCGTTTGTCACCCACCTGCTCGATCAGATCACAGGCCTGCAGCCCACCCTGATCGGCCGGGCTGCCTTTCAGCACATCCACCACAACGACACCGTTGATCTCAGGCAGGCGGCATTTAGCGGCGGTGGCGTTGATCTCCCTGGCCAGCTGGGGGGTCAGGGCCTGCAGGCGGACACCGATGTAGGGGTGGGAGGCCCGACCGCTCTCGAGGATCTGGGCGGCGATCTGGCGGGCCAGGTTGACCGGGATGGCAAAGCTCAGCCCCCCACCCGGCGCCTGACGGATCGCCGTGTTGACACCGATGACCTGGCCGCTGTCGTTGATCAGTGGACCGCCACTGTTGCCTGGATTGACGGCGGCATCGGTCTGGATGTAGGGCACCCTCTGCCCTTCGCCGATCGCATTGGTGCGTTGGATGGCGCTGATGATTCCCGCCGTCACCGTGTTGTCAAGACCCAGCGGGTTGCCGATCGCAATCGCCCATTCCCCTGGCCGCACCTTGGCGGAATCGCCGAGGGGGGCCACCGGCAGCCCCTGGGCCACCACTTTCACCACGGCGATGTCGGTGAGGGGATCACCCCCGAGCACCTTGCCGTTGAAGCTGCGCCCGTCCGGCAGGGTGACCGACACCTCGTTGGTGCCTTCCACCACGTGGGCATTGGTGATGATCACCCCGTCGGAGCGGGTGATGAAGCCTGAGCCCTGGCCCTGCTGTTGCTGAACGGCGGGAGCGCCACCAAACAGGCTGCCGAGCGGGTTGATCACCCGCTTGACCGTGTCGATGCGCACCACGGCGGGGCCGACCTTGTCGACGGCATCGACGATGAAGCGATTGCCGGCCTGCAACGGCAAGGCCGCCGGCGCATCGCTCACCTTCGGAGCGGTGGCCGGTTGGCTTCTCTGCTCCAGCAGGTTCGGCACAGCCAGGTTGCAGCCCCCCAGCAGCAGGCCGGCGGTACAGCCAGCGATCAGGCTGGGCAGCGGGGCCACCGGGCAAGGACGCCGATCAGAGGTCATGGATTGGGGAGAGTGGTCCAGGCCGAAGGCCGCCTGCCTGGCACAGGTCGGAGGCTGGGGATCTGCCTATATTCGGCCACTGTGAGACGAGGCGGAGGTGCAGCAGGGTCAGGAGCTGTGGCACCGGGTTCAAGAGGCACTCCAGGCCAATCTGAGCAAGCCCACCTTCGAAACCTGGATCCGGCCGGCCCGCTGTGCGGGCTATGTCGACGGACGGCTGCGTCTGGAGGCCCCCAACAGTTTCGCGAGCGGCTGGCTGCGCAAGAACTACCTCAGCACGATCGAGGCGGTGGCCTCGGAGTTGGCTGGCCACTCCGTCCGGGTTGACGTGGAGACGGCGACGGATTCCTCCCTCGACCCTGGCCTCGAAGCTGTCGCCGCCCAGGGCTCGGCCCAGCTGATCCAGCCCCCCAGCCCCCCACCCCGTGGTGAAGTGCCCCGCCGGCCGGCCCCCGGGCTCAACCCCCGCTACGTGTTCAACCGCTTCGTGGTCGGTCCCAACAGCCGCATGGCCCACGCCGCCTCTCTGGCGGTGGCCGAAGCGCCAGGCCGCGAGTTCAACCCCCTCTTTCTCTGTGGCGGGGTTGGCCTGGGCAAGACCCACCTGATGCAGGCGATCGGCCACTACCGCGTTGAGATCGACCCGGAGGCGCGCGTGTTCTATGTGTCCACCGAGTCGTTCACCAACGATCTGATCCAGGCGATCCGCAAGGACGGCATGCAGAAATTCCGCGACCGCTACAGGGCCGCCGATTTGATCCTGGTGGACGATATCCAGTTCATCGAGGGCAAGGAATACACCCAGGAGGAGTTCTTCCACACCTTCAACGCCCTGCATGAAGCGGGGCGCCAGATCGTGATTGCCAGTGATCGCCCGCCCAGCCAGATCCCCCGCCTGCAGGAACGCTTGATCTCCCGCTTCTCAATGGGCCTGATCGCCGACATCCAGGCCCCGGACCTGGAGACAAGGATGGCGATCCTGCACAAGAAGGCCGAGCAGGAGCGGATGTCCCTGCCCCGGGATCTCATTCAATATCTGGCTGGTCGGTTCACCTCCAACATCCGGGAGTTGGAAGGCGCCCTCACCCGGGCGGTGGCCTTCGCCTCGATCACCGGTCTGCCGATGACGGTGGAATCGGTGGCGCCGATGCTCGATCCCGTGGGCAACGAGGTGGTGGTCACCCCCCAGCAGGTGGTCGAGAAGGTGGCCGAGGTGTTCGGCATCGGGGTGGAGGAGATGCGCAGCAGCAGCCGCAAACGGGCTGTCAGCCAGGCCCGCCAGGTGGGGATGTACCTGATGCGCCAGAGCACCGACCTGAGCCTGCCCCGCATCGGCGACGCCTTCGGTGGCAAGGACCACAGCACCGTGATGTATGCCGTTGAGCAGATCGAGAAGAAGTTGGCGATCGATCCCACCCTTGCCCGCCAACTGCAGCAGGTGCGCGACCTGTTGCAGATTGATTGCCGCCGCCGCCGCTGAATCGCCCGGCCCCTTGGCCGGATGCTCAGGTGAGCGGCAGGCTGGGATCGAGCCCTTCCACCTCGCCCTGGAAGACACGACTGGAGGTGATGTCGGTGGCTTCGATCGTGATCAGATCCCGTTTGGTGAGCCCCGGCCCCAGGTGGTTGAACAAGCGGTTTGCCTGCCGCATCCGGGCCCGGTCGATGGCATTGCGGATGGAGCGGGCATTGGCGAAGAAGGGCAGCTGCATCCGCCGCACGATGTAGTCGGAAAAGGCGGCGCTGGCTTCCTCGCTGAACCGGTAGCTCTCGGCAGCCATGATCAGCTTGGCAATCGCCAGCAGTTCCGCGGCGGTGTAATCGGGAAAATCGATGTGGTTGGCCACCCGCGAGGACAGGCCCGGATTGGATTGGTAGAAGACATCCATCCGGTCCTTGTAGCCGGCGAAGATCACAACAAGATCGTCCCTGTTGTTCTCCATCACCTGCAGCAGGATCTCGATCGCTTCGGCGCCATAGTCGCGTTCGTTCTCCGGCCGGTAGAGGTAATAAGCCTCGTCGATGAACAGCACGCCACCCATCGCCCGCTTGAGCATCTCCCGGGTCTTCGGTGCGGTGTGGCCGATGTACTGGCCAACGAGGTCGTCGCGGGTGGCGGTGACCAGATGGCCTTTGCGCACATAGCCCAGCCTGTGCAGGATCTCGGAAATCCGTTCGGCCACCGTTGTTTTGCCGGTGCCGGGGTGGCCGGTGAACGACATGTGGAGACTGGGGGCACCGGTGGCCAGGCCGACCTGCTTGCGGGCCCGCTCCACCACCAGCAGGGCGGCGATTTCGCGGATTCTTGTTTTGACGGGCTTCAGGCCGATCAACTCCCGGTCGAGCTGAACGAGCACCTCATCCACGCCGGTGCCGTCATAGGCGGCCCGCAGATCGACGGGGGTATCGTCATCGATGGGAGCCGGCTCCATCAGGGCAGCAGGGCGTCGATCGCGGCGGCAAAGTCGAGCTCCTGTTCTCCCACTGGGTTGTCGTCGGGCTCAGCCCGCAGGGTGAGGTTGACGTAGGTGCGGCCGAAGCTGATGTCCGGGTAGCTCTGGCGCTGCTCCGACAGTCCGTTGAGCTGCTCCAGAAACAGACGGGTGGTCTCGTAGTCGTCGAACTCGATGCGCCGCTCGAGGCGCTCGGGCCGCTGCCGTTTGGTCCAGGGCTGATCCATCCTTGCAACTTAGCCCAGGCGAAACTCAGACCAGCACTGGGCCGACAGCCGGCAGGCAGCCGACCTGAGCCTCGATCAGCCGCTTCACCCAGGCCTCGGCGTGGCCCCGGTTGAGCAGCTGCTCCGCCGCCCCGCCGCAGGTGAGCCCATGGGGGAAGGTGCCGGCGATGGCAGCGTTGGTGACGCAGAACATCGCCTTCTGGAAGCTGGTGCAGATCTTGACCCGCAGATCCCCCAGGCCGCGGCCCCGGCTGGCGTAAAACCGTTTCAGCTCGCCCGGAAGGTGGCGGCTCATGTCCTGCATCAGCAGGCTTGGGGGAATGCCCGCCCCCATGGTGGGCAGCGGATCGGCGAACAGGGCGCCGTACTGAAAGCGGCTCTGGTCGATCGGGATCTGCTGGGCCTGGGCGTTGAAGGAGACCGTGCCCAGGAATGGGGTGCCGCGCAGGAACACCGCCTCCACATAGGGCACCGCCACATCGGCGAGGAAGGTGAGCCCCGCCTCGGCGGGCAGGATGTCAAAGGCGTCCCCGCCGATCTCGACGCTGTAGCGGATCGGCAGGCCTGCCGCCGCCACCAGCCCATCGCGCAGAAAGGCCACCACGGCCGCGATCGAATCCACCGTCCCAGCGCGGCGGGCCTCGGCAAGCTGACGGAACAGATCACTCATCACCCGCCAGAACTGACCCAGTGCACTGGCGGTGGCAGCGGAGCGGATCTGCTCTGGCAGAAACTCCGGAAAGCAGCGATCCAGCAGCTCAAGCAAGGGGTCGCCGCGGCGGCGGCGGGCGATCACCTTCTGGCCATGGGCCTTGAAGCAGTCGCTGTCGAGGTAGGTGTCGAGGCCACCGGTGCCGTGCCAGAGCATCATCCGTTGGCAGTACTCGGCGTATTCGTAGTTGAGCCGGTCGTGGATCAGGTGGCGCCAGAGTCGCCCGGCGGTCAGCTCCCCATCGAAGAATCGCCAGATCGGCAGCGGGTTGAGAAATTCCCGTTGGGCCTGATGGATCAGGTTGATGCTGTAGGCATCCAGCACCTCGCCATAGCTTTCGAGCACAGCAACCACCTCCAGCAGGTGATCGGCCGATTCCTCCAGCAGGGGTTGGCCAGCCAGCAGCCTGCTCAGCAGCAGCTCGGTGGTGGCCGGGCTCATGGCAGCCCTCCGTTGGGCCGTCCCATCGCGGTGCTCGTGGCCTCGCTCAGCAGACCAAGACCCTGGGGGAACAGGCCGATCGCCAGGACGGCCACCGTCAGCGCCAGGGCGGGTGCATGGCGCTGCAGCGGAATTACCGCCAGTTGCACGCCTGTGGCCAGGCGGCCAAAGAAGGCCCGGTTGACCAGCAACAGGAAGTAGACGGCCGTGAGCCCGGAGCCCACCATGCAGAGCAGGGTCTGCCAGGGAAAGACCACGAGGCTGCCCCGGAAGACCAGAAACTCGGCCATGAACCCCGACATGCCAGGAATTCCGGCGCTGGCCATCACCCCGACGATCATCAGGGACCCCACCAGCGGCAGCCCCCGCTCGGGGTTGAGCAGCCCCCGCAACTGCTGCAGATCCCGGCTGCCGGTGACTGTGTAGACGGCTCCAACCAGCAGGAACAGCAGTGCCGAGATCAGGCCATGGCTGATCATCTGGAACTCGGCCCCCAGCAGGCTCACCGGCGTGGCTGCTGCCGCCGCCAGCAGCACATAACCCATGTGGCCCACGGAGCTGTAGGCCACCATCCGTTTCATGTCCTGCTGTTGGATCGCCGCCAAGGAGCCGAACAGGACAGACACCGCCGCCCAGCCCGCCAGCCAGGGGGCGCAGAGGGTCCAGGCGTCGGGGAACAGGCCATAGCAGAAGCGCAGCAGTCCATAGGTGCCGAGCTTGAGCAGCACCCCGGCCAACAGCACCGACACCGGGGTGGAGGCCTCGGTGTGGGCATCCGGCAGCCAGGTGTGGAAGGGAAACAGGGGAATCTTGATGCCGAAGCCCACCAGCAGAGCCCCGAGCAGGGCCAGCTGCACGCCCAGTCCCAGATCCTGGCTGCTGATCGGTCGCAGGCTGAAATCGGCGCTGCCGGTGGCCAGCGCCAGGCCCAGGAACCCAGCCAGGATCAGCCCGCCTGAAACGGCTGTGAACAGCAGGAACTTGGTGGCGGCCCGTGCCCGGTCGTTGCCGCCCCAGATCGCGATAAGCAACCAGAGCGGCACCAGTTCCAGCTCGTAGAACAGGAAGAACAGCAAGAGGTTCTCGGCCAGAAAGGCACCGTTGACGGCGCCACTGATCACCAGGATCAAGGCGAAGAAAAGCCGCGGTCGCAGGATCTTCGGCTCCGTGGCCACCGCAGCCACCAGGCACAGTGCCCCGTTGATGAGCACCAGTGGCAGGGAAAGCCCGTCGATGCCCAGCCGATAGGTCAGACCAAGGCTTCCGAGCCAGGGCAGGGCCTCCTGCAGCTGCAGGTCGGCGATGCTGGGATCAAAGCTCACCAGCACCCGAATCGACCAGACGAGCTGGAGGGCCAGCAGGGCAATGGCGGTGTGACGGACTCTCTCCGCCGCCGGTTCACCCGGCCACAGGGCAAGACCCAGGGCCCCCAGCAGCGGGATCAGCAGAAGGCCGCTCAGCACCGTCTTGCCCCTCTCACTGCATCACCCAGGAGAGCGATCCGAGCAACAGCACGATGGCGGTGATCACCGTGAGCACGTAGGTCTGCAGCTGGCCACTGACACTGAATTTCAGACCATTGGCGCTGGCCATCGACAACCGGCCGAGCTGATCGACCAGACCATTGACCACCTGGCTGTCGAACCAGGCCGCCAGCCGGGCCAGGCTCGAGACCAGGGCCACCACCGTGACCCGGTAGAGCCTCTCGGTGTAGAAGTCGAAGGCAAGCAGATCCTGGAGCTGCCGCAGGGGCCTGAGTGTTGAGCGGGACCAGCCTTTGTACAGCGGCACTGTCCCGCCGATGATCAGACCCGCTGCCCCGCTGGACACCAAGGCCCAGGCCACAGGGGCCGAGAACGAAGCCAGCCCCGGTACGGGATCGATCTGCCGCATGATCAAAGGGGTGAGCAGCACAAGAATGGTGAGGCTCACCATCGGCAGAGCCATCTGCCAGTTCACCTCGGGGGCCCGCCGCGTCTTGGTCTGGCGAGGACCGAGGAACACACAGCGAAACACCCGGCTGAAATTGATCAGGGTGAGGGTGTTGGTGAGCAGCACCACCACAGCCAGGGCAGGCGAGCTGCGGGCCATCGCCTCCACATCGAGAGCAAAGGCCCAGAAGCAACCGAGCGGCAACAGGGCCGTGCTGCCGGCTGCCCCCACCAGGAAGGCAGAGGTGGTGGCGGGCATGCAGCGGGCCAGACCACCGAGTTCGCTGAGGTCCTGGCAGTTTGTGGTGGCGATCACGCTGCCCACGCTCATGAACAGCAGGGCTTTGGCCACGGCATGGGCAAACAGCAGCAACAGGGCGATGGCGGGCTGTTGCAGCGCGATGGCGATGAACACCAGGCCCATGGCTGCGCTGGTTGTGTAGGAGAGGGCCCGCTTGATGTCCACCTGGGCCAGGGCGGCCAGGGAGCCGCCGATCGCTGTCAGCGAGCCCAGAACGATCAGCACATCCAGGCTGATCGGCGACAGCTGAAGGATCGGCATCAGCCGCAGCAGCACCAGGGCCCCGCAGGTCACCACCACGGAATTCCGCAGGATCGAGGCTGGGTTGGGTCCCTCCATCGCTTCATCGAGCCAGAGGTGCATCGGAAACTGGGCGCACTTGCCGAGCGGTCCGGCGATCAGGCCAAGGCCGAGCAGGTTGGCGGCCAGTGGCGAGAGCTGGGCCTGGGGCACCCAGCGGTAGAGGTCCTCGAAGCGCATCACTCCGGCGAAGGCGGAGAGGGCCACCACCCCCATCAGCAACAGAACATCCCCGACCCGCTTGGTGAGGAATGCGTCCCGGGCGGCGGTGACGACCAGGGGCTGCCCGTACCAGAAACCCACCAGGAGATAGGTGGAGAGCGTGAGCATCTCCAGCAGAAAGTAGGTGAGGAAGAGGGAGCTGCTCAGCACCACCCCCGCCATCGCCGCCTCGAAGAACCCAACCAGAGCAAAGAAGCGGGCCAGCGACCATTCCTTGTCGAGATACCCGAGGGCGAAGACCTGGGCCAGCAGGCTCAGGCCGGCGACGAGTTCGAGGCAGGCCAGATTGATGAGCGAGAGATCGAAGCTCAGCTCCAGCTTCAGATCCGCGGCCTCAAACCAGCCCAGGCTGATCGCATAGGCGCCGTGGTTGAGAACGGCGTCCAACAACACCGTGCCGTGCAGAAAGGCCACCAGGGTGACCAGCAGGTTCAGGTAAGCGGCGGGCCTCGGCCCCGTTCGGCGGATCCAGCCGCAGGCCCATGGCAGTGACATCGCCACCCCCGCAAAGCCATAGAGGGGAATCAACCAGGCCAGCTGGACAGCAATAGGGAATGACGAATCCACGATCAGACTTCACCGCAGGGTGGCAACAGGAGAGCCGTGGCAACGCCACTATCCCGGGGATGAACGGAGAGGACACAGGCTCGCTCAGGAAGGATCAATCAACCACCAATCCAGCTGAGGCCTGCAGGAAAGTGCGACACGGTCGCAGATTGATGTCAGAAGGTAGCCCGTTGTTCGGCCCCACTCGCTCCGTTGGGATCGAGCTCCTGGAGCCAGATGTCCAGATCGACCGCGTGCTGCTGCTCTTCTTCCCAGAGACGGCGAAAAAAGGAACCATTGGCCTCATCCCGCATCATCAGGCAGAACCGGGACGCTTCGGCGTAGTGCTGGATCAGATCAGCTTCCAGCTCCATGTTCAGTCGCAACAGTTGAGCCAGGTTGGAGGCTGCCCGCACCGGTCGCAGCTGGGAGGCGGCGGGAGCCACCCCCAACTGCAACATCTGTTGAACGATACGCTCGGAATGGCGGATCTCCTCCACTGTCTCCTGCCGAAACCGTTCAGCGGCGTCGGTCTGACCCCAGAGTTCCACAAGGGACGCGTGGGTCATGTACTGCTGGACGGAGGAATACTCAAGGCTGAGGGCTCGGCCCAGGTAGCCGAGCACGCGCGGATGCACGCCGCCTATCACGCTCAGCTCCTCCGGTCAGCGCCACTGGGGACGAGGACAGGCTCCACTTCGACGTGGGGACGGGCAATGATGTGGGCGGCCACCAGCCCGTCGCCGACCCGTTCGCAGGCATCGGCACCCGCCCGAACAGCGGCGTTGACGGCGCCGGTTTCACCACGAACCATCACGGTGACGTAGCCACCTCCCACGAATTCGCGAGAGACGAGGGTGACTTCTGCGGCCTTGGTCATGGCGTCAGCCGCCTCGATGGCGGGGACGAGCCCGCGGGTCTCGATCATGCCGAGGGCGATGCCGTGAGGAAGAGGGGCCATGGCGGTGCTCGCTGGGGGGGTGGTGGGGGTGGGTGGGGCCGGTGGCTCGGGGGGCTTGCTGCCCACCGAGGCTGGTGCTGATGGAGGAGGAGCCGGGGGCTCAGGGGTGGCCGCCGCCGCCTCCGGCAGAGCTTTGGCCGCCGTGTTGCTCACGCCCCGACTTGTGGTGGTGCGACGGGAAGAAGGTTGTCGGGGGGTGGGGGTGGCCATGGCGGGGATCGATGGACGGGGTCAGGGCGTTGCGGGAGGGGAAGGGAGGGTGGGCGGCCACGGGGACTCAGCCATCTGGATCCCAGAAATCAATGATCCCACCGATGGTCAGGTCGGTTTGCAGGTCGGGGTCGCCGGAGGCGAAGCGAGCGGCTGAGCCGCTGGCGGTGAACACCCAGTTGCCTGGGGAAGCGCCCACCGGATCTACGGCGACGCTGAACTTGCCCTTGTTGGAACGCAGTACCCGCAGGTTGCAATGGCGGAGGCCATCGACCCGGTGGCTGCAGACCAGGGAGCCCGTCACCTGCATGATTTCCATCAGGCTGCACCTCCCGGGGCGTTGCCGCTGTCGGGATCCCAGTGGTCGATGATTCCGACGATGGTGAGATCGCTGGGGTAGGACTTGCTGCCAGCTGCTTCCCGGGCGGCCGAACTTCCGACGCAGATCACCCAATCGCCGGGGATGCAGCCAACGGCGTCGACAGCCACTTTCTGGGAACTGCCATCCAGTACAACCTGGAGATGCTTGTGCTCGAAGCCTGGAATCCGGTTGGTGGAAACCAGTGGTTTGACGACCTTGCAGATCAACATGTCAATGCCCCCCCGCGGCCTCAAGGTTGATGGATGACCCTACGGCCTCGGCAGGAGCGTGCTGATCGCGGTCCCGCAGGGTCAGCAGCGTGTGAAGCAGCCCTTCGCGGCAGAGATCGCCGTACCGGTTGCGGATTGCAGCTTCTGCCCGCTGGCCATGCAACAGGGCTCGCTCCCTGGCACCGGGCACACTGCCGTGGTAATCGAAACGCACAACCACAGGCACGGGCAAGCCCCTGGACACATTCAACCCGGTGAAGATCTTCACGCCGACATCGAGATCGGCAGCCCCTTCTTCGACGGTGTCGAGGTGGGCAAAATAGGTGAGATTGCGCAGGTGGATCTCCTTGAAGCCGATTCCCACGCCGATGAACCGTTCGGCGTGGCCCGCATCGGGGTAGCTCCCGCCATGGAAGGTCCTCACGTAGTCGATCTGGGAGATGTTGTGCTCCAGCAGCCGGGTGATCAGGGTCACCATGCCTTCATCAGGCTCTGCGGCCGACGACGCCGCTGCCACCATGCTGCGGAGCTGCTGCCGGGCCGCCTCCGGAGTCAGCTGCAGGGTGGAGGCATGGGCGTCGCGGGCATCAAGCCAGGTGTCCAGGTCGGTGGCCCCATCCCGGGAGGGCACATGAACCCGGATCGCGTCGGTGTCCGTGTCGAGCCCGATCAGCAGCAGATCCACGGAGGCGCCGCAGCAGAAGCTGTTCTCCACCGCCTGCTGGAAATCAAGCAAACGGGCCAGACCCTCTCTGGCGGCGGCGGCATCGTTGGAGTGGTGGGCGGCACAGCCTTCATGGCTGGGATCAACTGAGCTGAAGTGATAGACCACCACCTTGAGGTAGCGGGTAGGGGCACTGGCTGGATTGGGACGTCCCTCGCGGTAGCGGAGGTGCTCAGTCTTCACCCAGCGGTCCACCGTGTCCTCCACGTCGAACATGGCGCCCGCATGGGGCCGCCGTCGCACCGAGCTGAACGGCAGGCGCAGGGCGTAGCTGATCGTGTGGGCCAGGCGTCCATCGGCACAGGGGGTGACATCCAGCAGATGGAAGCCACATTCGAGCAGGAAAGCATTGAAGGCCTCTGCCGCAGGGGTGCCATCGCGGCAGTCGAGCGGATCATCGCGAAAGAAGGATTCACTCACCTGTCCATAGGTTTCGAACACGCACCAGGCGAACAGGCTGCGCATGTCCAGCTGGCTGACCCAGGCTTTCTCCAGGATGGCCAAGGGCAGTGTGACGCCCAGTTCGGCCTTGGCGTGGCGCTGGGCCTGGTCGACGAAGTCCGGTTCATGCTGCAGAGCCGAGAGCTGCTTCAGCACAGGGACGATCCGATCGAAGGCCCCCTTCACGGCGCTCTCATAGGCATGCAGGCGTGCATTGCCTGCCTGGTCGGTCAGGGGATGGCTGGGGCCAGCATGGATCGGCTGCCAGCTGCGCAGGGACCGGACCCTGCCGAACCCACCGATCGGGCCCTGGTCAAAATCAGCCCGGCGCCTTGGAGCCGTTGGAGCCAGGGATTTCCGGGCGGGTGGTTGGCGTCGCGGGATTGGCAAGGTCAGGACAGGGGGGGGAAGGCGAACGATTCCATCAACCTCGGGCGCCACCGGAAACGGTGATCAGCGATCCGTGCTCGGTGTTTCCGCTTGAACCCGTCACCCGGCTGACGGGCTTGGTCACTTCTTCGTTGCGTTTCGGCTGAACCCTGGCCATGGCAGGCATCGGGCCCGCGCGGGTGGGATTCCGGCGGCGGGCTGAGACCCCTTCCGTTCCGGTGACCCGTTTGCCCCGGTCCCAGTCATCCCCGGTGATGTGCAGTCCAGCGGAGATGCCCTCTCCGGTCACCCGAGACACCGGTCGGCTGTCTTCGTCAACGCTGACGGGAGCCTTGGCGGGCAGGTTCAGGGCGGCACCGGCGAACTGCGGAGCCCGGCGATCAAAGCGGAACTGTTCGGTGCCGGTGACTTTGTCACCGGCGAGATCAAAAGGGCCGGTGATCCTGGCGTTGGTTTCGTAGCGGGTCCCCGTGACCGCATGGCTTCGTTCGGGCTGTTGCTGGGCGGCCCGTGCCGGAGACTGGACGCTGAACTGCTGCCAGGGTTGAACGTCCAGGGGCTGGGGAAAATCAGCCTCATGGCCTTCGGCAGCACCGCAGGCTTCGTTGTATTGGTCCACCCCCACGTAGGGGGTGCCGGTGAGAGGTTCACAGGCTCCCTTGCTGGCGCCGGTCATCACCCCGCCGATGCCGGGTTGAATGCCGCTCAGCCGGGGACCAGGTGTTCCCATTCCCATCGGGGTGCGCTGACGGATCGCCTGAACCGCCGTCGGGGCGCACCATTCACCGGCCTGTTCAAGGCCGGCATAGGGCGTGCCGGTCACTGCTTTGCAGGTGCCGGGTTCATCGCCGGTGACCTTTGAGGAGCGGCCTGTGCTTGTACCGGAGACCACCAGCTGCTTGTTGGTGAGACTGAAGCCCACCTTGGGTGCCTCGGCTTCGGGACGGGAGCCGCAGAAGGAGTCGTACTGCTGACTGCCGATGTACTCGTCGCCGGTGACCCGGCGGCAAGTGCCTGGCTCATTGCCGGTCACCTTCTCACTGCGACCGACGAGGGTGCCGGTGATGCCGGTGCCACGCAGGGTGTGGACGGACCCCACCTTGGCGGGTGCCTGGCCTGTGGTGGCTGTGGAGTCGGCACCCACGTACTGGGTGCCGGTGGTACGACGCCCAGCCCCGTGTTCGTCGCCGGTGACCTTCTCGGAGCGCCCCACCATGACCCCGGAAACCGGCCGGCCCGCAAGGGTCTGGCCAAGGCCCACCTTGCGGGGGGCGGGGCTGGAGCCGCCGCAGTAGGCGGCCGACTGGTTGGCGGAGAGGTATTCGGTGCCGGTCACGATCTTGCAGGTTCCCGGCTCATCACCGGTGACCTTCTCTGAGCGGCCGACCTCGTTGCCGGTGACCCTGTTGCCGTGGCTGGTGGCGGTGACGGCCACCTTGGCGGGTTGCAGGGGCTGGGGTTCGCTCTGGCAGAAGGTGCGGAAGATGTCGGCCCCCATGTATTCAGTGCCGGTGATCGGCCGGCAGGTGCTGGCCTCGTTGCCGGTCGTCTTGAGGGAGCGGTTGGCCTGGGTGCCGGTCACCAACTGGCCCCGGCTTGTTTCGCCGACACCCACTTTCCAGCTCGCGTCCCGGGCGGCGGCCACTTTGTTGGTGCCGCGGCGTGGCCCGGTCGGCCGGGTGGCGCCGGTGTTGCCGCCGACGGCGGCCGCACCGGTCTTGCTCTTTAGGTCGCGGATGCGGTGGGCCAGATCACGGCTGCTGATATCCGGGTTGGACTGACGGACAACCGCAGCAGTTCCGGTTGAGCCGTTTCTGGCGGCCGACTTGCCATGTTTTGACTGGGCTTCGCGGCGGGCCAGCACCACTGCACGGCTGGGGTTGTGCTGGGCGGAGCGCTTCGGCGTCTGGCGATGGCCACCGTTGCTGCTCGCAGCGGCATGTCGATGGCCATTGTCCTGAAACAGGGGCCTTGCCGAGCGGCTTGGCTCTGCGGCCGGGGCAGGGGGAGCAGAGGCGATGCTCGCCTTGGGCTGTTCCGGTGCGCTGCGGGTGCGGTCTTTGCTCGTGTCGGCGCGCTTGCCACGCTTGCTGAGCGCCTCACGGCGAGCCAGCACCAGATCGCGACTGGGGTTCACCACCGCGGCCCTGGGGCGGGGCTGGTTCGATGGCTGAACCTGCAAGCTCGGCCGTGCCCGCTGGGGAGTGGAGGTGGGGGTTGGCGCCACACGCACCGGGGTGGTGGAGTGGATCGGGCGCGCTTCAGCGGCGCTGCGCACCCGATCGATGCTGGTGGAATAGCGTTTTTCAGCCGCTTTTCCCGCAGTGGAGAGAGCCAAACGGCGCGCAAGGGCCGTTTCGCGACTGGATTGAATTGCCATATCCGCCCGGTGAGTTAATTGGCCTGAACAAATCAGAAGAGGGGGTGGTCCCGGCCTGGGCCGGGACCGGAAACCCTTCAGCGTGCTTCGAACACGACGAAGCAGGAACCCTGGCTCTGGGTGTAGGCGTCGTAGCCCACCAGACGCACATGGTGGTCCGGATAGGCCCGGTGGGCGGCCTCGAGTTCGCTCACGATCACGCCGAGATCCTTCTCACCGAAGAAGGGCAGCTTCCAGAACGACCAGTAGGTCGACATCGAGCGGCTGGGGTGAACGTGCTCGACCAGTGGGCTCCAGCCCTGGGCAATGATGTAAGCGATCTGGTCGTAGATCTCGTCCTGGGAGAACGGGGGCAGAAAGCCGAATGTCTCCAGGGTGGCGACTGTTTGATAGTCACCCACGGTGCTCATGAAGGGCATGGGGATCCTTGGTTTAGGTGGAGGGGATGGGGGAAGGGATCAATTGACGTCGAGTTTGTCGACCGTGTCGAACTCAAACTTGATCTCTTTCCAGGTCTCGAGGGCGATCGCCAGTTCGGGGCTGTGCTTGGCAGCTTCGAGCAGGATGTCGCGGCTTTCTTTCTCGATCTCGCGGCCTGCATTGCGGGCCTTGACGCAGGCTTCCAGCGCCACCCGGTTGGCGGCAGCACCAGCGGCGGAACCCCAGGGGTGGCCGTGGGTGCCACCACCGAACTGCAGCACGGAATCGTCGCCGAAGATCGCCACCAGGGCGGGCATGTGCCAGACGTGGATACCGCCGGAGGCCACGGCGAAGACGCCGGGCATCGAGCCCCAGTCCTGGTCGAAGAAATTACCCCGGCTGCGGTCTTCAGGAATGAAGGACTCGCGCAGCTGGTCGATGAAGCCGAGGGTGGTCTGACGGTCGCCTTCCAGCTTGCCCACCACGGTGCCGGTGTGGAGCTGGTCACCACCGGAGAGGCGCAGGCACTTGGCCAGCACCCGGAAGTGGATGCCGTGCTTGGGGTGACGGTCGATCACCGCGTGCATGGCACGGTGAATGTGCAGCAGCATGCCGTTCTTGCGGCACCACTTCGACAGACCGGTGTTGGCCGTGAAGCCACCGGTGATGTAGTCGTGCATGATGATGGGCTGGCCCAGTTCCTTGGCGAACTCGGCCCGCTCGTACATCTCTTCAGGAGTGGCGGCGGTGCAGTTGAGGTAGTGCCCCTTCTTCTCGCCGGTTTCTTCCTGGGCCAGTTGGGTGGCTTCGGCAACGAACTCGAAGCGGTTCTGCCAGCGCTGGAAGGGCTGGGAGTTGATGTTCTCGTCGTCCTTGGTGAAGTCGAGGCCACCGCGGAGGCATTCGTAGACCACCCGGCCGTAGTTCTTGCCGGAGAGACCCAGCTTCGGCTTGATCGTGCAACCCAGCAGGGGACGGCCGTACTTGTTCATCCGGTCGCGTTCGACGTGGATGCCGTTCGGCGGGCCTGGGCAGGTCTTGATGAAAGCCATCGGGAAGCGGATGTCTTCCAGACGCAGGTGACGCAGGGCCTTGAAGCCGAACACGTTGCCGACCAGGGAGGTCAGTACGTTGGTGATCGAACCTTCCTCGAACAGATCGAGTGGGTAGGCGATGAAGGCGTAGAACGACTCCTTGTCGCCGGGAACGTCTTCGATGCGGTAGCAACGGCCTTTGTAGAAGTCGAGGTCGGTGAGGAGCTCGGACCAGACGGCAGACCAGGTTCCGGTTGAAGATTCGGCTGCAACGGCTGCGGCCACTTCTTCGCGGGGAACGCCTTCCTGGCCGGTGACCTTGAAGCAGGCCAGCAGGTCGGTGTCGAGGGGAACGTAGTCGGGAGTCCAGTAGGTATCCCGGTACTCCTTGACCCCGGCGTCAAATTTCTTGCTCATGGGGAGAATGTCGGTGTGGTTCGGGTTGGAAGAGGAGGGCTGGGCGCCTGTCGATTCAGGGGCGCATCAGGACTCAGTCCTTGGACCCAACTCCGAAGCTGCTGGTCAGGGCCGGCTCCACTTCGCGGTGGGGGCGGGCAATGATGTGGGCGGCGACGAGCCCATCGCCGACGCGCTCGCAGGCATCAGCTCCGGCCCGGACCGCCGCATTCACAGCACCGGTTTCACCGCGGACCAGAACGGTGACGTAGCCGCCGCCGACGAATTCGCGGCCGATCAGGCGGACTTCAGCCGCTTTGGTCATCGCGTCGGCCGCCTCGATGGCAGGCACCAGGCCGCGTGTTTCGATCATGCCGAGGGCAATGCCCATGGTTTCACTCGCCATTGACGACTCCGGGACAAAGAAAAGGAGGTTCGATGAGAACAGTGCTCTTCGACGTACCCCGCCGTCAAGTGAAATGGGTGTGATGACCCATCACTGTCTGCGCTGTCCCTGATAAGCGTTGCTCATCCACCCTGAGAATTATGAAGCCATGTGAAGGAATGCCTGGATGGGGGCGTTTGCCATTCGGGGCCGGCATCGCCTGAGGTAACCAGGAGGTGTTCGATCGACCTGTTCCATGGCCGCCACGCCGACCCTGCCGCCGCTGATCAAGGAAAGCGGCCAGAGGGAGGTGTTCTGTGGCCTCACGTCGATCGTCTGGCTGCATCGCCGCATGCCCGATGCCTTCTTCCTCGTGGTTGGCTCGCGCACCTGTGCCCACCTGGTTCAGTCGGCGGCAGGGGTGATGATTTTTGCCGAGCCCCGCTTCGGCACGGCGATCCTCGGCGAACGGGATCTGGCGGGGCTGGCCGATGCCAACGATGAACTCGACCGCCTGGTGGGCGATCTGCTCGCCCGGCGACCCGAGATCCGCATGCTGTTCCTGGTGGGCTCATGCCCGTCGGAGGTGATCAAGCTCGACCTGGCCAAGGCGGCGGAACGGCTCACCAGCCGGTTGATGGGGCGGGTGCGGGTGGTGAACTATTCCGGCAGTGGCATAGAGACCACCTTCACCGAGGGGGAAGACGCCGCCCTGGCCGCCCTGGTCCCGATGCTTCCCGTCACCGACGCGACCCAGTTGCTGGTGGTGGGCACCCTTGCTGACGGGGTGGAGGATCGCTTCCTCACCCTGTTCGAGCGCCTGGGGATCGGCCCGGTTCGCAGCCTGCCGCCTCGCCAGTCCACCGAGCTGCCGCCGGTTGGTCCCGGTACCCGGCTGCTGCTTGCCCAGCCTTTCCTCAGCAACACTGTCCGAGCCCTGGAGCGCCGTGGGGCCTCCCGGATCGCCAGTCCCTATCCGCTGGGGGTGGAAGGCAGCCTCGCCTGGATGACTGCCGCCGCCACCGCTTTCGGCATTGATCCTGCCCACCTGGCCACGGTGATGGATCCTCTGGTCGAGCGGGGACGGCGGGCCCTTGAGCCCCTGCGCCGCGAGCTGGAGGGCAAGCGTTTGTTTCTGCTGCCCGATTCCCAGCTGGAGATTCCGCTGGCTCGGTTTCTGCACCGCGAATGCGGCATGGAGCTGGTGGAGGTGGGCACCCCCTATCTCGACCGGCAGCTGATGGCCGAGGAGCTGGCCCTGCTGCCGCCGGGCGCCCAGCTCAGTGAAGGCCAGGATGTTGAACGTCAACTGGAGCGGGTGCGGGCCAGTCGGCCCGATCTTGTGGTCTGCGGCCTTGGCCTGGCCAACCCCCTGGAAGCCGAAGGCATCGCCACCAAATGGTCGATCGAACTGGTGTTCAGCCCCATCCACGGTTGTGACCAGGCCGCCGATCTGGCCGAACTGTTCGCCCGTCCCCTCCACCGCCGCGCCCTTCTGCAATGGAACTGACCCTCTGGACCTACGAAGGCCCGCCCCATGTGGGCGCCATGCGGGTCGCCGCCTCGATGGAGGGGGTGCACTACGTGCTCCACGCCCCCCAGGGCGACACCTATGCCGATCTGTTGTTCACGATGATCGAGCGGCGCGGCCGCCGGCCGCCCGTCACTTACACCACCTTCCAGGCCCGCGACCTTGGCGGTGACACCGCCGAACTGGTCAAGCGCTCGATCCAGCAGGCGGTGGACCGCTTCCAGCCCGAGGCCCTGCTGGTCGGCGAGAGCTGCACGGCGGAACTGATCCAGGACCAGCCGGGATCCCTGGCGGCCGGCATGGACCTGGGGCTGCCGGTGGTGAGCCTGGAGCTGCCGGCCTATTCCAAAAAGGAGAACTGGGGGGCGGCGGAAACCTTCTACCAGCTCTGCCGTGGTCTGCTCCGCAACCAGCTGCCTCCACCCGGCAGCCCCAAAGTCGATCCGACCCGTTGGCGCACCGAAGGCCGACGTCCGCGGGTGAACCTGCTGGGTCCCAGCCTGCTGGGGTTCCGTTGCCGCGACGACGTCAAGGAATTGCGGAGCCTGCTCTCCGAGCACGGCATCGAGGTGAACACGGTGGCACCGCTGGGTGCCAGGCCAGCCGATCTGATGCGACTGCCAGCCGCCGATGTGAATCTCTGCCTCTACCCGGAGCTGGCCGGCCCGCTCTGCAGCTGGCTGGAGCGCAGTTTCGGCACACCGGTGCTCAAAACGGTGCCGATCGGCATCGGCGCCACAACCCAGTTCCTCAGGGAACTCCATGCCTTGCTCGGCCTGGAGGCGCCGGCCAGCCTGGAGGGCGACCTGCACTCGCGGCTGCCCTGGTATTCGCGCTCAGTCGATTCCACTTACCTCACCGGCAAGCGGGTGTTCATCTTTGCCGATGCCACCCACGCGATCGCTGCGGCGCGGATCGCCAGCCGCGAACTGGGCTTCACGGTGGTGGGGCTCGGCACCTACAGCCGCGAACAGGCCCGGGAGGTGAGGGCCGCCGCCAGGGAGCTGGGCCTGGAGGCCCTGATCTCCGACGACTACCTGGCGGTGGAGCAGGCCATGGCCGAGGCCGCACCGGAGCTGGTGCTCGGCACCCAGATGGAACGCCACAGTGCCAAGCGCCTGGGCATCCCCTGTGCGGTGATCAGTGCCCCTCTGCACGTGCAGGATGTGCCGGCCCGCTATGCCCCCCAGATGGGCTGGGAGGGGGCGAACGTGATCTTTGACACCTGGGTGCATCCGCTGATGATGGGCCTGGAGGAACACCTGATCGGCATGTTCCGCCACGACTTCGAATTCGTGGACGGCCACCGCAGCCACCTGGGCGACGGGGCACCCGCCGCGGCTCCCGGACCCGATGCCAGCTCGGAAGCCATCTCCGACCAGGCGCTCCCCGCAGCGGTGCAGGATCTCGAAGCGGCCGCCGATGGCGCGCCGCTCTGGACAGCCGATGGCGAGGCGGAGCTGGCCAAGATTCCGTTCTTCGTGCGGGGCAAGGTTCGTCGCAACACCGAGACCTTTGCCAGGGAACGGGGCGTTGCCCGGATCGATGCCGAACTTCTCTACGACGCCAAAGCCCAGCTGAGCCGCTGAAGCGCCGGCCGATTCTCCATGTTTCGGTTTGCATGAACCCCCTGCAGCCGCCGAGGGCTTGCCCTTAGATGAAACGATCGCCGTTCCCTCGGCTTGCAACTCCCCATGACCACCACACTCACGCCTCCCATCTCCACAGGCGGCGTTTCAGGACGTGAAGACGGCGAAGGCAGCCTGCAGGTGCATCAGGACACCTCAATGAACATCGAGACCGGCGCCCTGGTGCTGGCGGTCTATGGCAAGGGAGGCATCGGCAAATCCACCACCTCCTCCAACCTTTCGGCCGCCTTTTCGAAGCTGGGCAAGCGGGTGCTGCAGATCGGCTGCGATCCCAAGCACGATTCCACCTTCACCCTCACCAAGAGAATGGTGCCCACGGTGATCGACATCCTCGAAACCGTTGACTTCCACACCGAGGAGCTCCGCCCCGAGGATTTCGTGTTCGAGGGTTTCAACGGCGTGATGTGCGTGGAATCGGGTGGCCCCCCGGCCGGCACCGGCTGCGGCGGCTACGTGACAGGGCAAACGGTGAAGCTGCTCAAGGAGCACCACCTGCTGGAAGACACCGACGTGGTGATCTTTGACGTGCTCGGCGATGTGGTGTGCGGCGGCTTCGCCGCTCCCCTGCAGCACGCCCACTACTGCCTGATCGTCACCGCCAACGATTTCGATTCAATATTCGCCATGAATCGGATCATGCAGGCGATCAATGCCAAGGCCAAGAACTACAAGGTTCGGCTTGGCGGCGTGATCGCCAATCGCTCCGAGGATACTGACCAGATCGACAAGTTCAATGAGCGCACTGGCCTGCGCACCATGGCCCACTTCAAAACCGTGGATGCGATCCGCCGTTCACGCCTCAAGAAGTGCACCATCTTCGAAATGGAAAGCAGCCCTGAGGTGGAGGCGGTGCAACAGGAGTATCTGAGCCTGGCCCAGAAGATGCTCAGCGATGTGGAACCCCTGGAAGCCGAATCGCTCAAGGATCGCGACATTTTTGACCTGCTTGGCTTCGATTGACCAACCGTTCAGGCTGAACGCCATCGGTGAAGATCGTGTTGGCGCCAGATTCCTTCAAGGGCTCGATGACGGCCCTGGAGGTCTGTGACGCCCTGCAGCGCGGCGTGTGCCGCATCCTGCCCGGCGCTGAACTGGTTGCCCTGCCGATGGCCGATGGCGGCGAAGGCACCACCGCGGCCCTCGTAGCGGCCTGCGGAGGTGCGTGCATCCGTGTTGCCGCCAGCGGCCCCCTGCCGGGCCAGCGGCAGCCGGTGGAAGGGGTGATTGGCTTGATCCACGGCGGCCGCACCGCCGTGTTCGAGATGGCCTGTGTCTCAGGGTTGCCCCTCGTTCCCGCAGCCCGGCGCAATCCTCTCCACACCACCAGCTATGGCACCGGCCAGATGATCGCTGCCGCCCTGGATCGGGGCGCGCGCCGGCTGATCGTGGGGATCGGCGGATCCGCCACCAACGATCTGGGCGTCGGCATGGCCCAGGCGCTGGGCATCCGCTTCCTGCGGGCCGATGGAACGGAGCTTCTTGAGCCGATCACCGCTGAACGTTTGGTGGATGTAGCCCGGATTGATCCAACCGGTCTCCATCCGGCTGTGGCGCACAGCTGCATCCAGGTGGCCTTCGACGTCGACAACCCCCTGTTGGGACCCCAGGGCTGCAGCGCTGTCTACGGTCCCCAGAAGGGGGCCAGCGCAGCGGATGTGACCAGGCTCGAGGCCATCCTCGCCCAGGCGATCGACCTGATCGAGGCAACCATGGACCGCCGGGTCCGCTTCCGGGCCGGTGCAGGTGCTGCCGGGGGCCTGGGTGCCGGGCTGATGGCCTTCCTCGGCGCCGAACTGCGGCCGGGTATCGACCTCGTCCTTGAGGCCAGTGGCTTTGCCGAGGCCATCCAGGGCGCTCAGCTGGTCCTGACCGGCGAGGGCAGGATCGACCGGCAGACCAGCCGCGGCAAGACGATCCGTGGGGTGGCACGCCTGTCGCAGCGGCAGGGGGTGCCGGTGGTGGCGATCGTCGGCAGCATCGGTACCGGTGCTGATCTCCTCTACGACGACGGCCTGACCAGCATCATCTCCCTGGTGCCTGGACCGGTGAGCCTGGAAGACGCCATGGCCCAGGGCCCCAGCATGGTGGCCGACACTGCTGAACGGGTGATGCGCCTCTTCCTGGCCAGGGAGATCGGGGCGGGCCCGGGCGGCTGAACGGCTCCTGTTGGCCAGGGGTGCTCAGATCTCAGCGGCCGCCCGCTCCACCAGCCGCCGGGCCACTGCCTGCACACCGGTGTGGGCGTAGGTGTCGGTGAAGGCATCGAGAAAGGCGGCCAGCTGATCCATCCGCCCCTGCCAGGGTCCGATGCTGCCCTCCAGCGCAACCACGGCCTTCTGGCCACTCAAGCCCAGTTGGCCCACAAAATCTCCAGCCCAGCCCAGCCACTGATCCACCCCCCGGCGCAGAAAGCTCAGGTGGGCGGCGTCGCCCCGGCCAGGAATCAGGGCTGCCATTCGCCCATAGGCCGGCAGCTTGTGAAGATCGCCACTGCCGGCGGCGCCGAGCAGCCCGTCGAGGCGCTTGAGGGCCTGATCACCGAGGGGAAGCAGCCCGTCGAAGCAGATCAGGGCCGCCATCCGCACCCGGGCCTCACCGGCATAGTCGGCCAGCGCCACACCGAAATCGGTGAAGCTGTCACCTGGGAGGCCGTTGACCTGGGTGAAGGCCAGCAGCTCGGCCCCCACCTTGAGACTCAGGTCCACCGCCTGCAGGGTGTCCCCCGGCGGGGTGATGCTGGAGATCCGCTTGAGCAGCGGCAGACCGGCGGTGACATTGGCGAGGAACCGCAAGCCGCCGGTGGCGTGCTGGGAGCGGTTGACCGCGTCGTAAAGGCTGAGGGCCCGTCCGTAGCCCTCGGCACGGGCATTGCTGAGTTGATCAGCGCGGATCCTGACCTGGCGGATCAGCGCTGGATCCTGGCTGCCGATCACCGTGCTGATCAACTGGTCTGCGCTGGTGGGGTTGCTCCAGCCTCCGGGGACCAGGGTGCTGATCCCCTTCAGGGCCAGCACGGTGAGATCACGGCGTGGCAGCCGCTCGAGCCGCTCGAGGACGGTGCGGCTCATGCGGCTGGTTGCAGGACGGGCTGGCGCTCAGCAGGCTGCTGAAGAGCCTTGGTGCGGGTGGGCCGCTTGGGCTCGAGGGCGGCGATTCTGGGCAGGTCGAAGCCGGCCAGTAAGTCATGACGCCGCTGGGGATCCAGCCCGCTGCCCTGACCGATCACCTTGAGCTGAAAGCGGTCGGAGACCAGCAGGGCGCTCGCCTGGGGTCCCTGTTCCACAAGCGGCCATCCGGCGATCGTCTCGCTGGCGGCGGCGAATTTGGCCCGGGCCTCGGGGGCTGTGGTGGTGTCGGAGATGGCCAGCAGGGCTTCCACCACGCCATCCCGCTTCAGTTTGGCCTCACTGAAGCCGCGCTTCTCCTGGCTGAAGACAATCTCTTCGCCAGCCGCCGGTGTGGGGAAGAGACGATTGAACGCTGTGCCATTGACCACCTCCTGCTTGGAGATCTCGGCCACGGTGCCGCCAGGCCACCAATCCGAGAAGGGGAGCAGCAGTGCGCCGGCGACAATCAGCAGCCCAGCGAGACCAATGGCCAGAACCCAGCGCAACAGGCGTGGCATCCGTCTTCTCCGGTTGGGAATCAGAAGCAATCCGCTCAAGACTTAGCAGGCTTCAGCAGGTGTGCTTCATCCCACCGGGGAAGCAGGCGGAATCTGTCATTGGCCGGGCCACTCAGCCAGCCCCGACCAACTTGCTCGTGAGGGTCCACATCAGCTCCGCTGTGCCTTGATCGCTGGCTTGCTCGGAGAGCTCCTGGATGAATTGCTTGCCACCGGCGGATTGGCGGTTGCCCCAGCTCCAGTGGGCGCCTGAGCTGGCGAAGCCAGGATCAGCCACCACCAGCGCCACCCGCTCACCGGCCAGCTCCTGGCTCACATACCCGCCGGTGATCCGCTTCTGGAACCAGGGAAAGATGCGCTGGAAAAGGGGATAGCTGTTGCGAAACAGGGGCGTGTCGGCCACGCAGCCGGGATACAGCGACGTGAACACGATGCCCGTATTGGCATTCAGGCGCCGGTGCAGCTCGCGGGTGGTGATCATGTTGCAGAGCTTGCTGTCCTTGTAGGCCTTGCCGGGCTTGAACGGTTTGCCATTGGCCATGCTGATCGGTGCCTGGAATCCGGCTTTGAAGCCTGAGAGATCGCCCAGATCGGCCGGAGCGGGGATCGGAATCTTGCCACCGAGCTCCTTGGAGTTGGCCGTCACGGTGCCGAGGATCACCAGGCGACGGGATGGATGGGTCGAGCGCTTGAGGTCGTCGAGCAGAAGCTGAATCACCAGGAAGTGGCCGAAATGGTTGGTGGCCATCGAGAGTTCATAGCCCTGGGGAGAGCGCTGGGGCTGCTTCAGCAGGGGCAGGTAAACGGCTGCGTTGCAGACAAGGGCGTCGAGGGGCCGTCCCGTCGCCCTGAAAGCTTCCACCAGCCGCCTGACACTGTCGAGGTCACCGAGATCCACCTGCAGATGGGTGAGGCAGCTGGCGGGGATGGCGAGGCTGTCTGCTGCCGCCCGGGCTTTGGTCGTGTCCCTGCAGGCCATCACCACATGCCAGCCGCGACTGGCCAGGGCCTTGGCGGTGTGGAGGCCGACCCCGGAGGAAGCGCCTGTGATCAGCACTGTGCCCGGGACTGCTGCTGCTGAGGAGAGGGCCATGGCTGCCGCGGTGGACTGGGGCGCAGGGACGGAATCGGACGCCATGCTGGCGGTTCGCTGCAAAGATCCCTTACCTAAGACGAGGCTGAGCCGCTTCAGGCTGGCAGAGCAGGGGAATTCAACAGAAGGTCACGGTTCCCAGCCAAGGGTTCGTCGTGCAGAGACTCTGCAGCAGGGGCTGCTCAGAGCTGGGAGTGCAGCGAACTGGATTGCCTGGGGGCCTCCCAGACCACCCGCAGGCGATTCGGAGCGATCCACTGCTCCTGCTCACGGAGGAGCTTCTGCTCTCCCTCTTTGGAGAAAAGCTTGTCGAAGCGATCCTGGGCCCGGCGCAGCCGGGCTGTTTCGATGTCGAGGATGGCACTTAATTCACCGTGCCGATCAAGGCGCTGCTGGTAGGCAGCGCCCAGCTGGGTCAGGCTCAAGGCTGCCAGCAGGGCGACACCGAGTTTGACGCTGAGACCGATCACGCTGCACAGAACTTCCTGCCGCCCGTCCGGCGGGCTCTGCCGGGGGCGCTGGGACGGGGACTGGCTGGCGTTGACGCTCCGCCTGCGCCTGGCGCGAGGCTCAGAGGGCTCGAACGGCGATGGCTCGAACGGAACGGAACGCTGGGCGGTTGTCAAGGCCAGGTTGCAGGCTAGACCCCGCTTCTAACAGCTTCCCGTGGGAATGCCAAGGGCCATGGCTTCCCGTGTGCGGATCAGGCGTTGTAGAGGCTGACGCAGAGGCGAATGGCCAGGACACCGGCATGGGCGGCGACCACCAGAGCGATCAGCACTTCCACCTGGCTGAGTGTTGTGACCATGGCCGACGAAGGGGAACGATTGTCGCCACCATTGTTCAGCTCGAATTCGCCCATCGCCCTTTTCAGGCCATGGGTTGTCATAGCTCTTGATGGCTTCCTCCTCCGCGCCGCTCACGATTTCTGCCAGCCAGATCCGCTCTCTGGATCTCGCGCCACTGCAGCTGTGGCGAGATCTTCCAGCCACGGCCCTGCTGGAGCGGGCTGGGCAGCTCGCGTTACGGTTCGATTGGCCTCGCCCGGAGGGAGATCCGCGGGAGTTGTCCGAGTTGCCTGAATTGCGGCTCTGGAGCTTGCGGGCCGATGCCTTGCATCCATGGATGCCGCTGATCCTGGATCGCAGCAGTGGCCAGCTCTGCCGCCACGTGGCGATGCTGCTCCCCCATGGCTTCAGCCGAACCGAGGGCATCCGCTTTGCCCCGGAATGCCTGGAGCTCTGGATCACCCACCGGCTCTTTCTTCTTGATCACTGGAGCCAGCTGCATGGGCTGAGTTGCCGCGGCGGGTTGAGCCAGATGGCGGCGGTGCTGGGCTTCGAACTGGATCCAGCCTTCTGGCAGGCCTTGCCCCTGAACGGGTGAGCCCTGCAGGCCCACCCGTTCAACCGCTCAACGCCAGGATGACCGCCCTTCGGCCAGCATCGAGAGCCAGCAGCACGGTGATCAGCCGCAGCAGCCAGACCAGGGTCTGTTCAGCCACCCGGTCGAGCCGGGCCGCCGACCAACGGGCGGAGATGGCGGCCGATCCCCCCAGAACAAGAGCCACCCACCCATCGGCGCGACCCCCGACCAGAAATTCCACCGAAGCCCCCGAACTGGAGCAGAGCACGGCAAGGGTGCTGAGCCGGATGGCCTGATGGATGGGGAGCCCCAGACCGCGCACCAGGAGCGGCACCATCAACAGACCTCCGCCGAGTCCCAGCAGCCCTCCGGCGCAGCCCCCGATGCCGCCCACGGCGATCAGGCCAATGACTGCCGCCGGCGGCCGCTCAGGGGTGAGCGGATTCGCCGGCTGGCTGCTGATGCTGAAGGCCAGCAGCCCATACAGGCCGGCCTGAAAGCTCAGCAGATGCCAACCATGGAGAAAGCTGCCGAGGTGGCTGAACAGCAGGCCGCTGCCGGCGGCGCTGAGGCCGACCCAGACCCCTTCACGGCGCGCGAGCCGGCCAGCCCGCAGATGGGACCAGGTTCCACCGAAGGTGGTTGGCACAATCGCCAGGGTGCTGGTGGCCAGGGCCTGATGGGGGGTGAGGCCGAGCAGAAGCAGCAACGGCGAGAACACCAGCCCACCACCCACCCCCAGCAGCCCGGAGAACAGGCCGGCCACCAGCCCGAGCGGCAGCAGCGGCAGAAGCTCCATCACGATGTTGGGATCCAGAGCGTTCCCTGACGTTGGCTCCAGGCTCTCCCATCACCGTCACCTTCCCGAGCTGCTGGCGTTGGATTCCGCCGCTCTGTCGCAGTGGCGACTGGCAGATGGCGCTGGACGAATGGCTGCTCGATGAGCTTGTGGAGGGGCGTGGTTCGGCGGTCTTCCGTCTCTACACGTGGTCGGCGCCCACCCTTTCGCTTGGCTTTCACCAGCACACGCTGGAGCGCCATTGGAGCCTGATCGAGCAGCAGGGTCGGATCAACCTGGTGCGGCGCCCGAGCGGTGGGCGGGCGGTTCTGCACGGCGGTTGCCTCACCTATGCCCTGTTGTGGCCCGAGGCGCCGGGACCGCGACGTTTCAGCTACCAAGTGGCCAGCCAATGGCTGCTGGATGGTTTCCGGCAACTCGGCATCCCCCTGACCTTCGGATCTGCTGCGCCTGGTCTGCAGCGCAGCAGCTGCTTTGCCAGCAGCACCAGCGCTGATCTGGTCGAAGCCGGCGGAGCCAAGCGGGTCGGCAGCGCCCAGTTGTGGCGCCAGGGCCACCTTCTTCAGCACGGCAGCGTGCAGCTCGCTCCTTGCCCCCGGCTCTGGCTGGAGCTCTTTGGTGCTGCTCCTCCCCCGTTGGCCCCTCTCCCCATTGGCGGGGATGCTTTGGTGGACCATCTGCGCCGGTCGGCAGAGGCGGGTCTCGGTGGCCATGCGTTCGAGTCGAGGCCGCTCAGTGCGCAGGAACTTGGCGCCATTGAGGAGCGCCGCCAGCAAGCCAGGCCGCTCAGGTTGATCGCGGCACCGGCAGTTCTCAGTCGGCCGGACTGACCACCGCCGCGCTGGCCGGATCCTGGGGAATGGAGCCGGCGATGCCGCGGGCCACCTGGCCCAGGGCAAGCCCCATCGGGTAGGTGCCTTGCCTCCGGGCTGCTTCCAGCATCGGCGTCGGGAGGCGGAGGCCAAGCCGCTTGAGCACCGCCTCGGACAGCTCAGGCCGTTCGATGGTGCCGGAAGGAAGGCCCGCGTCACTGAGCACAAGCAACCGGTCGACGCCAGGTTCATCCAGCTGAACGGCAGCCTGCCAGAGCGGCATTTCTGCTTTTATCACGCTGAGGGAAGCCAGGGGCTGAAGGTGATCCCCCACCCGCTCACTTTCCCAGCGCTGCACCGGCATGGACTGGATCGCTCCATCGTCGATCACCCCCTGCCACCGCCCTCGGTCGCACACCAGGATCCAGTCAGCCGGCTGGGTGGATGGGTCACTGCGGCGAACCCTGCTGAGTTCTTTGAGGGAGGCGTCGGCCTCCAGGACGCGAAAGCGCCGACCGGCCGCATCACGAACCTTGAGATCGCGCAGAGCAGACTCCAGGGAGAGCTGTTGGAGCTGGCTGCGGGAGGCACCGAGCCCGAACCAGCCCAGCAGCACCAGCCAGATCGCGCCGAATCCACCGCCACGCAGGACGAGCAGCGTGCCCATCCCGATCGCCATCAACGCCAGGAAGCGTCCCATTGCGGCCGCCACCTGGACACCGCGGCGTTGGCTGCCGGTGTATTGCCACACCAGGGCTTTGACGATCAGACCTCCATCGAGGGGAAGGCCAGGCAGCAGGTTGAACAGGCCCAGCACCAGATTCAGGGCCCCGAGCTGCTGAACCATCTCGCCCGCCAGGGGGGAGAGGTGGGAGACGGAGTGGCTGCTCAGCAGCAGCAGCCCAGCGAGCACCAGGCTGACCAGCGGCCCGGCGGCGGCCACCTGCAGCGCGGCCAGGGCCGTGCTGCACTCCCGCTCCACCGTGGCGACGCCGCCCAGCAGAAACAAGGTGATGCTTCGAACCTTGACGCCATGGGCGATCGCCACCAGCGAATGGCCCAGTTCATGGAGCAGCACTGAAACGAACAGCAGCAGGGCCGTTGCCAGCGAGAGCAGCCAGAGGCTCAGCAGCGAGGCCTGGCCGCTGAACTGAACGCTGTACTGCTGCTGAAAGCCAACGGTGGCCAGGCCGAGAATCACAAACCAGCTGGGGTGGATCCGCAGGGGTATGCCCTGGATCTTCAACAGCAACCAACCCTCGCCCACGCGATTCATCCCGGCTATGCCTCAGGCGGAGCCCGAAGTCGACGAACCCTGATCCTAGAAAGTCCACCGCACCCCCAATGCAGTGCCCGTTCCGAAGCTGAAAATCTGCGGTCTGCGCGAGCAGGCCCAGGCCGCGGCGGTGGCGGCGATCGGCGTCGATGCGGTGGGTGTGATCGGCGTAGCGGGATCCCCCCGCTGGCTGGAGCCCTCCCGCCGTCCGGCTCTGTTTGCCGCCGTGCATGGGGTTAATTCCCGATGCCGTGGCGTGCTGGTGGTCGCCGATCCATCCGACGATGACCTCGATCTGCTCCGGCCTGAGCGGGGCGGCCACGACGTGGTTCAGCTGCATGGCCAGGAATCTCCGCAACGCTGCCGCGAGTTGGCAGCGGAGTTGGGTTGTCCCCTCTGGAAGGCCCTGCGCCTGCGCCACGCCGACGACCTGGCAAAGGTCGGGTCCTACGTCGGGGCTGTGGAGGCCGTTCTGCTCGATGCCTGGGTGCCAGATCAGCTGGGCGGCACGGGCCAGCGGATTCCGATCGAATGGCTGGGGGGCTTCCAGCCAGCCCTGCCGTGGTGGCTGGCCGGTGGAATCGCGGCTGAAAACGTGGCTGCGCTGTTGGGGGCCGTACAACCGGCTGGGCTGGATGCCTCCAGTTCCGTGGAGCTGGCTCCCGGGGTCAAGGACCTCGCCCTGGTGAGCCAGCTGATCGAGAGGATCAGGCAGGCCGGGCAGGACCTTCCCTGAGCTGGAAATGGCATTGCGTCCTCCCTGCCAATGGCCCGGCACGATCAACCCGCAAAATTGACGGGATCATCACCACCTTGGGCATTCGGTCAATGTTGATGCGGCTCCTTTCCCTGCGGTCTCGATCCCCCCTTCTGGGCACGACCCAGGCTTGCCTGGCCAGCGTGCTGGCAGCCTTCGCCGGTTCGCTGCTGCCTTCAACGGGAGCCATTGCCCAGGGCATGCTGCCCGGCTGCCAGTTGATCGATGGGAGCCTCCAGTGCGTGCCTGGATTGCGAGCGGATCCAGAGCAGCAGATCCGGATTCTGCGCCAGGAAATCACCGCCGACCAAGCCCAGGAAACCGTGGTGGGCCAGGAACAGAAGGCGGTCAGTCAGATCCTGCTCGCTGGCCCAGCGGTTGTGGGTGCCGTGTTGACGGCATCTGTGGCCGCGGCACAGCCCCAGGCAGCGAACGCACCTGTGTTGGGATATCACTGGTATCGGCTTGCCCCTGGGCAGCAAAGCTGGCAGCTGATCCCGGAGGCCCAGGGATCGAGCTACAGACTGACCCCCGGCGATGCGGACCAGCAGGTGATGGTGGTATCAGTGAGCGGAATTGGATCGTCAATCCTCCGCGTCAGCTCGACTCCGGTAGGCCCTGTCACCCCTCTTGCTCCCTGAGCGTTGGGCCCGAATCAAGTGGTCAGCATGGATTCCTGTTGACGGACCAGCTCGAAGAATTCCTGCTTCAGGCTGGGATCGTGGCGGAAATCACCCCGCACCACGGAGTTCACCATGCTGGTCTGAGGTTCCTTCACCCCGCGCCACTTCATGCAGTAGTGCTGAGCCTTGACCAGGATCGCCAGACCCTGGGGACAGCAGAGCCGTTCAATCTCGTCGGCAAGGATCATCACCGCTTCCTCCTGGATGTGGGGGCGAGAGAAAACCCAGTCGACCACCCGGGCGAATTTGGAGAGGCCAATCACCCGCTCCCCGGGTTTGATGCCAATCCAGCAATTGCCAAGGATGGGAACAAGATGGTGGGAGCAGGCTGAGCGGATGCTGATCGGTCCTACGGTATAAATCTCGTCAAGTTTCTTGACATTCGGGAAGCTGGCGATCTTGGGTTGCCGGTGGTAGCGACCCTTGAAAACTTCATGAAGATACATCCGGGCGACCCGCTCGGCGGTCTCCTCGGTGTTGTGGTCGTGGTCGATATCAATGACCAGGCTGCGGAGCATCTCCCGCACCTTGCCGGCTACCTCAATCTCCAGTTGCTCCAGCTCTCCGTCCTGAAGGTAGTCGGAGATGTTGTCGTTTGCGAAGAAGGAGGCACCGGATTGCTCGAGGCGTTCACGAATGCGATGGCTGATCGGTGCAGGTGCCAGCTCCGGGGCTGTGGCCCGTGGGCGTGAGGCGGAAGGAAGGGTGGATGTCATGGAAGACTTCAGAAGGCTCCGGTGGCGGGCATGAGGGTGAGATCTTCAACCACTTGGGTGGAAGGCTGTTGCGCTAGAAACAGGAGAGCTTCGGCAGCTTGGTCTGTAGTTAGCATGGCACGGGTATCGAAGGAAGCGTTGACGGTATCCGTACCCCAGAGGGGGGTATTCACCGCTCCGAGGGTCAGGGTGCAGACCCTGACTCCGTGGCAACGTTCCTCTTCGGCAAGGCAACGGCTGAAGGCTTCGAGTGCAGCCTTCGATGTGCAATAAGCGCCCCAGTTGGGAAAGGCATTACGGGCGGCATGGCTGCTGACATTGATGATCAGGCCTGCTTTGGAGGCTCGTAGGGTGGGAAGCACGGCCTGGCAGACCTGAAAGACACTGGTGAGATTGAGTTGGATCAGCCATTGCCAGTGGCTCAGAGCCATCTCAGCGAGGGCGCCTGTGTAAGCAGCTCCAGCATTGTTGATCACCACAGTTGGGGGGACTCCGATCGAAACCAGCTGCTCAATCGCCGGGGCGATCGAATCAGCATCATTGAGATCAGCGGCAACAACTCCAACCCTGCGACCGGAGCTCCGTAAGGAATCAGCCAAGTGATCCAGCTCGGAACTGGAACGGGCCAGGAGCAAAAGATCCCAACCTGCTGAAGCAAAGCGCCGGGCCGCTGCCGCACCAATGCCCCTGGAGGCACCCGTGATCAAAACAGCAGCCAAGAAACCTCCATGCTGATGCAAATTTTAATTGCTCAGGGAAGAATCTGTGGCCTCTGCTTCGATGAACCGGCCAATCCGCCTGAACTTCTGGTAACGCTGGTTCAACAGCTCGGTTTCCGTCAGCCCCCCCAGTTCTGCCAGCTGCCTCAGCAGGGCCTCCCTCAGGGTTTTGGCCGCCTGTACCGGTGACCAGTGGTTTCCCCCCGACGGCTCGCTCAGGATCTCATCGATCACTCCGAGCTGAAGCAGGTTTGCGGCCGTGATCTTCAGGGCCGCAGCTGCCGTCGGGGCCTTGGCCGCATCCCGCCAGAGAATCGAAGCGCATGCTTCAGGGCTGGCCACCGTGTAGACGCTGTGCTCAAACATCAGCAAGCGGTCGGCCACACCAATGCCGAGGGCACCGCCGGAGCCGCCTTCGCCGATCACCGTGGCAATGATCGGAACCCTGAGCCGGAACATCTCCCGCAGGTTCACCGCAATCGCCTCGCCCTGACCCTGCTCCTCTGCCAGAACGCCCGCGTAGGCCCCCGGGGTGTCGATGAAACTGATGATCGGCAGCCGGAATCGATCGGCATGGTCCATCAGCCGCATCGCCTTGCGATACCCGCCCGGTGAGGCCATGCCGAAATTGCGGGCCACGTTCTCCTTGGTGTCCCGTCCCTTCTGATGGCCCAGCAGCACCACGGCTTGGTCCTCAATCCGGCCCACGCCTCCCACGAGCGCCTGGTCGTCCGATCCGCGCCGATCTCCGTGCAGCTCCAGCCACTCCTCGGTGATCACCTGGATGTAGTCGAGGCTGCTGGGCCGCTGGGGGTGGCGTGCCACCTGAATCTTCTGGGAGGGATTCAATGCACCGAAGATTTCTTCACGGCGCCGGGCCGCCAGTGTTTCCAGTTGAAGCAACTGCTGGCTGACGTCCACTTCGGAATCCTTGGCCAGTTGGCGGATCTGTTCAATCTGCTCCTCCAGTTCAACGAGGGGTTTTTCGAACTCGAGCAGGGGGCGGCGGGCCATCAGGGTGGGAGGTGTCAATCAGGTAGCTCAGAGCGCGGCGCGCGCAAGGGAAGGGATCTTGGCGGGATCCAGGCTAAGGGGCTTGAACCCATGACGGGACGATGCCGCGCCGATCTGCTCCATCGTCTTGGTGGTGATGCGGTTGCGACCCCAGCTGAAATTGGTGTGCCAGCCTTCGAATTCCAGCAGGATCGCCTCAGCGAAGCAGGCAAACATCTGACGTTTCGGGTTGTCCATATCAGCCACCTCCATCATCTGCCAGTCGATGTCGCTGAAGAACTCGACGATGCCTCCCTTGAGGACATGGACCCCTTGCGCCTGCACCTTCGTGTCCAGATTCTTGGGATACCCGCCGTCGATCATCAGGCAGGGCGATTTGAGCCGCTCCCAGTCAATCGTCAACGACTGGGGCAGGCTGGCCACCCAGACCACCACATCCGCTTCGGGCAGGGCCTCCTCAAGGGAGAGAATCCGGCCGCCCGCCAGGGCCGTTTGAAGATCCAGCAGGCGCTGCTGATGCCGGGCCACCAGCAGCAGCTCACCGACCCCGGTCTTGTCCTGCAACCAGCGGCAGACCCCGCTGCCGATATCGCCGCTGGCGCCCACCACAGCCACCTTGGCCTTGCTGAGCTCGATGCCCAGCAAGCGGGCATTGAGTTCGACCTGGCGGCAGATCACCCAGGCAGTGTGGGTGTTGCCTGTGGTGAAGCGCTCCCACTCCAGGGTTGTAGATCGAATCTGTTGAAACTTGGCCAGATCGAAGTTCTCGAAAATGATCGAGGTGAAGCCGCCGAGCGCCGTGATCGCAATGCCCTGCTTCTGGGCAAGCTCCATGGCGTTCTGGACCTTGCGGGTGGCCGTCTTGAAGCGGGACAACATCTCCGGCACGAAACAGGAGTCGATGTAGGCCCCTTCAATGGTGCTACCGGCAGGGTCGGTGATTGTGAGCTTCTCAACCAGTTGGGGAGGCGCGCTGCACCACATGTCGAGATCACCTTCGGCGTAGTCCTCGTAGCCCAGGTTCCTGGCCTTCTGCCGAGCTTCCTCAAAGTTGCTGGAATGTCCGATCAAACCAAACATGAAAGCTGCACCTTTTGAAGCGGACGTCGAAGCGAACGGCTGTCCGCGGCCCTGTTGTAGTGCAGGCTACCGGTTGGTGTCATCCGCTTGAACCTCGCTTCGAAACCCTGCGGCTCGATTCAGGGGGTGGGCCCTTGCAGATCAGGCAAGAAGCCCTGGACTAGCCGACCAGGGCGGCGGCGGCCATCCGGGCAATCTCCCTGCTGGTGAAGCCGATCTCGGCGAGGGCCTCCTGGTAGGCGATCAGAAAATCCTCGATCAACCCTTCCTTTTCCATCTGAAGCACGGCTGCGTCGCCGGCAACCTGATCGAGCATCTGACGGACAAGGGGAAGGTTCTGGCGGTTGGCCTGCTCCAGCTCGGAGCGGCTGGCTTCGAGGTTGGCTTTGAGCCATTCCTGGCCGTAATTGAGGTGGGTGTATTCGTCCTTGACCACGCCTTCGGTGATCTTGCGGGCGAATGGATCAGCCACGGGGATGTAAATGTGATAAGCCGCGATCGCGAAAGCCTCGATCAACAGGGCTTGAATCAGCAGGCAGGTCACCACCTTGCCTTCCGCCAGAGCTGCCTGGAAATTGCGGTGGAGGGGTGAGAAGAACTGCTTGGCAAAAGGCATGTCAGCAATGACATCCAGATTCTTTGCACAGGCCTGAAAGCCCTTCATGTGCTTGAGCTCCATCCGGGCGAGGCGAGCCAGTTCCTCTGCCTGATCGGGAATCAGCGTACCCAGGGAGATGTAGTTGTCATGGGCTTCCTGCTCACCCTCGATCACGATTGCGTTGATGCGGCTGTAAGCATCCTTGTATTCACTTGTGGTGAAATCCGGCATGGCTTCCAGAAGGGCCGATGGGGTTTCCGCAACGGGCATGACCGCGGTGGTTCAAAGATTGATTCAACTGTAACCATCACCCGTCGAATCTGTTCAGCCCCTCGGCGGCCAGTCACTGGTCAGCAGCCCTTCAAGCAGCTCACTCCAGCCGACCACCAACGTCTGGTAGAGGGCCTCACCCAACGCGGCGCTGGCGGCGCGGGCATCGCCGATCACCCCCGTGCGGGAGAGATCGGCGGTGAGCCAGGCGTTCGGGACGGCCCCCTCCAGGCTCCAGCCGGCCGGGGGCACCGCGGCAACCTCCTGGCCCAGGCGTCCATCGTGGGGGCGCTGCGGCCCCACCAGCTCCGGGGCGAGATGAAGCATCAGGCTGGTTTCCGCCAGGCCGGCATGGATACCCTCCTGGCGCTCGGGTTCCGGCAAGAGCGACGCCACACCTTCCGGGCCGCTCCAGAGAAAACAGGGCAGCACCGCCATGGCCGGCTGGGAAGCCCGCAACTGCCTGGCGGCCACCTGCAACAGGGCGATCTGCCCCCCATGGCCGTTGAAGAGAACCAGGCGATCGAAGCCGGCCCGGGCCAGATCACTGCCCACGGCCACCACTAGGCCGATCAATGCTTCGGCTCCCAGGCTCAGGGTTCCTGGAAATCCCTGGTGCTCAGGCGAAAACCCGTAGCTGGAGAGGGGCATCCGCCAGATCGGCAGGTCCTCCGGGAGCAGACCCAAGGCGCCATCCAGAACCCGATCGGCAAACAGGGCATCGGTGCCGAGCGGCAGATGGGGACCGTGCTGCTCAATCGCCCCGATCGGCCAGATCACCGTGCTGCCGGTCCGGGCCGCCGCCTGTTCAACGGCCGGCCAGGGGAGTCGCTCGAGGCAGCGCTGCGTTGCGCCAGGGAGGGAAGAGCCGGCTTGGCCGTCCGCGTTCATCTGGAAAAGCCTTTCGCCCGTCATCCTTACAGTGTGGTTCCACCCGCGTTCCGTTGGAACCATGGCCGGATCCGACCAGCTGCCCGTGCGCGATCCCCAGGCCGGATCACAGCGGCCGGTTCCCCCCTCCGGCTCTCGCCTGCAGCCCCAGGCCCCGCTGCGCAAGCCCCTTCAGCTGCTGCACCTGAGCCGCAAGGACCAGGAGCAACCCCCTGGGGAGGCGGAAGCTGGAACCCAACCCACCAGGGCGGCAGCACCGGTGCGGGCCAGCGAGCCCGCCCAGCCGAGCGTGCCTGTCCGCTCTGCACCTGCCCGTTTCTCACCGGTCGGTCCTGCGTCGGGCCGAGCTGAGGCAGGCCGCTCCGACGATGACCGGTTTGAAACGGCAAGCCTGGACGGTCTGACCATGGCCGATCTGCTGGGCGGCGAGAACCGTCGGGCCAGGGGTGGCGGCCAGGAAGCAAAGCCTGCCGTGACGCCCTCCCGCACGGTGGATGAATTCGATTTCGACGAGGACGCTTTTCTGGCGGCCCTGGATCAGAACGAACCAGTGGGGGCCACCGGCGAGGTGGTCAAGGGCGTGGTGCTCACCGTTGAGAGCGATGGGGTCTATGTCGATATCGGTGGCAAGGCGCCTGGCTTCATGCCGAAGGGTGAATGCGGCCTCGGTGTGATCGTCAACCTGAAGGAACGCTTCCCCAAGGGGGATCCAGTTGAGGTGCTCGTCACCCGCGAGCAGAACGCCGATGGGATGGTCACCGTCAGTGCCCGTGCCCTGGCCCTGCGCCACAGCTGGGACAAGGTGAAGCAGATGGAAAAGGATGGCAAGGTCGTGCAGGTGAAGGTGAGCGGCTTCAACCGCGGTGGCGTCACCTGTGACCTGGAAGGTCTGCGGGCCTTCATCCCCCGCTCCCAGCTGATCAACGGCGAGAAGCATGAAGAGCTGGTGGGCCAGAGCGTGGGCGCCGCCTTCCTCGAGGTGAACATCGAAACCCACAAGCTGGTGCTCTCCGAGAAGCGGGCCTCAACGGCGGCTCGGTTCCAGGAGCTGGAGGTGGGCCAGCTGGTCGAAGGCCAGGTGGTGGCCGTCAAGCCCTATGGCTTGTTCGTCGACCTCGGCGGTGTCAGCGGCCTGCTGCATCAGTCGTGCATCACCGGTGGAACCTTGCGGGATCTGCGTGAAGTGTTCGACCAGGGGGACCGGCTCAAAGCCCTGATAACCCAGCTCGATCCGTCCCGTGGCCGCATCGGCCTCAACACCGCCCTGCTGGAAAGCCAGCCCGGCGAATGGCTGGTCGACAAGGAGAAGGTGCTGGCCGAGGCTGAAGACCGGGCCAACCGCGCCCGCAACGCCCTGCGCCAGCAGGAGCAGATCGCCGGATGATCAAGGCTGTCACCAGCTCCGTCTCTGCGGACTGGGAACTGGATTACTACTCCCGCCCGGTGCTGGAGGCCGATGGCAAGAAGCGCTGGGAACTGCTGATCTGCTCCACCCCCTCCTTTGCCGCCAGCGATGCCGGCTTTCGATGGGTCAAGGTCTGTCCGGCCACCAGTGTCAATTCGGTCTGGCTGCAAGGGGCCCTGAGCGAGGCCCTGGCGGCCGCTGAGTCCGAAGGCCATCGCCCCCCCCGGCGGCTGCGCTGCTGGCGGGCCTCGATGCGCACGATGGTTCAGCGCGCTGCTGAGGCCATCGGCCTGGAGGTGGTGCCGAGCCGCCGCTGCTATGCCCTGCTCGACTGGCTGCGGGATCGGGAGCTGCGGGTGTATCCGGAGGAAGCCGGCTATCTGGCGGGCCCGCTGGCACCGCCACCGATTCCGATTCCGCCGCCGGCTGTGCTGTTGCCGGAGGCTGTGCGTGGTGACAGCTGGATCTGGGCCAGCCTGACGGTGGCGGCCCTGCGGGAAGCAGCCGCCTGGGAGATCGGCTTCAACGGGCTGGGGGCCCTGCCGGCCGGGCTGGCTGATGGGCTGGCCGTTCCAGGCATTCGCCTGTTCAGCGCCAACCGTTCCCTGGCGATAGCCGGTTGGATGGCGGGGCTGGAGCCGGTTCGCCTGGAGATCAGCGGCGACGCGCTGCTTCTCGAGGCCAGCCTGGAGAACCGTTGGCTGCTCGGCAAAGTGGCGTCGACGGAAGCTGCCGAGGTGCGGGATGCCTTTGCGGCGGCCCGCGAGCAGGCGGCTGGGCTGCAGTTCATCGCGGTTCAGAGCGATCCGCAGTCGGAGCGGTTCGAAGGCTTCTGGTTGCTGCGCGACCTCCAGGAACCATGAGGTCTGAGCAGCCTCCCCGCCCCCATGGCTGAAGCTGTTCCAGCGCCGTTTGACCGTCCGGATCGGGCCTTCAACAGCCTGCCCGGTTGGACCTGGGTGGGGACCTATGGCGGCTACTTTCTCCAGGCTGATCTGCTGGCCGATTTCGAGCATGGCTTCTTCACCCGCCAATGGGCTGGACGCGGCCCTGACGAGCTGGCTGCAGCGATCAGCGCTGGTGTGAGCATTCATCGCACTCGTCAGATTCACGGCGCCACGGTGCTGGGGGCCGACGAGGCAGCGGCTGAGCCCTGGCCCGCCGCCGATGGCCTGGTCAGCCGGGACGGCGGCCAGAGCCTCTGGGTCTGCGGGGCCGACTGCACCCCCGTGTTGCTCGCCGATGGCAACACCGGCCAGGTGGCGGCCTGCCATGCCGGCTGGCGTGGCGTGGCAGGGCGAATCCTGCCGGAAGCGATTCGCCAGCTGGAGCGTTCCGGCAGCCGGCGCCAGGATCTGCGGGTCGCCCTCGGTCCGGCGATCAGTGGCACCGTCTATCAGGTGCAGACCGATGTGGCCCTGGAGGTGGCGCTCAGCCTGGGGCCAGAAGCCGCAGCGTTGCCGCTGGACGCTGAGATCGACCAGGCTGAATGGCTTGAGGAGTTGAAGCGCTGCAGTGGGCTGATCGAAGACCCGCAGCCCGGCCGGGTCCGGCTCGACATTCGCGCGGCAGCGCTGCGACAGTTGCAGCTTGAAGGCCTAACCGCCGCCCAGATCAGTGTTTGCCCGCTCTGCACGGCCAGCGAGCCCCTGTTGTTTCATTCCTGGCGCCGTGATCAGGTCAAGGCGGTTCAATGGAGTGGGATTGTGGCCCAGGCCTGATCGTTTCAACCTGATCGTCCAACCTGTCCGTTGTGGGTAGAGAGATTCCAGTCCACTCCCCAAATTTTCACTTGCCAGAATGGCAGGTGATCTTATAGAGTTATCCAGACTCTTGAACCCTGCAACATGCTTACCGGCGCCGACCTTCTTGCCAAGGTAAAGGAGATGGGAGACGTCAGCAAATCCGAGATTGTGCGGGCTTGTGGCTATGTCTCTGCAAAGAAAAATGGCAGTGAGCGGCTGAATTTTACTGCCTTCTATGAAGCGCTGCTGAATGCGAAGGGCGTTGATTTCAGTTCCTGGAACAAGGTGGGAAAGGGTGGTCGCAAGCTGAGCTTCACCACCAAGATTCAGTTCAACGGCAACCTGATGGTGGGTAAGGCCTACACCAGCCTGCTGGATCTCAAACCTGGCGATGAGTTCCAGATCAAGCTGGGACGCAAGCAGATTCGGCTCATTCCCCTGGGCGCTGAAGACGAAGACGAGTGAGGGCCAGGGCTTCAGCCACCTTGATTCCATCAACTCCCGCAGAGAGAATGCCGCCGGCATAGCCGGCTCCCTCCCCTGCCGGATAGAGCCCACGGGTGTTGATGCTCTGCAGGTTGTCGTGTCGCGGGATGCGAACCGGTGAGGAGGTTCTCGTCTCCACGCCGGTCAGCAGGGCACTGGCCATGCTGAATCCGGGGATCGAGCGCTCGAAGGCCGGCAGGGCTTCCCGGATCGCCGTCGCCGCAAACTCCGGCAGGCATTGTCCGAGGTCGGCCGTCACCACGCCAGGGGCGTAGGAGGGTTGGATCAGATCCGCCTTCTCAAACCCGTCTGGGATGCCGGCCGCAGCGGTGCTGCCCCCCGGGGCCTGCAGGAACTCCCCCACCCGCTGGCAGGGGGCCCTGTAGGTGCCGCCGCCCAGGGCGAAGGCCCTGGCTTCCCAATGGCGCTGAAAGGACACACCGGCCAGGGGATCGTTGGCCCCAAGGCCGTAGGGCTCAAGATCCTCAAGCTCCAGCCCCACCACGATGCCGCTGTTGGCATTGCGCTCGTTGCGGGAATGCTGGCTCATCCCGTTCGTCACCAGATGGCCTGGCTCGGAAGCGGCAGCCACCACCAGGCCGCCGGGGCACATGCAGAAGGTGTAGACGGTGCGGCCATTGGCGCAGTGGTGCACAAGCTTGTACTCGGCGGCGCCGAGCCTGGGGTGGCCTGCGAATTCACCCCAGCGGGCTTTGTCGATCAGCGGCTGGGGGTGCTCGATCCGCAACCCGATCGAAAACGGTTTGGCCTCGATCGCCACCCCCTGCTTCTGCAGCATGGCAAAGGTGTCCCGGGCGCTGTGTCCCACGGCCAGCACCACCTGCTCGGCGGCCAGGTGGCTGCCATCGGCCAGCCGGACACCAACCACCTGCTGGCGTGGGCCGGGGCCGCTGGTGGCATCGCCAGTCGCCGGTCCGTCGATCGGAGCCGTTTCGAGCCGCACCACCCGGCTCTGGAAGCGGACTTCGCCGCCGAGGGCCTCAATCTTCGCGCGGAGCCCACGCACCACGGTGGCCAGCTTGAAGGTGCCGATGTGGGGGCGATGCAGATGGAGGATGTCGGGATTGGCGCCACAGGCCACCAGTTCCTCCAGCACCTTGCGGCCCCGCTGCTGGGGATCACGGATCTGGCTGTAGAGCTTGCCGTCGGAGAAGGTCCCAGCCCCCCCCTCGCCGAACTGCACATTGGACTCCGGATCGAAGGGCCGTTGATCCCGCCAGAAGCCGAAGGTGTCGGCGCTGCGCTCCTTCACCGCCTTGCCCCGCTCCAGCAGCAGGGGCTTGAAGCCCATCTGGGCCAGCAGCAGGGCGGCGAAGTAGCCACAGGGTCCTGCGCCGATCACGATCGGCCGTGGCTGGCCATCCGGGTGTTCCGGCGCGCGGCCCACAAACCGGTAGGTGGTGTCGGGGCTGGGACGGAACTGCGGATCCCGACGCAGGCGTCGCAGGCAGCTGGCCGCCAGGACCAGATCAAGATCAAGGCAATAGCTGAACTGAACGGCGCCGTGGCGGCGCGCATCAACGCTGCGCTTGACCACCTCGAGCCCCCGCAGGGCCGAAGTCGGGATGTTCAGGCGCTCAACCACCGCCTGACGCAGTTCGGAGCTGGTGTGATCCAGCGGGATCTTCAGTTCGCTCAACCGGAACACGTGGCCTGCCTGCCCTGCGGGGATGTCGCTTCCTCACCATTCCAGCAGCAGGACGCCAGCGGCTCCCCACCACTGCCATGCTTGCTGTGAGCCAATTCATCCCAGCCCTGGCCACCCAATGGGACTGACCCACTGCCCACTCTGCATGGCTCTGGCGGTTCTCTGTGCCGTTCGCTTCAGTGCCCATACCGTTCTGGTCTGGCAATGGCGCCGCCTGGAGCCTGGTCTGGCTGGGCAGCGGCCCTTACCCCGTCTCCATCCGCAGGCGATCTAGGGTCCGCCCCTACGTCGCTGATCCGCCGATGGCCCTGCATGCCACCTATTACGGCGCCAATGGCTGGCTGCTGGAGTTCGGTTCGCTGCGGGTGTTGCTGGACCCCTGGCTGACCAGCAGCCTGGAGTTTCCGCCTGGCCCCTGGCTGTTTCGGGCCAGCCTGGCGCGCCCCTGGTCTGTGCCGGAGCAACTGGACCTGCTGCTGCTCAGCCAGGGACTTCCCGACCACTGCCACCCCGCCAGCCTCGCGTTGTTGGACAAGGGGCTGCCGGTGATCGGCTCTGCCGGCGCGGCAGCCCGGGCACGGCAGCTGGGCTTCAGCGCAGTGACAGCCCTCGGCCCCGGAGAGGTGCTGCAATGGCGCGGTTTGCAGATCACCGCCACGGCCGGGGCCCCTGTTCCCCAGCTGGAGAACGGCTACCTGCTCGAGCATGCCGAGGGACGGCTGTATCTAGAACCCCACGGCTTTCTGGCAGCTGACCTCCCCGCCCAAAGGCTCGATGCGGTGATCACACCCGTGGTGGATCTGGGTTTGCCGCTGGCAGGTGCGTTTGTCAAGGGTCGCCAGGTCTTGCCGGAGTTGCTGGAACGGTTTCGGCCCCTCACGGTGCTGGCCAGCACCGCCGGCGGAGAGGCCTCGTTCTCAGGGTTGCTCCCCAGGCTGCTCTGGCAGAAAGGCTCGGCAGCGGAGGCAGAGGCCGTTGTGAACTCCCACGGGCGAGCCAGGCCGATCGCTGAGGCTGATGCGGGCGCTTGCCGCTTCATTGATCCGGTGCCAGGCTTTCGTTATGCCCTGGCTCAGCAGCCGGATCGGGCCTGAACAGTCGGCCCATCCGCTCGGGTCAAGGCCGGCTCAGCGGTTTCACCGCAATGAGCTGCAGCTCGGCGCTGGGGGGAGTGGCCGCAGAGAGATCGAGCCGGCTGGCCGCCCCCATGAGGCTCAGCCTGGAGCCCCTGGCACGGGCCTGGAGTCCGGCACACAGGTCGAGCGGTGGGGTTTTGGCATCCAGTCCGTCCAGGCTCCAGCGCTCCTGCTTGAGCGAACCATGGGAGGCCAGGGCAGTCAGCTGGCCGGTGTCATAGCCAGCAGCTTCGACCAGGCCGGGAGTGAATCCAAAGGCTGCCTTGAAAGCCAGTTCGAAGCGGCCCCAGCCAGGTCCGCGGCTGAGCTGCTCCACCCCCAGCTGGGGGTTGGCCAGGGGGGTTGTCACCGCAAACGGCCAGGCCAGGGTGAGGTTCTCCGGCAGGGAAGCGCTGGCGATCGCCTTGGCCAGCAGCGATCCCGGTGCGGTCATCACGACCAGCGATTCCGGCCTGTACCAGCCGATGTCGTCGCGCAACTGGTCCATGGCCGCCGGACTGGTTTCACGGATGGCGTAGGGAGCATTGGCTGGGCCCACCACCCAGCCGCCGCCGCCGCTGAGGCTTTCGGCAAGGCGGCCAGCCAGGGCAACCTGCTCGGTGGAGCCATCATGGATCACCATCGCCTTATCCCTGGCCTGGTCGATCAGCGCCCGGGCCAGACGATCCGCCTCCAGGCTGCGGGCCGGCAGCACCGGCCAGAGCCGATCAGCACCTGGCTGGCTGGCTAAGCCCTGCAGGGAGCTGCCCCGCTGCAGGGGGAGGAGAACGTTGATGTTGCGTTGCTGGGCCAGCAGGCCGTAGGGCAGCAAGGACACCGCCGGAGGGGCGATCAGCAGGTTTGGTGTCGTTCGGCCCAGCAGATAGGGTCTGGGATCTTCCCCAGTCGGCAGCCAACCCAGTTCCAGGGAAGGCGGGCGGATGCCACAGCGCCGGGCTTCGTCCATCGCCAGGCCAAAGCCCCGCCGCAAGCCGTCGCCCACCCCAGCCACCTGCCCATCGGCGGGCAGCATCATCAGCACCTGGGAACCGATCGCACCGCTGGCGGCCAGGCTCTGAACGCCGATCAGGCTGGCCGCCAGGCCCAGCAAGCCCCAGCGGGTGGCTCTCCCAGGGGAGCTATCGGGATCAAGCCTGCCTGTGCCCATGGTCGATCGCATCCCCCCGCCGAGGCAGGTTAGTGGTCTCAGCTCAGGCTTCTCTGGTCACTGGGTGTCGGCAGATCACTGGCTGTCAGCATCGGCCTCCTGGTCTTCCGCCGGGCTGGGGCCGCTCGGCTCCGGCAGCAGCTGGCTGAGCAGACCGGTCGCCATCAGGATCGCGCCCAGGATTGCTGCCAGGGTTCGGTTCGCCCCCCCGTCTGCCTGGTTCCAGAGGCTCGCCGCCAGAAAAGCGCCGCCCAGCAGAAGGCTGGGCACAAGCACAATGCCCTTGGCGGTGCGGTTCAGGCTCATCGCGCCGGAGCTGGAGCTGAATCCGGGCACCCCAGGGGGGCAGCGGAGGCGGCCAGGCGGCTGGCCAGGCCTTCTCGCACCAGCTCTGTGCCGAGATCCTCGCCGCTGGCGAGCAGCTTGACCTGGGCCAGCAACACCCCGTCCAGGCTGCCGAGGGGCCTGAGATTCACCCGGGTGCGGCGGGGCAGTGCCTGCCGCAGCCAGGTGGTGGCCGCCTGGGAATGGGACGCATCGACGGCCACGCAACCAAGCCGCACGGGATAACTGCGATTCTGGTCACCCACCTGGAGCAAGTCGCCGCTGCGCACCTGCAGGACTTCGGCGGCCAGAGCGATCGGGCCGAAGCAGATCAGGGTGCTCAGGCAGACCGCCAGCACCAGAAGCCGGCTCCAGGCGCCGATGCTTCGATGGGGTTGGTTCAAGACAGTCAGAGCTTGGCGCCGCAGGTGGGGCAGAACAGATGGGCGCTGACCGTGGTGGATCCACAGGAGCCGCATTGGCGGGTGGTGTCGATCGCCAGCTCCGGATGGCTTGGCAGGCCGACCATCTGGGCATTGCTGGCCCCGGGAGGAACCATGGGATAGCAGTTTTCATTGCGGCGCACCCGCACATCGATCAGGGCAGGGCCCGGATGGGCAAGGGCTGCACCCAGCTCGTCGAGCAACCTGGACCGATCGGTGATCAGTACCCCCTTGACCCCGAAGGCTTCAGCCAGGGCAGGGAAGTTGGGCATGCCGGCTGACATTTCCGATGCGGAGTAGCGCTCGCCGTAGAAGCTCTCCTGCCACTGGCGCACCATGCCTTGCCAGCCGTTGTTGATGATCACCACCTTCACCGGCAACCCATACTGCGACAGGGTGCCGAGCTCCTGAATGTTCATCAGGATGCTGGCGTCGCCCGCCACGCAGACCACCGCATCGGCGGGGTGGGCCACCTGGACCCCCAGGGCGGCCGGCAGGCCGAAGCCCATCGTGCCGAGGCCGGCACTGCTGATCCAGTGGCGGGGGGGATTGTTGAGGAACTGGGCTGCCCACATCTGGTGCTGGCCCACATCGGTGGTGATGTAAGCATCGGGGACAAGCTGCCGCAGGGCCAGCAGCACTTCCTGCGGTGCAATCGCCCCCACGGGATCGGGCACCACGAGGGGGTAATGACGCTTCCAGCTGTCGATCCGATCAAGCCAGGCCCTGGTGCGGTTCGTGGCCGGCTCTTCGGCTGAGGCCGCCAGCAGGGCGCCCAGGGCTTCGCGCACATCCGCAACGATCGGCACCTCGGGAACGCGTACCTTGCCCACTTCCGCCGCATCGATGTCGATGTGGATCACCTGGGCCCTGGGGGCGAAGCTGTCGATCCGGCCGGTGACACGGTCGTCGAAACGGGCACCGACGGCAATCAGCAGATCGCATTCGGTGACGGCGAAATTGGCATAGGCCGTGCCGTGCATGCCGAGCATGCCTACCGCCAGCCGGTGGCGTTCATCGAAGCAGCCCTTGCCCATCAAGGTGGTGGTGACCGGCAGGGCAAAACGTTCGGCCAGCTCCTGCACCGCAGCGTGGGCGCCTGAACCGACGGCGCCTCCCCCCACGTAAAGGAGCGGACGCCTGGACTGCCTGATCAGCTCCAGGGCCCGCTGGATCTGCTGGACGGGCGGCGGAGCCGGCAGGCGATAACCGGCCGGGATAACGCTGCCAGGCTCCACCGGTTCGTAGAGCAACTCTTCGAGGCCCACATCCTTGGGCACATCGATCAGCACCGGTCCGGGTCTGCCGCTGGAGGCGATCAGGAAGGCCTCCGCCACGATCCTGCCGATGTCGGCCGGATCACGCACCACCCAGGAGTGCTTCACGATCGGCAGGGTGATGCCGAAGATATCGGTTTCCTGGAAGGCATCGGTGCCGATGGAGGCCCGGCTCACCTGGCCGGTGATCACCACCATCGGCACCGAATCCATCTGGGCGGTGGCGATGCCGGTGACCAGGTTGGTGGCGCCGGGTCCGGAGGTGCCGAAACAGACGCCGACAAGACCGGTGGAGCGGGCGTAGGCATCGGCTGCATGGGCGCCGCCCTGCTCGTGGCGCACGAGAATGTGCTGGAGCCAGCCCCGGCTCTCCGCCTGATGCAGGGCGTCATAGATGGGCAGGATGGCGCCACCCGGATAGCCGAAGATGTGCTGCACGCCGTGGCGGTGCAGGGCGTCCATCAGCGCTTCGGCACCACTGATCCGAGCGGGGAAGGAAGGCTCCGCAGTGGTGGGAACAGGAGAGAGGGATGTGAGGGTCACGGCAGCGGGGACACACTCAACAAGAGAGCCAACATTAAGGTCTGACCTGGCGGTGTGGGCGACTCCGGGCCATGGCCCGCAAGATCGTTGCAGGATCGAGCCAGCGGCCGCGGTGGCTGATCGCCCAGTGCAGGTGGGGGCCGGTGCTGCGCCCAGTCATCCCGATGTGTCCGATCAGCTGCCCGCTGCGCACCGGTTGGCCCACCACCAGGCGCAGGCGACCGCTGGTGTAGGTGTTGCCACTGACCTGGCCGGCCAGGTGGCAATAGAGGTGCTTGTAATCACCCGAGCGAATCAGCACACCGAGGCCGCAGCGCCCATCGTTGATCACCGCGTCGACCACACCACCCCACCAGCTCAGGATCGGCGACCCCAGCGGTGCGGCGATGTCAAGGCCGCCATGGTGCTCCCGGATTCCATCCGGGCCGATTCGCCCGCCGAAGTGGCTTGTGTAGGCGAGGAAGCGTGCCACTGGAAAGACCCCCTGGCGCCAGCGCTGGTCGGCCAGGGCGGAGGGGGTGCTGGTTGTCGTGATGGCCAGCAGCACCAGGCTGGCCAGACCCAGATTGGCCAAATCCAGATGGTGCGCCTTAGAGCAGGCCCAGGGCATGGAGAGGACCTTTGCCACTGATCAATTCCAACAGGAAAGCAGAGAACCCGAGCATGGCCAGCCGGCCATTCCAGACCTCGGAACTGTTGTTCCAGCCCCAGACCCACTTCTCCTGGGGATAGAGCTTGACCTTGGTGGGCAGGCTGGCGGCCTGGTCGAGGTTCACCTCCGGGCCGGCCAGCGCGATCTGCACGAGGTCGGCCAGGCCGCGGATGAAGGTGGGGTAGGTGTCGAGGGCGGGCACCCGGCGGAAGGTGGTGATTCCAGCCTCGGTGGCGATCTCGCGGTATTCGATGTCGATTTCCTCGAGGGTTTCGATGTGCTCGCTCACGAAGCTGATCGGGATCACCACCAGTTGCTTCACCCCCTCGGCTCCCAGGCGCACCAGGGCTTCATCGGTGTAAGGCTTGAGCCATTCCACCGGCCCGACGCGGCTCTGGTAGGCAAGGGTGTGGGGATTCGGGTGACCGAGTTGCCGTTCCAGCTCGGCCATCACCAGCGCCGCCGATGCCTCGATGTGCTGCTGGTAGGGGTCGCCGGCTTCCTCCACATAACTCTTGGGCACCCCGTGGGCACTGAAGAACACGTGGGCGCTGGCCGGGTCGCCGCAGGCGCGGATCTCGGTGGCGGCCAGCTCGGCCATGGCCGTGACGTAGCCGGGATGGTCGTACCAGCTGCGGATGCAGCGGATCGGCAGGCAGCTGAAGGAGGGATCGGCCTGGCGCAGCCTCTGCAACTCCCGGAAACTGGAGCCACTGGTGCTGATCGAGAAGTGGGGGTAGAGCGGCAGCACCACCACTTCATCAACCGCATCGGCTTTGATGTCGGCGACGGCGGATTCCGTGAACGGATGCCAGTAGCGCATCGCCACATAGGTGGTGGCATTCACCTGGCGTAAGCGCAACTCACTCTGCAGTTCGCGGGCTTGCTGTTCGGTGATCCGCCGCAAGGGGGAGCCGCCGCCGATTGAGCGGTAGGCCTCCTGGGACTTGCTGCTGCGCAGGGTGCTGATCAACCAGGCCAACGGCTTCTGGAGGAGCGGAATCGGCAGCCGGATGATCTCGGGATCCGAGAAGAGATTGAATAAGAAGGGACCGACGTCCTCGATCCGCTCGGGTCCGCCGAGGTTCATCAGCACCACGCCGACCCTGGCCATGCCCGAACTGTGCAGAGTTAGGGCCGAGCGTAACGCTGTCACCAGACCCCCTGGCCGCTTGTCAGCGCGATCGATAGGGTCTGTCGAAGCGGGTTGAGCGGTTGGTGGAGGTTTGGGGGGCAGCGGCGTTGGACCCGGAGGCAGCGTTGGACCCGGAGGCAGCCATCGATTCGGACGTGCGGCGTCAGAACGCCCTGTTGATGGCCAGCGGGGTGTCACTCCGGTTGGAGCGCCGCGGCCAACGGCTCGGTCTGCGGGGGCCGCTGCCTTGCCGCCGCGGTGGCGGTGGCTTCCCGGTGCAGCGGATCAGTCTGGGGTTGAGCGCCAATGAGGATGGGCTGCGCCAGGCGCAACGGGCCCTGCGCCGGCTCCAGCAACAGCTCCAACAGCAACGCTTCGACTGGCGGGACTGGAGCAGCGGCAAGGAGCCGGAGGTGCCACCGCCCCAGGCCGCTGTTTCCACTCCGGCCGCCAGGGACGTGTTGGAGCGCTTCGAGGCCGGCTTCTTCTCCGACCCCCGGCGGCGGCGGAACCCGGCCGGCTGCCGCTCCACCTGGAAGGGGGCCTACCTGCCCTACCTCAGGCGGCTGCTGGCCCTGGCAGCCAGCCGGGGCCAGACCCTTGATGCGGAGCTGTTCCTCGCGGTGCTGGAGGGTTATCCGGCCGCCAGCCGCAGCCGGCAACAGTGCGGCACCACCCTGGCGGCCCTGGCCCGGGAGCTGGGAATCAGCCTGACGCCGGACTGGGCCGAGCGGGCCGGTGGTTACGGGCTGCACCAGGCCCAGTTCCGCCACCTCCCGAACGATGCTGAGGTGGAGGCCCTGGTGGAGCGCATCCCCAATCCCCGCTGGCGCCTGGCCTACGGATTGATGGCCACCTACGGATTGCGCAACCACGAGGTGTTCTTCAGCGACCTCTCGAGCCTGGCTCCCGGCGGTGATCGGGTGCTGCGGGTGCTTCCCAGCAGCAAGACAGGCGAGCACCAAGTCTGGCCATTCCAACCGGAATGGGTGGATCGCTTCGAGCTGCCGAAGCTGCTCGAATCCAGCGCGGCCCTGCCGCCCGTCTGCACCGACTTGCGCCGCACCACTCTCCAGCAGGTGGGTCGCCGCGTTGCCGAGCAGTTTCGCCGCTATGACCTGCCGATCACCCCTTACGACCTTCGCCACGCCTGGGCGGTGCGCACCATCCACATCGGACTGCCGGACACGGTGGCCTCCCGGATGATGGGCCATTCCGTCACGATCCACACCCGCACCTACCACCACTGGATCACCCGGCGGGACCAGCAGCAGGCGGTGGATGCGGCCCTGGCCAGGCGGCGCTAGAGAGGGCCTGAATCGAGCAGCTGGCGGGCCGGTCAGAGTGGACCTTCCGCTGGGTTTGAGACTCCGCATGGTTGAACCTGATTCCGTCTGCTCCGCCGCTGAAGCCAGCGCCGCAGCCGATTCCCCGTCGCTGGATGAACGCGCCGCCGAACTGGGACCGGGAGGTGTGCTGGCCCCGGAGGCCGATGCGGATGGCTACCGGCGTCGGATGGAGCGCCGCCGGGAGGTGCAGCAGCAACGGGTCGGAGAACGCAACCTCGAAAAGGGCCTGGTGCTGGTGTTCACCGGGGAGGGCAAGGGCAAGACGACGGCAGCCCTCGGGCTGGTGCTGCGCACCCTTGGCCACGGCGAGCGGGTGGCGGTGGTGCAATTCATCAAGGGGGGGTGGCAGCCCGGCGAGGCCCGGGCCCTGGCGGTGTTTGGCGAAGCCCTCCACTGGCACGCCCTGGGCGAGGGCTTCACCTGGGAAACCCAGGACCGGGATCGGGACCGAGAGCTGGTTCAGCAGGCCTGGGTGCAGTCCCTGGCCTATCTGGCCGATCCAAGCCGCAAGCTCGTGGTTCTCGATGAGGTGAATGTGGCCCTGAAGCTGGGCTATCTGGAGCTCGGCCAGCTCCTGGAGGGTCTGGACCGCCGGCCTGCCCTCACCCATGTGGCCCTGACCGGACGCGGTGCCCCGCCTGCCCTGGTGGAGCGGGCTGACCTGGTCACCGAGATGCGCCTGTTGCGCCATCCTTTCCGGGAGCAGGGAGTGAAAGCCCAGGCCGGGATCGAATACTGAGCCTTGCGGTTGCTACTGTTCGGCCGTTTGCAGGCGTGGAGCGCTCGATCCGATGGCTTACAGGCGTGTCCTTCTCAAGCTCAGCGGCGAGGCGCTGATGGGCGAGCAGGGCTACGGCATCGATCCTGCGATCGTCAAGTCCATCGCCAACGACGTTGCCGAGGTGGTGGCCAGGGGCACCCAGCTGGCCATCGTGGTGGGTGGAGGCAACATTTTTCGTGGTCTGAAGGGCTCCGCCGCCGGCATGGAGAGGGCCACGGCGGATTACGTCGGCATGCTGGCCACGGTGATGAATGCCATCACCCTCCAGGACGCCCTGGAGCGCGTCGGTGTGCCGACCCGCGTCCAGACCGCCATCGACATGCAGGAGCTGGCTGAGCCCTACATCCGTCGCCGCGCCATCCGCCACCTCGAGAAGGGCAGGGTGGTGGTTTTCGGGGCGGGGTGTGGCAACCCCTTCTTCACCACCGACACGGCGGCCGCCCTGCGGGCCGCTGAAATCAACGCCGATGTGGTCTTCAAGGCCACCAAGGTGGATGGGGTCTACGACCGGGATCCCGCCCACTATCCCGATGCTGTCCGCTACTCCACGCTGACCTTCCAGGATGTGCTCAGCGGCGAGCTGGCCGTGATGGACAGCACCGCGATCGCCCTCTGCAAGGACAACGCCATTCCGATCCTTGTCTTCGATCTGTTCGGACCGGGCAACATCGGCAAGGCGGTGGCCGGTGAAGCGATCGGCACCAGCATCACTCCCGCCGGCTGACCCCGGAGCTCACCCCCTACCCGCCATGGACATCGAAGCCAGCATGCGCAAGTCGGTGGAATCCACCCAGCGCACCTTCAACACGATCCGCACAGGACGGGCCAATCCTTCGCTGCTCGACAAGCTCACGGTGGATTACTACGGCGCCGAAACCCCCTTGCGCTCCCTCGCCACCCTGTCCACGCCCGATTCCCAGACGATTCAGATCCAGCCGTTCGATCGCGGCTCGATGGCCCTGATCGAGAAGGCGATCGCCATGAGTGATCTCGGCCTCACCCCCAACAACGACGGCAAGGTGATCCGGATCAACATCCCACCGCTCACCGAGGACCGTCGCAAGGAGTTCTGCAAGCTGGCCTCCAGGTACGCCGAAGAGGGCAAGGTTTCGCTTCGCAACATTCGCCGCGACGCGATCGACCAGGTCAAGAAGCAGGAAAAGGAGGGAGAGCTCTCCGAGGATCAGAGCCGCGATGCCCAGGACGCGGTCCAGAAGCTCACCGACCGCTTCATCGCTGAACTGGACAAGCATCTCGCCGAGAAAGAAGTCGACATCCTCAAGGTTTGAGCAGCCAGGTTCTCAGCCCAACAGCTTCGGGACGCTTCGACGCCGATGTGATCGTGGTCGGGGCCGGTGTGGCCGGTGCGGCGGCGGCCTACCACCTGGCTGCCCGTGGCCACAGGGTGAAGCTGCTGGAAGCCCGCAGGATGCCCCGCTCGAAGCCCTGTGGCGGCGGCATGGCGGCCTCGGTGCAGCGTCTCTTCCCCTTCGACCTTTCCCCCGCAGTCGATCAGGTGATCACCCGGGTGCGTTTCACCTGGTGCCTGGAGGACCCGGTGCTGGCCGATCTACCCGGTGAAGCCCCGTTCTGGATCGTGCAACGCAGCCGCTTCGACGCCTTTCTGGCGGATCAGGCTGTGGCCGCGGGGGCTGAGCTGCTGGACGGCTGCCCGGTGAGCGCCCTGCACCCCTGTGGCGATCACTGGCGGCTGGAGCGTGAGAACGGCTCGCCACTGGTGGCCCGGGCGGTGGTGCTGGCCGATGGAGCCCGCTCCCGCCTGAACGGGCACCTGGGGCTCGGATCCCCCAGGCCCCGCTATGCCTCCGCCCTTGCCGTGGAGGTGGAGGGGGCCGTGCCTGATCCGGCAACGGCCCGCTTCGAATTCGGTTTGGTGCGCCATGGTTTCTGCTGGGCCTTTCCCCGGCAGGGTGGTTTCAGCATCGGGGTCGGTACGTTCCTGGGCCGTGAGCTCAGTGACGCCGACACCGTGCTGGCTGAGCTGCTGCCCAGCCTCGGGCTGCCGGCCGGAGCCGGCGTTCGCAGCCACTGGCCCTTGCGGGTCTGGGACGGGCACCACCGCCTCCATGGCGACGGGGTGGTGGTGGTGGGGGATGCCGCCTCGCTGGGTGATCCCTTCCTGGCTGAGGGGCTCCGCCCTGCCCTGCTCAGCGGCACCCGGGCCGCTGAGGCCCTGGACCGCTGGCTGGCCGGCGACAGTGCCGCTCTGGCGGGATACACAGAGGCGATGCGCCTGGAATGGGGCCAGTCGATGGCCTGGGGGCGGCGCATCGCCCAGGTGTTCTACCGGCTGCCACGGGTGGGCTACCAGCTCGGGATCAAACGGGCCACCGCCCCCCAGCGGATCGCCCAGATCCTCTCCGGAGAGATGGGTTACGGCGACATCGCCCAGCGGGTGATCCGCCGCCTGCTGTTCAACGGCACAGGCTGAGCCCAGGACCTGGCTGCGTCAGCCCTCAGCGATTGAGTCAATCCTTCAGCTTCCTCAGCCGCTCGTCGATCGAACCGAGCAACTCGACGGCGAACATCGGAGATTCCTGCACGGCGAAAAGAAACTTCTCCCGGTTCATCACCAGAATCCGGCAGGCGCTGATCGCCTTGGCCTCGCCGTAGCGGCGGTGCTCCTCTGTCACCAAGGCGCCCGCACCGAACACATCTCCAGCCTCAATGATCTCGTGACCGGCGTGGTTGTTCCAGCTGAGCTCGATGGTGCCCTCCAGAACCCCGAACATGCAGTCACCGGAATCTCCCGAGCTGAAAACAATCTCACCCGGTTCGCAATGACGGACCTCGCCCTCATTGGCCAGGGCGCGCATGGTGTCGAGAGCATTCATGGGCGAAACTCAAGGGATTTAACCTTTCCATCTTGAGGCCCGGAGGTTAAGTGCCGGTTAGTTGATCGCCGCCGACAGGGCCAGCGGTGCCCCCAGGCCACCACGAACGTCTTCCGGAACCAGCCGCCCATCGTGGTCGGTGTCAAGGGCGTCGAACACGGCGTCGCTGCCCAGCCACTCCTCGCGGGTGATGCAGCCATCCCCGTCGAGGTCGTTGAGCAGGAAGATCTCCTGGGCGGCGTGGGCGAAGGCCGCCTCTCCCTCGAGCTCGCCGAGGCGATGGGCCAGTTGAGCCTCCAGGGTTTCGATCGCCTTGCTGAAGCCCCGGATCCCCTCGTCGAGCTTTTCGTGGGCCATCCGATCGGCGGCCATGCGTTGCTGGAAGTCGGCGGCATCCAGGGAGAACAGGGCTTCGCTTGGGCCCGGATCGAACGGGTTGAGGCGACGCTCCAGCTCACCCTGCTGCTGACGCAACTGGTCGAGAAGCTTGGGAGAAATGGTCAGAAGGTCGCAGCCTGCCAATTCGATTATTTCTTCGATGTTGCGGAAACTGGCCCCCATCACCTCGGTTTTGTAACCGTGGGTTTTGTAATAATTAAAGATCTGAGTGACCGAGATCACACCGGGATCCTCAGGACCGGGATAGTGATCACGGCCAGTGTCGTGCTTGTACCAATCGAGAATGCGGCCCACGAAGGGGGAGATCAGTGTCACCTTGGCTTCGGCGCAGGCCACCGCCTGGGTGAAGCTGAACAGCAGGGTGAGATTGCAGTGGATTCCCTCCTGTTCGAGCTGTTCCGCTGCCTTGATCCCCTCCCAGGTGGAGGCGATCTTGATCAGCACCCGTTCCTTGCCGATGCCGGCCTGCTGATACAGCCCGATCAGTTTGCGGGCCTTGGCGATCGTGGCTTCGGTGTCGTAGCTGAGCCTGGCATCCACCTCGGTGGACACCCGACCCGGAACGATCTTCAGGATCTCCTTGCCGAAAGTGACACAGATCTCGTCGAGGGCTTCGAGCACCACGGTTTCCGCTGGTGCAGCGGCGCCGATCACCTGCCTGGAGGCCTGCAGTGAGGAGTCGATCAGGCCCTGGTAGAGGGGGATCTGGGCGGCCGCCAGGATCAGGGAAGGATTGGTGGTCGCGTCCTGGGGGGTGAACTGCTTGATCGCCTCCAGCTCTCCGGTGTCAGCGACCACCACGGTCATCCCGGCGAGCTGGTCGAGCAGATTGGCCATGGAGCTGGGCACCAAGCAGGACACTCAAACTAACCAGGGCTGGAGATGCTGCAGGCAGAGGGTGATCATCCCCGAACGAGCGGTGTGCTCGGTGGCACCTTCTCGATCACCAGCAGGGCTTCGATCAACTGCTTCGCCACCGGTATGGCCACGGTTGATCCATAGGCATTGGCCCCCTGGGGCTCATCCACCACCACCAGTACCACGTAGCGGGGGTCGTCGATCGGCAGCGTGGCCACAAAGCTGCAGATCCGCGCCCCCGGGATGTACACCCCATTGAGGGCCTTCTGGGCGGTCCCCGTCTTGCCACCGATGCGGTAGCCCGGCACCTTCACCCCTTTACCGCTGCCTTGCTCCACCACCGTTTCCATCCAGGCCGTCACCTGCCTGGCCACGGCGGGATCAAGCACCTGGAGGCCATTGCGGGGGCCACCGGTGCTGGCCAGGCCATCGCCGGAGCGGAGCCCCCTGGTGATGTGGGGACTGACCAGACGGCCGCCGTTGGCCACCATGGCGTGCAGCTGCAGCAGTTTGAGGGGCGTGAGTGAGAAGCCCTGGCCGAAGGCGGCAGTGGCGGGCTCGATCGGCTGGCTGGTGAACTGCTGGCGACTCTTGAGCTGGCCGGCCACGGCCCCGGGCAGATCGGTGTCCGGGATGGCATCGATGCCGATCTTGTGCAGCCACTGCCAGAAATGTCCCGGCTTGACCTGCCGCATCGCCTGGACCATGGCGACGTTGCTCGAAACCTGAAGGACCGTCGGAAAATCAATCAGCCCGTTGCCACGCCGGTCATGGTTGAAGATCGGCCAGCCGCCGATCATCAGGGAGCCGGAATCGTTCACCTTGCCGTCGGCCTGGATGGCCTTCTCCTGCAGGGCAATGGCCAGGTTGATCGGCTTGAACGTGGAGCCGGGTTCGTAGAGGTCTTGAACCGACCACTCCCGGAACAGGGCCGGGGAGTATTTCCAGAACTGGTTGGGGTCGTAGCTGGGGGCGGAGGCGAGCGCCAGCATCTCGCCATTGCGCACATCCATCACCAGGGCGGCACCACGCTTGGCTTTCCACTGCTTGATCTGACGCGTCAGGGCCTGCTGGGCCACCTGCTGCAGCCGGGCATCGAGGGTGAGCTGCAGGCGCAGGTCGTCGGTGTAGAGCACCCCGGCCTTGAGACCATCGGGCAGCGGCGTCCCATCGGCCCCGCGCCGCATCGAGCGAACGCTTTCCTGGCGCCACATCTCCTTGTCCCGGCTCTGCTCCAGGCCGGCCTGGGCCACCCGGTCCTGGTTCAGAAAACCCACCACATTGGCGAAGAGCTGACCCTGGGGATAGTGCCGTTGGGGGAAGGGCTCCAGATCCAGTCCGCTGATGCCCAGTTTTCGGATTCGGTTGGCGGTTTCCCCGTCCAGATCGGTGGCCAGCCTGACGCCACTCTGGCGGCTGCCCATCCGGCGGTTCAGATCGGCGGCCGGCAGGGCCATCAGCTCCGAGAGCTTCTCGGCCACATCAAGGGGGCTGCGCTTGGCGTTGGGATCGTCGCCGGGGAAGTTGAAGTAGCGCGGATGAGCCCAGAGGGTGAAGTGCTCCTCATCGAGGGCGACGAGCCTGCCCTGCCGATCGACGATCTGGCGGCGTTTGCCGATCGGCCTGACCTGCTGGGTCTGGATCGCCCTTGCCTTGGCCTGCAGCCTGTCACCCTCCTTCACCTGCAACCAGGCCAGACGCACACCCAGACCAGCCAGTCCTCCCACCAGCAGGAGGTAAACCAGCATCAGGCGACTGGCCGGCACAGGCTGAAACTGAATCACCCGCCGCTGCCGTTCCTGGCCGGCGGGTCCTGAGCGTCTGCCGCCAGCCTGGTGGAGGGGGGTCGGCCGGGCCGGAGGCGATGAACGTGTCAACACCTCAGTAGCTAGGACGAATGAAAGGAAGGGCTGGCTTTGAAGTTCCTGCCAAGGCGGGTTCCGGCTCCGGTCTGGCCTGGCCGGTGCTGGGATCCGGCGAAGGAAGGTAGATCAGGTTCTGAATGTTGGTGGGAACGAGTTTGCCGGGGCGCCGGGCCACCGCCAGATGGTGGTGTTCCAGCACAGCTGAGGATTCCTGAAAACGATGTTCCAGGAGCTGGGAGGCTTCCAGCTGTTGAAAGCTGTGGGTCCAGGCGCCCTGCCAGTGGAGGGTGAGGGCAGCCAGGCCGACCATCGATCCCCCCAGGGCAAGCAGCAGCCCATCGGCCATCCGGTGCAGCCCAGCCAGCAGCGGGGCCTGGCGGGCCACCTTGTCTGCCGAGAGGGATTGCCGGATCACGGAACCCTGGATCAGGGCGAAAGGGTGCCGACGGCCGGCACGTTGGGGTGACGGAGCAGCAACCACCGGATCAGATCAAGCCTTTGCAAGTGAACCATGCCCCTGGAGGCTCAGCAAGGCACAAATCAACTTCCAAGCAAAACCAGATTGCTGAAGGTCAGGCCGTTCCAGAAGGCATGCAGCCAGATGCTGGAGCTGAGCCGGCCGGTGGACAGCCGCATCCAACCCAGGGCCAGCCCCAGAACGAACAGTGGGGCCAGCTCGCCGAGGCTCAGGTGGGCGAGGGCGAACACGGCGCTGCTGACGACGACGCCCCAGCCGGCCCCGAGCTGGCGCACCAGGACCGGAAGCAGCACGCCACGGAAGATGGTTTCCTCGAACAGCGGTGCCAGCACGATCGCCGTGAAGGCGAAGCACAACAGGGCCAGGGGGCTCGTGCTGCGCAGCACCAGTTCCAGCAGGGGATTGCTGCCACCAGGGTCGCTCCAGATGAGCTGCTGCAGCCAGCTGGCCAGACTGACCAGTGGCAGCACGATCAACAGGCCCTTGAACCCCTTGCGAACCGCGCTGCCCAGGGGCTTCCAGCGGTATTGCAACCAGCCTCCTTCGGGCCGTTCACCGCGCAGCATCAGGGCCAGGATCAGCAGGGGTGCCGCCATCAGGCCGAGATACAGCAGCAGCACGGAAAGACCGTCAGAGAGGGGGGATGTGATTCCCAGTCCCTGCATCAGCCCGCTGATCACCGGCGTGATCAGCAGCGGTGTCAGCACTTCGCCCAGAAGCACAAACCCCCCCGCCACCAGCAGGATCACATCGATCACGCCGAGCGGGGGGCCAAGCAGGGGTGGCCGCTCCGGTGCCATCTTCCGCCAGCGCAGCCAGATCTCCCGAACGATCAACAGCACCCCCACAAGCACGGCCAGGGTGGGGAGGAGGGTGACACCGAGCAGTTGCAACAGGGCCTGTCCCTCCTCAGCGGGCAGGGCACAGGCAGGGCCACTGCCGCCGAGGGCGAGGCAGCTCAGCCGCCGCTGCAGGGGGCCGGTCGGCAGGGTCGCCGGATCAATTCGGTTCGACTCGCCTGCAGCCGGCCCCTTCAGCAGCCTGGCGGCCAGGGAGGCGGTGGCTGGATCGGCCCGATCCCTAAGGTCTTCGAGCAACGGCCTGGCCAGGGCTGGTTCGGCGCTGTTCAGCTTCAGCAGGGCCCGCAGTGGATCTGTATCGGGCATGGACTGCCGCTCGATCTCCTCCAACAGGGCCGCTTCGGGGTTCTCCCCGACCAGAAGCGGTTTCAGGGCAAGTGGAACCCGCGGCGCGGCCAGTGCCGCCAGCTCCAGTTGGCGGATCACCAGATCACTGCCGACAGACGGGCGATCGAGGCTGTCCAGCAGGCCATTGATCCACAGCAACACGCTCAGGGCCAGGCTGATCAGGGCAAGCACCACCTTCCAGGCCCCAGGCCGCTGCCGCTCTCCCGCTGGTTTCAACCGCTGGTCCCCGCTGCTTTGATTGTGGCCCGAGGCGCTCCAATCCGAAGCCCTCCCATACGATGGCCTCGCTGTCGGCTCCACGGCTTGTGCCCCTCAGGCTCCTTCTGGTCAGGCACGGGCTGAGCAGCTTCAACCTTGAGCATCGGATTCAGGGCCGCGACGATCTCTCCTGCCTGAGCGAGCAGGGGGAACAGCAGGCCAGGGCCACCGGTGCCGCCCTGCAGTACCTGACGATCCAGGCGGCCTACAGCTCGCCACTCCAGCGGGCCGAACGGACGGCCTCGCTGCTGTTGGCGACCCAGGGGGGTGGCCTGAGCGCCACGCTCGACGATGACCTGCTGGAAGTGGACCTGGAGCCGTGGAGTGGTCTGCTCAGCAGCGAGGTGCGGCAGCGGTTCCCGGAGGACTATCGGCTCTGGCGCCAGTCGCCTGACCAGATGGAGCTGTGCCGAGCCGATGGAAGCCGCTACCGGCCGATCGTTGGGCTGATGGCGCAGGCCCGCCGTTTCCTTGATCGGTTGTGGCGGCTTCAGCTGGGCGAGGCGGAGAGCGCGGAGAATACGGTGCTCGTGGTGGCCCACAACGCCATCCTGCGCTGCTTGATCCTCAATCTGCTGTCCTTGCCGGGCCAGGGCTTGCAGCGCCTGCGGGTCGACAACGCCTCACTGTCGGTGTTCAACATCAGCCGCTGTCGGGATGGAGAGCTGGAGGTCCAGATCGAATCGCTCAACGGCACCGCCCATCTGGGCGAGCGGTTGCCGGCGAAGGGCGCCGGCCCCCGGTTGTTGCTGGTGCGCCATGGCGAAACCGACTGGAACCGCCAGGGTCGCTTCCAGGGCCAGATCGACATTCCCCTCAACAGTCAGGGGCGCAACCAGGCCGAGGCTGCCGGCAAAGGTCTGGCGGATGAGCCGATCCAACGGGCCTACACCAGCGCCATGGCCCGCCCGCGCCAGACGGCTGAGCTGATCCTCGCCGGCCGCGCCGCCATCCCCCTCACCAGCCTGCAGGGGCTCGTGGAAATCGGTCATGGGCTCTGGGAGGGTCAGCTCGAGGCGGCGATTGCCCAGGGGTGGCCGGAGCTGCTTGCCGACTGGAAGCGCGCCCCCGACACCGTCCAGATGCCCGAAGGTGAAAATCTCCAGGAGGTGTGGGACCGCTCGATCGCCACGATTCGGACGATCGCCACCAGCCTTTCCGACTCTGAAACCGCCCTGGTGGTGGCCCATGACGCCGTCAACAAGACGATTCTCTGTGCCCTGCTTGGGCTTCAGCCTGCAGACATCTGGAAGGTGAAGCAGGGCAATGGCGGGATCAGCGTGATCGACTACCCGCCTGCCGCTGCCCCTGCCACTCCCGCTCGCCCGCCGGTGGTCACCTGTCTCAACCTGACGGCCCACCTCGGCGGGGTGCTGGATCGCACGGCCGCCGGCGCCCTCTGAATGCAGGCCCGCCTCCTTGAGCAGGTCCAGTATCTGGAGGGGCCAGGCGTGGTTTTGCGCCACGAGGATGTGCTGCTGGAGCAGGGCAGGCTGGCGGCGATCGGCCCAGCGGCGGTGGCCCGCGCCGAGGCCCTTGGTCTCACCCCCAGGCCAGCCGCCAGCTGGCTGCTGGCTCCTGCCCTGGTGGATCCCCACAGCGTTCTGGAGCAGCCCTGTGGCGCTGCCGCTGAAACCCTCGACAGCCTGGTGCACTCTGCGGCGGCGGCGGGATACGGCACGGTGGCGCTGCTGCCCAGGGCTCGCAGCTGGCGGGACCAGCCTGAGCGCCTGCTGCTGGCGGCTGTGCCACCGTTCCACTTGCCCCTCTGGGCCGGTTTCAGCCTGGGGGGAGCGGGCGATGATCTGGCTCCCCATTCCGACTTGATCGCTGCGGGCGCAATCGGCCTGGCCGAGGACGACTCCCTGCCGCCCCTGGCTCTGTTAGAGCGGGGCCTGCGGCTTGGCGAAGCGGCCGGCAAGCCTGTTTTGATCACCCCGCGGGATGGGGCCCTCAGCCGCCGCGGCTTTGTCCGGGAGGGGGTGGAGGCGCTGCGGCTCGGTTGGCCGCTGGATCCGTCGCTCAGCGAAACCCTTCCCCTGACCAGCATTCTCGCCCTGGAGAGCGAGCTGCCGGGTGCCCAGATCAGGCTGTGCCAGCTCTCCACGGCAGCGGCTGTGGCTGTGTTGCGGTCCCATCCCAGGACCCTGCCCGCCAGTGTGGGCTGGTGGCATCTGGTCACCGACAGTGGCCGGCTCGATCCCGTTGCAGAGGGCTGGCGGGTCGTTCCCTCCCTGGGTGGCCCGGATGATCGCTGTGCCCTCGTTTCGGCCCTGGCCGATGGAGTGCTGAGTGCTGTGGCCGTGCACCATGTGCCGCTGGACGCCGAGGAGTGCCTGTTGCCGATCGACCAGCGCCGCCCGGGACTGGCCGGCCATCGCTTCGTGCTGCCGGCGCTCTGGCAGGAGCTGGTGGTGGGAGCCGGCTGGAGCATCGCCTCGCTCTGGCAGGTCCTCTGCTGGGGACCGGCGCAGTTTCTGGACCTGCCTGCGGAAACGCTGCAGCCCCAGAGCCAGCGATGGATCCTGTTTGATCCAGACCAGACCTGGCAACCCAACGCCGATGCCCATGCTTCCCTGGCCGCCAACCAGCCGTTGGCCGGCTCCACCCTCACGGGCCAGGTGGTGGCGACAGGACTTCTGCCCGAGCTTTGGCGGGGGGGGGAAGGCTGACTCGGTCCTGATCGCCGAGTGTGCCGAGCCGATCGAAGGGCCAGAACCTGTAGAAGGCCCGACCGATGATCTGATCCTTGGGCAGAAAGGGGCCACCGGGCCAGAAGCGGCCGTCCCAGCTGTTGGCTCGGTTGTCGCCGAGCACCAGAACATGGCCGGGGGGAACCACACTGTTGAGTGTGCGGCAGGGGCCGACTCCGCGGCTGTCGACCGGGCAGAGGTTGTTCACATAGGGCTCCTTCAACTGCTGCCCGTTGATCCAGGCCTGGCCGCGGGGATTGACCACGACCCGATCGCCCGCAATGGCAATCACCCGTTTGATGTAAGCGTCACAGGCAGGGGATTGAATTCCAGGGATTGATCCCAGCAACGGCAGGTTGACCAGCAGGCAACGCAGGGGGCCAACCTGGTGATCAACCCGCAGGGCAGGGTCGAAATGGAAGGGGGAATTGAACACAACGATCTCTCCCCGTTTCGGGCTGCGGCTGCGGTAGCTGACCTTCTCCACCAGCAGGCGGTCCTGGATCTGCAGCCCGGGCAGCATCGAACCGGAGGGAATGAAACGGGCTTCAAGCAGGAAGTGACGTATGCCGAGGGCGACCGCCAGGGTGAGCAGGACACTGCGCCAGAATGACCAGGCACTCTCCGGTGGTGGATGAGGAGCCGACTCTGTTGTCGCAGGTGATTTCAGGCTTGGTGACGGGGCGTCCTCGGTGGTCAAAGCACCTGTGGCGGCATGGTGTATCGGGCGGTCAGCGCTGGCTGCCGTTCCGGCTTCGACCCTAAGTGCTGGGGTCAGCAGACCCCTCCCTACGCTGGTGTGGATTGGAGGACCCCCATGGCCCGGCCCCGCTGGCAGAGGATCCGCACGATCGGGACAAAATCACCCGGCCGCCGCTGGGACCAGTTCGTCGCGATCTGGGCCAGCTTCAACCTCCTCTGGGTCTGCTTCGACCTCAGCTACGTCCCGCTGCGGAACTTCTGGCTGCAGCGCAACCTCTATCCGCTGCCATCGGTGCCCTTGGCCCTGCCGCTCGGCTGGTTGCCGGATATCACCACGATCTACGACCCGATCAAGGGGATCGAGCCCCACCGCGAAACCCAGGCCTTCCTCGATCAATTTGAGCAACTCGACCAGGCGATGCTCTCCGGTTCAGCGGCAGAGCCGCAGCGGCGCCGCCAGGTGCTGCTGGCCCAGGAGATGATCCAGAACAACCCCTTCCTGGCCTCCGGCGGTTCGGGCACCCTCGAGAAGATCAAGAACAGGATGCGGCAACGGGCCAACCTGCCCTCCGCCAGGGAATCGGCGGATCGGTTGCTGAGCAATGCCTGGCTGCAGGGCCGTCCCTGGGCCCAGGAGCGGCTGTTCTGGCGCCAGCAGATCCTGCCCCTTGTGGCCACCAACTACTGGCGCTCGATCGATGAGAACGGCCGTCCCACCGATCACTTCTGGCGGGCTGACCTGCTGCTCTTCCAGAGCGTTTTCCTGGTTGATATCCTGTTGCGGGTCGTGCGGATCCGCCGACGCGTGCCCGGGCTGAACTGGCGTGGGGCCCTGCTGCGCCGTTGGACCGACCTCCCCCTGCTGCTTCCTTTCTGGCGGCTGCTGCGGCTGATTCCGGTGGTCGAACGTTTGCAGACCAGTGGGCTGGTCAGCTTCGAGCCCTTGCGGGCTGTAGTGAGCAGGGTTGTGGTGGCCCTGCTGGCGGTGGAGCTGTTCGAGGTGCTCGCCCTGCAGCTGATGGACGGAGCCCAGGGGCTGATCCGTTCACCGCAGTGGCCCCAGCGGATTCGGAGCCTGCGCAGCCACCAGATCGTCACCGTCAACAATGAACGGGAGCTGGTGGAGCTGCTGCGGATCTGGGCGCCGCTGCTGTTGCAGCAAGTGGCACCAAGGCTGGAACCGGAACTTGCAGCGGTGCTCAGCCATGCCCTTCAGCAGAGCCTCCAGGGGTTGGTGGTTCCCGCTGGCCTGCGCCAGCTTCAGCCCTTGCTCCAGATCGAGCGAGGCATCTCACGCCAGCTGGCCAGCGGCATGGCGGTGAGCCTCCTGGAGCTTTCTCGCAACACCGGAGAACGGCTCCAGAGGCAGGACAACCAGCAGATTGATCTGTTGCAGCGGTTCGTGGATCGCTTCTGGGAGGAGCTGGCCGCCTCGCTCGAGAATGGCGTTGTGCTGGAGAGGAGCCAGCAACTGCTCTGCAATCTGCTGGAGGAACTCAAGTTGAACTACCTGGGCCAGATCAACCGGGTGGGAATCAATTCGCTGATGCGGGAGCTGGATGCGCTGATGGTGCCGGCGGAGCAGCCAGAAGGGCCTCTTCCCAGCGCACCGGGTCAAAGCCCACCAGAACCAGAGACAGATCCGTTCTGATCAGGAAGGGGCGACGAACCAGCTTGCCATCGGCGGCCAGGGCCTCAATCGCCTCGTCCGCTGGCATCGCCCTGGCGGTGGCAGCGCCGAGGGAGCGGTAACTCTGGCCGCTGCTGTTGAACAGGCGCTGCGGTGGCGTGAGGGATTGCCACGCCAGGACCAACTCCTGCCGGGAAGGGGGGGTCAAAGTGATGTCCAGCAGCTCAACGGCGAGGCCTTGGCGGTCCAGCCACTGGATCGCTTTGCGGCAGGTGGCACAACGGGGATAGCTGTACAGCCGCAGCGGGCTGGAGCTCACTTGATGCCGACGAGGGATTTCAGCGCGCCGACCAGGCTGTTGGAACCTTTGCCCACCGCCGCATCAGGCCGGGTGCGCACGGTGACGTCGCCGTTGACGGAGGTGCGGCAGCTCAACCGGAAGTTGGCGGGACGATCGGCCAGGTAGACCTGCTCCACATCGCTGCGCGGTGAAAGGTTGCGGGCACCCTCGAGCACCTCCATGACGCAGGTGCCGCACTGGCCGAGGCCACCGCAGTTGTTGAAATTGTTCAGCCCTTTGTAGGGGTTGATGCCAGCGTCGAGTGCCGCCTTGCGGAGGTTGGCTCCCTCGATGCATCCGACCTGCTGGCCTTCCTGTTCAAAGCGGATGGTGGGCACGGATGACGGAGCTCGACGGCGCCAACAAACTTACCTGCTCAACGCTCCGCTGAGGACAGCCCTGCAAGGGTTCTTGGTGGTGGCCCGGCTAAATTGAGGGCCCCCCTGGGCGCTGCTTTGGCTGCAGAATTTTCGCCGGCCACCCCTGCCGAGTCCAGCAGTGCGGGCTACGACCTGGTGGTCCAGCGCCTGATTCCCGGCTACGCCAGCCTGGCCCGCCTGGCGGTTGCCTTGCTCTCGGCCTCACCGAGCGCCGGCTGCACCGGTTCGGAGGTCCTGGTGGCCGGCTGCGGCACCGGCGCTGAGCTGGTTGAAGCCGTGGCGCAGCGTCCCGACTGGCGGCTCACGGCCCTTGATCCCTCCGCCGCCATGTTGGCGGCCTCCCGCTTGCGCCTTGGTGATCAGGCCGGGATCAACTGGTGCCAGTCGAGCGTGGAAGGCTTCGATGCCCAGGGCAGGTTTGCCGGAGCGCTCTCGATGCTGGTGCTTGAGTCCCTCGCCGATGACGGCAGCAAGCTGGCGTTCCTCAGCGCCTTGGCCCGCAGCCTGCAGCCGGGTGGCCAGTTGGTTCTGGTCGACCTGATGCGGCCAGCCCTTCCCCTCCTCAAGGACCAGTTGACAGCCGCTCTGCTCGGCTTCCAGAGGGCCAGCGGCCTGGGCGAGGACAGAAGCACGGTCGAATCGCTGAGCCAGGGTCTGCATCCGATCGGGATCGGACGGTTCACGGCGTTGGTGAATGCAGCGGGATTCGGCGATCCGGCCCGGGTGTTTCAGGCCCTCAACTACGAGGGGTTCCTGCTGCAGCGGAACAGCTGATGTCACCCAACCCCGCTGAGCCGCCGCCCCTGCATCCGGAGCTGGCTCAGAGGCGTTTGGCCTGTTTCACTCAGGGAGCACGGAGAGCGGCGGGGATCGGCTGAACCTGGCGCAGGGCCGATGACAGTGGAACTGCTGGGGCCGGGAGGCTGAGCCGATCTGCCATCACTCCGCCGATCGGCACGGACAGTGAGAGAATGGCGATCAGGGCTCCCAGTAGGGAAGAAGTGGTTTCAAGCAGCGAGCCCGGACTGAACGGGTCCTCACCCGGATCGGACGTTTGCTCTGAGTTGGAGAGGAGCGGATCGCTGGATCTGGATCGGGGCTGGGCGGAGTCCATGGACAGGGGTTGAGGAACAGCCCCCCGATTCCTGGAAGTGCCGGGCGTAACCAGGCAGCAGATGAATCGGGAAGCAACAATCTGGCTCTGGAGGCCCGGCCGATCATCTCGGCCCCGGCTCAAGGGCAAAAATTGTCATCTCGATTCTGACACCAAAACCTGCTGCAGGCCAGGACTGCCAGGCCCTGACTCAGGCGGCAGGGCGGGATTGGTCGAAGGCCTCCCGTTTCCGGCTGAGCTCGAACGGCCCAGACTCCTGCTCCAGGCGCTGCAGCAGACCTCGGATCGACTGCAACTCCTCCAGGATTGAGCCCAGCAGCTCCTGGGTCACCGTTGAAGGGGAATTGAGCACTTCAACGGTGACCTCCTTGATGCGCAGCACATCCCGGGCGAATCGCGCCACTTCGTTGGGGTGGAACTGGAGCGGGTCCTTCTGGTCGGTGCGGTATTCGGGGTTGAGCCGGCGTGGGTTGAAGGGTGGATTGAGATTGCGAGGATCGGTGTTGCTGTAGCGGTAGACGGAGGCCCTGGAGCGGTTCAGGGCGTTCTGGACGTCATCGATTCCGATCAGGGCCTCCCCCGGGCCATTGGCATTGGCACCGGCGGCAGGGAAAGGCACCAAGGGGGCGCCGCCTGGCTGGGGGGCGGGTAAGGAGAGTTCTCCCCGAAGACCACCCGGGGCGATCCCGCCACCGGGATCCTGCGGTGCCGCAGCCATGAGACAAACCTAAGACGATTGGTACTGGTTTCTGAAGCTAGCAGAAGTGTCCCGCCTTATGGCCGGTTCGTCCAGGGCAGAGGGGGTCCACGATGGTAGGTTCCACGACCCCTGGCCAGCCCCGATCATGCGCGTGTCGCACCTGTTGCTGGTGACACTGCGCGACGACCCCGCCGAGGCGGAGATCCCGTCCCACAGGTTGTTGCTGCGGGGTGGCTACATCCGCCGGGTCGCGTCCGGTGTCTATGCCTATCTGCCCCTGCTCTGGAGGGTGCTGCGCAAGATCAACGGCATCGTGCGGGAGGAGATGGACCGCACCGGCGCGCTTGAGACCCTGCTGCCCCAACTCCAGCCCGCCGAACTCTGGGAGAAGAGCGGCCGCTGGCAGGGCTACACGGCCGGTGAAGGGATCATGTTCCACCTGAGCGATCGCCAGGATCGTTGCCTGGGACTGGGTCCGACCCATGAAGAGGTGGTGACGGCTCTCGCCGCCGACCTGCTGCGTTCCTACCGCCAGCTGCCTGTCTGCCTCTATCAGATCCAGAACAAGTTCCGCGATGAGATCCGCCCCCGCTTCGGCCTGATGCGTGGCCGGGAATTCATCATGAAAGATGCCTATTCCTTCCATGCTGATCCGGCCAGCCTGGCCGACACCTACCAGGTGATGGATGGGGCCTACCGCCGCATATTTCAGCGCTGTGGACTCAAGACCGTGGCTGTGGAGGCTGACAGCGGCGCGATCGGTGGCTCCGCCAGCCAGGAGTTCATGGTCACCGCAGAGGTTGGTGAGGATCTGATTCTCTCCAGCCCCGATGGCCGCTATGCGGCCAACCAGGAGCGGGCCGTGTCGGTGGCGCCCAGGACGCTGCCGCTGGAGCGAAGCGTCCCCTCCGGTCCGTTCGCGACCCCGGGGCAAAGCTCGATCGAGGCCCTCAGCGACGCCCATGGATTCGCCCCCAGCCAGATTCTCAAGGTGCTGCTCCTGCTGGCCCGCTTCGCAGGCCTGCCTGCCCAGCCGGTGCTGGTTTGCCTGCGGGGAGACCAGCAGCTCAACGAGGTCAAGCTGAAAAATGCCCTGACCGCCAGGCTGGCTGATCCTTCCCACCCCCTTCTGGAGTTGCTGCCCATGGCGGCAGAGCAGTTGGAGGCGGCAGGGGTCGGCCCGCTCCCCTTCGGCTTCCTGGGGCCCCAGCTCCCTGATGCGGTGCTGCGCGGTGTGACCCAATGGCGGCCGACCTTTCTGAGGCTGGCAGACCCCAGCGTCGCCGATCTGGAGCGGTTCATCTGCGGTGCCAACCGGGTGGACACCCATACGGTGGTGGATGGCTGGGATTCCTCCCTGCCACTCCCCGAACTGGTGGATCTCCGCTCCGCCCAGCCCGGTGACCCCTGTCTCCACGACCCTGAGCAGCAGCTGGTCGCCAGCCGCGGCATTGAGGTGGGCCATATCTTTCAGCTGGGCCGCAAATACTCCGAAGCGCTTGACGCCCGCTTCACCACGGAAGCGGGCACCGATGAAGCCCTCTGGATGGGCTGCTACGGAATTGGGGTGTCGCGGCTGGCCCAGGCGGCGGTGGAGCAGCACCACGACGCCCAAGGCATCTGCTGGCCGCTGCCGATCGCCCCGTTCGAGTTGATCGTGGTGATCGCCAACGCCCAGGACCCCGTTCAGGTCAGCTTGGCCGAGCGTCTGTATGCGGAGCTGGGGGCAGCGGGGGTGGAGGTGCTGCTCGATGACCGCAGCGAGCGGGCCGGTGTGAAGTTCAAGGATGCGGATCTGATCGGCATCCCCTGGCGGGTGGTGGTCGGTCGAGGAGCGGCCGCTGCCATGGTGGAGCTGGTGGAGCGGGCCAGCCAGACCAGCGAGGAGCTCCCCGCGACCGACCTGCTGGCCAGGCTCCAGCCGCGCCTGCTGAGCCAGCGCCAGGGCGTCCTGGCCAGCTGAGCCTGGTCATGGCAAAGGGGGTTCTTCTAGGGTGGGGGACATTGAAATTGAGCGCCAATGGCCGCTGCGTGTGATCAACCGGCCGCCCCGGGGGCTGCCCAGGCCTTGGGTGAGGTCCTCGGCGCCGGCTTGCAGCGCTCGCTTGCAGCCCTGCTCACCATCTGCTTGATCCTGGCGCTCTCGCTCAGTGGCTGTGGAGCCCCGGCCGGGCCCCTGAGCGGCTCCTATGTCGAAGACACGGTGACCGTTGCTGAAACGCTGTTGAGCACGATCGCCATCCCCGCCGATGATCCCGGCCGGGCCGAAGCCGAAACCGCCGCCCGCAGTCTGGTCACCGGTTACTTGGCCTACTACAGGCCCATGGCGCGGGTGAATGGGCTGAGCTCCTTCACCACGATGCAGACAGCAATTAACTCCCTGGCCGGTCACTACGCGAACTATGCCAACCGCCCCCTGCCGGAGGCCCTGCGCACTCGCCTTCAGAAGGAGCTCAAGAAAGCCGAGGCGAACGTGGCCCGCGGCGCCTGAATCCAGCCTGCCATCGCGGGTTTCTTTGACGGAAGGGCCATTGATCTGACAGGCTCCATCCTTGTGCTTTGAAGCGGCTGCGGGCCGCTGTGTCTTTGGCCAACGTTGTCGTCATCGGAGCGCAGTGGGGTGACGAAGGGAAAGGGAAGATCACCGATCTGCTGAGCCGCTCCGCCGATGTGGTCGTCCGGTACCAGGGAGGGGTCAATGCCGGCCACACCATCGTGGTGGACGACAAGGTGCTCAAGCTGCACCTGATTCCCTCCGGAATTCTCTACCCCGACACCATCTGCCTGATCGGATCCGGAACGGTGGTGGATCCGAAGGTGATGCTGGGCGAACTCGATATGTTGCTTGCCTATGGCATCGACATCGCTGGCCTCAAGCTGGCCTCCACGGCCCACGTGACCATGCCCTACCACCGCCTGCTGGACCAGGCGATGGAACAGCGGCGCGGTGACCGCCGCATCGGCACGACGGGCCGTGGCATCGGCCCCACCTATGCCGACAAGGCTGAGCGCAACGGCATCCGCGTGATTGACCTGCTCGACGAAGATCGGCTGCGCGATCGCCTGGCTGCGCCACTGATCGAGAAGAATCTGCTGCTCGAGAAGATCTACGGAATCGCGCCGCTCGATTCAGAGGCGGTGATCCAGGAGTATTCCGCCTATGGCAAGCGCCTCGCGCCCCATGTGGTCGACTGCACCCGCACGATTCACCAGGCGGCCCGCGGCCGCAAGAACATCCTGTTTGAAGGGGCCCAGGGAACCCTGCTCGATCTCGATCACGGCACCTATCCCTACGTCACCTCCTCCAATCCCGTTTCGGGGGGGGCCTGCATCGGCGCCGGCGTCGGCCCCACCCTGATCGACCGGGTGATCGGCGTGGCCAAGGCCTACACCACCCGCGTCGGCGAGGGTCCCTTCCCCACCGAGCTGCAGGGCAGCCTCAACGACCACCTCTGCGACCGTGGCCACGAGTTCGGCACCACCACCGGTCGCCGCCGCCGCTGTGGCTGGTTCGACGGGGTGATCGGTCGTTATGCCGTCGAGGTCAACGGCCTGGATTGCCTGGCGATCACCAAGCTTGATGTTCTCGATGAACTCGATGTGATCCAGGTCTGCGTCGCCTACGAGCTCGATGGTGAGCGGATCGAGCACTTCCCCAGCAGCGCCGAAGCCTTCGCCCGTTGCCAGCCGATCTTCGTCAGCCTGCCTGGCTGGCAATGCTCCACCGCCGAGTGCCGCCAGCTCGACGAACTTCCCGCCACGGCCATGGCCTACCTCCGCTATCTGGCCGAGCTGATGGAAGTTCCGATTGCCATCGTGTCGCTCGGCGCCCACCGGGATCAGACCATCGTGGTCGAGGATCCCATCCACGGACCGAAGCGAGCCCTTCTCAATGCCTGAAACCAGCATGTCCCTGCTCGACGCCAGCAAGTCTCTCGATGTTGTCGCGATCGGCAACGCCATCGTCGATGTGCTCGTCCAGACCGATGACAGCTTTCTCGACGCCCACCAGCTCACCAAGGGCTCGATGGCCCTGGTCGATGAGGCCCGGGCCCAGCAGCTCTACGCGGCCAGCGGCCCCGGCCTGGAAACCTCCGGCGGCTCGGCGGCCAACACCCTGGCCGGCATCGCCCAGCTCGGTGGCAGGGCCGCCTTCATCGGTCGGGTCCGCGACGACCAGCTCGGTGCGATCTTCGCCCATGACATCCGTTCCGTCGGCGCCGGCTTCGATACACCCGCTGCCACCAGCGGACCCTCCACGGCCCGTTGTCTGATCCTGGTGAGTCCCGATGCCCAGCGCACCATGTGCACCTATCTGGGAGCCTCGGTGGATCTGGAACCGGAAGACCTCGATCTCGATCTGGTGGCCCAGGCCAAGCTTCTCTACCTGGAGGGCTATCTCTGGGACAGTGAGCCTGCCAAGCGGGCCTTCATCGCCGCCGCCGAGGTGATGCGGAAGAGCGGCGGCCAGGTGGCCCTCAGCCTCTCCGATGCCTTCTGCGTTGATCGGCACCGCGCCAGCTTCCTCGAACTGGTCGATGGTCATGTCGACCTCCTCTTCGCCAATGAGGTGGAGATCACGGCGCTCTACGAAACCTCCAGCTTCGAGGCGGCGGCTGAGCAGGTCCGGGGCCGCTGCCAGGTGGCGGCCCTCACCCGCAGCGAAAAGGGCTCGGTGCTGCTCAGCAGTGCCGCAAACGTGCCGATCGAGCCCTTCCAGCTCGGCCCCCTGGTCGACACCACCGGTGCCGGTGATCTCTACGCCGCCGGATTCCTCTACGGCTACTCCCGCGGCGAGGCCCTTGAGCGCTGCGGCCGCCTGGGCTCCCTCTGTGCCGCCCAGGTGGTCACCCAGCTGGGTCCCCGCTCCCAGGCGTCTCTGCCGGCGCTGGTGGCCACCCACCTGGGTTGATTTCCGGGCTGAGGCCCGGGCTGCCGATCCGCTCGATCAGCGCCGCCAGATCCAGCCGCCAGCCGCCTTGCGGCTCCGCAGGGCGGGCCAGCAGCAGCAGGTGCAACCCCAGGCTGGCGCAGAGCGTCTGCCAGCCCAGCTCCGTCTGGCTGCCCGACTGACGGCAGAGCACCGAGGTGATCGCCCAATGGCGGAGCAGGGCGCGCTCGATGGCCAGCTCGGGCCAATCCGCCAGTTGGCCTGGCCGGTGGCAAGCCAACTGGCCATCGGTCAGACCGGCTGCCCGGCCCAGCCGCAGGCTTTCAGGGCTTGGCAGCAGCCGGGCGAAGGGCACGGCACCGGCAGCGAACTTCACAGCCTGGGCCAGCTGGCGGGCCCCGATCGCCAACAGCAGCCGCTCGCCGCGCAGGTTGAGGTCGCCCAGGGCATCGAGGCCAGCCAGGAGAGTGGGATCGATGCCGGGCGGGGGGATCAGCAGGGGCCGCTGCAGGCGCAGCAGGGGCTGGCCGATCCGTCCGCACGCCCGGGCCAGATCTGCGGTCACCCGGCTCGCGAAGGGGTGGCTGGCATCCACCACCCAGGTGAAGGGACGGCCTCCGGAGTGGGCCCTGTTCAGGCGCGCCGCCATCGCCGCTTCCCCTGCCAGGGCCCCCACCTCCAGCTGCAGGGCCGGATGCGCCGGGTAGGCACGGGCGGCGGCGCTGCTTACCACCGCCACCGAAAGCTGCCAGCCCTGCTTGAGCAGCACGGCGGCGAGGCTGGGACCCTCGCCGGTGCCGGCGATCAGCCAGATCCTGGAGCGCTGGTGCAAATCAAGGCCGTGCATCAGGATGTGGCCCGCTGTCGCATTCCTGGTTGTGAATCACTGTGTGCTTGAGGTGGAGGTGCTTGAGGCACCCCAGGTGCGTTACACCCAGGACAACCAGACCCCGGTGGCGGAGATGGCGGTTCAGATCGACGGGCTGAGGCCGGATGATCCCCCTGGCCAGCTCAAGGTGGTCGGCTGGGGCAATCTGGCGCAGGACCTGCAGAACCGGGTTCAGGTGGGCCAACGGCTGATGCTGGAGGGTCGCCTGCGGATCAGCACGGTGACCCGCGCCGATGGCGTCAAGGAAAAACGGGCCGAATTCACCCTGGCGCGGCTCCATCCTCTTGGGGCTTCGCCATCCTCGCCGGCCAGCTCCGTCTCAGTTCCGGCCAGTCCGGCTGCAGCGGCGGCCCGCTCCGTGCCCCGGCCTGTGCCGGCCCGCCCAGGCGGCGCGGTCGCCCCCCCGCCAGCTCCGCCAGTGCCCTCAGCGGAACCCCCCACCTGGAACACCTCTCCGCTGGTGCCTGATCTGTCCGATGACGACGACATTCCCTTCTGAACGCCGATGCCCCCGGCCAGCCGCCTCGACCGGGCTGGCGTTGCTCAGGGGCCGGCGAACTGTTCCCTGGCCAGGTCAAGCATCTGACCGAGCTCCCGCTCCAGTGCCGCCAGATCAAGACGCAGCTCGCTCCAGCGGCCCCCATCAATCTGCTGGAGCAGCCAGAGCCGATCGGCGGTGAGTTGCTCGATCAGCGCGCTGGTGCTCACGGGCTCAGGGGCTTGATCCGGCCCGGAGACCGGCTTGGGTTCGGCGGAAGTCACGGTGGTAATGGCAGAACAGTGGTGATGGGCAGAACTGAGGCCACGGCAGGGGGCTGAACCCGGGTCGGGGCCCCTTCATCCTCCCCCATCCCCCTTTGCGGGAGAATGGAACCCATGCAAGCCCTCACCTCCCCCGGCAGCCTGCTCACGATCTTCGGAGCCGTGCTGACCGTGGTCGGCACGATCGCCTACGCGACCGACAGCCCCAACATCAGCCTGGCCGGGGTGTTCTATGGCATCCCGCTGCTGCTCGGTGGGTTGGCCCTGAAATCCTCGGAGCTGCCACCGGCGGCCCGGCTCACCCCACCAGAGCGTTTCCGCTCCCTGCGTGGGCAGGTCGCCAGCGAACCGCTCAGCACCTTGCTCAAGGACGTCACCCGCTGGCGCTACGGCCAGAAGGCCCATCTGGAGAGTTCCCTGGAGGCGCTCAAGCTCTGGGACGACGACCAGCCGCCCGAGCTGCTCAGTGTGACTGAGCTGGAGCGTCACGGCAGCTATGGGTTGATTCTTCGGTTCCGCAGCCCGGGGGTGCCCTACGAGCGCTGGCTGGCCAAGCAGGACCGGCTGGGACGCTTCTTCGGGCCGGGCCTGGTGGCGGAGTTGGACCAGCGGGGCACCGACGAGTTCGATCTGTCCCTTGTGCCTGCTGGCCCAGGCGAGGCTGTACCCCAGGCCAGTCATGCCTGATCTCCGTCCGTCTTCTGCGGAGCCCCCTTTGAGCCAGGACCCCTTGATCAGCCCCCAGGACAGCCTGCGGGTTTCCGTTCTCAGCGAAGCGTTGCCCTACATCCAGCGCTTCGCTGGCCGCCGGGTGGTGGTGAAGTACGGCGGCGCGGCCATGGTCCACCAGGAGTTGCGCGACGCCGTGTTCCGCGATCTGGCCCTGCTCGCCTGTGTGGGGGTGCAGCCGGTGGTGGTGCACGGCGGTGGGCCGGAGATCAACCAGTGGCTCAGCCGCATGGCGATCGAGCCCAACTTTGTCGATGGCCTGCGGATCACCGACTCCGACACGATGGATGTGGTCGAAATGGTGCTGGTCGGCAGGGTCAACAAGCAGATCGTCAACGGGCTCAACCGGCTGGGCGGCCGGGCGGTAGGACTCTCCGGCAGTGATGGAGGCCTGGTGGAGGCGCGCACCTGGGGCGATGGTTCCCATGGCCTGGTGGGGGATGTGGCTGCGGTCAACCCCGATGTGCTCGCCCCGCTGCTGAAGAACGGTTACATCCCGGTGATCTCCAGCGTGGCCCCGAATCCCGAGGGCCAGTCCCACAACATCAACGCCGACACCGTGGCCGGCGAGCTGGCCGCCTCCCTGCAGGCAGAAAAGCTGATCCTGCTCACCGACACGCCTGGAATCCTGAGGGACCGCAACGATCCGGCCTCATTGCTCCGCCAGCTCAGCCTCTCGGAAGCGCGGCAGCTGATCGCCAGCGGGGTCGTCAACGGTGGCATGACGCCGAAGACCGAATGCTGCATCCGTGCCCTGGCCCAGGGGGTCGGTGCCGCCCACATCATCGATGGCCGCGTTCCCCACGCCCTCCTGCTGGAGGTGTTCACCGATGCCGGCATCGGCACCATGGTGGTAGGCCGCTCCCTGCCGGGCCATGGCTGAGGATCCACTCCTGCCGGCTCGCCTGGCCCTGGAGCGCGGCGACTACGGCCATTGCCTGCGGCTGCTTGAACCCCTGGCTGTGGCCCACCACGCCAGCAGCGGGCTCGGCGGAAGCCTGCGCCTGCTGATGGTCACGGCCCTGCTGGGCCAGGGGAACGCTGAGGCGGCGACGGCCTGCTGCCGCACCCTGAGGGTCTGTCAGGATCCGCAGATCCGTTCCCAGGCCAAGGATCTCCAGCTGATTCTCGAGGCCCCTCCCCTGCAGCGGCCGGCCAACTGGTCGCTCAGCCTGCCGGCCCTCGATGGCTGCGAAGCCCTGGAGGGCCGCTTCAAAGCCAGCGCCAGCCTGCAGCGCTCAACGGCCATCCGTCCGGCTCCACCGCCACCGCCTCCGGTCGGCCCGACCCGTGGGCCGGTGGGCTTTGCGGTGCTGGTGGTGGCCGTGCTGCTCCTGCTCACCAGCCTTCTCTCCGGCTGCCTGAGGGTCGACACCGACTTGCGGTTCGGAGCACCCGGCCGGATTCAACTTCAGCAGACCCTCAGCAGCGATACGGCGCTGGCGTTGCCCTGGCAGAAGCAGTTTGTCCAGGGAATGAAGGCCCGACCCCGGGGGGCGGAACTGGGCATCACCGCCCACCAGGGGGTGGTCCAGCTCAGCAGTGCCAGCCTGTCTGTTGCCGAGCTCAGGGAGCTGCTGGCGCTCAGCACGGCGACGGCCGCCTCCCTGAGCGGCTTGAGCCTGCCTCCCCCCAGCCTGGTTCTGCGGGAGCGCAACTGGTTGCTCGGGGTACGGCAGAAGGTCAATCTGGCGGTGGACCTGCGGCAGCTGGGCGGCCTGCCTGGCCTCGATCTCAACGTGACGATCGGGCCGCTGCGGTCGGGGGCCGTGCGGCTGGCCCAACCGCTGGCCAGCGAAGCCAGGGCGGATGGAATCCGCTGGCCCCTGGAGATCGGCGCCGTGAACCGGCTGGAGTTGATCTGCTGGCGGTGGAGCCGACTCGGCCTTGGCGTTCTGGTCATCCTGCTGCTGCTCGGCCTGGTCCTGGCCCTGCAGCGCCTGCGCTGGCAGGCGGGATTCGGCTGGCCGGAGCTGCCCGCGCCGGATCGCAGCTGAAGGCGCTCAGAGCGCCAGCGGATCGGGATCGATGCTCAGGCTCACCTGCTGGCCAACGGCGGCACGGAGCTCCGCTTCCGGGGGCAGGGGCAAGGCGGAGTTGGCGGGTCCATGCAGCAGCACCTGCCAGCGATGCCGGCCGGCCACCCGGGCCACCGGTGCCGGGGCGGGTCCGACCAGCTGCCAGCCGGCATCATGCAGCGGCAGCCTGAGCCGCTCGGCGAGGCTGGCGGCGGCCGTGGCGGTGGCGGTGGCCGAAACACCCGCCAGGCGCAGCAGGCAGGCCCGGCTGAACGGCACCAGGGCGGCCTGGGCGCGAACCTGCCGCTCCGTTTCCAGGAACCGGTCGTAGTGCCCATCCACCAGGTGGCGGATCACCGGATGGTCGGGGGAATAGGTCTGGACAATCACCTCGCCGGGACGTTCACCGCGACCCGCCCGCCCGGCCAGCTGCAACAGCACCTGCAGGCACTGTTCACCGGAGCGCAGATCAGGCCGATGCAGCAGCCCGTCGGCGGCCAGCACCGCAGCCAGGGTCACCCGGGGCAGATCGAGTCCCTTGGTGAGCATCTGGGTGCCGACCAGCACATCGGCCTCGCCAGCGGCGAACTGCTCAAGCAGGCGCCGATGACCATCGCGCCCCCGGGTGCTGTCGCGATCAAAGCGCAACAGCCGCAGGCCCTCCAATTCCAGCTCCAGCTGCTCCATCACCCGCTGGGTGCCGGCACCGAAGGGTTTGAAGGCCGTGGACCCGCAGTGGTTGCAGCGCAGGCTGGGTTCCTGGCGGTGGCCGCACCAGTGGCAGCGCAGCCAGACCAGCCCGTCCCGGTGGCGGTGGACCGTGAGCGCCACATCGCAATGGGGGCACTGCACCACCTCCCCGCAACTGCGGCAACTCAGGAAGCTGCTGTAGCCGCGTCTGGGCACGAGCACCACCGCCTGGCCTTCCTGCTGCCGCAGCCGCTCCAGGCCCCCCTTCAGGGCCCGGCTGATCAGGCGGCGATTCCCTTCGGCCAGCTCCAGGCGCATGTCGACCACCCGAACGGGGGCATCGCCCTGGCCGCTGATCCGCTCCGGCAGGCGCAGCAGGCTGGCGGCCGGGGCCGGCTGGCCGGGCTGCACAGCCCAGGCCAGCCAGGATTCCAGCGAGGGTGTGGCGCTGCCGAGCAGCAGCCTTGCCCCACTGCGCCGGGCCCGATGCTGGGCCACAGCCCGGGCGTGATAACAGGGCATCGGGCTCTCCTGTTTGTAGGAACTGTCGTGCTCCTCATCCAGCACGATCAGACCCAGGTGCGCCAGCGGCATGAAGATGGCGGAGCGGGTGCCCACCACCACCAGAGGCACCTGCCGATCAGCGGCGAGGCACCGCTGCCAGGCGGCGATCCGCTCCGCTTCACCCAGACCGCTGTGGTAAGCCACCACCTGCTGACCGAAGCGGGCCCTGCAGCGATCGAGCAACTGGGGAACCAGGCCGATCTCCGGGGTGAGCAGCAGGCTGCTGTCCCCGGCGGCCAGGCAGCTTGCCGCAGCCTGCAGATACACCTCCGTTTTACCGGAACCGGTGATTCCCCAGAGCAGCAGCGTGGCCCCTGGCGGAGCGGAGCGGATCCGGGCCAGGGCGTCAGCCTGGGCCCCGTTCAGCGGCCGGGCCGGCTCCGGCAGTTGCGGGGCTGCTTGAGGGGTGGTTGCGGCCGTGGCGGAACCTCCGGGCATCGCTGCTGGTCTGGCCTGCATCCGGACCAGAGCCCGCTCCTTCAGCCCTTGAACCACCGAGCGGCTGAACCCCCAGGAGCTGAGGATCTCCTTCAACCAGGCTCCATGCGGTTGGAGACGGTCGAGCAGTTGTCGCTGCCGGGCGGGCAGAGCCAACAGCGCCGCTGGCTCTGGCAGAGGTTCCACCCATTGGCATTGGCGTGGGCCTGCCTGTGTCTTCTGGCGCGGCTGGCCCAGCCAGCCAGGCGGCAGGGCGGTCTTGAGGGTCTTGAACAGGCTGGTGTGACAGTCTTCTGCCACCTGCAGGAGCAGGCTGTGCCACTCAGGGGAGACGGCCGCTGCCTGGCGAAGAGCTTCGATCGGCAGCAACCTGGCTGGATCCAAGCCCACGGGGAGAGCCTCCAGGCCGGCGACGATCAGGCCGATCTGGCGACGCCCCCGCAGGGGAACCATGACCAGATCTCCCGCCGACAGGGGCAGATTCCGGGGGTTTGCATAGGTGAATACCCGCCCCTCCCGACCGGCTTCCACCCACACCTCCCAGCAGTTCAAAGCCAGGTTCAAGGCGATGGAATGGTGCCGTTGCCTTGCAAACACCGTGCCAGGTTCTTAGAATGCATGGGTTGAGCAGCACATCAAGCCGCAGTCGGAGCTTCGCAGTGTTCCGTCCAGAGGGAAGACCTGGAGAGAAAGCCCGTTGGAGCCTTGGCTCCTTCCTTGCTCCCAGTCTGCGACCACCCCTGACAACCCTGCAAAGGCCACCTTCGAAGGCCACTGTGCCGTTCTACCTCCTTGCTGGCTGGACCCCGTTGATCCCCAACCTTGTCTCCGCCGTTTCAACCCCTGCAGGTTGACGGCAACCAGCGCCGTTGCTTGCCGCTCTGTTCCCGCTGCTGGCTTGAAGTGGCAGGGGGCAGAAACCTTGTTTCGTCGACCCTTCCCACCCTGTTTGCCCGCTCCCGCTTCCCTTACCGCCGATTCCTATGAGCCCTGTTGCCGCCCTGAAGTCCACGAAGGCCGAACCCGAGATCCTCGCGGTTGCGACCCAGTCAGGCGAACAGGTGAGTGTCGAGATCAAGTCCAAGGCGCCCCGGGCCAAGGCCAAGCCGAAATCGGAGGTCAGCTCCGGCGAGGTTGACCCAAACCAGGCCAGCAGCAAGGTGAGCGGCACCCGCAAGCCAGCGGCCAGAAAAGCCGCCGCCAAACCAGCCGCCAGCAAGGCAGCCGCCAGCAAGGTAGCCAAGGCCGAGGCCATCCCCGCCCTCGATCTGGTTGCAGAGGACGTTGAACTGGATGACGCGGCCGATCAGCTTCTGACTGCGGCGGATGACAGCGAGCTGATCGCCGCCAGCAAGCCTGCCGCTGCCAAGGCTCTCTCAAGCATCAAGGTGGGCCCCAAGGGCGTCTACACCGAAGATTCGATCAGGGTCTACCTCCAGGAGATCGGCAGGATCCGGCTGCTGCGGCCCGATGAGGAGATCGAGCTGGCCCGCAAGATCGCCGACCTGCTGCTCCTGGAGGAACTTGCTGCCCAGTTTGAGCAGGACAACGGCCATTACCCCGATGTGAAGGAGTGGGCCGTCCTGGTTGACATGACCCTGCTCAAGTTTCGCCGGCGCTTGATGCTGGGGCGTCGTGCCAAGGAAAAGATGGTGCAGTCGAACCTGCGCCTGGTGGTGTCCATCGCCAAGAAGTACATGAACAGGGGGCTGTCCTTCCAGGATCTGATCCAGGAAGGCAGCCTCGGCTTGATCCGCGCCGCCGAGAAGTTCGACCACGAAAAGGGTTACAAGTTCTCCACCTACGCCACCTGGTGGATCCGTCAGGCGATCACCCGCGCCATCGCTGACCAGAGCCGGACGATCCGCCTGCCGGTTCACCTCTACGAAACCATTTCCCGGATCAAGAAAACCACCAAGGTGTTGAGCCAGGAATTCGGCCGCAAGCCCACCGAAGAAGAGATCGCCGAAAGCATGGAGATGACGATCGAGAAGCTTCGCTTTATCGCCAAGTCTGCCCAGCTGCCGATCTCCCTGGAAACGCCGATCGGCAAGGAGGAGGATTCCCGCCTCGGGGATTTCATCGAGGCCGATATCGAGAATCCTGAGCAGGATGTGGCCAAGAATCTCCTCCGCGAAGACCTTGAAGGCGTGCTCGCCACCCTCAGCCCCCGGGAGCGCGATGTGCTTCGGCTGCGCTACGGCCTTGATGACGGCCGGATGAAAACCCTGGAGGAAATTGGTCAGATCTTCGATGTGACCCGAGAACGCATCCGCCAGATTGAAGCCAAGGCGTTGCGCAAGCTCCGTCACCCCAACCGCAATGGTGTGCTGAAGGAGTACATCAAGTAGCCTTCCGCAGTTTCGAAACGCGCGGATTGGCCCCCATTTCAGGCACCTCTCCAGGAGGGCATCCGCCAGCATCGGCACCCAGGGTGTCGATCATTCTTCCCACCTTCAACGAAAGCGGCACCATCGCAGCGCTCCTGCAGCAGTTGCTCCTGCTGCGCGATCGCTGGGCGTTGGAGCTGATCGTGGTGGATGACGACTCCGGCGACGGCACGGCGGATCAGGTGAGGCTGCTGGCCCACCAGGACCCGGAGATCCGGCTGATTCGACGGGTTGGCCGTTCCGGCTTGTCCAGCGCCATCAAAGAGGGGCTGCTGGATGCCACCGGTGACCTTGCCGTGGTGATGGACTGTGATGGACAGCATCAACCGGTTGCCGTGGGCCTGGCCCTTGAGGCCTTGCTCACGGAGGGCAGTGATCTGGTGATCGGCAGCCGGTTTCACCACGAGGCCTCGATCCTGGGGCTGTCGGAGTCTCGCCAGGATCAGTCGATCCTGGCCAACCGGCTGGCGCGGTTCAGCCTGCCCCGCTACCGCCAGGTGACTGATTACATGAGTGGCTTCATGGCCCTGAACCTGGATCGCTGCATGCCCTGGGTGCGCCAGGTGGATGTGCAGGGATTCAAGTTTCTGTATGAACTGCTGGCCCTCAGCCGAGGTCAGCTGAAGGTGGCCGAGATTCCGCTCGACTTCCAAAGCCGCAGCCATGGCAGCTCAAAGCTGGACCAGGCTGTGCTCTGGGACTTCGGCGTATCAATCCTGCACACCTTGTTGTTGCGGTTGGTGCCGAGGCGGGCGGTGAGCTTCGCTCTGGTGGGGCTCAGCGGCGTTGGCCTCCAGCTGCTGGCCTCCAAGCTGTTGATGCTACTCGGCCTGTCATTTGCAACGGCCCTGCCGATAGCCGTTGTTGTTTCGGCTGTTTCCAACTATCTGATCAACAACAGCCTCACCTTTCGCCATCGACGCCTCCAAGGCCTGCCGTTGCTGGCGGGCCTTGTGAAGTTTCTAGCGGTGGCTTCCCTGCCGATGCTCGCCAATGTGGGATTGGCAAGTGTATTTTATAACCAAATCTCCAATGATACCTTCCTTGCGCAGATTGCAGGCATCGCTGTGGTGTTCGTCTGGAATTATGCTGCCACCTCACGATTTGTCTGGAATAGTCCCTGACGGACCCATCTGCGCAGGCAAGCTCGCCAAGCTCCGGCAGAGTGACCGCTGTTGCGCCCTGGCTCCTTGACGCCACCCACGGACCTCACCGATCTGGCCGGCCTAACCGATCTGGCCGGCCTCGCCGACCTTTGCGGCCTGCGCACCGCTCCCGCCATCGATAGCCAGCAACGGCAGCGGATCCTGCGGGAGCTGGAGGCTCTGGTGGAAGGATGCGAATGGTTCACGATCGGGGTGATGGCGCCGTCCGAGCCGGCCGCCCTTGCGGCCCTGCGCAGCTGTGAGCGCGCCCTCGGCTGGGGGCCCCTGGCGGCAGCGGTTCACGACGTTCCGGCACTGCCAGGGCCCGTGTTCCTCAAGGGCAACCAGAGCACGGGCCTGTTCCGGCTTCGCCCGGAAGCTGGGCTTGGCGATGGGCTGCTGATCACCGGCCATCACCGCTCGGATCCGACCGTCGAAGGCACCTGGGGACCGCTGCCCCTGGATTTTTTTGGCTGATCACGATCTTGTCCTGACGCTTCAAGCTGCGGTCGGCCAGTCCTTAGGCTGAGCTGCTGTAGGGCGGCCCCTGGCCGGTTTGAGGACGGACTGAATGGCTGGCTCCACGCTGCGCATCTCCTCCCGCCGCAGTCAGCTGGCGATGGTGCAGACCCATTGGGTGCGCGATCAGCTGGCCCTGGCCCACCCGGAGCTGGAGATCAGCATCGAGGCGATGGCCACCCAGGGGGACAAGATTCTCGATGTGGCCCTGGCCAAGATCGGTGACAAGGGCCTGTTCACCAAGGAGCTCGAAGCCCAGATGCTGCTGGATCGGGCCGATGTCGCCGTTCACAGCCTCAAGGATCTGCCCACCAACCTCCCTGAAGGACTGGTGCTGGGCTGCATCACCGAACGGGAGGATCCGGCCGATGCCCTGGTAGTGCATGCCAGGCATGCCGACAAGACCCTGGCCACCTTGCCTGAAGGCAGCATTGTGGGCAGCAGCTCCCTGAGGCGGCTGGCCCAGCTTCGCCATCACTACCCGCACCTCGTTTTCAACGATGTGCGCGGCAATGTGATCACCCGGCTTGAAAAGCTCGATGCCGGCCACTACGACTGCCTGATCCTGGCGGCGGCCGGGCTGGGGCGGCTCGGCCTCGCTGAGCGGATCCATGAGCGGATCGCCGCGGAGATCTCGTTGCATGCGGTGGGCCAGGGTGCCCTCGGCATCGAGTGCCGCAGCGGTGATGAACGGGTGATCGGCCAACTCAAGGCCCTTGAGCACACCCCCTCTGCCCGCCGCTGCCTGGCGGAGCGTGCCTTCCTCCGGCAGTTGGAGGGCGGTTGTCAGGTGCCGATCGGGGTGAACAGCCGTTTTGACGGCGAAGCCCTGGTGCTCACGGGCATGGTGGCCAGCCTGGATGGCCAGCGGCTGATCCGCGACGAGGTGCGCGGCGACCAGGTGAACCCCGAAGCGGTGGGAACCGCCCTGGCCCATCGGCTCAGGGACCAGGGAGCCGGAGAGATCCTGGAGGAGATCTTTGCAACCGTTGGCCGCGAGCACTGAGCAGGTTTCGGCTCCGCGGGCACTTGATCAGGAGGCTGAAGCCCGCTCCACTCCATTCCAGTGGAATCTGCTGGCTTGGGCTGCCCTGGTCGGCGTGCTGACCGGCCTGGCGGTGGTCGGGTTTCACTTTTTGCTGGGATACATCAACCAATTCCTGTTCGGCACCGTGGTGGAGGCGGTGATGGGGCTGGTGGGCTCAGTGGCAAGCCCCGACACCCCGGTGGAGATCTTCAGCCCCGCCGAAGCAGAATCCAGCACCCCGCTCAAGGCACTGCTCCAGCTCGGCCTTGGCGGGATCGGCTTCCTGCCAGCGCCGCCCCCTCCGCCAGAACCCATTGCGGCTGTGCCAATCGCCGTGAACTGGATCTCCTCCTGGCCGGTGCTGGTGGTGCCGATGCTGGGGGGCCTTCTGGTCGGCGTGCTGCGCCAGCTCGCCAAGGATCTCGGGCCTGGCCTGCCCAGCCTGATGGCGATGGCCGATGGCATGGTGCTGGCGGCTCCGAAACTGCCTGTGCTGCGGCTGGTGGCTGCCGCCCTCAGCCTGGGCAGTGGCGCATCGCTGGGCCCGGAGGGCCCGAGCGTCGAAGGCGGCGGCAACATCGGACTCTGGGTCGCCCAGCGTGGTGCGCTGGCGCCGGAGTCGCAGAAGGCCCTGGTGGCGGCGGGGGTGGCAGCCGGCTTGGCGGCGGGATTCCGGGCTCCGATCGCCGGTGTGTTCTTTGCTTTCGAAGGGGCCTACAGCACGATTCCCGGCCGCCCCAGCCTGCGGGGGGTGTTGGTTGCCGCCGTCAGCTCAGCCCTGGTCACCCAGCTGTGTCTGGGTGATGAGCCGATCTTCCGGCTGCCCGTCTACGACGTGCGTTCACCGCTGGAGCTGCCCCTCTATCTCGGCCTCGGGGTCGTGGCCAGCCTGATGTCCTGGGCGTTGGTCAGCCTGCTGGAGGCCGGTCGCAGCGGACCGGTGCAACGCCTGCTGAGCCGGCTTGATCCCTGGTTGCTCAATGCCCTCGGCGGTCTTGGGGTTGGCGTGATGGCCCTGGGGTTCCCTGAGGTGCTCGGGGTTGGCTATGACACGATCGAAGCGCTGCTGGGCAATGAAGGAGGCATCGCCCTGGGCACCCTGCTGGCCCTGCTGGCCGTGAAGTTGCTGGCCACGGGGCTGAGCAATGCCACCGGATTCGTGGGGGGTGGATTTGCCCCCTCGCTGTTTCTCGGCGCTGTACTTGGCAATTGCTATGGCCAGCTGCTCGGGGACGGCGGCCTGCAGCTGCCGGTGGCCGAGCCCCCCGCCTACGCGATGGTCGGGATGGCGGCGGTGCTGGCAGGCAGTGCCCGGGCTCCGCTCACCGCCCTGTTGCTGCTGTTTGAACTCACCCACGACATCCGCATCGTGCTTCCGCTGATGGCCGCCACCGGCCTGAGCGCCCTGCTGGTCGAGCGCTGGCAGGGCTACCGCGACCGTGGCCTGCTGGGGGCCGATCCCCTGGAGGAGCGCCGCCGGCTTCAGTTGGCCGCCTTGCCGGTGATTGAGGCTTTCGGAACGGACGTCCCTTTGGTTCTGCCGGCCACCACCCCGGCAGTGGAGGCGGTGGCTCGCTTGATCGAGGTCCATGGCCATTGCCTGATTGCGGCCCAGGATGAACGGGCCGTGGCCCTGGTCACCCTGCAGGATCTTCAGCGCGGCCTCAGCGCGGGCATCGCGCGGGATGAAGCAGTGAGCGTGAACGACTGCCGCCGCAGTGAGCTTGTGTGGCTGCCGCTGTCCGCGCGGCTGGACAGGCTTGAGGATCAGCTCAGCCCCAATGGCTTGCGCCAGATTCCCGTTTTTGCTGTGGAGGAGGGGGTGGGCGGCTATCTGCCGCATGGGTTGCCGGCCGACGGTCTGCCGATTGCGGCGCTGCGTGGCCTGGCCAGCCGCGATGGGCTGGCCCTGGCCCTGGCCCGTCAGCTCAGCGCTTGACCAGCACGGGTGTGCCGACCTGCACCTGATCGAACAGGGCGCGAACGTGGGGGGTGAGCATCCGCACGCAACCACGGGAAACGGCCTCGCGGCCCTTGACGGTCCATTCCCAGGCGGTTGGTGTGCCGTGGATGCCGTACTGGTCTTTGGTGGTGGTGTGGAAGCCGATCCAGCGGTCACCGAGCGGACCCTGCGCCCCCCTGGTGGGGTTGACCTTGCCGGAGACGGTGCTCTTGTACTGGGGATTGACCACCATGTTGCGCACCTTGAAGCTGCCGGTGGGGGTGGGGGTGGAGGGATCTCCGATCGCCACCGGCCAGCTGCCGATCACCTTGCCGTTGTCCAGCAGGCTGATCGTGCGCTTGCCGAGTTCCAGCACAATTTCCTTGGCGCTGGTGATCGCGGCGGTGGAAAGCGGCAGGGCCAAGGCCGGTGGGGGCTGAATCGGGGCACTCTGCTGCTGGGCCCTGCCGGGCAAGGCAACCAGGCCGAGAGCCACCAGGGTGAAGCCGGCGGGAAGGAGGCGGATCATGCCCAGGGGGGAGAGGGAAGAGGTCGGCATGGATGGGTGCGATTCAGTTGACCAGCTTTGGATCAATCTCGCTGTTGTAGCGCGTTTCGCAAGCCTTGACGATCCTCACCGCCTCCTCGATTCCGAAGAACCCATTGACGTGGCAGGTGCCGGGCTTCTTGAGATCCTTGTAGTGCTCCCAGTAGTACTTGGTTTCCTTCAGCCACTGTTCGCCGAGCTGTTCGTAGCTGGTGATGTGCTCCACCCGCTTGTCATCGGCCAGCACCGCGATCACTTTGTCGTCAACCTCGCCGCCATCGTCAAAGGTCATGATTCCGATGATCCGGGCTTCGACCAGGCTGCCCGCCACCAGCGGTTCGGTCACATGGACGATCTCGATGTCGAGGGGGTCGCCATCTTCGTCCCAGGTGCGGGGGATGCAGCCGTAGGCGAAGGGGTAGGCCAGGGAGGAATAGCCGACCCGGTCGAGCTTGAGCTGGCCGCTTTCGGTGATCAGCTCATACTTGTTGATCGTCATCGAATTCACTTCGATGATCGCGTTCAGCCGCAGCTCGGATTCATCGGCGAAGGCCGGCAGCACGTGCAGCAGGTTGAGCATCGTGCGGCTGGGGGCATGGTCGATGTTCGCCATGGCGACGTGGGGAGAGCGAAGGCTTGCGGGCGTGATCCTACGGATCCCCAGCCGAAAGCAGCTCCAGCTTTGACTCGAGATACCTGAGGAAGGCGCTGGAGGCCAGGGGAGCTCCGCTGACCCGCTCCACCAGCTCCTCGCCGTTGACGCTGCGGCCAAGGGGATGGACATGGAGGCGCAGCCAGTCCAGAAGGGCCCTGTCTTCGCCTGCCGCCAAGCGTTGCTCGATCGGCCCGATCTGCCGCTCCATCGCTTCGGCCAGCTGGGCCGAGATCAGATGGCCGAGCGCATAGGAAGGAAAGTATCCAAACAGGCCCTCACTCCAGTGGACGTCCTGGAGGCAGCCCTCGGCGTCGTTGGGAGGCTCGATACCCAGCAGGTTGACCATGCGGCGATTCCATTCGTCTGGTAACTCCTGCACCGGCAGTCCACCTTCCAGCAGGGCCAGTTCGAGGTCGTAGCGGAGCAGGATGTGGAGGCAGTAGCTGAGTTCGTCGGATTCGACCCGGATCAGGCCGGGCCGGCGGGGATTGAGGGCCCGCCAGAACCGGCCCGGATCCTGCCAGGCGGCAGCCGCAGCGCTGTCGTCCTGGTCTGCGCCGTTGCCCGCTGCCCGCTGGAAGCGCGGTTGCCAGCGCCGCGCAAAGGCTTCACTCCGGCCCACCCGGCACTCCCAGAACAGGCTCTGGCTTTCGTGCACCCCCATCGAGGTGGCATCCCCCAGGGGCCAGGCAAACCACTGCTGGTCATGGCGGGGCAGGCCCTGTTCGTAGAGGGAATGGCCCCACTCGTGGGCGGTGGCGAGAAAGGCGGAGAACGGCTGGCCGGCCACCACCCGGCTGGTGATCCGGAAGTCGGCGGGGCCGAGGGTGGTGGAGAAAGGGTGGGGTGAGCGGGCCAGCACCGCCTGGCTGGCCTCGAAGCCCCACTCCTGCAGAAGCTCGTGGCCGAGCTGCTCCTGGAGCGTCTCGGCCAGCTCCTGCTGATGCCCCGCCCCGCCGCCCGCCCTGGCCGCGCTCCGGTGGCGCCCGTAGCGCTCCACCAGGGGCGGCAGCTGTTGGCGCAGGGGCTCGAACAGGGAGGTCAGCCTGGCCTTGCTGATCCCCGGCTCAAAGGGCTGGGCCAGGATCTCCCAGCAACTGCGCTGCCCGCCCGCCGCGTCGCGCTCGACCGGAGCCAGCTGACGGGCCTGTTCCTGGCGCAGGCTGATCAGCTCGGCGAGGGCAGGCGCGAACTGGGCATGGTCAGCCTGGCGGCGGGCCTCCTGCCAGAGGGCGTATCCCCTCGCCCGGGCCAGGGACAGGGCCACCACCAGGGCGGGATCGAGCTGCCGTTGGCGCGCGAGGTCTTGGCGCAGCAGGGCCAGGTTCTGCCGCCAGGGGTCGGTGGGCTGGGAGTTCTGCAGCGCTGCTTCCGCTTCAGCCAGGGTCTGGGCATAGGCATCGCTGCTCTGGCGCTCGTGCAGCTGGCGTGCCAGCAGGGCCAGCTGCTCGCCGCGCCAGGCCGCCCCGGCGGTGGGCATCAATGTGTTCTGGTCCCAGTAGAGGGTGCCGTGGATGCTGCCCAGCAACCGCGTTTCCCGCAGATGGGCTCCGAGCTTCTCCAGTGCCTGATGCGTCATCGCTCCGTTGCGCCTGCAGACCAGCTGCGTACCATTGAACCCACTGGCGCTGCCCGGGCCGCTGCGCCGGACTGGTGAGCCTGCCGAATGAGCCTGTCTAATGAGCCTGACTGACGCATGGGCCTGACTGATGCGCCTGCGGTGGCCGGTCTGTCGCGGGCGATTCAACTCTCCGTGGCGCCTGTCTTTCTGCTCACGGGAATCGGCGGGCTGCTGAGCACCTTCACGGCTCGGCTCAGCCGCATCATCGACCGCACCCGGCTGCTGCAGGAGGCCATGGAACAGGGAAACATCGCCCAGGCCAAGCGGTTGAAGCAGATCCTGGTTTTGCAGCGCCGTCGCCTGTTTCTGATCAATCGCGCCATTCTCTGCGCCACCTTCACCGCCCTGCTGGTGTCCGGGGTGGTGGGCGTACTGTTCATCAGCGCTGTCGCCGCGGTGGATCTGGCCGCCATTGTGGTGCCGGTGTTCGTGCTGGCGATGGCCTCGCTGATCCTGGCCCTTCTGCTGTTTCTGCTCGAAGTGCAACTGGCGATTTCCCAGAATCCTCGGCGCTACTACTGAACCTGGCGCAAGGGTCGGCCAGTCTGGGCTCAAGGCCTTGTCAGCAGGTCCTGACCTGTGCTTGCCATCCGGGCTTGCCCCATCACCTTGAACCCTTCAGGGCTTGGTCGATGGACATGACCCCACTGCTGGGGCCCGCTGGCCAGGGCAGAGAGGAGGCGATCGCGCTGCTCCGGGGTCGAACCTTGATGATCGTCAGTGGCCGGCGGCTGCTGATCACCCTGATCACCTGTGCCGTCGGCGAGCCAGGCCAGTGGATCGGAGCGGCCACCTGCGAGGAGCAGGGCCTGGCTCTCCTGCGCGTGCGGCGTCCCGATCTGTTGTTCGTGACCCACCCCCTGGAGAGCGGCAGTGGCTGCCAGCTGGTCCAGCAGGCCAAACGGCTCTATCCCGGGCTGGCCTGTCTGTTGCTCCTGGAGCGGGACAGCCCGGACACCCTGCTCGCGGCCCTCGAATCGAACTGTGACGGCATCTGCCTGGACCGGCGGGTCGGCCTCGGCACCCTGGCGGCGGCAATCAAGGCCGTGCTCGGCAGTGGCGGTGTCTACATGGATACCGCGGTGGCGGACATGCTGCACCGCACCAGCCGTGGATGGAGCGATGGGGAACCTGAGCGGCTGACCCCCAGGGAACGACAGGTGCTTGAAGCGATGATTAAGGGCTGTGAAACCCGTGAAATGGCGCAGCGATTCCACATTTCCGTGGAAACGGTGCGCAGCCACATCAAAGCGGTGCTGGCCAAGCTCAATGCCCACACTCGCCTCGATGCCAGCCTGATTGCCCTGCGGCTTGGACTGGTGCGCTGGGATCAGCCCAGCTGAGCGGCAGTGCCTATTTCCGGCGGCAATAGCCGCCCCCGATGTTCAGCCAACCCGATGGACAGGTCTCACCGCTGGTGGGAGCCACGGTGTAACTGACCACGCCGAGGGTGCTGCACTTGCCATTGAATGTGTCCACGTAGCCTAGGGGGCACATGGCCTGGAGCTTGGGGATCACCTCCTGGGCCAGGGATGGAGAAAAGAAGGTCAGAATGCCGGCCGAACCAAGCAGGCTGAGGAGCATCGAGACACGGTGACGCCAGACAGCAGCGGCCCCATGAGCGCGACCAGAACGGCAGGCGTGATGATCCATGGATTGGCGATTGACAGGTCCTGTTTGCCAAGCCTATGGGGGCAGGCCCGGTGGTGAGTCACAACTCTGACTGGGTTCCCCCGGACGCCGCAGTGCCGGAATCGAGTGCCCTGGCTGATCAGATCGCGGCGTTGCAGGGGGAGATCAGCGCCTTGAACACCAGGCTCAGCGCCCTGTCTCCAGCCCTGGAGCGCTTGGCTGGCCTGGTTGATGCACCGCCCGATTCAGCCCCCTCCACCCTTTTGGCCCGGCTCAACGGCGAACGGCTCAATGCCGAGGTGATGCGCCGCACGGCCCGGGGAATCGACCCCGACAACGACACCGAGCTGGATCTGTTGATCGACCGTCTGCACGATCTTTCCGATTCCAGGCCCTGATCAGGCCGATGTTTGGAAACATCCGGTCACGGATCGATGCCCCTGCCACGCTGGTGGCAAGACCGCCTCGTCTGTCCATGGCCGCCACACCCCTTTCCCCCCGGGAGATCGCCGAACTCGGCACCGCGCTGCCCGATTGGAGCGTGGTGAACGGCAAGCTGCATCGCGGCCTGATCTTCAACACCTTTGTGGAGGCCTTCGGTTTCCTCACCCAGGTGGCGCTGATCGCCGAATCGATGGGTCATCACCCCGAACTGGGCAACGTCTACAACCGGGTGATGATCGATCTCACCACCCACGACACCGGCGGTCTCTCCAGCCTCGATCGGGAGCTCGCCACGCGGATCGATGGCCTGTTGAAAGACTAATTCAGCCGCTGGCTGGCTCGGCCAGCCGGGACCAGATCCCCATCAGCAGGCCGGCAACCTCCAGCTCCAGACCCGCCCCCCTGGCAAGGCCGGCCGGAACGGCCAGGGTTCGCTGCCTCTCCTCAGGCAGCAGCTCCTCCGTCCGCAGGCGTTGGGCGGCCTGGACCGCCCCATCGGCGTCACTGGGGTCGTCGTTGCGGCTGCTGCGCGCGATCAGGCGCGCCTCAATCAGGGCCTGGGGGGTGCGCAGATCGAGGATCAACCAGGGAACACCAAGGCCTTGAGCCAGCGCCACCGCCCCAGCACGGCTGGCGCTGCTCAGATGGGTGGCATCCAGCAACACGTTGCGCCCCTGCTCCAGGCTGGCGGCGGCGGAGTTGAGCAGGGCGGCTTCCGTGCGCCGATGGGCCGCTGGCCCATAGAGCCGATCCCGTTCGGCTCCGGCCGGGCGATCCAGGGGAGCCAGCCCATGCAGTTGCTTGCGTATCCTGTCGCTCTCGTGGTGATCCGCCAACAGCCAGGGGGCCAGCTGCCTGGCCAGGTGGCTCTTGCCGCTGCCGGAGCTGCCCCGCAGCAGCAGCAGGGCCGGCGGAGCCTGGCCGCTGCGGGCATAGGCCAGGGCGAGGCTGAGCAGGGCCTGGGCTTGGTGGGCGGCAGCCTGGCGCTGGGCTTCCGGGATCTCCGGCTCGCACCAGGTGGCCGCTGCCACCTTCGCCCGCACGTGGGCGCGGTAGGCGCAGAACAAGGCCAACACGCCTGGCTCGATCGCCCGGCCATAGCCGGCGAGCAGGGGGGCGATCAGCCCCGCATGGCCTCCGGCCTGGAGTTCCATGGCCAGGAAGGCCAGATCAGAGCCGGCATCGATCTGGCGCAAACCCGGGTTGAACTCGACACAGTCGACCACGGCGATCGGATCCTGGAGGAGCACATGCTCAAGCCGCAGGTCGCCGTGGCCATCGACTGCCCAGCCAGCCCCCAGCCGCTGCCGCAGCAGCCGACGCTGGGCCCATAGGGCCCGGGCCAGGAGATGATCCAGCAGGCGATGCACCGCTTCGGGCACCAGGGCCGGAACCCATTCGCGGGTGGAGCGGAGGTTGCTGTGCAGCACCCGGGCAAAGGCTTTGAGCAACGCACCTGGGTCGGGATCAGCCAGGGGCTGATCCCGGTGAAACGCTGCGATGCAAAGGCCGAGGGCCTCCAGCTCAGCCGGCCCGGCGCGGCCGGCATCAAGCTGGGCCTGCAGGGTTTCGCTGGTGTCGAAGCGGCGCATCAGCACCACGGGTTCAGGCCCGCTCGGCCCGGCCAGCTGGCTGACCCCGAGATAGATCGCCGGCGCCAGGCGGCTGTTGAGCCGCACTTCCTCCTCGCAGAACCGCTGGCGCAGCTCACGGCTGCTGTAATCGAGCAGATCCCAGAGCCGTATGGGCTTCTTGAGTTTGTAGGCCCGTCGCGGCGTCAGGAACACCACGCTGATGTGGGTCTGGATCACCTCCACCCGGCGTTGCTGCGGCGCGACCCCCTCCCAGTCGGCGGCCGGATAGGCCGACGGCAGGCTGAGGGCCGCGATCAGGGGGGCAAGGCTGGTGTCGGCCGTGGCTCGGCTCACACCGTCAGCAGCTGGCGGCTGCGCTGTTGGCCCAGCACGAGCCGCGGACTGCCGTCCTCCCCGTCCACGTCCACTGCGATCGTGCTCCCTTCCGGGAAGGTGCCGGCCAGGATCGCCTTGGCGATCGGCGTTTCCAGTTCGCGCTGGATGGCCCGCTTCAGCGGCCTGGCGCCATAAACCGGGTCGTAGCCGGCCGTGGCGATCCAGTCGAGCGCCGTGGTGCTGAGCTCCAGGCCCAGCTTGCGGCCCTCCAGCCGCTGGCGCAGACGCTCCACCTGCAGCACCACGATCTGGCGCAGCTCCTCGGAACGCAGGCTGTGGAAGATGATCGATTCATCCAGCCGGTTGAGGAACTCGGGCCGGAAGTGAGCCCGCAGGGCCTCGTTCACCCGCTTCTCCATCTCGCCATGGCGGGCGGGATCGCCGGCCAGATCGAGGATCGACGCACTGCCGATGTTGCTGGTGAGGATCAGCACGGTGTTGGTGAAATCCACCGTGCGCCCCTGCCCGTCGGTGACGCGGCCGTCGTCGAGCACCTGCAGCAGCACATTGAAGACATCGGGGTGGGCCTTCTCCACCTCATCGAAGAGGATGACGGCATAGGGGCGGCGACGGACCGCTTCGGTGAGCTGGCCACCTTCTTCGTAGCCCACGTAGCCCGGAGGCGCTCCGATCAGGCGGGATACGGCGTGCTTTTCCATGTATTCACTCATGTCGATCCGCACCATCGCCTCTTCGCTGTCGAACAGCTGGGCAGCCAGAGCCTTGGAGAGCTCCGTTTTGCCGACGCCGGTGGGGCCGAGGAAGAGGAAGGAGGCGATCGGGCGGTTGGGATCGGAGAGCCCGGCCCGTGATCGCTGGATCGCATCAGCCACGGCGGTGACGGCCTGCTCCTGGCCGATCACCCGAGCATGCAGATCGGCTTCGAGATGGAGCAGTTTCTCCATCTCGCTCTGCACCAGCCGGGCCACGGGAATGCCGGTCCACTTGGCGATCACCTCGGCGATGTCCTCCTCGGTGACCTCCTCGCGCAGCAGGGTCTTGTCGGCACCGGCGGCGTTGAGTTCGCTTTCCTTGGCCGCCAGTTTCTTGTTGAGCTCGGCCAGGGTGCCGTATTCGAGCTGGGCCGCCTTGTTGAGGTCGTAGCTGCGCTTGGCCTGCTCGACCTGCAGCTGCACCTGCTCGATTTCCTCCTTGATGGCGCTGAGCTCATCGATCGAGCCCTTTTCCTTCTGCCACTGGGCGTTGAGGCCGCTCTGCTGTTCGCCCAGCTCAGCCAGTTCCCGCTCGATCCGCTCCAGGCGCTCCTTGCTGGCCGCATCGGACTCGCGGCCGAGGGAGAGCTTCTCCATCTCCAGCTGCAGGATCTTGCGGTCGATCTCATCGATCTCCTCCGGCTTGGAGGTGATCACCATCTTCAGGCGGGCGGCCGATTCATCCATCAGGTCGATGGCTTTGTCGGGCAGGAAGCGGTCGGCGATGTAGCGGCTGCTGAGCACGGCGGCGGCCACCAGAGCGCTGTCGGCGATGCGCACGCCGTGGTGCACCTCGTAGCGCTCCTTGAGGCCCCGCAGGATCGAGATCGTGTCTTCCACCGTGGGCTGGTCCACGAACACCTGCTGGAAGCGCCGCTCCAGGGCAGGATCCTTCTCGATGTGCTGGCGGTGCTCATCGAGGGTGGTGGCGCCGATGCAGCGCAGTTCACCCCGGGCCAGCATCGGCTTGAGCAGGTTGCTGGCATCCATCGAGCCGCCGGTGGCACCGGCCCCCACCACGGTGTGGATCTCATCGATGAACAGCACGATCTGCCCCTCGCTGGAGGTGACCTCCTTGAGCACCGCCTTGAGCCGCTCCTCGAACTCGCCGCGGTACTTGGCCCCGGCGATCAGGGCGCCCATGTCGAGGGAGATCAGCTGACGGTTCTGCAGGGCGGAGGGCACATCGCCGTTGACGATCCGCTGGGCCAGGCCCTCGACGATCGCGGTCTTGCCCACGCCCGGTTCACCGATCAGCACCGGGTTGTTCTTGGTGCGGCGGCTGAGGATCTGGATCGTGCGCCGGATTTCCTCGTCGCGGCCGATCACGGGGTCGAGCTTGCCTTCGCGGGCGGCCTTGGTGAGGTCACGGCCGTACTTCTCCAGCGACTCGTAGGTGCCCTCGGGGTTCTGGTCCGTCACCTTCTGGCTGCCGCGCACCGCTTCGATCGCAGAGAGCAGCTTGGTCTTGTCGGTGCCGGCCTGGGAGAGCAACTGGCGGCCGCAACGGGGGTCAACCGCCAGGGCCAGCAGCAGGTGCTCGATTGAGAGGAAGCTGTCGCCGAATTCCTGCTTGAGCACCTCCGCCTGGTCCAACAGGGTGCCCAGTCCCTTGCCGAGGAACACCGATTGGGCCGGTGTGCTGAGGCTCGGCTGGCTGGCCAGGAAGGCCTCCACCTTCTGAGCCAGTGAATCAGCCTTCACCCCCGCTTTCTCGAGGATGCGGCTGGCCAGGCCCTGCTCAGCAAGCAGGGCAGCGAACAGATGCTCGGTTTCCAGTTGCTGATGGCGCCGCTTCTGGGCGATCTGCTGGGCGGCCACCACAGCAGCCCAGGCCTTTTCGGTGAACTGTTCGGCGGTGGGATGCATGGTGGGGACTCGGCAAAGGGGGGAGTTCCAGAACCGTATGCGAGAAGCCCGGTTCGCACAGGGTGGGCCGCCCGAAACAAATGGCGAACCAACCGAACCCAGGGACCAACCGTTCCCATAGGTTCGGCTTGAAACCCCTGACTTCGCCCCTCGATGGCTCGACTCGCCACCTTCCCGCCACCCGCTCTGTCATCGCCACCCTTCCCCTGCTGCTGCTGTCTGGCCAGCCTGCTGAGGCGGCGGCAAGCAGCCCTCAAAGCCCTCCACATCCAGCTGAGCCAGCAGCAGCCGAAACGTGGAATCCGATCGTGGCTTGGTGACCTGCGTGCCCAGCAGCTTGTTCAGCGTCTTGCGGTGGCGTTTGGCAAAAGCTCCATGCCGAGCAGCGAACCCTGGCCGCTCAGGATCGAAAGGATCGCCACGAGCAGCATCCACCACTGCGGAAAGCGGATGCCGCGGCGCATGCGGCAATCGGGCAGTGTCTTGAGGAAACTGATCAGATCAGTTGCGGCAGCGTGGTTCTGGAGCGGCGAGGCCAACGGAAAGGAGCGGTTCCTAGGCACCAAACCGGAGCTGGCAGCCGCGCCACCGCTACTGGGACACACTTCTAATGGGCCCTGGTTGAGACCAGCTGCGGCGTAATTGATTTGCCTTTTTTTTCTGGAGTCCCGCTTTATCCACCGCTACGCCGTTACTCCCGCCAATATTCTTGATAGTCAGATGCTTCCACGGCTGTTGGATCCCGAAAACGAACATGACTATTTCTGGGCAGATTCAGCCTACTCAGGTGAGTGCTTTGAGGATCTGCTAAGCCTTGGTGGCTTTGAGAGTCGCATCCACGAAAGGGACGAACGAAATCACCCTCTTGGTGACGCAGCCAAAGAGCGTAATAGCATTAAGTCGGTAATTCGAGCTTGTGTTGAACATATATTTGGCTGCATAACGACCTCCATGGGCGGCAAGTTCACAAGAAAGATTTGCCTTGAAAGGAATGAGGCTTGGTGGGGCCTAAAAAATCGTAACTGTTCAGGGGGCGGGACGGCTCATTGCGAACATCAGCCCTGCTGAACCCTTGACGGTAGATCGATTCCCGGTTGCATCACAGGCAGAGACCGCCTGTGATGAGCGCACCTCCGGCCGGGAT
>Ga0247832_1000257_pt1 | contig 108732 bp, 111 predicted proteins | sample LaCruzMarch2015__10_FD_192407 | JGI IMG/M metagenome (GOLD analysis project Ga0247832, IMG submission 192407) | Freshwater microbial communities from meromictic Lake La Cruz, Castile-La Mancha, Spain - LaCruzMarch2015_4m | ecosystem: Environmental > Aquatic > Freshwater > Lake | place: Spain... | reverse complement strand
GCACCCTCGCCGAGAACAGTCTGAAGTTGATCGCCCTCAGGGGCCTGGTTGAAGCCAGAGCCAGCTGCGAGCAAGGCCACCCTGGAGACCCGGACCCATCCATCGCCGACATCCTGGCGGCGATGGATGATCTGCTCTGATCCCCCTGGCCGGCCCTTCGGCGATGCTTGATGGCCTCTCCTGATCACCCGGGCTTGCTGATCGAGGCTCTGCAGCGGGCCGACAGTCCCGAGCGCCTGCTGGAAGCCACAGAAAACCTGGCCGCGGCCTGCCATCCTGGCGCCGCCCTCGCCCTGGTGGAGGTTCTCGGTTTCAACAACCCCGGCGCCGCCGTCGCCGCCGTGGACGGGCTGATCGCGCTGGGGCCGCTGGCGGTGGAGCCGCTGCTCTCCAACCTGGATGGCCACAACTACGGCGCCCGGGCCTGGGCCGTGCGGGCCCTGGCCGGCATCGGCGATGTGCGGGGCGTTCAGGTGCTGGAGCGGGCGTTGGCCTCCGATATCGGCCCCAGCGTGCGGCGGGCCGCCGCCAGGGGCCTAGGTCGGATCAACCTGGAGCCCCTGGAGGCCAGCGAGCGGGTCGCCCTGCGGCTGCATTGCCTCGACGCCCTGCTGGCCGCCTGTGAAGACGCGGAGTGGGTGGTGCGCTATGCCGTGGCCGTTGGCCTGGAGACGCTGCTGAGCCAGCTGTCGGCACCTGCCGACCAACGGCAGCGCGGCCTCGCCGGGCTCAGCGGCCTCGCCGCCGCCAGCGAAGACACCCCGGTGGTGCGCCTGCGCGCCGCCCTGGCCCTCGAGAGGCTGGCATGAGCGCTCCCCAACGTCTGCTGTTCGTCTGCCTGGGCAACATCTGCCGTTCCCCCGCCGCCGAAGGGGTGTTCCTGCATCTGCTGGCCCAGCACGGGCTTGAGCACGCCTTCCAGGTGGATTCGGCCGGCACCGGCGGCTGGCACCGGGGCCAACCGGCCGATGTCCGCATGCGTGCCGCCGCCGCCCGCCGGGACATCACCCTGCCCAGCCGGGCCCGCCAGATCGAGACGGCGGATCTGCTCCGCTTCGATCGGATTCTCACCATGGACGACGAGAACCTGGCGGCCGTTCAAGCCCTGGCCAGGGGCGTGGAGCATCGGGCCAGGATCGAGCCGATCACCGGCTACTGCCCCCAGCTCCAGATCACCGCGGTGCCCGATCCCTACTACGGCGGCGCCAGGGGTTTCGAGCAGGTGCTGGATCTGCTGGAGCAGGCCTGCGCCGGCCTGCTGGCCCAGCTCCGACCCCCTGCCGAGCCTTAGCCAACGGGGCCTGGCTCCGGCCAGGCCTCCTCCGGGATGCGTTGGCGAAACAATCTCACCAGCTCAGCGATCACCGCCTCGACTCCCATGCCGTCGGTGACCAGCTCCACCGCATCGGGGGCCTGGAGCAGCGGTGCCACAGGCCGGGTCGAATCCAGGTGGTCCCGCTCGGCGATCTGGCCTTCCAGCTCGGCCAGCTCGGGAACCCCATAGCCCCGCTCGCGGAGGTCTTGGGCCCGCCGCCGGGCCCGCTCCGCCACCGTGGCTGTGAGAAACACCTTGAGATCAGCGTCAGGGAAAACAGCCGTGCCGATGTCGCGCCCTTCCGCCACCAGCCCACCCTTCTCACCCATCGCCTGCTGCTGGCGGGTCAGGGCCGCCCGCACACAGGCATGGGCCGCCACCGCCGACACCTGGGCCGTCACCGACGGATCGCGAATGGCCGCCGTCACGTCGTGGCCGTTGACATGCACCCGCAGCTCGCCAGCTCCGGCGTTCTCCAGGCTGAGGTCGAGACCAGCCAGCAGGGGTTCGATCGCGGCGGCATCGGCTGGATCCGCCCCCTGCCGCCGCACCCACCAGGTGACGGCCCGGTACATGGCCCCGGTATCGAGATAGATCAGCCCGAGCTGCCGGGCGAAGGCGCGGGTCACCGTGCTCTTGCCGGCGCCGGCCGGACCATCGATGGCAACGATTGGGGAGCGAGGCATCAGCACGATGTGGTCGATCAGGCGCGTGGAGCCGCAACGCACGGCCACCGCCAGCAGGGCGAGTCCGGATCCAGTCGGGAGCGTAGGCAGGGGCTGGAGGCTGAAGGGATGCACCAGCTCGGCGTACTCCACCAGCAGCCCAGCCTGCTCCAGCTCGCTCCGGAATGCCCTAAGCAAGGTTTCGAGAGGGCGTACTCCACCGGCCAACCAGGCCCGCGCCGAATCCAGGGCCGCTGGTAAGGCGGCCGCTTGGCGGCGTTCCTGGGCGGAGAGATAGCGGTTGCGGGAGCTGCCGGCCAGCCCATCGGCCTCCCGCCAGGTCCGGCAGCCCCGCACCTCAACAGGCAAGCCCAGATCGGCCACCAACCGGCGAAGGATCACCAGTTGCTGCCAATCCTTCTCGCCGAGTAGCAGGCAGTCGGGGCGGATCAGGCCCAGCAGGCGGGCCACCACGGTGGCCACCCCCTCGAAATGGCCAGGACGATGGCGCCCGCAGAGGGCATGGACCAGGGCCGGAGGCGGGATCACCCGGGTGAGCTCGGCATCCCCCCCCGGGAACAGCTCCTGCTCGCTCGGGGCGAACAGGGCATCGGCTCCAGCCGCTTCGGCCAGGCGGCAGTCGGCGTCCTCATCCCTGGGGTAGGTCTGGAAGTCTTCCTGCGGGCCGAACTGAAGGCGGTTGACGAACAGGCTGACCAGAACCCGGGGACGGATCGGTTCAGCTGTGGAGCCAGGAGTGGTGGGCTGGTGGGCCCGCTCAATCAAACCGAGATGGCCGGGATGGAGCGCCCCCATGGTGGGGACGTAATGCAGGGGCCGTGGACGTCGTCCGACAGCCCCGCACCAGCGTTGCAGCTCACAGCAGGTTCTCAGCAGCAGCACAGGAGGAAAGGAACGGAGCCGATCCTGCACATTGCCGCAGGGAACCTACTGGAGAACCTCAAGGCGAACCTGGGCGATACCGCTGGCGGTCAGGCCCAACCGCTGGGCGGCGCCATGGGCCAGATCGATGATGCGGTTGCCGTGGAACGGCCCTCGATCGTTGATGCGGACCTCGGTGCTGCGGCCATTCCAGAGATTGGTCACCCTGACCTTGGTCCCGAAGGGCAAGGTGCGATGGGCGGCAGTGAGGGTGCCGGGGCGGAACACTTCGCCGTTGGCGGTGCGATTGCCGAAGAAGCCGGGTCCATACCAGCTGGCTTCACCGCTGCTCACCTGCTTGACCCGGCGAGGCTGGGGCACAGGAGCGATCGGTTGGGGGACCACCTGGCGAGGCTGGGGAACCAGGTCGAGCTCAGGCTGAACCTCCCGGATGGCGACATCGCCTTTGAGCTCAGGAGCCGGATCGGTGGTCTCAGCCTCCCTGACCATGGCGATCAAGGGGCTGGAGGCGGACTGGCCGGGATCCGCGAAGGCCGGGATGGCCAGGCCGCTGGCAGAGAGCAGGAGCGCAAGGGCTCCGAGGGAAAATGTGGAGGGCATAACAAGCGGAACGCGCTGTCAACAACAGCAACGACTGAAGAATCAGAGGTCCAGCAACGATCAATTCCTCCCAATTGGAAAGCGGGGGAGAAGTCAACCGAAGAATGGAGTTCCTGGCAAAAACAACGACGAGTGGAACTTAACGGCATTGCTGAGATCCAGGACGCCGCAAATCCGATGGACCTGATGATCAGAAATCGTCATCAGCGCCGAGATCGCCCGCGAGCACTGGGCTCAGCCAGCCCGGCAATCGTCACCGCCCATCAGCGAATCGGATGCAAGGCATCAGCAGGCCTGATGGAGTTGAGTACCAATTTCAAAGTCGTCCACTGCCGAAGCGGATTTTTTCCTGCCGCCGCGCTGGACCGTGCCGCCTCTCACCGGAGCATCACCGCGTCGCAGAGTGGTTACCACGCACCTGAAGCCATGGACTACCGCACAGCAGGAGTGGATGTGGTCGCCGGCCGGGCCTTTATCGAGCGGATCCGCGCCAGTGTCGAGTCCACCCGCCGCCCCGAGGTGCTGGGCGGCCTGGGGGGATTCGGTGGCCTCTGCCGCCTGCCGGCCGGCCTGCGCAAACCCCTGCTGGTGGCGGGAACCGATGGGGTGGGAACCAAGCTGGAGCTGGCCCAGGCCCATGGCCGCCACCATGCGGTGGGCATCGACCTGGTGGCGATGTGCGTCAACGACGTGATCACCAGTGGCGCCGATCCCCTCTTCTTCCTCGACTACATCGCCACCGGCAAGCTCACGCCGGCCGCCATGGCCGCCGTGGTGGAGGGGATCGCCGAGGGCTGCCGCCTGAGCGGGTGCGCCCTGCTGGGGGGCGAAACGGCGGAGATGCCGGGGTTCTACGCGCCGGGGCGCTACGACCTGGCCGGCTTCTGCGTGGCGGTCGTGGAAGAAGACGAGATCATCGACGGCCGCAGGGTGCGCCCCGGCAATCCCATCCTGGCTCTGGCCAGCAGCGGCGTCCACAGCAACGGCTTCAGCCTGGTGCGCCGCATTCTCGAAACCACCGCAGTTTCACCGGCCTGCACCCTGCCCGGCGGCAGCGAAACGGTGATCGATGCCCTGCTGCGCCCCACCCGCCTCTATGGAGCCGTGGTGAAAGCCCTCAGGGGCGCAGGGATTCCCCTGCATGCCATGGCCCACATCACCGGCGGCGGCCTGCCGGAGAACCTGCCCCGCTGCCTGCCGGAGGGTCTGCACGGCCGCATCGATCCCACCAGCTGGGAGCGGCCCGCCCTGTTTCGGTGGCTCCAGGAGCAGGGCGCGGTGCCCGAGGAGGATCTCTGGAACACCTTCAATCTCGGCGTGGGCTACTGCCTCGTGGTGCCTGAGGAAGCGCAGGACCCCGCCATCGCCGTCTGCGCCGAACTGGGTGTGAGCGCCTGGCGCCTGGGGGTGGTCGAGGCGGGGCCCGGCCCATCTGGGGGCCTGGAGGGCTTGCCCCACGCAGCCTCCCGGGCGCCAGCCACGGAGAGTCCTGCTGACGGTGGATGATGGGTTGAAGACCATGGGGTGCGGTTGTGCCCTGGTTGACCGTCCATGACTGGCTGGAGAACTGATATCCGATGACATCAACCAATGGACGCCTGATCCGGCGGCGAAGCTCCGCAGGCCCCTTGCCGCCCAATCCCCCCCGCCGGCCGCGGGAGGCCACCACCCCAACCAATCACCCCGCCCGCGCCACCTTCCTGGCCCTCCGGGACCACGGCAAGGTGTACGTGTCCGACCTGCCCCGCCTCTCCCAGGGCCAGCTCAACCTGATGGGCCAGGAGGCCCGCGAGGTGCTCGACAGCCTGACCCGGCGTCTGCAGGAGCTGGAGCAGCAGATCGGCCTTTCCCCCCTGGAGCAGGAAACCCGGATCCGGGCCACCACCAAACGGGATGTCACCGAGCGGTTCATCCGCGCGATCGAGGAGGAGCAGGAGCAACGACGCAACAACCCGGCCCTGCGGGCCGAGGCCGGCGAATCGATCGCCCGCACCTTTCTGGCCCTGGCCCGTCACCGGCTGCCCGGCACCACCTTCGATGCGCTGATGCAGGAAACCCTCGCCACCTGTGGCGACCGTGGCGAGGCCGGCCTTGACAACGGCGATGGGGAGGGCGACAGCGCCAGCGAGCCGATCCGACCGATCGCCCCACCGCCAAGACCGGCGCTGGTCAACCTGCCACGGCCCGCCTCCCTGCCAGTCGTGCTGAGCCCCGATCCCTCACCGCCACGGGCGGTGGGCTAACTCAAGCGGCCTGAAACGGATTGGCCGGCATCCGCTCGGGCTGGTACCCCCAGAGAAACTGATTGCCCCAGGCCCAGGTGCCCACGCCGATCGAGGGTTGGTCCGCATCAGGCAGCGGCTTAGGCATGGAAGGGTCAGGAATGGGAACAAGAGCAGCAGCCACCACACCGCACCGGCCGGCCGTTCATGGCCATGATCATCGTTTCCGCTCTCCAACCCCCTGAATCCGCCCTCGCCTGCCGCCGGGCCCCAGCCGGAAGCCATCAGCCCTCGCCAGCCGGCCGTCGTTGCGCCTGGGCCAGCCGCCGAAGCGGTGCTCTGCCAGCACTGCGGCCGGAGTGCCACCAATGGGCGTCGTTGCCAGGGTTTCTGCGTGGCCGACGCCGACGCCTGAACCGGGACTCACCCACAGTGGATGACAGCTGCACCCATCGCCAGGTGGTTGGTTCCTTGCTTCCATCCCGTCTGCAGATCCACTTGCTGAGCCTGCTGGTCGGAGGCCTGGCGGCTGCCTCAGCTTCCCTCGCCCAGCCGCGAGCCACCCCGACCGACACGATCGGCCGATTGCAGAGCGTGGCCCGGAGCTGCAGCAGCAACCTGGCGGCAGCGGCCCAGGCTCCCTGCACATCGGTTCAATTCGAGCAACAGGACGGCCTGTTGAACGTTCGCTTCATCAGCCCCGGCCAACGGGGCGGGGAGAGCGACCAACTCAGCTTCGTGGGAACGCTGCAGCCGGGCAGCGTTCCGATGGCATGCCAACAGGGCCGCTGCCAGTTCCAGGGGGCGATCAGCACCGCGATCGCCAGTGTGAGTGAGCGGAGCTTCGACAGCCGCGGCCTGGTCAAGGCCTTGCCGAAAGCCTGGCCGGCCAACGGCAGCTGCCGGATCGATCAACGCCAAGTGCGCTGCGAGGCCAAGGCCCTCAGCCGCGAACTCTGGAGCGCCACAGCCACGTTCTGACCTCCGGGCAGCGACCATCAAAAAAGAGGCGGCACCCAGATTCGAACTGGGGGTAAAGGATTTGCAATCCTCTGCCTTACCACTTGGCCATGCCGCCAGTCGGGAGCAAACTCCCAGAACCGGATCGTATCAGCCATGGCATGCCCTCCCGTCTGCTGGTCCTGAGCAACGGCCACGGGGAGGATCTGATCGCCCTGCGGGTGATTAGGGCCCTGCGACTCCGCCAACCCCGGCTCGCCGTGGCGGTTCTGCCCCTGGTGGGCGAGGGGCTGGGCTTCTGCGAGGCTGAAACGAACGGAGAGCTGGAGCGGATCGGTCCAAGGCGGGAGCTGCCCAGCGGCGGTTTCAGCAACCAGAGCCTGACGGGGTTGCTGGGGGACCTCTCAGCAGGACTGCCGCTGATCAGCTGGCAGCAGCTCCGGATCGTGCGCCGCTGGGGCCGCCGGGGCCTGCCGGTGCTGGCGATCGGCGACCTGCTCCCCCTTCTGCTGGCCTGGGCCAGCGGTGCCCCCTATGGCTTCATCGGCACCCCGAAAAGCGATTACACCTGGCGGAGTGGGCCGGGCCGCGATCGAGTCGCCGATGGCTATCACCGCTGCAAGGGAAGCGAATGGGACCCGTGGGAGTGGCTTCTGATGCGCCAGCGGCGTTGCCGCCTGGTGGCGGTGCGGGACGCCCTCACGGCCCGGGGGCTGCGTCGCCATGGCGTGCGGGCCCTGGCACCGGGAAACCCGATGATGGATGGCCTCGATGCGCTGCCGCTGCCAGCGGCCCTGGCCCACCGCCGACGGTTGGTGCTGCTCTGCGGCAGCAGGATGCCTGAAGCCCTCACCAACCTGCGGCGGCTGCTGGAGGCCCTCCACACGCTCCGCCCAAGGGGGGAGCCGCTGGTGGTGCTCTGTCCCACCGGCTCCAGGCCCACGGCCGGCCAACTCGAACCGCTGTTGCGAGCCAAGCACTTCACCCCGGCCACCCCTCCCGAGGGCTGCGGCGCCACCAGCGCCTGGCAGCGCGGCAGCCTGTCGCTGCTGATCGGCAACGGTGCCTTTCGCCGCTGGGCGGCCTGGGGGGAGGTGGGGCTGGCCACGGCCGGCACCGCCACCGAACAACTGGTGGGGCTGGGCATTCCGGCCCTTTCCCTGCCGGGTCCCGGGCCCCAGTTCAAGGCAGGGTTCGCCCGGCGCCAGAGCCGGCTGCTGGGTGGGGCGGTGCGGGTCTGCCCCGCCCCGGAGGCCCTCGCCGCAGCGCTGGGCGACCTGCTGGCCAACCGCAGCGAGTGCGGGGCCCTGGCGCGGATCGGCCGGCGAAGAATGGGGGCAGCCGGGGGCAGCGAGCGACTGGCCGCCCTTCTGGAGAAGGATCTGCTCGGCCAGGGGCAAGGATGATGAACCAACCTCCCCGTCACCCCGCCGATGCCCGCCCCCACTGACCGGGCCTACGCCGCCGTCACCGGAAGCCTGGCCAGCCTGCTGGGCATCAGCATCGCCTCGGCGCGCCGACGGGTGGATCAGCAGGCCGCCCGGGAGGAGGTCCGCGATGCCGGCGGGCGGGTGGCCATCGCCGAGCGGATGATCGAGCTGGCGCGGGGCTCCACCCAGGAGCAAACCCGATTGCTGGATTCGCTGCTCACCGCCGAAAGCGACGAGGCGAATTACCTCGACGAAGACTGAGCCGACGAAGTCCGACTCCACGACGACCGAGCCATCGCGGCGCCCTCCCCGGGCACCCCGACTTCAGTGCTCGAAAACCGAGCCGAAGCGGCGGCGATCCAGTTCGGAGAACACGGGGATGCAGGCGAAGCAGCGGCGGGCCAGCTCAAGCCGTTCTTCCCGCTCCAGGATCGTGGTCAAGCGCTCGTAGGCCGGCAGCAGGTAGCGCACGTCGTTGGCGGCATACAGCAGCTGCGCTTCGCCCAGATCCTCGACCCGGCCCCAGTCGCTGCTCTGGGCCTGCTTGTCGAGCTCCACCCCCACCAGTTCCTGCACCACCTCCTTGAGCCCGTGCCGGGAGCTGTAGGTGCGGGCCAGGCGGCTGGCCACCTTGGTGCAGAACAGCGGCTGCACGGCGATCCCCAGGCCCTCACCCAGGGCCGCCACATCGAAGCGGGCGAAGTGGAACACCTTCTCGATCGCGGGGTTCTCCAGCAGCTGCTGGAGCAGCGGGGCGGCGCTCTGGCCCCGGGCGATGCGGATGCAGCAGACGTTGTCGAGGCCGTCGGCGATCTGGACCAGGCAGAGGCGATCCCGCCCATGCACCAGCCCCATCGCCTCCGTGTCCACCGCCAGGGCCGGAGCCGCCGAGAGCAAGGCCAGCCACTCCGGATCGAGGTCACCGTCAAACAGCGCAAAGCGAACAGGAGCGGTGGCAGAGGCTTGGGCCATGGACGGGGCAGCAACGGCTGCCATCGTCGCCTCCAGCTCGGCCAGGGTGAGAATGGCCGCACCTGCAGCTCCCGCCATGCCCCTCACCCTGGGCTCCACCCTGCTCCTCACCCTTCTGATGACCGTGGGGCTGGTGTTTTTCCTGCGGGCAGCCAGCAAGGACCGCACCACCGTCGTCGACGTGCATTCCCCCCAGCCCGCCCTCGACGTGCTCGAAGGCCTCAGCCAGTGGCTGCTGCAACGGGGCTGGCAAGCCGAGGCGGGCGACCCGGAGCGGCGCCTGCTGCGGTTCCGCGGCCGGGTGGCCTCTAGCCTGCACCTCGCCCTGCTGTTGTCGCTGCTTGGTGGCGTGGGCGGCGCCTGTCTTGGCCTGGTGCTCCGGCAACTCTCCACCGGCCTGGGCTGGTGGCCGCTGCTGCTTACCCTGCTCGGTCCCGTGGCGGGCTGGGTCTACCGGCGCCGGGCCGCTCGCCAGGAGGAGGTGGAACTCCGCCTGATCAGCGACGACGAGGCGCCCTGCAGCAGCCTGCGCCTACGGGCCCACCGGGATGAGCTGATCGCCCTGGAACAGGAGCTGGCCCCCCGGCTCCAGCTCTCCAGTGACGGCTCCCTGCTCAGCTCACCGATCTGAGGAATGTCCACGATGCGCCCACCCGTCCGCTCTGCCCTTCTGCTCGCGGCCCTGTTCAGCGCCGGCGGCGGAAGTTCTGCCCTCGCCAATGAGATCGCTCCTCGATCGGGCACCAGCCTGGCCAGCGGCGCGGCCGGAGCCGCCTCCCTGGGAGCCCCGCCCGCCACGAACGACTACGACCCCCTCACCGGCCCGCGCAGCCGGCTTGCCAAGGACTGGATCGGCCTGCGGGCCCTGTCGGCCGACACCCCCATCCTGGTGATGGCCGGCCACGCCGATTCCCAGAACATCGGCGGATCGGGCACCCATGGAGCCGCCGTCGCCCTGGCCCGGGACAGCCCGATGTTCCCGGGCATCACCGACGAGCTCTACTGGAACATCGTGATCGCCCAGGCGGTGGTGCAACTCGGTCAGCAGCGGGGGCTGCAGATTCGCTACCACGAACCGCCGTTCCGCACCATCGTCAACGGGGATGCCCCCGGAACGAACTGGAGTGCGGGCCGTGAGCACAGCGCAATCGGCGGCTACGCCCTGGAGATCCACTTCGACGCCTACGGCCCGGACGGCATCGGCTCAGGACTGATCCCGGCGATCAACCAGCCGTTCAGCCGCCTCGACGAAAGCCTGGCGGCGGCCTTCGGCGCCTACCCGATGGCCTTCCGCGGCGGGCTCGGTGGACCGAAGCGAGGCATCGCCCTGCTGGAGATCGGCAAGCTGGAAGGGACGCTCGAGGCGAATCTGAGGGATCCGGCCCGCCGTCCGGCCACGGTGCAGGCGATTGCCGAGCGGGTGGTCGTCGCCCTTCAGCAAGGGCTTGGCCAGCCGGCGTTGGACGCTCCGGGGCTCACCCAGCTCAATCCACCGCCAGGTGGGGTTGGCAGCGCTCCTCCAGGGAGGGGTCGGTCAGCCAGTCCTGGGGCCTGGTGAACACCTCCGTGAGCAGGGCCTCACGGCTGCCGGGCTCCGGGGTGTAGCCATACTCCCAGCGCACCAGCGGCGGCAGCGACATCAGAATGGATTCCGTGCGCCCGTTGGTCTGCAGACCGAAGATCGTGCCGCGATCGAACACGAGGTTGAACTCCACGTAGCGGCCGCGGCGATAGAGCTGGAACTGGCGCTCCCGCTCGCCATAGGGGGTGTCGTGGCGCTTGGTCACGATCGGCGCGTAGCTGGGCAGGAAGCCATGCCCACAGGCCTGGGCCAGTTGAAACAACTGCTCCCAGCTCTGCTGTTGCGCGCCGGCGGTGGCGGCGCGTTCAGCGGCGGGACCCGCCGGGTCCTGGCCCTTGTAAAGGGTGCCGGCCGGATCCTGGTAGTCGTAGAAGATGCCGCCGATGCCGCGGGTTTCGCCGCGGTGCTTCAGGAAGAAGTAGTCGTCGCACCAGGCCTTGAACACCGGGTAGTAGGCGGGATTGACGCTGTCGCAGGCGCCCTTCAAGGTGCGATGGAAGTGAATGGCATCGGAGAGGAACGGATAGAAGGGGGTCAGGTCGGCCCCGCCTCCGAACCACCAGACCGGGCCCGCTTCGAAGTAGCGGTAGTTGAGATGCACCGTGGGCACGTAGGGGTTGCGGGGGTGCAACACCATCGAGGTCCCGGTGGCAAACCAGGCCTGCCCCTCCGCCTCGGGCCGCTGGCTGAGGATGGAGGGGGGGAGGCGGTCGCCCTCCACCTCGGAGAAGTTCACGCCTCCCTGCTCGAAGACGCGGCCGGCCGTCATCACCCGGGAGCGGCCGCCGCCGCCCTCCGCCCGCTCCCAGCTCTCCTCCTGGAAGGTGGCTTCGCCATCGAGGGCCTCGAGACCGGCGCAGATGCTGTCCTGCAGACCCATCAGCAGGCCCCTGGCCCGGGCCCTTGAATCGGATGGCGGTGCCGCGAGGGCCGTCGGATTCGCTTCGATCTGCTGGGCCACGCCGTTCTGCCTCCCTGGTTGTTCCGCCACTCAACAGCAAGCCCCGGCTGGGGCGTTGAAATCCTGCCCACCTTTCCAGGTCGCCGCCCCCCTCCACAATCTTTCGAGAGCCTCTGTCACGGGCACGCCGCCTAGGATCAACTTTCGAATGACTGCCGATGGGATGGCCACCGCTGATCAAGCGCTCGAGGCCTTGAAGCCTCTCTGTGACGCGGGAAGTGGCCGTACCCTCCTGGACCTGGCCTGGATCAGCCAGGTGCGGATCCAGGCCAACCGGGCCGTGTTCCGCCTCGCCCTGCCCGGTTATGCCACCAGCCAGCGGGAACGGATCGCCGCCGATGCCCGCGCCGCCCTGCTGGGTCTTGAGGGGATCGAGGACGTGCAGGTTGAGCTGTCCCAACCCGAACCAGCCGATTCCGGCCACAGCCATGGCCCCGCCGCCGGCTCCTTGCCGGCCCAGAAGGGCATCCCCGGCGTCAAGCGGGTGATCGCCGTGAGCAGTGGCAAGGGGGGGGTGGGCAAGAGCACCGTGGCGGTGAACCTGGCCTGCGCCATGGCTCGCCAGGGCCTGAAGGTGGGCCTGCTCGACGCCGACATCTACGGGCCCAACGTTCCCACCATGCTGGGGGTGGCCGATCGCACCCCACAGGTGCGCGGCAGCGGCGAGCAGCAGATTCTCACGCCGATCGAGGTCTGCGGCGTTGCGATGGTGTCGATGGGGCTGCTGATTCAGGAGAACCAGCCGGTGGTCTGGCGGGGGCCGATGCTGAACGGCATCATCCGCCAGTTTCTGTACCAGGTGGAGTGGGGCGAGCGCGATGTGCTCGTGGTTGACCTGCCGCCCGGCACCGGCGATGCCCAGCTCACCCTCGCCCAGGCCGTTCCGATGGCCGGCGTGGTGATCGTCACCACACCTCAGAAGGTGTCGCTCCAGGATGCCAGGCGGGGCCTGGCGATGTTTCTGCAGATGGGGGTGACCGTGCTCGGGGTGATCGAGAACATGAGCGTGTTCATCCCCCCCGATCGGCCCGAGGCGCGCTACGCCATTTTCGGCTCCGGTGGCGGCGCCGAACTGGCGGCCGAGGCCGATGTGCCGCTGCTGGCCCAGCTGCCCCTGGAGATGGGGGTGGTCGAGGGGGGTGACCGGGGCCTGCCGGTGGTGGTGGCCCAGCCGGAATCCCCCACGGCCCAGGCCTTCCTGGCGCTGGCCGACGCACTTCTGCTGCCGAGCCTGAGCCCCGCCTGAACGCCATGGCCACACTGAGCGGGCGGAGGCGGGGCGTGCTCACCAAAGCGCGCCCGGCCCGGCGCCACCTGCTGCACGGCGTGGACCTGGTTCTCTGGGGCATCCCCCTGGCGATGACCTTTCTGGCCGGGATCCTGATCGCCAGCACCCAGCGCCAGGCCGATTACGCCGACTGGTACCAGCACTGGATCACCGGAATGGTGGGGTTGGGCCTGGCCCTGCTGCTGGCCAGGCTGCCCCTGCAGCGCCTCAACGCCCTGCTGCTGCCGCTCTATGGCCTCACCGTGGCCAGCCTGATCAGCGTGCGCTTCATCGGCACCTACGCCCTCGGTGCCCAGCGCTGGGTGAACATCGCCGGCTTTCACGTCCAGCCGTCGGAGTTTGCCAAGCTCGGCGCCATCCTGCTGCTGGCGGGCGTTCTGTCCCGCTATCCCATCGAGCGGCCCGTCGACCTGATCAGGCCGACGGGGGTGTTCCTGGTCCCCTGGGTGCTGGTGTTCATCGAGCCCAACCTGGGCACCTCCCTGGTCTTCGGCGCCGTGCTGCTGGTGATGCTGTTCTGGGCCGGCATGCCCCTGGCCTGGGTGGTCCTGCTGCTCTCGCCGCTGGCCTCGGCGATCCTGGCCGGCACCGTTCCATGGGCGCTGCTGGTGTTGATTCCGCTGATCGGCGTGCTCGCCTACCGCTCCCTGCCCTGGAAACGCACCGGCCTGGCCATCGTGCTGGCGGTCCAGGGCCTGGCCTCCGTGCTCACCCCCTACCTCTGGCAGCACGGCCTGAAGGCCTATCAGCGCGACCGGCTGGTGATGTTTCTCGACCCCTCCAAGGATCCGCTCGGCGGGGGCTATCACCTCCTGCAAAGCAAGATCGGGATCGGATCCGGCGAGCTGTGGGGGACCGGCTTGATGCACGGACAGCTGACCAAGCTTCGGTTCATCCCCGAGCAGCACACCGATTTCATCTTCAGCGCCCTCGGGGAGGAAACGGGCTTCATCGGTTCGATGCTGGTGGTGATCGGCTTCGTCGCGCTGATGTGGCGGCTGCTGCAGATCGCCGGCAAGGCCCGCTCCGACTTCGAGTCCCTGGTGGTGGTGGGCATCGGCGCCATGGTGATGTTCCAGGTGGTGGTCAACATCTTCATGACGATCGGGCTGGGTCCCGTCACCGGCATCCCCCTGCCCTGGATGAGCTATGGCCGTTCCTCCATGCTGGTGAACTTCATCGCCCTCGGCCTCTGCGCCTCGGTTCATCGGCGCAGCCGCTCCAGCCAGGGGGGGTGGTGAGCGGCACGACCCTGCATCAGCTGAGGCAGCAGCTGGCCGAGGGGGTCCCCCCAGGACGGGGAGACGAAGACAGCGTTCGGCGCCAGTGGTGGGCGGCCCTCGCCACCCTCCAGGAAGACTTCCTGCTGCCGCTCCAACCGCTCACGGGGGTATGGATCGCCTCGCCCCTGCCGGCTCTCTACGAACCCGAGCTGTTGCGGCAACTGCAAGGGTGGGTGTGGACACCGGCCGAGGTCGGCACTTTGCTGGAGCATCCAGCTCCGCTGCTGCCCGGAGGCCTCGGTGGCACCGCCAGGCCCGCCGCGGCAAGCCCCTCCCATTTCGAGCGGCTGATCCTCGAGCCGGACGACGGCACCGATCCGTTCCTGCTGCTGTTCACGCCCCAGCTCCAGCTCGCCATGGCCCTGGAAGGGGAGCCCCAGCGGCGGCGCTTGGTCCTGCGCTTCGACCCCGCCACCCTGACGGAAGCCCTGCGGCTGGTCGATGAACGCCTGCAGAGCCGCAGTCCCGAGGCGGCCAGGCGCCTGCGTGGCGCCCTGCAGGGGTTGGGGGCGTTGCGCAGTGAGGAGAAGACGGCCCTGACCTTCTGGCCCCGGCTGGGGGAACGGCTGGCGGCGATGGCGCCCAGCGTCACCCTGCAGCCGGTGGTCCGGGCTGACACACGCCGGGATGGGGAGCGGGAGGCCGAGGCCAGCAGCGAACAGGCCCGGGGGGAACTGGCCCTGCTCGAAGCGCTCACCCATGAGGTGCGCACGCCGTTGGCCACGATCCGGACCCTGATTCGCCTGCTGTTGCGCCGCAGTGACTTGCCCGAGGCGGTGCGGCAACGGCTGGAGCAGATCGACGGTGAATGCAGCGAACAGATCGACCGGTTCGGTCTGATCTTCCATGCCGCCGAACTGCAGCGGCGGCCCCGCCCCCGCCAGGACCTGGCCCGCACCGATCTCGCCGCGCTGCTGTCCCAGCTCCAGCCCCTCTGGGAGCGGCAGCTGGGGCGACGGGGCCTGCTTCTGCGCCTGGAGATCGAACCCCAGTTACCGCCGGTGATGAGCGATCCCAGCTTGCTGGAAACCATGCTCGGCGGATTGATCGATCGGTTCACCCGCAGCCTCCCCTCCGGAGCTGCCGTGTTGATCCGCCTGCAGCCCGCCGGGTCGCGGCTGAAACTGCAGCTCAGCTGTGTCGACCCTCCCAACGAAGAGGTCGCCGCCCAACCCGCCCAGGCCGCCGTGGGGCCGGTGCTGAGCTGGGATCCGCTGACCGGAAGCCTTCAGCTCAGCCATCGCGCCACCCAGCGGCTCTTCCACAGCCTGGGTGGCCGCCTGACCGAGCGGGCCGGGCAGGGCCTCACGGTGTTCTTCCCGCTGGCCAGTGCCACGGCCTGGCCCGAGGCCTGAGGCTGAGGCCAAACTCCGATGCCCTGGTTTGTTGACGGGTGTGAAGAGAGGGCGGATGCGCCGAAAAGCCCAGGAATCACGGTGCTAACTTCCAGCCGAAATGGTCCTGCGGCCCTTCGGGGAACGCCAACTCACCTCCCAACACAGCCATGACAGCAACGGCGCTGAGCGGTCAACTCCCCAAGTACATCGGCAGCACGGGCGGCCTGCTCAATTCCGCTGAAACCGAGGAGAAGTACGCCATCACCTGGACGAGCGGCAAGCCCCAGGCCTTTGAGCTTCCCACCGGTGGGGCCGCTGAAATGAACGAGGGCGAAAACATCATGTACTTCGCCCGCAAGGAGCAGTGCCTCGCCCTCGGCACCCAGTTGCGCACCAAATTCAAACCACGCATCGAGGACTACAAGATCTACCGGATCTTCCCCGGTGGCGACACCGAGTATCTCCACCCGAAGGATGGGGTGTTCCCCGAGAAGGCGAACGAAGGCCGGCCGATGGTGGGCCACAACCCCCGCCGCATCGGTGAAAACACCAATCCCTCCACGATCAAGTTCACCGGCCGCAACACCTTCGACACCTGAGGCTCCAAATCCCGTCCTGGAGCGGGAACCCTCAACCTTTAGAAAGGCGGGGCCAGGTGCCCCGTTTTTTTTGCCTGGATGCAGCCGTGATGCCCTCTCCCGATCACGCCGGCTTCGCTGAGCTTGTGGCTGCCGGCAGCACCTTCATCCCGGTCTGGAAGCGCTGGCCCGCCGACCTGGAAACGCCTCTCACCACCTGGCTGAAGGTGGGGGCCAGCAGTCGCCATGGTGTGCTGCTGGAATCCGTCGAGGGGGGCGAGCGGCTGGGGCGCTGGAGCTTTGTGGTGGCCGACCCGCTCTGGACCCTCACGGTTCGGGGGGAGCGGGCCCTGCAGTGCTGGCGGGATGGGCGGCGGGCGGAGCATCGCGGCAACCCGTTCCAGCTGCTGCCCCAGTGCCTGGAGGGCCTTCGTTCGGCACCGGTGCCGGGGCTGCCGCCGGTGGGGCAGCTGTTCGGTTTCTGGGGCTATGAACTGATCCGCTGGATCGAGCCCACCGTGCCCGTCCACCCCAATGATCCCGGTGGACCGCCGGAAGGCTGCTGGATGCTGGCGGACAGCCTGCTGGTGTTCGACCAGGTGAAACGCCAGCTCACCGCCGTGGCCTATGCCGATCTCAGCGACGGCACCAACCCGCAGGACGCCTACGCCAGGGCCGAAGCCCGCATCGGCGAGCTGGAGCAGCGCATGCAGGGGCCCCTGCCGAGCGGGGTGAAACCGCTGCAATGGACGGCGGAACCCCTTCAGCAGCTGATCACCAGGAGCAACCGCAGCCAGGCCAATTACGAGGCGGCCGTTGCCTCGGCCAGGGAGCACATCGCCGCCGGCGACGTGTTCCAGCTGGTGATCAGCCAGCGGCTCGAAACCAAGATGGGGAGGGATCCCTTCGAGATCTACCGCAGCCTGCGGATGGTGAACCCCTCTCCTTACATGGCGTTCTTCAATTTCGGGGGCTGGTACCTGATCGGCTCGAGCCCCGAGGTGATGGTGAAGGCCGAGCCGGTCGAGCGGGGGATCCGCGCCTCGCTGCGACCGATTGCCGGGACCCGGCACCGGGGGGCCAGTGAAACGGAGGATCAACGCCTGGAGGAGGAGTTGCTCGCCGACCCCAAGGAGCGGGCGGAGCATGTGATGCTGGTGGATCTGGGTCGCAACGACCTCGGACGGGTCTGCCAGCCCGGCAGTGTCGCCGTCACGGAGCTGATGGTGATCGAGCGCTACTCCCACGTCATGCACATCGTCAGCCAGGTCGAAGGACTGCTCGCCCCAGGCCAGGACATCTGGAACCTGCTGCAGGCCTCCTTTCCGGCAGGCACAGTGAGCGGAGCGCCCAAGATCAGAGCCATGCAGCTGATCCACGAGCTTGAGCCCGATGCGCGCGGCCCTTACTCCGGGGTCTACGGCGCCGTCGACCTGGGGGGCGCCCTCAACACCGCCATCACGATTCGCACCATGGTGGTGCTGCCGGACCCGGAGGGGGGCTGGCGGGTGCAGGTGCAGGCGGGCGCCGGGCTGGTGGCCGATTCCATCCCCAGCTCCGAGTACGCGGAGACCCTCAACAAGGCCCGGGGCCTGCTCAAGGCCCTGGCCTGCCTGGAGGATGGAACGCCGTGAGCGGCCCCTTGCTCCTGAAGGGCTTCGAGGTGGAACTGTTCACCGGCCGGGGCGACGGCACGGTGGTCGGCGTCGCCGAGGAGGTGGCCGCAACCCTGCCGGGCTTCGTGACCGAACCGGATCACCGCAACCTCGAATACATCACCCACCCGGATGCCAACTACACCGATCAGCTGACCATGCTGCAGGAGCCGCGGCGGCGGTTGCGGCAGTGGCTGCAGGACCGGCAACTCACCCTGCTGCCCGGCAGCACCCTCAGCCTGGGTGACAGCCATCGCTTCGAGCGATCCGATCCCGCCAACGCCTACCACGGCTTCATCGAAGCCACCTACGGCACCCGGGTGGTCACCGCCAGCGTCCACATCAACCTGGGGATCACCGCCATGGGGCCCCTCTTCGCCGCCTGCCGGCTGATGCGCTGCGAAGCGGCCCTGCTTCTGGCGCTCAGCGCCAGTTCCCCCTTCCTCGATGGCACCCCCACCGGCGCCCATTCCCAGCGCTGGCTCCAGTTCCCGCTCACCCCGGCCAAGGTGCCGCTCTTCCTCGATCACCCGCACTACACCCACTGGATGGAAGCGCAACTGCAGGCCGGCACGATGCAGAACGTGCGCCATCTCTGGACCTCCGTGCGCCCCAACGGCGAGAATCGGCCCCACGACCTGAATCGGCTGGAGATCCGCATCTGCGATCTGATCAGCGATCCCCGGGTTCTGCTGGCCGTCACCGCCTTTGCCGAGTTGCGCCTGCTGCAACTGAGCCGGGATCCCTCCTCCCACGATCCCCTGCTTGCCAGCCGGCTCAGCCCCGCCGAACTGGCTGAGCTCGCCGACAGCAATGACCAGGCAGCCGCCCGCGGCAGCCTGGAGGCCGATCTGCTCGACTGGCGCAGCGGCGAGCGCCTTGGGGCCCGGGCCTGGATCGAGCGGGAGTTGGTGGCGATACGGCCCCTGGCCCAGCAGCTGGGCCTCGATCCCTGGCTCGTCCCCCTGACCGTGGTGCTGGAGCGCGGCAATGAGGCGATGCGCTGGCTGGCCATGCACCGTCAGGGGGCCAGCATTGCCGCGATCCTCACCAACGCGATCGGGGAAATGGCGGAGGGCGAAGGTCAAGCGGCACCACGCAACACAGCGGCCCTGAACCCTTTGGGATGATCATGGTGCCTCCCTTCGCTGAGCCGGCTCCCATGAGGCAGTCTCTGACCGCCCAATCAGCCGCCTTGGACGATCCATCGGCACTGGATCCAACGCAGCCGGCCCCGCGGGTGACCCGGCTGCTGGGGGAGCGGCTTGAGTTGGTGGAGGATCTCTGGAAAACGGTTCTGCGCAGTGAGTGCCCCCCCGAGCAGGCCAAGCGGTTGCTGCGGCTGAAGGAGCTCAGCGAGCCGAGCGAGGCCCCCGATGGGATTGACAGCATCACCCCGATCGTTCAGCTGATTCGGGAGATGGACCTGGCTGAGGCGATTGCCGCGGCCCGGGCTTTTTCCCTTTACTTCCAGCTGGTCAACATCCTCGAGCAACACATCGAGGAGGACAGCTATCTGGCCAGCCTCAAGGACGGCTTGCCGCCCCCGAGCCCGGACCCCTTCGCCCCCCCCCTGGCCAGCCAGACCGATCCAGCCACCTTCAAGGAGCTGTTCACCCGCCTGCGGGGGCTGAACGTGCCCCCGGCCCAGCTGGAAACGCTGCTGCGGGAACTCGACATCCGCCTCGTTTTCACGGCCCATCCCACCGAAATCGTGCGGCACACGGTGCGACACAAACAGAGACGGGTCGCCTCCCTGATCCAGAAGCTGCAGCAGGACAGCCCGGCCGAACTGCATGACGAGCGCAACCTGAGGCTCCAGCTCGAGGAGGAGATTCGCCTCTGGTGGCGCACCGATGAACTGCACCAGTTCAAGCCGTCGGTGCTCGATGAGGTGGATTACGCCCTCCACTACTTCCAGCAGGTGCTCTTCGATGCCCTGCCCCTGCTGCGCCTGCGCATCCACAGCGCCCTGACCGGCAGCTATCCGGATGTGGAGCCTCCCCCCGATGCGTTCTGCACCTTCGGCTCCTGGGTTGGTGCCGACCGGGATGGCAACCCTTCCGTCACCCCGGACATCACCTGGCGCACCGCCTGCTATCAGCGTCAGATGATGATCGAGCGCTACATCAGCGCGGTGCAGGATCTGCGCGATCAACTCAGCATCTCGATGCAATGGAGCCAGGTGAGCGCTCCGCTGCTCGAATCCCTGGAGGTCGATCGGCTGCGCTTCCCGGACATCTACGAAGAGCGCGCCGCACGCTATCGCCTTGAACCCTACCGGCTCAAGCTCAGCTACACCCTGGAGCGGTTGCAGCTGACCCACCAGCGCAACCAGCAGCTGGCCGACGCCGGCTGGGAGTCGCCCTGCGACGGACCCAGCAACCCGGTCGGCCTGTCGATCGGCACTGGGCTGGTGTCATCCCCGGCCGAGGAACTCCATTACGGCTCCGTGGATGAGCTGCGAACCGATCTGGAGCTGCTCCGCGACAGCCTCGAGAACACCGGCCTGAGCTGTGAGCCGCTGCGCAAGCTGCTCTCTCAGGTGCACATCTTCGGCTTCAGCCTCGCCACCCTCGACATCCGCCAGGAGAGCACCCGGCACAGTGACGCCCTGGATGAACTCAGCCGGTATCTGCAACTCCCCGTTCCCTATGGAGAGATGGAGGAGGAGCAGCGGATCGTCTGGCTGCTCGACGAGCTGCAGACCCGCCGTCCCCTCCTGCCGCCGGCGGCGGCCTGGAGCGCGCCCACGGCCGAGACCTTCGGGGTGTTCCGCATGCTGGAGCGGCTGCAGCGGGAGTTCGGCACCCGAATCTGCAACAGCTACGTGATCTCGATGTCCCACACGGTGTCGGATCTGCTGGAGGTGATGCTGCTGGCCAAGGAGGTTGGCCTGGTCGATCCCAGGGCCGTGAGCACCCAGTTGCTGGTGGTGCCACTGTTTGAAACCGTCGAAGACCTGCAGCGCGCCCCGGCCGTGATGGAGCGGCTGTTCGCCGAACCCTTCTACCTCCGGTTGCTGGCCAGCAGTGGCGAAGCCGAAAAGCCCCTGCAGGAGGTGATGCTGGGCTACTCCGACAGCAACAAGGATTCCGGCTTCCTTTCCAGCAACTGGGAAATCCACAAGGCCCAGATCTCCCTGCAGCACCTGGCCAGCCAGCACGACGTGGCCCTGAGGATCTTCCACGGGCGCGGGGGCTCGGTGGGACGCGGTGGCGGGCCCGCCTACCAGGCGATCCTTGCCCAACCCAGCGGCACGATGAACGGGCGCATCAAGATAACCGAGCAGGGTGAGGTGCTGGCCTCGAAGTATTCCCTGCCCGAGCTGGCGCTCTACAACCTCGAAACGATGACCACCGCCGTGCTCCAGAACAGCCTGGTGAGCAGCAGGCTCGACGACACCCCCAGCTGGAATGCCTTGATGGCGCGCCTGGGGGCCAGCTCACGCCGCCATTACCGCAAGCTGGTCCACGAAAACCCCGACCTGGTGGCCTTCTTCCAGCAGGTCACCCCGATCGAGGAGATCAGCAAGCTGCAGATCTCCAGCCGCCCCGCCCGGCGCAAGAGCGGCGCCAAGGATCTCTCCAGCCTGCGGGCTATTCCCTGGGTGTTCGGCTGGACCCAGAGCCGCTTTCTGCTGCCCAGCTGGTTTGGCGTCGGGGCGGCGCTGCAGGAGGAGCTGGAGCAGGATCCCGGCCAGCTGGAGCTGCTCAGGCTGCTCTACCAGCGCTGGCCGTTCTTCCGCATGCTGATTTCCAAGGTGGAGATGACCCTCTCGAAGGTGGACCTGGACCTGGCCCACCACTACGTGCAGGCCCTTGGACGGCCGGAGAACCGGGTGGCGTTCGAGCAGATCTTCGAGGTGATCGCCTCCGAGTTCACCCTGACCCGCGACTTCGTCCTGCAGATCTCCGGCCACCAGAGGCTTCTCGATGGCGATCCGGCCCTGCAGCTCTCGGTGGACCTGCGCAACCGCACGATCATTCCCCTCGGGTTTCTCCAGGTGGCCCTGCTGCGCCGGCTGCGCGATCAGAACCGTCAACCACCCATGAGCGAAGCGAGCGGTGAGCGGCCCGACGGGCGCACCTACAGCCGAAGCGAGCTGCTGCGGGGCGCCCTGCTCACCATCAACGGAATCGCCGCCGGCATGCGCAACACGGGCTGAGACGCGATTGATTCCCTTTCGCAGCCAACCCACCGCCCCTCGGCTGCCCGAGGGTTATGCCCTGCTCACCGACGATCGCCCTGAACCCTCAGAGCTCAACGAGCTCCTGGTGTCCTGTGGCGAGAACCGGCGGAGCGAGACGCGACTCCTCCAGGGGCTCAAACGGAGTGCCTGGCACCTGAGCGTGCGGGATCCCTCCGGCCATCTGGTTGGTTTTGTGCGGGCCACCAGCGACCAGGCTCTCAACGCCAATCTCTGGGATCTGGCCGCCTCCCCGGCGGAGCACGGCCAGCAGATCGTGCTGTCCGTGCTGGTGCACACCGCCCTGGCACGGCTCAAAAAGGAGCTGAGCGGCTGCAGCATCTCCGTAGCCGCGGCGCCCGAGGCCTTGCAGGCGTTGCAGCGCCATGGCTTCCTGGTGGACCCGGGGGGGATCCGTGCCATGGGTCTCGCCCTCGGAGCTCCGGTGTCGAGGGTGGAGTGAAGCGAGCATGGAGGGATTCGAACCCCCGACCCTCAGAACCGGAATCTGATGCTCTATCCAGCTGAGCTACATGCCCGTGTCGCGGCCCAGGGCCGCACAGGCCCCGGCCATCGCCTGTCCTGATGGGGGTACCTTAACCGCACGCCGCCCCGGACCCATGCGGCTGAACCGCCTGGAGCTGCATCACTTCCGCAACTATGCGCATCTGGCGCTCGACCTGGAGGCTCCGCGACTGCTGGTGATCGGCGCCAACGGCGCAGGCAAGTCGAACCTGCTCGAAGCGGTCGAACTGCTGGGCAGCCTCCGCTCCCACCGCACCGCCAGCGACCAGGACCTGATCCTGCACGGCCAACCGGTGGCCAGAATCGTCGCCCACTGCGGTGAGGGGTCCCAGCCCGGCCCCGGGGCAAGCCGCCCCGACGAGGACCGGCTGGAGCTGGAGCTGCGGCGGCGCGGCGGCCGACTGGCCCGCCGCAACGGCAAGGCGCTTGAGCGCCAGCACGATCTGATCGGACCGTTGCGAGTGGTGGGCTTCAGCGCCCTGGACCTGGACCTGGTGCGCGGCGAACCGGCCCTGCGGCGCCAGTGGCTGGACCGGGTGGTGCTGCAGCTTGAGCCGGTCTACAGCGAGCTGCTGCGCCGCTATGGACGCCTGCTGCGCCAGCGCACCCACCTGCTCAAACGCGGCGGCGGCGGGGGCCACCAACCTGGCCTGCTGGATGCCTTCGACCAGCAGATGGCCCTGGTGGGCACCCGGCTGCACCGGCGACGCCAGAGGGCCCTGGGGCGGCTGGCGCCCTTGGCCACCGGCTGGCAGCAGCGCCTCAGCGGCGGTCGGGAGGCTCTGGAGCTGGCCTACCAGGCCGGCAGCCGTCTAGAGGGCGCCGAGGAGGAGGCACCCTGGCGAGAAGCCCTGGCCGAACAACTGCGGCAGCAGCGGGATGAGGAGCTGCGCCTGGGCCATTGCCTGGTGGGCCCCCATCGCGACGAGATCGGCTTCCTGCTGGGCGGGCAACCGGCGCGGCGCTACGGCTCGGCCGGCCAGCAGCGCACCCTGGTGCTGGCCCTCAAGCTCGCCGAACTGGAGCTGGTGCGGCAGCTCTGGGGCCAGCCGCCCCTGCTCCTGCTTGATGATGTGCTCGCGGAACTCGATGCCCAGCGCCAACAGCTTCTGCTCGAGGCTATTGGGGAGGGCCATCAATGCCTGATCAGCGCCACCCATGTCGAAGCGTTCAGTGCCGGCTGGGCGGCGCGATCCCAGCGGGTGAGGGTGGTGGAGGGAGCGTTGATCCCCATCCCCGCAAGGGATGCCTAGGATGGGTTGCTGTTCGATCAACTTCGATGACCCAGACCCTGCCCTGCCTCCACCCCAACCCGGGATGGAGTGGAGCCCTCAGCCCCGCCGCTTCCAAGCCCCACACCCCCAGTGCCACCGAAATGGTGGGAAAACACTGCATCCTCGAGCTCTACGACTGTGACTCCGCCAAGCTCGACGACGAAGCTTTTCTCAGGAGCGCCATCACCAACGCAGCAAAGCGTGCTGGCGCCACTCTCCTGAATCTCATCACCCATCGGTTCAAACCGCAGGGGGTGACAGGGCTGGCCCTTCTGGCTGAATCCCACATCTCGATCCACACCTGGCCCGAATCGGGCTACGCCGCCGTCGACGTGTTCACCTGCGGCGACCACACCATGCCGGAGCGGGCCTGTCAGGTGCTGAGCGAAGAACTCACGGCAGGCCACCACAAGCTCAAGAGCTTCCGGCGCGAAACGCCGCTGGCCACCACCAGCGAGATCCGCCTGCCGATCGTGCTGGCGGCCTGAGCCACCCACCCCGTTAGGAGGAAGCCTCCTATCCGGCTCCCCAGCCCCGGCCCGACGATTCCTCCGTCGGGCTTTTTTGTGTGGCCTGGCGATTGAGCTTGCCACTCACCAACCCTTCGAGATCGAGGCTCACGGCGGTGAAGCCGAGCTGGCGGAACGCCGCCACCAGCTCCTGGCGGGGCAGGGACCGGAGCACCCTGTCCAAGTCCTCGGCGGGAACCTCGATCCGGGCTGTCTCCCCCTGGCTGCGCACCCGCAGCTCGCGGATTCCCCGCTGGCGCAACCAGGCTTCAGCGGCGGCCACCCGGGCCAGCCGCCCGGCGCTGATCGGCTCCCCGTAGGGAAACCGCGAGGCCAGGCAGGGCTGGGCCGGCTTGTCCCACCAAGGGAACCCCAGGGCCCGGGAGATCTGGCGGACGGCGGCTTTGTCGATGCCCAGCTCCGCCAGGGGGGACGCCACACCGCGCTCGATCGCCGCCTGGATGCCGGGGCGGTGATCACCCAGATCATCCACGTTCACCCCATCGAGCACCCGGGCGCCGCCCGCCTCGGCGGCCACCACGGCGAGCAGGCCATGCAGCTCCCGCTTGCAGGCGTAGCAACGCTGGATGGGGTTGGCCGCATAGGCGGGATCGTCCAGTTCAGCTGTGGCGATCTCCCGGTGACGAATCCCCATCCAGGCGGCCTGAAGCCGGGCCTCCTGGAGCAGATGGGGCGCGAGGGCCGGGGAAACACCGGTTATCGCCAGGGCCGACTCCCCGAGCTGCTCGGCGGCGATCGCCGCCACCAGGGCACTGTCGACCCCACCGGAATACGCCACGAGGACCGAGCCTGGCCTGGCGATGTGCTGCCGCAGGCTGCGCAACTGGCCCTGGAGACGCTCCGGCAGGGCTTCCACCAGGGGATGTTGACCCGAAGACGGCATGGCCCCAGGCTCGGCTCGTTAGGATCCAACCGTAGAAGGCTGGCGATGACAGCGACTTCAAGCGGAACCGGCCGCGGCATCGGCATCCGCACCGCCGCCGGCAGCAGTGAGCGCATCCACGGCCAGCTGCACGTCTACGACGGCGAAGGAAAGGGCAAGAGCCAGGCGGCCCTGGGGGTGGTGCTGCGAACGATCGGGCTGGGCATCTGTGAACGCAAGCGCACCCGGGTGTTGTTGCTGCGTTTCCTGAAGGGGCCCGGCCGCTCTTACGACGAGGACGCGGCGATCGAAGCCCTGCAGCAGGGCTTCCCCCACCTGATCGATCAGGTGCGCACTGGCCGCGGTGACTACTTCACCGCCGAGGAAGCCAGTCGTTTCGACCGTCAGGAAGCGCAGCGGGGCTGGGACATCGCAAAGGGGGCCATCGCCAGCGCCCTCTACTCCGTAGTGGTTCTCGACGAGCTCAATCCCGTGCTGGATCTTGGCCTGCTCGACACCGCGGACGTGGTGCGAACCCTGGCCGCCAAACCGGAGGGCATGGAGGTGATCGTGACCGGCCGCGGCGCCCCGCAGCCCCTGGTGCAGCTGGCCGATCTTCACTCGGAGATGCGGGCCCACCACCACCCCCAGGCCGGGGCCGCAGGTCTGGCCGGCATCGAGATCTACACCGGTGATGGCAAGGGCAAATCCACCAGCGCCCTGGGCAAGGCGCTGCAGGCGATCGGCCGGGGCATCAGCCAGGACAAGAGCCACCGCGTGCTGATTCTGCAGTGGCTCAAGGGCGGCAGCGGCTACACCGAAGACGCGGCGATCGCCGCCCTGCGCGAAAGCTTCCCCCATCTGGTCGATCACCTGCGCTCCGGGCGCGACGCGATCGTCTGGCGGGGCCAGCAACTGCCGATCGATTACGTGGAAGCGGAGCGCGCCTGGGAGATCGCCCGCGCCGCCATCGCCAGCGGGCTCTACAAAACGGTGATCCTCGATGAACTCAATCCCACCGTGGACCTGGAGCTGCTGCCGGTGGAGCCGATCGTGCAGACCCTGCTGCGCAAGCCCGCCGAAACGGAGGTGATCATCACGGGCCGCTGCAAGAACCCCCCCGCCTACTTCGATCTGGCCAGCGTGCACTCCGAAATGGTCTGCCACAAGCACTACGCCGAGCGGGGGGTCGACCTCAAGCGCGGCGTCGACTACTGATCCAGCTCACTGCGACTGAACGGGCTCAATAGAGCGGCACGGCGGGATCCACCTCCCGGCTCCAGGCGTTGATGCCGCCGTCCACATTGACGCCCTCGATGCCATGGCGCTGAAGGGCGAGCAGGGCCTTGGCGGAGCGCCCGCCCATCTTGCAGTGAACGTAGAGGTGCTTGCCGGCGGCCAGACGCCGCACCTCCTCCACCGCCTCGCCGCTCTCGATCCGATCGAGGGGGATCAGCACTGCGCCGGGAATCACGGCAATGTCGGCCTCGGGCGGGTTGCGCACGTCGAGCAGCAGCAGGTCGGCCGGTTGGCGATCCAGCATTGCCTGGAGATCCGCGACCGAGATGCTCTCCATCGCTCCAGCCTCCTCCGTTCCCGGCGCCGAGCCGCCGACACCGCAGAACTCCTGATAATCGATCAGTCTGTCGATCACCGGCCGCTCCAGGCTGGGGCGCAGCTTCAGCTCCCGGAAGGCCATCTTGAGGGCATCGAAGAGCAGCAACCGGCCGCTCAGGCTGGTGCCGATGCCGGTGATGATCTTGACGGTCTCAGTGGCCTGAATCATGCCGATGATGCCGGGCAGCACCCCCACCACGCCGCCCTCGGCGCAGGAAGGCACCATGCCCGGCGGCGGCGGCTCAGGGAACAGGTCGCGGTAGTTGGGGCTCTCGGCGTCGAGGTTGAACACCGTGGCCTGGCCCTCGAAGCGGAAGATCGAGCCATACACGTTCGGCTTGCCCAGCAGCACGCAGGCGTCGTTGACCAGGTATCGGGTGGGGAAGTTGTCGGTGCCGTCGCAGACGAGGTCGTAGGGCTCGATGATCGCCATCGCGTTCTCCGCGGTGAGCGCCGTTTCGTAGAGATCCACCTGGCAATGGGGGTTGATCTCGTGGATGCGGTGTTTCGCCGATTCGATCTTGGGCTTGCCCACCCAGCTGGTGCCGTGGATCACCTGGCGCTGCAGATTGCTGTGGTCCACCACGTCGAAATCGACGATGCCGAGCCGACCCACGCCGGCGGCGGCCAGATAGAGCAGCAGGGGCGAACCGAGTCCGCCGGTGCCGACGCACAGCACCGAGGCCGCCTTGAGCCGCTTCTGACCCTCCATGCCGATCTCCGGCAGGATCAGGTGGCGGGAGAAGCGCACCACCTCATCGGGGCTGAGCTGGACGGCGCTGGTGTCGGGAGGAAGCATGGGCAGAAGGCCTTGGCCATGGGCAGCCGCCTGGCGCGGCCATCGCCCTAGTGTCCCAAATCCCCGATCCGCATGGCCAGCGGCCGCATGAGCGCCAGCGCAGGCTCCGGAACTCCCGCAGGGGCAAGCCACCAGGCCCGGATGGGCGTTGCCACCGAGGCCGGCCCCAGCTCGGCTGTGGCCCCGGCGATCAGCATCAAGGTGGGCGGGAAGGCCAGGCTCCGGTCCAGCTCCGACGGCACCGCCACGCCGCCCGGATGGGAATGGGCCGTGCCGATCAGCTGCCAGCCATGCAGACGCCCCCACTTCTGGGCCAGCAGCTGCTCGCGGGGATCAACGGCGAAGCGCCGGGGGCGCTCGGCCGGGGGATCCCACACGTTCAGGCAGGGCCAGATCGCCTCGATCCGCAGACCGACCTCCCGGCAAGGCTGGGGACCGGACCAGGGTCCCAGCAGGAGGGCGCAGCTTTCACGGGGGGTCTCCGCGACCAGAATGGCCTCGAGCAGGGTCAGCTGATCCCGACCAATGCGCAGCAGCTCTGGCCAGGGTTGTCCCATGCCGATACGTTATGGGGTTGAATCCCTGATCCTTTGCCTCTCCGTTGATGAGCGACGCCAGCACCGAGCAGCAGGATCAGACCGTGCCAGCAGAGCCGACCATGACCGGAGCATCTCCAGAGCCAGCGGCCACCGATTCCGGTGTGAACTTCACCGAGCGCTACAGCGAAATTCTCGGCAAGATCAACCAGAGCCTGGATCAGGTGGACTGGAGCCAGGCCAGCCGGATCGGCAAGGGGGCCGGTGTGGTCCTGGCTGTGATCGTGGCCCAGATCCTGATCAAGGGGGTGCTTGACACGATCAACCTGCTGCCGGTGATCCCCGGGCTGCTGGAGTTGCTGGGACTGGTGGTGGTGGGCCAGTGGAGCTGGCACAACCTCACCACCAGCGAGAAGCGCTCCGCCGTGGTCAGCAAGCTCCAGGGCCTGCGCGAGGAGTACCTGGGCTGAGTCTGCTGATGTCTGAGTGCCCCGGCGTTCAAGCCGCTGCTGCGGGCACCACAGCCAGAAGCTCTCGAGCGCAGCGTTCCACTTGGTCACCATAGCCGCCTCCAAACAGGTTGGCATGGTTCAGGAGGTGATACAGGTTGTACAAAGTCGCCCGCTCCTCGTGCCCTGCCGGCAGCGGCCATTCGTCCCCGTAGCCGAGGAAGAAGGGTTCCGGGAAGCCACCGAACAGCCGCGCCATCGCCAGATCCACCTCCCGATCGCCCCAGTGCACTGCGGGATCGAACAGGGCCGCCCGATCCCCCGCCAGCAAGGAGGCATTGCCGCTCCACAGATCGCCGTGCACCAGGCTGGGCCTGGCCCCATGGCGATCGAGCCAGCCAGGTACCCGCATCAGGAGCTGGCCGATCGGCGCCGCCAGCCGGGCCGCGAGGTTGCTGTTTCGCTCCTGCAGCCGCTGGAGTTGGGGCCCGAGGCGGCGCTCGGCGAAAAAGCGTCCCCACTCCGAGTCCCATCCGTTGACCTGAACGCCAGCCCCGATGAAGTTGTCGTGGTTCCAGCCGAACTGGGCCTGACCTTGGTCAAGGCTGCGGCGATGCAGCCGGGCAAGGGCCGCCCCCAGGCGCCGCCAACGATCCTGTGGGCCGCCCGGGGCGAGCTCCAGCCACTCCATCACCAGCAGGGCCCGCCCCTGCTCCAGGCCACAGAACAGCGGCGCCGGAACCACCAGCTCGCCATCCGCCAGCGGCGCCAGCGCCCGGAGGCCTTCGGCTTCGGCGGCCAGCACCGGCAGGGCGGCGGCGCTGTTGGTCTTGGCGAACAGGCGCCGGCCATCGTCCAGCTCCAGGGCCCAGGCGCTGTGAATGCAGCCGCCCGCCACGGCGCGGCAGTTGCTCAAGGAGGTGGCCAGCTCCCGTTGGACCCAAGGGGCCAGTGGTTCAGCCATCGAAGACCCCGCCTGGCTGCCAGCATGCCGGCTCCTTGCCGCTGAGGTCGCCTGGCCCCAAGCCGATTACCCCTTGAGGCCCATTGCGATGGGGCAGTGATCGGCGCCGGCATCGCCGGGCTCACGGCCGCCGCCCTGTTGGCCCGCGCCGGGCTGAAGGTGGAGCTGCTGGAGGCCCACCACCAGAGCGGCGGCTGCGCCGGCACCTTCCGGCGCGGCCCCTACACCTTTGATGTGGGCGCCACCCAGGTGGCGGGCCTGGAGCCGGGCGGCATCCACGACCGCCTCCTCCGCCAGCTGGGCGTGGAGCCACCGGCCGCCACGCCGCTCGATCCCGGCTGCGTGGTGGACCTGGCCGACGGCAGTGCGCCGATCCCCCTCTGGCGCGACCCAAGCCAATGGCAAGCGGAGCGGCAGCGGCAGTTCCCGGGCTCGGAGCGGTTCTGGAGCCTGTGCGGGGCGATTCACCAGGCCAACTGGGGCTTTGCCGGCCGTGATCCGGTGCTGCCGCCCCGCAACCTCTGGGACCTAGGCCAGCTGATCCAGGCGTTGCGCCCCGCCAACCTGGCCAGCGGGATGCTGGTGAAAGCCAGCATTGCCGATCTGCTGGGGCTGAGCGGCTGCGGCACCGACCCGCGGCTGCGCCGCTTCCTCGATCTGCAGTTGCGGCTCTATTCCCAGGAACCGGCCGAGCGCACCGCCGCCCTCTACGGCGCCAGCGTGCTGGCAATGGCCCAGGAGCCCCTGGGGCTGTGGCACCTGGAAGGCTCGATGCAAACCCTGAGCACCGCCCTGGAGCAGGGGCTCAAGTTGGCGGGCGGCACCCTGCGGCTGCGCCACCGGGTGGAGCGGCTGCGGCCCACGCCCGGAGGCGGCTGGGAGCTGGGGGGCAAGGGCCCCGGCGGCCAACCCTTCCGCCTGGACTGCGCAGAGCTGGTGTGCACCCTGCCGCCCCAGGCGCTGCCGGCGTTGCTGGGGGATGCCCTGCCGGCCGGGTACCGCCGCCGGCTGGAGGGCTTCGAGGATCCCAGTGGTGCCCTGGTGCTCTACGCGGCGGTGGCCCGCGATGCCCTGCCAAAGGGTTGCCCCGCCCACCTCCAGCTCGACTGGGGCGATCCGGGCTCCCTGTTCGTGTCGGTGAGCCGGGAGGGGGATGGCCGGGCGCCGGCGGGGGAGGCCACCGTGATCGCCAGTGTGTTCACCCCTGCGCGGCCCTGGTTCGAGGGCGACGCGCCCGCCTATCAGGCGGCCAAGCAGGCGGCACTGACGGGGATCCAGTCGGGGCTCCACAATCTGCTCGGACTGGAGCCGCTGCACTACCACCACGCCGAACTCGCCACACCACGGGGCTTCGCCCACTGGACCGCGAGACCGTTCGGTTTCGTGGGCGGCCTGGGCCAGAGCCCCTCCCGCTTCGGGCCGTTTGGCCTGGCCAGCCGCACGCCGCTGCCGGGTTTCTGGCTGTGCGGCGATTCCATTTACCCCGGCGAAGGGACTGCCGGGGTAAGCCTTTCGGCGTTGATGGTGAGCCGACAACTGCTGGCGGGGCGGGGGATGGGGCTGGGGGTGGCCTGAGCAGAGCGGAAGCCCAGCGGGACGAAAGGGCCCTGAACAGACGCCTCAGACAAAAGGCGGCCGCAACTGGCGGCACCGGTCCAGCTCCGCCTCCATCTCTCGCCAACGTTGCTGCTCCACCAACTGCTCCAGATCCTCCAGTGCGCTGCGGTAGTGGGCCATACCCTGCAGCACCGCCTCCCGGTTGCAGCGGGCCATCAGGGTGCCCAGTTCCGGGTTGCCGGCCCCCACCCGGGTGGTGTCGGCGAAGCCGCTGGAGGCCAGGGCCCGCGCCAGCGCGGGAACGGCGCCTGCTGCGGCGGCGGCGCCCCGGTCTGCCGCCTGAAGCAGGGCGGCGCTCACAAGCACCGGCAGATGCGAGATCAGCGCCACCGCCTGGTCATGGTCAGCGGCGGCGCACTCCAGCCAATCGGCCCCCAGTGCCGTGGCCAGCTCCCGCACCACCGCCAGGGCTGCGGGGTCGGTGTCCGCCACCGGAGTGGCCACCCAGGGGCGGCCGCGGAACAGATCCCGCTGGCCGGCCTCCACACCGGCTTCCGCTGTGCCCGTCATCGGATGGCTGGCCACGAAGCGGGGCACCCGCCCCTGCCACACCCGCAGCACCGGCGCCTTCACCGAGCCCACATCGGTGATCACCGCGCCGGCAGGCAAGGCCGCGATCAGCTCCGCTGGTGGCTCCAGCAACCGATCCAGCGGCAGAGCCAGCACCAGCAGGCCACAGCCCGCCAGCACATCCGGATCGGTGCTGATGCGCGAGGCCAGGCCCCGCTGCCGGGCCCGCTCCGCAGTGGCCGGCCGGTGCACCAGGGCCCGCACCTCCAGGCCCCGGGCCACCAGATCAAGACCGAGCGAGCCGCCGATCAACCCCAGCCCCACCAGCCCCACCGGTTGCTGTTGCCACTGGCTTGTCATCACCGGTACGGCCTGCTGGGCCCAGCTTCCTACGATTCGCCGATGTTGGAAGCCCGGGCCCACCACCAGCTCAAGCATCTGCTTCGGCAGGAAGGCGGTGGCGGCTGGCCCCATCACCTCACCCTCTGCCGACTGGTGGGGCGCAGCCTGCGCCGCGGCGACCACAGCCTGATCCGCCTAGCCCCCGGCAGCGCTCCCGACTGGCTGGTGGGCCTGCTGGTCCCCCTGGCGATGGCCGAGATTCCCGTCGCTCTGGTGGCGAGCGAACCCCTGCGCCGCAGGTTGCTGCAGGTGGAGCTTCCCCGGCTGCGGGCGGCCGGCCTTGGCCTGGCCTGCTGGGAGGGGGAGCGCGCGCCTGAGCAGGCACGGCTGTGGCTCCTGAGTCACCAGGGCCTGGTGGCGGCCTGGCGCAGCGGCGCCCTGGGATCCCGCCAGCTGGTCATCCCGGAGGCCGAGCTGCTGGAACCCTTGCTGCGGCAGGCCCTGGAAGTGCGCCTGGAGAACAGCCACTGGGAGCAGCTACGCCGTGGCCTGCCGGCAGCCGATTCCAGCCTGCTCGGCCTGCACGAACGGCTCAGCCGCCGCATCCTGGCCCACGCCCCCAGCCCCTCATCCCAGGTGGCCCTGGGCCCGGAGGAGGAGGCCCCCCTGCGCCAACTGCTCAACCTGCTGGGCCCCCTGCCCGAACCCTGGCCCGCCTGGCTGGCCTCCGGAGGTCCCCAGTGGACCAGCTGGGCGACGGTGGATCGCCCCCAACTGCACTGGCAACTGCACCGCCAGCCGCTCGAACCCCTGAAGGTGATGGGGGGGCTGCTGGAGGAGCGGGGTGCCGTGGTAGTCGGCCTGCTGGGCAAGGGGGCGAAGCTGGCCGGGATCACCCCGAAGGTGGTGGTGGATTTCGCGGAGCCCATCCTCGCCGATCCCCTCCCCGTCTATGTGCCGTTGCGGCAACCGCTGCCCAACAGTCCTCACTACGGCCTCCACCTGCTCGACCACAGCCGCCGCCTGGTGCTGGGCCAGGCGGGCCTGACCATCGTGCTTGTGGAGGATGCTTCCCTGCGGTTGAGCCTGGCCAGTGGCCTTGCCGCCGAGTTCGGTAGCCGGGTGGGCCATCAGTGCACGGCTCCCGCCAGCAACGGCGTGATCTGTTGCAGCTGGGCCTGGTGGCTCGACCATCAGACCCGGCTGCCGCTGCCCTGTCAGCTGATCGTGGGGCCCCTGCCGATCAACAGCCTGGAGGACCCCCTGACCGCCGCCCGGGTGGCGGAACTCCGCCAGCAGGGACGGGATTGGTTCCGGGATCTGTTGCTGCCCGAAGCCCTGGGCCAACTGCAACGCGCTTCGGCGAGCCTGCGCCGGGGCTCGGGCCGCCTCGCCCTGCTCGATGGCCGCGTGCGCTGCCGCAGCTGGGGCCAGCAGGTGCTCGCCTGCCTCGAGCCCTGGGTGGAGCTCAGCAGGCTCCTGCCGACCTAACCTTCAGGCCCATTCAGCCGAGCCAAGCGATGGGAGAAGCCAAACGCCGCGTCGCCCAGGGATTGCCCCCCCGCCAGACCAAAGCGAAGGAAGCCGCCAAAGACACCTCCCCGCGCCTCGTTCCCTGGTTCCCCCTCAGCCGCAACCAGGCCGACCGGTTCGTTCAGCTCACCACCCGCGGCGCCTGGGTTGGCATTGCGGCGCTGGTGTTGTTCTGGGTCATGGTACGCTTCATCGGGCCGGCCTTAGGCTGGTGGGATCTGGCCGACGGGCGCTGATCGCCGGCGTCCGCGTGTGAGTATTTTTACCCTCACGAATCGGAAGAAAACATTAGGATCGGACGACTCGGTTCCCGCTCCTCCATGTTTCAACGACTCGCTGAGCAATACCGCTGCCTGGTTCAGGACCTGGTCATGAGCCTGCAGGCCCTCTCCAGCAGCCTGCAATCCAAAGGTCTCGCCGCCACCTGTTACGTCTGCGGCGATGGCCGCGAGGGTCACGGTGCTTCCTTCGTGGCCGATCTCGGTGATGGTCACATGGTTCGCTTCCTGGTTTCCGATTTTGGAATCAGCTGGGTGGAGTCCCGCGACGGCCGGGAGTTGGTGAAGCTGGAGGGAGCCGAGGCGATTCAGGAACTGCAGCGGGTCACCCTCTTTCTCCAGAATCGAGTCGGCCCTGCCGTTGCCGTTCCGCTCGCCCCAGCCGCCTGAACCCCGGGCGGCCTGAGATCAGCTCGCTTCAGCCACGGCAATGACTGCCTCGGTTTCGGGGCCCACTGAGCTGGCTGCCAGCTTTGCGGCCGCTGCGGCCAGCGGTTTCATCGAATTGGCGGTGACATCGGCTCCCTCGGTGAGCTGGCGGCGCACTTCCCGCTCGATCGCGTCCTTCTGCTCGGGGTTCTGCTCCAACCAGGTGATCGTGTTGTCGCGGCCCTGGCCGATGTTGTCGCCCTCGTAGCTGTACCAGGCGCCTTTACGCACCACAACACCGGTTTCCTCCGCCAGATCAAGGACGCAGCCGAGCGTGCTGATGCCGCGGCCAAACAGGATGTCGAACTCGGCGATGCGAAACGGGGGGGCCACCTTGTTCTTGGCCACCTTCACCTTGGCCCGGATGCCATATTCCTCCGTGCCGCGCTTGAGGGTCTGGATGCGGCGGATGTCGAGCCGCACCGATGCATAGAACTTCAGCGCGTTACCGCCCGTGGTGGTTTCGGGATTGCCGTAAGTGACCCCGATCTTCTGGCGCAACTGGTTCAGGAAGATTACCGTGCAGCCGGACTTGCCGATGTTGCCGGTGATCTTGCGCATCGCCTGGCTCATCAGGCGGGCCTGGCTGCCGACGGCCAGATCACCCATTTCTCCCTCGATCTCGGCCCGGGGCGTGAGCGCCGCCACCGAGTCGACCACGACGATGTCGACGGCGGCGGAGCGCACCAGCTGGTCGACGATCTCCAGGGCCATCTCGCCCGTGTCGGGCTGAGACACCAGCAGATTTTCGATGTCGACGCCGAGGGCGGCGGCATAGACCGGATCCAGGGCATGCTCGGCGTCGACGAAGGCCGCCACGCCGCCGCGGCGCTGGGCCTCGGCGATCGCATGCAGGGTGAGGGTGGTTTTACCGGAACTCTCCGGCCCGTAGACCTCCACCACCCGGCCCTTGGGATAGCCGCCACCGAGGGCCAGATCCAGGGTGAGGGCTCCGGTGGACACGGTTTCGACCCGCATGCGAGAGGCATCTCCCAGCCGCATGATCGAGCCCTTGCCGAAGTTGCGCTCGATCTGGCCCAGCACCAGATTCAAGGCCTTGTCCCGCTCCGAGGTGGCGGCGGCACTGGGACCGGCGGCGGCGGAGCGGGGATGGGCAAGCCTGAGGTCGGTGGTCTTGGGATCGGCGGACATGGCGGGGGCAGTGAAGGGACAGGGGGCGGAGAGACGAAACCGACAGGGGAGTTCCGGCGACCTCAGGGAACAGGTGCCACCAAAGGCGGCGGACGTATCAAACCAGATTAGTACAGGCGTACGCTAGCGGGTCAGGGCCAGATCGCCAAGGGGGCCCCGAAGCCATCGGGCTCCAAAAGGGCGATCCCCGCCGGCAGGCCGAGGCGATCCTCGGGCCCCAGATACCCCCACGCGGCCAGAAAGCAGCGCACCGACTCCAGCCCCGGCGTGGCCCGAACCGTCTCCAGGGTGGGGCGCCGGTCCTCGATGAACCACAGCGGGCGCTGCAGCTCCCGCAACTTGAGCAGCACAGTGGGCTTGCTGCCCTGCTCATGGCCGAACAGGAGCAAGGGCTTGAGCGCCGCGGCGGCGAGCAGTTCGGCGGCAAAGGCCGCTCCCTTGGTGGTAAGAACGGCCCAGTCGGCCCCTTCGGCAGCCAGGGAACGCAACCGCTCAGGCACGCCCGGGTAGGGCCGATGCAGGGCCAGCCAGCCAAGCCGGTCGGTGGCGATCGCCTCGCGGCGCACCTCCTCCAGAACGGCCTGCAAGGACTGGGGCTGCCAACCGGATCGCGCCAGCGCCCTGCCCAGGGTTCCGGCGTAATCGGCCTCCAGTGCGGCCCCCTCGCCACCGGGGCGAGCGAGTTCGGCCGCCACCAGGACCATCTCCCAGCCCTGGTGGATCCGGGGCCGCAGCCGGGCGAACGCCTCAGGCGCCAGCTCCGACACCACCAGAGCTGGATCCAGCCGGTGAACGGCCTGCCGGGAACTCCACCAGTATTCCGCCATGCCATCGACCAGAACGCCGTCGAAATCGAAGACCAGCAGGGGTCCGGAAGACAAGGAAGCGGAAGCGAAGACGGAAAAACTGGGCCGCTAGGATTCGAACCTAGGAATGGCGGGACCAAAACCCGCTGCCTTACCACTTGGCGACGGCCCAATGACCGGTGGAGCCGAACGTCTCGGGACCGGTTGCTTTGCTAGTTACCCACAGCGGGCCGACCTTCGTCAATCTCCAGGCGCAGGGCCAGGGCTGGCGAAGTTTCCCGGCTGCGGCGCAACAACCGCTCCACCCCCCGCAGGATCTGGGGAAGGGTGTCGGTCTTGATCACCAGGATCGGCACCTGCTGCTGCTGAGCCCGGCGGCGCACCTCCGGATCCCTACCCAGGTGCCGGCGCAGGCTGAGCACCGCGTCAGCCTGCTCCAGGGTGTTCACCCGCTCAACGGGGAGCTGGCGGCTGCGCACCGCCTGGTCAAGCAACGGGCCACTGACGCCACAGCAGTAGAGGGCCAGGCGGTCGGGGCTGGCTGGAACCTCCAGCGGGCGATGGGGGGGTGGCAGAGCTGGATCCGGCAGGGGCGCAGGGGCGAGGGCAGGGCGCCCGGACCACGCCGCGCGGTGCCGCTCCCGCAGGGACTGCAGAGCCCGGGGAGCCACCGGAGTCTCAAGCCGCACCCGGCCTTGCCCGTCGAGCTCCCGGACCTGGGGGCGGGTGGGCTCACCCCGCAGCCGGGCATCAACGGTGCGGGCCACCTCGGTGTGCACCAGCCAGCGGCTGCGGCTGTGGATCTCCACCGCCAGCGGAAAGGTGGGTTCGGCGCAGCGCTCCAGCACGGTTTTCTGGGAGCCGCGCCGCCGTGCCTCCTCATCCCCGAGGGTCACCGACTGGATGCCGCCGACCAGATCGCAGAGGGTGGGATTCTTGATCAGGTTGGCCAGCTCGTTGCCGTGGGCGGTGGCCACCAGCTGCACACCCCGCTCGGCGATCGTGCGGGCGGCCCGGGCCTCCCGTTCGGTGCCGATCTCATCGATCACGATCACCTCCGGCATGTGGTTCTCCACCGCCTCGATCATCACCTGGTGCTGCAGCTCCGGGCGGGCCACCTGCATGCGGCGGGCGCGGCCGATGGCGGGGTGGGGGATGTCGCCGTCACCGGCGATCTCGTTGCTGGTGTCGATCACAACCACGCGGCGCTCCAGGTCGTCGGCCAGCACCCGGGCGATCTCGCGCAGGGCGGTGGTCTTGCCGATGCCGGGTGGGCCCATCAGCAACAGCGACTGGCCTGAATCCAGAAGGTCGCGCACCATCGCCACCGTTCCGTAGACGGCGCGACCCACCCGGCAGGTGAGGCCCACCACCTCACCGCCGCGGTTGCGGATGGCGCTGATCCGGTGCAGGGTGCGCTCGATGCCGGCGCGGTTGTCGCCGCCGAAGGCTCCGAGTCGCTGCACGACCGCCGCGAGGTCGGCCCGTTCGATCGGCCGCTCCTCCAGCAGGGTGGCCCTGCCGGGATAGCGCGCCTCCGGCGGCCGCCCGAGATCTAGAACCACCTCGAGCAGCTGCTCACGCCGTTCAGGTCCCGCCAGGGCCCGCTGAACCGGCAGCGGCAGCACCTCCAGCAGTCGATCGAGATCGTCCGTGATGCGTTGGACAGGGGGAACGGCAGGCGGCGGTTGCTGCAGGGCTGGATCGAGGACGAACGTCTGTCGGTTCTAGCCGAGATCAGAGGGAGGGGAGGGGAGCACCCCAGTCCGGAGCCGCCCGTTTCGCCTTCGCCACCGCCTCTAGCGCCCCCCCTGTTCGCCAACTTCCTGCGGCGACCAGTGGCCTTAGGGTTCCGCTGGCCATGCCGGACAAGCCGCAGTCCGCCGAACAACTCATGAACGGATCCGCATCCTCACCGGCTGCCATGGGTGTCTCCCAGGCCGTGGGATCAAAAGGAATGCGGCGCCTGATGGTGGCGTTCTTCTGCTCTGGCTTCGCCGCCCTTCTCTGCCAGATCATCTGGCAGAGAATGCTGGGGATCTTCGCCGGGTCCGACACCGTCAGCGCCGCCCTGGTGGTGGGGGCCTTCCTGACCGGCCTCGGGATCGGCTCGATGCTCGGGGCCAAGGTGGCCGACCGCCTCTCTCCGAGCCAGGCCCTCACCTGGTTCGCCCTGTGCGAACTCGGCGTGGCCCTTTGCGCCCTGCTCTCCAAGCCCTTCCTCTACGACTGGCTGGCCATGGGCATGGCTGGCAGGGTCGACAGTCAGCTGGCCGTGTTCGGCCGCTGTTTCGTGGGCCTGGCCATCCCCACCACGCTGATGGGCGCCTCGTTGCCGCTGCTTTCTAGGGCGGTGGCGAGTTCCCTCGACACGGTGGCGGAGCGCATCTCCCTGCTCTACGGGCTCAACACCCTGGGGGCCGGGCTCGGGGCCCTGCTCGGCGGCTTCTTCATCGTCGGCCGCACGGGCTTCGTGGGAGCCCTCGGGCTCGCGGCCTGCCTGGATCTGCTGGCGGGAGTCCTGGCCCTCAGCCTGCGGAGGGGCCTGCGCCGGGCAGAGGCCGGCAGGAGTTTCTCGAGGGTGGCCGCAGACACCGGCGAGGCTCAGCCGGTGTCCGGGCGGCGGCCTGAACCCTTCGGCGGCCTGAAGCTTTGGTGCCTGCTGGTGTTCCTCTCCGGATACGTGATCGTGGCGCTGGAGATTGTCTGGCTGCGCCTGCTGGGCACCGCAGGCCAGTACCACGCCTACCTGTTCCCGACCGTGCTGGGCATCTTCCTGATCGCAGATGGCTTCGGCATGGCCGTGGCGGCGCGGATGGTGCGCCGGATGCACGACCCTCGACCGGCCTTCTTCATCACCCAGGGGGCCGGCTTCGTCCTGGCGATCGTTCTGATCGGCTGGCTGTGGCTGGCCCTGCCCTACCCACCGATCAACGGGATCCTCCCCAGTGGCTTCTCCGTGATCACTCCGGATCAGATGCTGCCGAGGTTTCTGGTCGCCCTGGTGATCGTCGGACCGCCGGCCTTCCTGATCGGCATGACCTTCCCCTTCGTGCAGCGGGCCGTTCAGCAGGACCTCAGCGACGTGGGAGCCAGGGTGGGCTGGGTGCAGCTGGCCAACATCGCCGGGAACGCGGCAGGCTCGGTCTTCACCGGACTGGTGACGCTGCACGTGCTGGGCACGGCGGGCACGCTGAAGCTGCTGGCAGCGCTGACGCTGGCCCTGCTGCTGGGCTGGTTGTGGCGCGGCGGTCGTGGTCGCTGGCCCGAGATGGCCCTGGCTGCTGGGGCAGCCGCCGCCCTGTTCATCCCGGACAACGGCACCTTCTGGAGACAGGTCCACCGTCCGACTCCGGGCACCTTCGATCTCTGGTCCGAAGATCGCAGCGGCGTCACCTACTTCCGCGGGTACCCCGGCCATCAGGTCGATGGGGCAGGCGACTTCGTCATCCAGGGCTTCACCCAGGGCTCGGTGCCCTTCACCCCGATGCACATCCTGCTCGGCAGCATCGGCCCGCTGGTTCATCCCCATCCGAAGGAGGTGCTGCTGATCGGTGTCGGCAGCGGTGGCACCCCCTGGGGGGCCCTGACCTCCCCCAAGACAGAGGATGTGCGGGGGATCGAACTGGTCAAGCCTGTGCTGTTGACACTCGAAAAGCTCGCCGCCGCGAGGCCCGACGGACCGGTGGCGGCTCTGCTCGCCGATCCGCGCATCCATTTCATCTACGCCGACGGACGCCAGATCCTGGCGCGGGATTCACGCCGCTACGACGTGATCGAGGCCGACGCCGTGCTTCCTCAGACCTCCCATTCCGGCCTCCTCTACAGCGATGAGTTCATGCGGCAGGTGAGAGCACGGCTGAAGCCCGGCGGCATCTTCGTTCAGTGGGCTCCCTCCGGGCGCGTCGTACAGACCTTCATGAACGTTTTCCCCTATGGCGTGATGGTGGATCCGGTCAATATCCTGATCGGCAGCAACGAACCCATCCGCCTCGACGAGAACCGCCTGCTGGATCAGGTGCGCTCACCCGGCGTCATGAATCACATGCGACGGGGCAACTCCGGGATCACGCTCGAGCAAGCGACCAAGGCCCTGAGCGGTGATCACATCCACTGGAATCCCTCGACACCGAGGAGCGGCAGCGTCCTCACCGACCTGTTCCCGCGAGACGAGTTCTTCCTCAACCATCCCGTGGTTCCCGTCAGCGCGGCTTCCCTCAAAGCGAAGCCGCGCTGACGGAAGCGGCGCAAGCCCCCCGCTGCAACCACGGCAGCACCAGACCCTCGGCTCGAGCCCTGGCCCGCGGCCAGAGTTCGGGATCGTCGAGCAGCCGACGGCCACGCCGCTGGGCCTCCTGCAGCAGAGGCAGCAACAGCTTGCGGGCCGCACCCCCGAAGGCCACACCGGCCACAGCGGTGGGCAGGTCCCGTTCCAGCAGGGCGATCGTGCGCTCATTGGTACCGCCGGACAGCTGCAGCGGTCCAGGCGGTGCCAGTGGGCCCACCCTCTTCAGCAGGCGCACGGCCGCATGGGCTGTGCCCGCACCCACGTCGCCGCTCATCGGCCGGCCATCGAGTTGCCAGAGCGGCCTTAAGCCCGCCTGACGCAGCAGGGCAAAGCGCCGCCAGAGTTCGGCGGCCAGCTCCGCGCCCGCCCCCGCCTCCAGGCCACAGCTCACGGCCAGGCGCCGCAGCGGCACGCCCGACGCCACAACCTGGTCCAGACGCCGGGCGAAAGCATCGCCCCGCTCCGGCCGGGTGTGGAGTTCCACGGCATCCGGGCGCAGGCGGGCCAACAGAGGCCCCACCGCCTCGGCAGCGAGCAGGTGCCCGCGCTCCTCGATCAGACCGTGGGGACAGGCGGGCAGGCAGCGGCCGCAGCCATAGCACCGCTCAGCCAGCACCCCCTCCCCCTCCGGGATCGCCTGCGCCGGACAGACCCGCGCGCAGGGACGGGGGCAATCGGGCGGGCAGCTGCGCGGATCGAACCAGGCCTTGCGGAAGTGCGGATCAGCGCCGTCGCTGAGGCTCAGCATCAGCCAGGGCGGTGGCCGATCAGCCGCCTGCCGCTCCCGGGCCCAGGCGATGCCACGGCGCGCCGCCGCCGCCACAGCGGGATCTGCAGCCACATCGATGCAATGCACGCCCGCCAGTGCGTAGATGCCGCAGAGATCCTCGATCGAGACCAGATCCTGGTTGCTGGCTCCGCAGATCAGCTTGACCCAGTGCCCGTCGAGCAGGGCCTGCTCAGGCGGCGACACACAGCTCCAGGGGCTCCCAGCGCAATTGGCGAGAGCCGCCCATCTCGGCCACGATCTTGAGGCGCGGTTCCTTCCGGGTGAGGGAGCAGAGCGAGTCCCGCTCGGCCGCGGACAGCACCTGGGCCTCGAGCAGCCAGAGCAGGATGGGCTGGCCTCCCTCAAGCAGGGATCCAAGCTGGGGCATCACCCGCTGCACGGTGCCGACGGCGGCATCCCGGCCGACGCTGTGGTGACCGAGGTGGGGAGGGCGGATGCCGTGGAGCTCGAACAGAAAGGCTTCGGGGTCACCCAGCCCCCGGGCCGAGGTCATCTGGGCCCGGTAGCCGGCCGCCCGCAGGCGACGCATCAGACGGGTTTCGGCGCCGCCTTCCAGCGGTGCGAAGAGGGCAAGGGCTCCTGCCTGCTCCAGGTCGGCACGGAAGCGGCGGCCAGTGAGCAACAAGGGCATGGGAAGCTCCGATTCGTCGCCGGCAAGTCTGGCAGGAGAACGCCAGGGGAGGGGGGAAGTGGTGAGGTATGTTGAATGGCTGTGCAACTGATCTGCGCCCGTCCGCTAGCCGGGCCTCCAGATCACTTGCGGAGTCATCGCTGGCGATGACTCCTTGAGGCCAGTCCAGACCACTCACCCGGATCCGTTTCACTGAATCCAATTCACTGAAATCAGAGAAGGGAATGAGAGCCTGGCGGGAAACTGTCGTTCGATTTCGATCGAGCGGGAAAGTCCCAGCCTGCTGTGTCGCCAACCGCTAGCTCAACCGGTGGTGCCCTGGATCTCAGGACATCGTCGGGGTCAGGCCTTGCCCGACCAAGCGCGTCTCATCGATTCAGCTCCACGCCCTTTCGGCTCGCCCAGAGCCGGAAAGGCGCTCGTTCTCGCTGGCGTCCATCCCATCCCATGTCCATCGGCATTCTCGGGAAGAAACTGGGCATGTCCCAGTTCTTCACTGCGGAAGGCAAATCCATCCCGGTCACCTTGATCGAGGCGGGTCCCTGCCGCATCACCCAACTCAAAACCCCAGCCAGCGACGGCTACACCGCCGTCCAGGTGGGCTTTGGCGAGATTCGCGAGAAACTCGTCAACAGGCCCGCCGCAGGCCACCTGGCCAAATCCGGTGCCGACCCCCTGCGCCACCTCACCGAATACCGCCTCAACTCCGTTGAAGGCCTGGAACTCGGCGAGGCGATCACGCTGGAGCGCTTCGAGGCCGGCCAGAAGGTCGACGTCAGCGGCGACACCATGGGGCGCGGCTTCACTGGTTATCAGAAGCGCCATGGCTTCAGCCGTGGTCCGATGAGCCACGGCTCGAAGAACCATCGCCAGCCGGGCTCCACCGGAGCCGGCACCACACCGGGCCGGGTCTACCCCGGCAAGCGCATGGCCGGCCGCTACGGCGGCAAACAAACCACCACGCGGGGCCTCACGATCCTCAAGATCGACAGCGAGCGCAACCTCCTGGTGGTGAAGGGTTCGGTGCCGGGCAAGCCTGGGGCCCTGCTCAACATCCGCCCCGCCAAGCGGGTCGGTGACAAGGAGGCGACCTGAGGATGTCCACCATGATTCAATGCGTCGTTCGTGATTGGCAGGGCCAGGAAGCTGGTGAAGCCTCTCTGAGCCTGAAGGTGGCGAAGGAATCTTCCGCAGCCGGTCTGGTTCATCGCGCCGTTGTCCGCCAGTTGGCCAATGCCCGCCAGGGCACCGCCAGCAGCCTCACCCGCGCCGAAGTTCGCGGTGGCGGTCGCAAGCCCTACAAGCAGAAAGGCACCGGTCGGGCCCGTCAGGGTTCGATCCGCACCCCCCTCCGCCCCGGTGGTGGTGTGGTGTTCGGCCCCAAGCCCCGCTCCTACGCGGTGGCGATGAACCGCAAGGAGCGGCGCCTCGCCCTGCGCACCGCGCTGATCAGCCGGGCCGACGACATCACGGTGGTCAAGGGATTCGCCACCGATCTGGAGGCTCCCAGAACCAGGGAAATCGTGGCCGCCCTCCAGCGCTGGGACATCCCTGCAACCGCCAAGGTGCTGCTGATTCTCGACGCCCCCTCGGATGTGGTGCGTCTCTCGGTGCGCAATCTCGAGAGGGTCAAGCTGATCGCCGCCGATCAGCTGAACATGTTTGATCTGCTAAATGCCAAGCGGTTGGTGCTGAGCGAAGAGGCACTGGCCAAGATTCAGGAGGTCTACGGCGATGACTGAACGTTTTGCAGGCCGGCTGGCGGACGTGATCCGCAAGCCGCTGATCACCGAGAAGGCAACCAGAGCCCTCGAACTCAACCAGTACACCTTCGAGGTGGACCACCGCGCCGCCAAGCCGGACATCAAGGCCGCCGTTGAGCAGCTGTTCGATGTGCGGGTGATCGGAGTGAGCACGATGAACCCACCCCGCCGCTCCCGGCGGGTGGGCCGGTTCGCGGGCAAACGGGCCCAAGTGAAAAAAGCGGTGGTGCGTCTTGCCGAAGGCAACGCCATCCAGCTGTTCCCAGAGGCCTGAGGGATCTGAATCGTTATGGCAATTCGCAACTACCGTCCTTACACTCCCGGCACCCGCGGCCGCGCCGCCAGTGACTTCAGTGAAGTCACCGAGCGCAAGCCGGAGCGCAGCTTGGTCATGGCCAAGCACCGCAGCAAGGGTCGCAACAACCGGGGCGTGATCACCTGTCGCCACCGCGGCGGCGGTCACAAGCGGCTTTACCGCATGGTCGACTTCCGCCGGGACAAGCACGGCGTGGTGGCCCGGGTGGCCGCCATCCACTACGACCCTCACCGCAACGCGCGCCTGGCCCTGCTCTTCTACACCGACGGTGAGAAGCGTTACATCCTCGCTCCCGCCGGGATCGAAATCGGCCAGACCGTGGTTGCCGGCCCCGAGTCACCGATTGAAACCGGCAATGCCTTGCCCCTCTCCTCCATTCCGCTGGGTTCCGCCGTCCACAACGTTGAGCTCTATGCCGGCCGCGGTGGCCAGATGGTTCGCACCGCCGGCGCCAGTGCCCAGGTGATGGCCAAGGAGGGCGACTATGTCGCCCTCAAGCTTCCCTCCACTGAGGTGCGGCTGGTGCGGCGTGAGTGTTACGCCACCCTGGGCGAAGTGGGCAACGCCGAGGTCCGGAACACCAGCCTCGGCAAGGCCGGCCGCAAGCGTTGGCTGGGTCGCCGCCCAGAGGTTCGCGGCAGTGTGATGAACCCCTGCGACCACCCCCACGGTGGTGGTGAGGGCCGGGCACCGATCGGCCGCTCCGGACCGGTCACCCCCTGGGGCAAGACGGCCCTGGGCCTGAAAACCCGTAAGCGGAACAAGCCGAGCAACCGGTTTGTGCTGCGGAAACGTCGCCGCACCTCCAAGCGGAGCCGTGGCGGACGGGATTCGTGATGGTCAACCCCGTTTTGCACTCTGCTTAATCCGCCATGGGACGTTCACTCAAAAAAGGACCATTCGTTGCCGATCATCTGTTGCGTAAGGTCGAAACGCAGAACAGCGCCGGTGACAAATCCGTGATCAAGACCTGGTCGCGGGCCTCCACGATCCTGCCGATGATGATCGGCCACACGATCGCGGTTCACAACGGCAAGAGCCATGTGCCCGTCTACGTGACGGAGCAGATGGTGGGCCACAAGCTGGGGGAGTTCGCCCCCACCCGCACCTTCCGCGGCCACATCAAGGACAAAAAAGGTGCCCGTTAAGGAGCGAAACACCATGGTCAACCCAACCTCCCCCAGCCCCGAAGCCCGTGCCCACGGCCGCTACATCCGCGGATCCGTGTCCAAGGTTCGCCGGGTTCTCGACCAGATCCGCGGCCGCTCCTACCGCGAGGCGCTGATCCTGCTCGAGTTCATGCCCTACCGCTCCACCGGACCGATCACCAAGGTGCTCCGCTCCGCGGTCGCCAATGCGGAGCACAACCTGGGCCTGGATCCTTCCTCCCTGGTGATCAGCACGGCCATCGCCGACATGGGTCCATCCCTGAAACGATTCCGTCCCCGCGCCCAGGGGCGGGCCTTCGCGATCAAAAAACAAACCTGCCACATCAGCATTGCTGTGGCAGCACCCACCCCCTGACTCCCGAGGACACCGACCGATGGGACACAAGATCCATCCAACCGGCCTGCGCCTGGGGATCACCCAGGAACACCGCTCGCGCTGGTATGCCCCCAGCAAGACCTATCCCCTCCTGCTTCAGGAGGATGATCGGATCCGCAAGTTCATCCACAAGAAGTACGCCAGCGCCGGCATCAGTGACGTGTTGATCGCCCGCAAGGCAGATCAGCTCGAAGTTGAGCTCAAAACGGCGCGTCCCGGCGTGCTCGTCGGCCGCCAGGGCAGCGGCATCGAAGATCTCCGCACCGGCATCCAGGCCACCCTCGGCGATCGCCACCGTCAGGTACGCATCAACGTGGTGGAAGTCGAGCGGGTCGACGCCGATGCCTTCCTTCTGGCCGAGTACATCGCCCAGCAACTCGAAAAGCGTGTGGCCTTTCGCCGCGTGATGCGCATGACCGTGCAGCGTGCCCAGCGTGCCGGTGTGCTGGGATTGAAGATCCAGGTGAGCGGTCGCCTCAACGGCGCCGAAATCGCCCGCACGGAGTGGACCCGCGAGGGTCGCGTGCCCCTGCACACCCTCCGCGCCGACATCGATTACGCCACGAAGGTGGCCACCACCACCTACGGGGTTCTTGGGATCAAGGTGTGGGTGTTCAAAGGGGAAGTGCTGCCTGGGCAGAAGGAGCAACTGCCTGCGGATGGAGCCGCCCGACGCCGCACAAGCCGGCGTCCCCAAGATTTCGAAGACCGCTCCAACAAGGAGTGATCAGGAGGCCTGAACCATGCTGAGTCCACGACGCGTCAAATTCCGCAAACAGCAGCGAGGCCGCATGTGCGGCACCGCTACCCGGGGCAACACGATTGCCTTTGGTCAGTTTGCTTTGCAGGCCCAGGAATGTGGCTGGATCACCTCCCGCCAGATCGAAGCCAGCCGCAGGGCCATGACCCGCCATGTCAAGCGGGGAGGAAAGATCTGGATTCGGATCTTCCCTGACAAGCCCGTCACCATGCGCCCCGCCGAAACCCGGATGGGCTCCGGCAAGGGCAACCCGGAGTTCTGGGTGGCCGTCATCAAGCCCGGTCGCATTCTCTTTGAGATGGGCGGTCCTGAAATCACCGAAACCATCGCCAAGGAGGCCATGCGCCTGGCCCAGTACAAACTGCCGGTCAAAACCAAGTTTCTGGCCCTGGATGACCAGGCGCCAGCACCCAAAGCGGATTCCTTTCTGGAACCCGTCCTCCCTGGGGACTTCTGACCATGGCCCGTCCTGACATCACCGCGGTGCGCACCCTCACCGACGCCGAAATCGAGGAACAGATCAGTGGCTGCCGCCGCGAACTGTTCGACCTCCGCTTCCAGCAGGCCACCCGCCGCCTGGAGCAACCGCACCGCTTCAAGCAGAGCCGCATCAAGCTGGCCCATCTGCTGACGGTGCAGAAGGAGCGGCAGCGCTCCGCCCTGTCCGCCTCCTGATCCCCTTCACACCAACCATGGCACTCAAGGAAAGGGTCGGCACCGTCGTCAGCGACAAGATGGACAAAACGGTGGTGGTGGCGGTCGAAAACCGCTTCCCCCATCCCATCTATCAAAAGACCGTCAGCCGCACCACCCGTTACAAGGCCCACGACGAGGAGAACCGCTGTCAGGTGGGGGATCGGGTTCGCATCACGGAAACCCGGCCGCTCAGTCGCACCAAGCGCTGGGCCGTGGCCGAGGTTCTCAATCCATCCGGCGCGAGCTGAGAAGAACCCACCATGATTCAGCAAGAAACCTTCCTCAATGTCGCTGACAACAGCGGCGCCAAGCGCATCCAGTGCATCCGGGTGCTCGGCACCAACCGTCGCTATGCCCACGTGGGCGATGTGATCGTGGCCGCCGTCAAGGACGCCATGCCCAACATGGGGGTGAAGAAGTCGGATGTGGTGAAAGCCGTGGTGGTGCGCACCCGTGCCACCCTGCGCCGCGACACCGGCAACTCGATCCGCTTCGATGACAACGCCGCCGTGATCCTCGGCACCGACAACAACCCGAAGGGCACCCGGGTGTTCGGGCCCGTCGCCCGTGAATTGCGGGAGCGGAATTTCACCAAGATCGTGTCACTCGCCCCGGAGGTGATCTGAGATGGCCACCGCAACACCCAAACCCAAACCAGCTGAGCGCATCAAGATGCGCATCCGCAAAGGGGACACCGTCAAGGTGATCGCCGGCAAGGACAAGGGCAAGACCGGCGAGGTCCTGCGCACCCTTCCCAATGAGAATCGGGCGGTGGTGCAGGGAATCAACCTGCGCACCCGTCACATCAAGCCCAGCCAGGAAGGGGAGAGCGGCCGCATCTCCACCGAGGAAGCCTCCGTGCATGCCTCCAACCTGATGCTGTATTCCACCAGCGCGGCCGTGGCCAGCCGGGTGGAGATCGCGATCCAGGCCGACGGCTCCAAGAAACGCCGGCTCAAGAAAACCGGTGAGCTGATCGACTGATCCGCTCAACCACCACCCGCCCTCCCGTCTACTCCACTCCGCTCCCTTCCTTCCCACTTCGCTCTCTGACCACGCCCAGAAGCGCAAACACCCTGCTCGCCATGTCACTCAAACAGCGCTACCGGGAGACGATCCAGCCCAAGCTGCTCAAGGATCTGAACCTCAGCAACGTGCACGAAGTTCCCAAGGTGGTGAAAGTCACCCTCAACCGGGGCCTCGGCGAAGCCGCCCAGAACGCCAAGGCCCTGGAGGCATCGATCACGGAGCTGGCCACCATCACCGGCCAGAAAGTGGTGGTGACCCGGGCCAAGAAGGCGATCGCCGCCTTCAAGATCCGGGAAGGGATGCCGATCGGCGTGGCCGTCACCCTCCGGGGTGAGCGGATGTACGCCTTCCTGGAGCGTCTGATCAACCTGGCCCTGCCCCGCATCCGTGATTTCCGGGGCGTCAGCCCCAAGAGCTTTGACGGGCGCGGCAACTACACCCTCGGGGTGCGCGAACAGATCATCTTTCCCGAGATCTCCTACGACAAGATCGACGCCATCCGCGGCATGGACATCACCATCGTGACCAGTGCCCGTACCGACGAAGAGGGCCGGGCCCTCCTCCGCGAGATGGGAATGCCGTTCCGCAGCAACTGAGCCCTCTTCGGACCCACCATGGCCAACCACGACCCGATTTCAGACATGCTCACCCGCATCCGCAATGCGAGTGAGAAAAAGCACCAGTCCACCAAAGTTCCAGCTTCACGCCTCTCCCACAGCATCGCCAAGGTGCTCCAGAAGGAGGGCTTCATCGCTGAGATCAGCGAGGAAGGCGAAGGGGTGTTGAAGCACCTCGTGCTCGAGCTGAAGTACAGCGGCAAGCACCGCCAGCCCACGATTCGCTCGGTGCAGCGGGTCAGCAAGCCCGGTCTGCGCATCTACAAGAACACCCGCCAGTTGCCCAAGGTTCTCGGCGGCCTGGGTGTGGCGATCATCTCCACCTCCAGGGGTGTGATGAGCGACCGTGACGCGCGCAAGCAGGGCGTCGGCGGTGAAGTGCTCTGCTACATCTACTGATTCGAGGTCATCCATGTCACGCATAGGTAAAGCACCGATCCCCATCCCCGACAAGGTGACCATCACCCTGAACGGGCTCGCCGTGGCGGTCAAGGGACCCAAGGGTGAGCTCAGTCGCACCCTCCCCGAGGGGGTCGTGGTCAGCGAGGAGAACGGCAACGTCCTCGTCGCTGCCGCCGACGGAACCCGCCGGTCACGGGAGCGCCACGGCCTCTGCCGCACCCTTGTGGCCAACATGGTCGAAGGGGTCAGCAAGGGCTTCACCCGCAAGCTCGAAATCATCGGGGTCGGCTACCGGGCCCAGGTCCAGGGCCGCAAACTGCTGGTGAGCGCTGGCTACAGCCACCCCGTTGAGGTGGTTCCTCCCGAAGGAATCAGCTTCCAGGTGGAGAACAACACCCAGGTGCTGATCTCCGGCTCCGACAAGGAGCTGGTGGGCAATGAAGCCGCCAAGATCCGCGCCATTCGTCCGCCGGAGCCCTACAAGGGCAAGGGCATCAAGTTCGAAGGCGAACGCATCCTGCGCAAAGCCGGCAAAACCGGCAAGAAATGAGGACGGCCTGAGCCTCCCTACCCCTACCCGCCATGTCCACCGTTTCCCGCAAACAGCAGACCCAGAAGCGACACCGCCGTCTGCGTCGCCACCTCACCGGCACGGCCACGCGCCCGCGCCTCGCCGTGTTCCGCTCCAACAACCACATCTACGCCCAGGTCATCGACGACGATGCCCAGAGCACGCTCTGCGCGGCATCGACCCTCGACAAGGACCTCCGCACCAGCCTCGAGACCAGCGCTTCGTGCGATGCCTCGGTGGCGGTCGGTCAGCTGGTGGCCCAACGGGCCCTGGCCAAGGGCATCCAGCAGGTTGTCTTCGACCGCGGTGGCAAGCTGTACCACGGCCGGGTCAAGGCCCTCGCCGATGCCGCCCGAGAAGCGGGCCTCGAGTTCTGAACCGGATCCAACCATGAGCGACATCAACCAACAGATCCAGTCCAGCGAGATTCCGGGGGCCGCCAAAGTTCCTGCCGCGGCCGAAGGCCAGCAGGAGCGCCGTGGCGGCCGCGGAGGCGGCGATGCCAAGGGGGGAGAGCGTCGTGGCGGCGGCGGCCGTCGTGGCGACAACCGCCGCGGCCAGGAGCGTGACTCCGAATGGCAGGAGCGGGTGGTGCAGATCCGCCGGGTCTCCAAGACGGTCAAAGGCGGCAAGAAGATGAGCTTCCGGGCGATCGTGGTGGTCGGCAACGAGCGCGGTCAGGTGGGTGTTGGCGTCGGCAAGGCCGGTGACGTGATCGGCGCCGTCCGCAAGGGTGTGGCGGACGGCAAGAAGCACCTGGTCAAGGTGCCCCTCACCCGCACCAGCTCGATCCCCACCGACAGCCGAGGAGAGGACGGGGCCGCCAGCGTGATGATGCGGCCGGCCGCACCGGGTACCGGCGTGATCGCGGGCGGCTCGATCCGCACCGTGCTCGAGCTGGCCGGCATCAAGAACGTGCTGGCGAAACGGCTGGGCAGCAAAACCCCGCTCAACAACGCCCGCGCGGCGATCCAAGCCCTGCAGGTGCTGCGCACCCACAAGGACACCGCCAAAGAGCGGGGCATCTCCCTTGAGCAGATCTACTCCTGATCCCGTCATGACACTCACCCTCCAGACCCTCAAGCCCCAGGCCGGCTCCCGCCGCCGCAAGCTGCGCAAGGGCCGCGGCATCGCCGCTGGCCAGGGCGCCAGTTGCGGCTTCGGCATGCGCGGCCAGAAATCCCGCTCCGGAAGCCCGACAAGGCCCGGTTTCGAAGGTGGCCAGATGCCCCTCTACCGCCGGCTGCCGAAACTCAAGCACTTCACCCTGGTGAACCCCAAGGCGTTCACCGTTCTGAACGTCGAGAAACTGGCCGGTCTGACGTCCGGAAGCACGGTCAACCTGGATTCCCTGGTTCAGGCCGGGCTGGTGACCAGCCCGAAACACCCCCTCAAGATCCTTGGCAACGGCGACCTCGCCGTTGCGCTGGAGGTGAAGGCGGCCGCCTTCACCTCCAGCGCCCGTGAGAAAATCGAGGCCGCCGGTGGGCGGTGCGAGCTGATCGGCTGATCCACCCTGGGCTCCTTGCCTGCGGTGATCGACCAAGCTGCTTCTGGAGCCTGAGCCGTCTGCCAGCCGATCACCGGCCGCGCAGGCGGCTTTGAGCTTGTCTGCCTTTCCTCCGTTCTTCACCACCTCACACCATGCTCGTCAGCCGGGGGCGTAACCCCAGTGCCGGGGAAATCATCAGCCAGCTGATCCAGTCCAAGGGTCTGCGCGACAGGGTGCTGACCACCCTCGGCCTGCTGCTGCTGGTGCGCCTCGGGATCTACATCCCGGTTCCCGGCATCGACCGTGTGGCCTTCCAGCAGTTCATCCAGCAGGGGGGTCAGCTGATCGGCTTTCTCGACATCTTCACCGGCGGCGGCATTTCCACCCTGGGGGTGTTCGCCCTGGGAATCCTGCCGTTCATCAACGCCTCGATCATCCTCCAGCTGCTCACGGCCGCCCTGCCCCAACTCGAGGATCTCCAGAAGAACGAAGGGGAAGCCGGGCGTCGCAAGATTGCCCAGATCACCCGCTATGTGGCCCTGGGCTGGGGGATTCTGCAGAGCACGGTGTTCGCCCTGATCCTGCGGCAATACGCCTTGCCAGGGGTCCCGTCCCCCGTCTTCGTGATTCAGACCACCCTGGCCCTGGTGACCGGGTCCATGGTGGTGATGTGGATCAGCGAGGTGATCACCGAACGGGGCATCGGCCAGGGGGCTTCCCTGGTGATTTTCGTGAACATCGTGGCCACCCTGCCAAGAGCTCTCGGCTCCACCGTTGAACTCGCCCAGAGCGGCGATCGGGCCACGGTCGGCGGCATCGTGATCCTTGTGGTGATTTTCCTGGTCACGATCGTGGGGATCATCTTCGTGCAGGAGGGCAGCCGCCGCATCCCGATCGTCAGCGCCAAGCGGCAGGTGGGACAGGTCAGCCTGTTGGCCGCCCGCCAGAGCTACCTGCCGCTCAAGCTCAACGCCGGGGGTGTGATGCCGATCATCTTCGCTTCAGCGGTGGTGTTCCTGCCGCTCACGATCGCCAACTTCACCCGATCACCCTGGTTGATCCGGGTGGCGGGATACCTGAATCCCAACAGCAGCACGCCATGGCTCTATGCCCTGGTGTTTTTCGCCTTGATCTGTGGTTTCTCGCTGTTCTACGCCTCCCTGACCGTCAACCCGGTGGACATCGCCACCAACCTCAAACGCACCGGGGTCGCCATCCCCGGCGTGAGGCCAGGAACCGCGACAGCCCTTTATCTCAGTGGCGTCCAGAACCGCCTCACCCTGCTCGGCGGTCTGTTCCTTGGCGCCGTGGCGATCATCCCATCGGCAGTTGAAGGCGCCACCCAGGTCCGCACCTTCCAGGGACTGGGCGCCACCTCCCTGTTGATCCTGGTGGGCGTGGCCATCGACACGGCCAAGCAGGTGCAAACTTATGTGATTTCCCAACGCTACGAAGGCATGGTTCGCGAATGACCCACCGCATTCTTTTTCTCGGTCCCCCCGGCGCCGGCAAGGGCACCCAGGCTGAGAGGCTCGCCAATCAGCGCCAGCTTCTCCACCTCTCCACCGGCGATCTGCTCCGGGCTGAAGTCAAGGCCGGCAGTGACCTCGGCCGCGCAGCCGAGGCGCTCATGGCCAGCGGTGAACTGGTCAGCGACGAGCTCGTCCTGGAGATCGTGCGCCATCGCCTCGAGGCCCACAGCGGCGGCTGGTTGCTGGATGGCTTTCCCCGCAACCTCGTCCAGGCCGAAGCCCTGAACGTTCTGCTGGAGGAGCTCGACCAGCCGATCGGGCTGGTCCTGTTGCTGGAGCTCGACGACAGCAGCCTCACGGCACGCATGCTCAACCGGGGGCGCGCCGATGACAACGAGGCCGTGATCCGCAACCGGCTGGAGGTCTACCGGGAGCAGACCGAACCCCTGATCAGCTACTACCGCCAGCGGAACCTGCTGGAGCTGGTGGATGCCACCGGTTCGATCGAGGCCATCGCCGCGCGGATCCTGGCTTTGGTGCTATAGCGCTGTGATAGGTTAGCTGTTTGAAAAATTGGAGAGCCGCCGCCCATGAAGGTGCGTGCCTCGGTCAAGAAGATGTGCGACAAGTGCCGGGTGATTCGTCGCCACGGCCGGGTGATGGTGATCTGCCCGAACCCCAAGCACAAACAGCGCCAAGGTTGACCTGAGCGCCAGCCTCACCGGCGCCCCCTCCGGGGCGCCTTCGCCCAGCCCTCGCGCTGGGCTCCCCCCTCTGCCCAACTGATCGTTTCATTCGTGGCTCGGATTGCCGGTGTTGATATCCCTCGTGACAAGAGGGTCGAGATTTCACTCACTTACGTGTACGGCGTGGGGTTGACCCGGGCCCAGCAGATTCTTGCCAAGGCGGGCGTCAGTCCTGATATCCGTGTCAAGGACCTCGATGACGCCGACATCCAGAAGCTCCGCGTCGCCGCCGAGACCTTCACCCTGGAAGGCGATCTCCGCCGCCAGGAAGGCATGGCGCTCAAGCGCCTCCAGGACATTGGCTGCCTGAGGGGTCGCCGTCACCGCATGGGTCTGCCCGTCCGCGGCCAGCGCACCCGCACCAATGCGCGGACCCGCCGGGGTGCCCGCAAAACCGTGGCCGGCAAGAAGAAGTAAGCCGCCCCCCTGAGCTCCCCAGCGGCGCTCGGATTTTCCATTCCCTTACCCCAGGCCACTGTCCATGGCAAAGCCAGCCAAGAAAACCGGCGCCAAAAAAACCAAGCGCAATGTGCCGAATGGCGTTGCCCACATTCAGAGCACCTTCAACAACACCATCGTGTCGATCACCGACACCGCCGGTGAGGTGATCTCCTGGTCATCCGCCGGGGCCAGCGGCTTCAAGGGAGCCCGCAAAGGCACTCCCTTCGCCGCCCAGACGGCGGCCGAAGCCGCCGGCCGTCGCGCCCTCGAGCAAGGGATGCGTCAGATCGAAGTGCTGGTGCGGGGTCCGGGTTCGGGCCGCGAAACCGCCATACGCGCCCTCCAGGTCGCTGGTCTTGAGATCACCCTGATCCGCGATGTCACCCCCCTTCCCCACAACGGTTGCCGTCGCTCCAAGCGACGCAGGGTCTGAACTCCCTTCCCATTCCAGCCTTCGGGCGTTCCCTCTCACCACCTTCAGGCCGTGCATCAGTATCAGATCGATCGCGTTGAGCACCAGATTGCCGACGACCGCTCCCAGACCGGTGTGTTCGTGATCGGCCCCCTGGATCGCGGCCAGGCCGTCACCCTCGGCAATGCCCTGCGCCGTGTCCTGATGGGGGGCATGGAAGGCAGCGCCATCACGGCGGTGCGGATCGCCGGGGTGAACCACGAATACGCCACGGTGCCCGGCGTCCGCGAAGACGTTCTCGACATCCTGCTCAACTGCAAGGAAGTCGTGGTCAACAGCCGCAGCAGGGAACTTGAAATCGGCCGCCTGGTTGTGAACGGGCCGGCCACCGTCACCGCCGCCGATCTGCAGTTCTCCTCCCAGGTGCAGGTGATCGATTTCGATCGGCCGATCGCCACGGTGGCCGATGGCCACAGCCTCGAGCTCGAAGTTCACGTCGAGCGGGGCGTGGGCTACCGGCCGGTGGAGCGTCACCAGGAAGACACCAGTTCCATCGATCTTCTCCAGATCGATGCTGTGTTCATGCCCGTCCGCCGGGTCAACTACACCGTGGATGAAACGGCCGTTGGCGAAGGCGGCTCCGCCCGGGAACGGCTTCGCCTCGACATCCACACCAGCGGCGCGATCACCCCTGACGACGCCATGGCCCAGGCCGCGAATCAACTCATCGCCCTGTTCCAGCCCCTGGCCAGCCTCACCCTGGTGGAAGAGCCTGGAATCGAGCCGGAAGCCTCCGCCGAGAGTCAGATTCCCCTCGAGGAGCTGAACCTTTCCGTGCGTGCCTACAACTGCCTCAAGCGCGCCCAGGTGAACTCGGTGTCTGATCTGATGGGCTTCAGCTACGAAGACCTGCTCGAGATCAAGAACTTCGGCTCCAAGTCGGCTGATGAGGTGATCGAGGCCCTCGAGCGAATCGGCATCTCCCTCCCCCAGAGTCGAACCACCGCCTGAGCAGCCGTCTCCTTTTTCCTCCTCAACGCCCCGGAACCATGCGACACCAGTGCCGAGTCCCCCTGCTGGGACGCCCCGCCGACCAACGCAAAGCCCTGCTTCGCGGTCTGACCACCCAGCTGATCAGGGAAGGTCGTGTGACCACCACCAAGGCACGGGCCAAAGCGCTGCGCGATGAGGCCGAGCGCATGATCACCCTGGCCAAGGACGGCAGCCTCGCATCCCGCCGCCGGGCCATGGGCTACATCCTCGACAAGCAGCTGGTCCACTCCCTGTTCGACAAGGCACAGGAGCGCTACGGCGAGCGCCAGGGTGGCTACACCCGGATCATCCGCACCGTGCCTCGCCGAGGCGACAATGCCCAGATGGCAATCATCGAACTGGTCTGAAGGCCCTGCGCAGGATTGCCCTCTGTCTGCAATACGAGGGCTCGGCGTTCTGTGGCTGGCAGCGCCAGGTGGATCAGGTCAGCGTCCAGGCCACCCTGGAAACGGCCCTGGCTGCCCTCGATCCCCACAGACCCATGGTCTGCGTGGCGGCCGGGCGGACTGACAGCGGCGTTCATGCCGCTGCCCAGGTGGTCCATTTTGAAGCGATCGGCCCCATTCCTGCCCAACGTTGGCCCAAGGCCCTCAACGGCCGTCTGCCGCCCACCATCCGGATTCGCGCCGCCGCCGAGGCACCAGTCGGCTGGCACGCCTGCTTTTCGGCCGGCTACCGGCGCTACCGCTACACCATCTACAACGGCCGCACCCCCAATCTTTTCCTGGCACCATTCAGTTGGCACCGCTACCGCTTCCGCCTCGATGAGCGGGCGATGGCCCAGGCCTTGGAGGGGATGGTTGGGGAGCACGATTTCTCGGCATTCCGCAAGGCCGGCAGCCAGCGCAGCCATTCGCGCACCACGGTCCAGGCGGTCAGCCTGGAGCGGCAGGGGGACATGGTCGTCATCGAGATCCAGGCCAGTGGCTTCCTATACGGAATGGTGCGCTTCCTGGTGAGCCAGTTGGTGCTGGTGGGGGAGGGGCAGCTCACCCCGGATGGCTTCGGGCAGCGTTGGCGTTCCCGGGCACGTGGGCAGGTCAGGGAAGGGGCCCCCGCCCAGGGGCTCTGCCTGCTGCGGGTGGGTTATCCCCAGGAGCTTTTCCCGACGGAACTATGGTTCGACAGCCAACCGTACTTCCGGTTGGAGCACACGGATCCACCACCCCCTTCCCCCCAGGCAAGGACCGAGGAGTGTGGACCGGCGAAAGGCTATGGTGAAAAGCTGTGAATGCACAGATCGGCATCCGCTCCTGCGGATTCCCTGCTCGTACCACTCCTGTCCAGCCCCATCCAGCGAGATGGGGCGCTATGTGATCCGGCCTGCCGGCGCGATGAACAAGACCTCCGTTCCCTCCCTGGATTCCCTCGAGCGCCAGTGGTTCCTGGTGGATGCCGAGAACCAGACCCTCGGCCGCCTGGCCACCGAAGTGGCCAGCGTGCTGCGGGGCAAGAACAAGCCCACCTTCACCCCCCACCTGGATACCGGGGATTTCGTCGTCATTGTCAATGCCGACAAGATCCGGATCAGTGGCAACAAGGCCACCCAGAAGATCTACCGCCGGCATTCCGGCCGGCCCGGTGGCATGAAGACCGAAACCTTCGCCGCCCTCCAGGCACGCCTGCCCGAGCGGATCGTCGAGAAGGCGATCAAGGGGATGCTTCCCCACAATGCCCTGGGTCGCCAGCTGTTCCGCAAACTCAAGGTCTACAAGGGTGCCGAGCACCCCCACACGGCCCAGCAGCCCCAGATCCTGACCCTCGATCCTTCCGCCTCCGCCCAATGAGCAGCCCTTCGAACCGTGTCGTTTACTGGGGAACCGGCCGCCGCAAGACCGCCGTGGCCCGGGTTCGTGTAGTGCCTGGCACCGGCTCCATCACCATCAACGGCCGCCCCGGTGACAACTACCTCAACTACAACCCCAGCTATCTCGCCTCGGTGAAGGCGCCCCTCGACACCCTCGGCCTCGCCACCGCCTACGACTTGCTGGTCAACGTCAGGGGCGGCGGCCTCACCGGCCAGGCCGATGCGATCAAGCAGGGAGCGGCCCGTGCCCTCTGTGAGCTCTCTCCTGACAACCGCAAGCCGCTAAAGACCGAAGGCCACCTCAGCCGCGATCCCCGCGCCAAGGAACGCCGCAAGTACGGCCTGAAGAAAGCCCGCAAGGCTCCCCAATTCTCCAAGCGCTGATTCCTCCCATGCCCAAGGCCGACATCCACCCCACCTGGTATCCCGAGGCCAAGGTGATCTGCAACGGAGAGGTGGTCATGACCACCGGCTCCACCCACCCCGAACTCCATGTCGACGTCTGGAGCGGCAACCATCCCTTTTACACGGGTACCCAGAAAATCCTCGACACCGAAGGCCGGGTCGACCGCTTCATGCGCAAGTACGGCATGGGCGGCGTGAACGCGGCGGCTGCCAAGCCAGCAGCGGAAGCCCCTTCCGACACCACCGCGTCCTGATCGCTCGGGATTTGCCGCGGGCTCCACGCCATGGCCCCGTACACGCCATGGCTGGTCGGTTTCCGTCGTCAACCGCGCCGGATTGGTCCGCTGAGTTCGACTGATGGATGTCACCTTCCTGGCTGAACGGCTGGAGGCGGCCTCCACCACCTTCGCGGCCCTGGAGCGTCAGCTGGCCGATCCCCAGGTAGCCAGTGATCCCGGCCAGCTCGAGCACCTCGCCCGGGAGCGGGCCAGGCTCGAACCCCTGGTTCTGGGCCAGGATCAGTTGCAGCAGCTGGAGCAGCAAGCCGGTGAAGCACGGCAACTGCTCAAGGAGAGCCGCGGAGACCCTGACATGGAAACCCTGGCCCAGGACGAGCTGCTGGCACTCTCCCTCCGGATCGACAAGCTCCGGGAACAGCTCACCCTGGCCCTGCTGCCCCGCGATCCCCGCGATGAACGCAGTGTGATGCTGGAGATCCGGGCTGGCGCCGGCGGCGATGAGGCCTCGATCTGGGCCGGTGATCTGGCGCGCATGTACGAACGGCATGCCCAGAGCCTCGGCTGGTCCGTGCAGCCCCTGAGTGCGTCCCAGGCCGACCTCGGTGGCTACAAGGAGCTGATCCTCGCGATCCGCGGCCAGGGTGTGTACAGCCAGCTGAAGTATGAGGCCGGCGTCCACAGGGTTCAGCGCGTGCCTGCCACCGAATCCCAGGGCCGGGTCCATACGTCCACCGCCACCGTGGCCGTGATGCCGGAAGCCGACGCCGTTGAAGTGCGGCTTGACCCCCGCGACCTGGAGATCAGCACGGCCCGATCCGGCGGGGCGGGCGGCCAGAATGTCAACAAGGTTGAAACAGCCGTCGACCTGCTGCACAAGCCCACCGGAATCCGGGTGTTCTGCACCCAGGAACGTTCCCAGTTGCAGAACAAGGAACGGGCCCTGGAGATCCTGCGGGCCAAGCTGCTCGAGAGGGAACGGGCGCTCGCTGCCGCAACCGAGAGCTCAGCCCGGCGGGCCCAGGTCGGCAGCGGCGACCGCAGCGAAAAGATCCGCACCTACAACGTCAAGGACAATCGGGTGACTGATCATCGCCTCAACCGCAGTTTCAGCCTTGATCCCGTCTTGGCCGGCCAGCTCGCCGAGCTGATCGGCGCCTGTGTCGCCGCCGATCAGCGCAGGCGGATGGAGAAGCTGGCGGCCGAGGCCAGTGGGATCGGCTGATCGACGCTGCGGTGCTGCCCTCCTGTCAGGCACCGATCACGTACTTGGCCCATTCCCTTCGGCCGGAGCGGATCTGGCGGGTGGCTTCGAAGTACAGCGTGCTCACCGGGCGGCGGGGCACTTTCGCCAGGGGCATGGCCGCCTCCCGCGGCGTGCGATTGCCCTTGCGCACGTTGCAGCGCAGGCAGGCCGTCGTGACGTTCTCCCAGCTGTCGATCCCGCCGCGGCTGCGGGGGATCACATGGTCGATCGAAAGCTGCTCCCCCTGGTAGCCGCAGTACTGGCAGATCTGGCCATCACGCTGGAAGACATTGCGACGGGTCAGGGGAAGTTGCTTGAACGGCACCCGGACGAACTGTCTCAGCCGGATCACGGTCGGCAACAGCAGATCCCCCCGGATCACGTGGCTGCCATCGTGCTCGAGGCCTTCAGCCTTTCCCTTGAGCACCATCACGGTGGCCCGCCGCCAACTGGTGATGTTGAGCGGCTCGTAGGAGGCGTTGAGAACAAGAACCTGGCTCATGGCGCTCTGCCCATGGATGTGTGCCAGTTCCTTTCAATGTGGGCATGCTAGTCGCTGAATCCCACCTGTCACCTGGTTCGCCCTACGGTCTGAGCCTTCCACCCGCGCGGGCAGGGTGCCCGACCACGGCTTGATGCCGGATTCCCCCTTGACCGCCGCCGCGCCCGAAGCGTCCAGTCCCAGCTGGGGACTCCATCCCCGTCAACGGGCCTGGGTGGAGGTCGACGAGGCTGCGATCAGCCGCAATGCCAGGCGCCTCCAGGGCTTCCTGGTGCCTGGCTGCGACCTGATGGCCGTGGTCAAGGCTGATGGCTACGGCCATGGGGCCCTGCCGGTGGCGCGTGCCGCCTTGGCTGGCGGTGCCAGCTCCCTTGGTGTTGCCACCTTGCATGAAGGGGTGGAGCTGCGCGAGGCGGGAATCGAGGCCCCCGTGTTGGTGATGGGCAACCTGATCGAGCCGGAAGACCTGGGCAGCTGCCTTCACTGGGGGTTGATGCCGACGATCAGCAGCCGGCAGGAGGCCCTGCTGTGCCAGAACCTGGCCACCGGCAGCGGCCGAACCATGGCCGTGCATCTCAAGCTGGATACCGGGATGGCCCGCCTGGGCGTCGCCTGGGCCGAGGGGCCCCAGCTGCTCAAGGTGCTGAATCAGCTCGAAGCGGTCCAGGTCGCCGGGGTCTACTCCCACCTGGCCGATGCCGATGCCCCTGACGACAGCGACGGCGGGCTGACCGCGGAGCAACAGCGGCGCTTCGACCGTGCTCTCCAGGCCATGGCCGAGGGGGATCTGAGCACCGGCCGCCGCCACCTGGCCAACTCTGCGGGCACCCTTCGCAGCCGCTCCCTTCACTACGACCTGGTGCGGGTGGGACTCGCCCTCTACGGCCATTCCCCCGCCCCCCACCTCGGCGGCAGCCTGGCACTGGAGCCAGCCATGGCGGTTCGAGCCCGGGTCACCCTGATTCGTGAGGTGCCCGCCGGGGTGGGAGTGAGTTACGGGCACCGCTTCCGAACGCACCGGCCGAGCCGATTGGCCGTGGTGGCGATCGGCTACGCCGATGGCGTGCCGCGGCGACTGTCCAACCAGATCTCCGTGCTCTTCGCCGGCGCGCGCCTGGCCCAGGTGGGGGCCATCACCATGGACCAACTGATGATCGATGCCACCGATTGCCCCCAGCTGACGGTGGGATCGGTGGTGACCCTGCTGGGCCACGATGGCCAGCAGGGAATCGGACCGGAGCAATGGGCCGAGGCCTGCGGCACGATCTCCTGGGAGATTCTCTGCGGTTTCAAGCACCGCTTGCCGAGGCTGCAGGCCGGGGAGGGCCGGCTGGAACGCTGATAAGCTCTTGGGGCCTCTGGAGAGGTGGCTGAGTGGTTGAAAGCGGCTCCCTGCTAAGGAGTTACAGGAGGTAACTTCTGTCGAGGGTTCGAATCCCTCCCTCTCCGTTCCAGTTCTGACCAGCCGGTTGGATGGGCTCCTGAAGTTCAGCCATCCAGCGAAGCCTCCCTGCGGCACGCTTCGCTCAGATCCCTGGCAAGCGCAGGCAGAAGCTTGCCGTCGCCGGCCCGCTCCCGCCCTTCGCTGAACACCACGAGAAGGAAGGGCAGATAGCCATCAATCTCCACATAGGCGGCGTCGTGGCGAGCCTGGCTCATCCAGCCCGCCTTGCTCCACAGCCGCGCCCCCTCCGGCAGTCCTTCGCCAAGAAAGCCATCCACCTGGTTCTCCGGATCGGCCGATCGATCGGCCCGTTCCAGCGATCGCCGCAGCAACTGCCTCATGCGGCTGCAGGCCGGGGGCGATATGCAGCTGCCGGCCACGATCGCGTGCAGCAGCCGGGCCGTGGCCTCGGCGCTGAGCCGGTTGCGGTTCTCCAGGGCAGGTCCGTAGAACTGCCGCTCGCGGCCGTAGGGCCCATCTCCCCAGGTTTTCTGGCAGACATTGCACCCCTTCAGCTCTGGCCAGCCCAGGCCGGCCAACCATTGGTTCAGCAGCTGGCGCTGGGCAATCCAGGCCCGCAGCTGTGCCTCGGGCAGATCCGGGCCACTGGTGGTGCCACTCAACATGTCCACCAGCAGGGAGGTGGCATCGTTGCTGGAATCACGGATCATGTCGGCCATGGCCCGCCGCAGCTCGGCGCTGTCCTCAAGCAGGCAACGCTGCAGCCAGGCCTCCACCCCTGCCAGCAGGAACAGCTTCACCACACTGGCCGGATAGGCGGGTTGATCCCCGCGCCAGCCCGCCCCGGCCATCGGCTCGGCCCAGAATGCAGCCGGATCAGACAAGGCGTCGGCCCGGCCGATCAAGGAGCGGTCGTAGCGCAGCCAGCACACCGAGATCTGGCCGCTGAGCCCGGGGCGCCCCTCCCTCTCCAGAGACCGAATCCGATCCTCCAGGATTGCGCCCATCACCCCATCCGGGCGGTAAAACGCCATCACGCGTGGCCGCAGCAATGCAGAGAGTAGGCACCCAGCCCCAGGGCGACCGAGCGGAAGCCCAACGGGCGCCGGGCACACCGGCGGCGCCTGAACTTCTGGTGAGGGGAGGTTGCTGGCGGCTGTTGGATCGGCTCGACGGCTATAGCCGAGCACGGGGACAGGACCTCGCCACCCAGGCCGCCGCAGGGCGCCACCTGGTGGTGCTCGGTCCGGCCCCGGGCCGGGGTGGGCGGCTGCGGGTGCGGCTGCTCGAAGACGGCTACCCCTGCTGGCTGGAGCCCAACGACCTGCTGGGCAGAGCCGTGGCGGCACCCCAGCCCCTGCCGCGCCTGCTCGATGAAGCCGCTATCACGGCAGCCATCCCCGTCGTTCTGGCTTACGGGCACCAGGCCGCCAGCCAGCCCAACCACTACCTCTGGGGCGGGACCACCGGCCCCAACTTCGACTGCTCCGGTTTTGTCCAGACCGCCTACGCCAGGGCGGGGATCTGGATCCCGCGGGATGCCTACCAGCAGGAGCGCTTCTGCCAGGCGGTGGCCGTCCGGCCAGGACACTTCGGCCTGGTGCGGCCAGGTGATCTGATCTTCTTCGGCCGCCCGCAGCGCTGCACCCACGTCGGCCTCTACCTCGGTGCCGGTCGGTACCTGCACAGCTCCGGGCGGGAGCATGGCCGCGATGGGCTGGGCATCAACCAGCTCGCCCCCCACGACCACGATCCTGTCAGCCGCCACTACAGAGGGGAGCTGCGTGGAGCCGGGCGGGTGGTGCGCTGCCACGACGGCACGACCCTGCCATGAGCACAACCCCGTAAGTTGCAGGCCTACGTACCCCCAACCGCCACCATGGGCGATCCGAGCGGATGCGAGCTCTCGGTGGTCATCCCCCTGTTCAACGAGCACGACAACGTGCCGCTGCTGGTGGATCAGGTCATGGCCGTTCTTCGGCCGATGGGGCGCCGCTTCGAGCTGGTGCTCGTCGACGACGGCTCCAGCGATGGCACCGACACCATCCTGGAGCACCTGGCCAGCCGGACCCCTGAGCTTGTGGCGGTGCTGCTGCGCCGCAACTACGGGCAGACGGCCGCAATGGCGGCCGGTTTCGCTGCCAGCAGCGGCGCGGTTCTGATCACCCTCGACGGCGATCTGCAGAACGATCCCACCGACATCCCCCTGCTGCTGGAACGGCTCGAGCAAGGTTTCGACCTGGTCAGCGGCTGGCGGCACCAGCGCCAGGATGCGGCGCTGCAGCGGCTGCTGCCCTCGAAAATCGCCAATCTCCTGATCGCCCGGGTCACCGGCGTCAAGCTCCACGACTACGGCTGCTCGCTCAAGGCCTACCGCCGCGAGGTGGTGGCCGATCTCAATCTCTATGGCGAACTGCACCGCTTTCTGCCGGCCCTGGCCTTCATCGAAGGGGCCCGGATCAGCGAGGTGAAGGTGAACCACCACCCCCGCCGCTTCGGCAGCAGCAAGTACGGAATCGACCGGACCTTCCGGGTGCTGATGGACCTGCTCACGGTCTGGTTCATGAAGCGGTTCCTGACCCGGCCGATGCATGTCTTCGGCTTCGGCGGCCTCGCCTCCCTAGCGCTGGGTCTGGTGATCGGCCTCAGCCTGCTCAGCGAGAAACTCTTCTTCAACGCCGACATCGGCAATCGCCCGCTGCTCTCCGTGGGCGTGCTCGCGATCGTGGCCGGGATCCAGCTCTTCTGCTTCGGCCTGCTCGCCGAACTCCAGATGCGCACATACCACGAAAGCCAGGGGCGGCCGATCTACAGGGTGCGGGCCACGTTACGGGGCAGTCAGGCCGGCTGAGCGGCTCCGGAGACGGCCTGCCTGGATCCGGATTGAACTTTTATGTCGCCACCTGGGGGGGCGGCCGGGCAGAGCCAGAAGTGATGGATACAGTACCGGCGGTAGCTGTATTGGTCCTCACCATGACTGGAGAATTCGCCGCCGCCTGGCTGCCGTCCATCCTTGTTCCCTTTGTTGGAATTCTTGGCCCCGCCGTGGCCATGGCCCTGTTGTTCAACGTGATCGAAGCCCGCGACTGAGATCAGCGATCCTGTGCGGATCGTTCCACCCCAAAGGCCTCGCTGCGTTCGTTCCTTCTCCCGTTCTTCTCCATGACCGTGCAACCCGTCGCCGATCCCACCGTCGGCAATCTGGCCACCCCTGTCAACAGCAGCTACTTCAGCAAGGCCTTTCTGAACGCCCTGCCGGCCTACCGGCCCTCCCTCTCGCCCAACCGCCGGGGCCTTGAGGTCGGCATGGCCCATGGCTTCCTCCTCTACGGCCCGTTTGCCATGACCGGCCCCCTTCGCCTCACCGAGTACGCCAGCACCTCCGGTCTTCTCGCTGCGATCGGCCTGGTCTCGATCCTCACGATCTGCCTGTCGATCTACGGCACAGCTGGAACCGGACCCAGCGTGCAACCCCCCGACGCCACCATCGACAACCCCCCGGCCGACCTGTTCACCAAGGCCGGTTGGGCCGAGTTCGCCAGTGGCTTCTGGCTTGGTGGCTGCGGTGGTGCCGCCTTCGCCTGGTTCCTCGCCGGCAGTGTGATGGGCTCCCCCCTGGTCAAACTCACCGGCGGCCTCGGGGGCATGGGCTGATGTGATGGATCAGGCCGTACCGGATAAGCCCGTTCCTTCTGTTTCGCCAGGCCTGACCCAGACACCAACGGTATCCCCGTTGATCTGCTGCATCTCAAAGCCCCGCCAGTGCGGGGCTTTTTCATTGCCTGGCCAGGGTCGCGATGGGATCGACAAGCCCTCGACAGGTCGGTCTCTGTAAAGATTGATGGGGTTTGGCCAGCAAAGCAGGGGAATGGAGGCGATGTCCGTATCCGATCCATTCCTCAAGCGCCCTGTTCTCACCCTGGTGATCAGCCTCCTGATCGTGATGGCTGGCCTTGTCAGCCTGCCCGGTCTGCAGGTTGAAAACCTTCCACCAATCGCCCCAATCCGCGTCAATGTGCGCGCCAACTATCCGGGCGCGGGTGCGGTGGTGGTCGAGCAAGGCGTGACGACACCGTTGGAGCGCCAGCTCAACGGCCTGGAAAGGCTGGAGAGCATCCGATCCACGAGTTCCGCCAACGGAAGTTCGATCACGCTCACCTTCGAAGGTGGTGATCCGGAACTCAACCAGATCAACGCCCAGAACGAAGCCGTCCTGGTGAATCGGCAGCTGCCCCCCCAGGTGGCACGGCTGGGTGTGCAGGTGCGTCGCAGCTCCGACGATCTGTTGATGGTGCTCAGCTTCAACAACCCAGAAAACATGTACGCCCCGGCCTTCCTCAACGGCTGGGTCGATCAGCAATTGAAAGATCGCCTGCAACGGGTGCCCGGTGTCGGCAACGTCACCATTTCCGGGGGCGGTCCACTGGCCTTCCGCCTGTGGCTGGATCCAGCGGCGCTGGAGAAGCGCGGACTCACCATCACCGATGTGGAGGAAGCGCTGGCCAAGCAGAACGTTCTCGCTGCCCTTGGTCAGGTCGGCGACGCACCGAGCCCTGCCGGACAAGAGACGACGCTGCCACTGGAAATGGAGGGGCGCCTCCGCAGCGTCGACGCGTTGGAGGAGCTGGTGGTGAGCCAGACCCCGAACGGCGGGGTCGTGCTGCTTCGGGACCTGGGACGGGTCAGTTTCGATCTGGAAAGCTTTGACAACAGCGCCCGCAACCTTGCCGGCAATCCGGCGGTGATCGTGCAGATTTTCCAACGGGACGGAAGCAACGCCTTGGAGGTCAGCCGGGCGGTGAACGCCGCGATGGCTGAACTTGAACCCCGCTTTCCCCCAGGAGTGGCCTTCCAGCAGATCGTCGACGTCGCGGACAGTGTGCGGGAGAGCATCGCGCTTACTTGGTCAAGCCTGAGGGAGGCGGTGCTGCTTGTTCTGGTCGTGCTGCTGGTGTCCCTGGGAAACACGCGGCTGGCCGTCGTTACCGCCGTGGCAGTGCCGGTCTCGCTGATCGGCAGCCTCTCCGTGCTGCGGCTCACCGACAGCTCGATCAACACCCTCACGCTGTTCGGGATGGTCCTGGCCACGGGGATCCTGGTGGACGACGCGATCGTGGTGAGTGAGGACATCGGACGGCGACTGGAGGAAGGTGAACCGCCCCTGCTTGCCGCCCAGCAGGCGATGGGCGAGCTGGGCGGAGCCTTGATCGCCACATCGCTGGTACTAGTGGTGGTCTTTCTGCCGGTCCTGGCCATGCCCGGCAGTGTCGGCCGCTTGTACAGGCCGATTGCCGCGACCATCAGCGCCACGATCCTCTTCTCGACCATCAATGCACTGACGTTCACCCCGGTGGCAGCCAGTTGGTTGCTCGCCCATGGCTGGCGTGATCCCCGCTGGTTGCGGCAGCTGCTGGCTCGGCCGCAGCGCTGGCTCGAAGCCCTGAGTCGCAGCTACGCAAAGTCCCTGGCCCATAGCTTCCGCTGGCGCAGGCTGATCATGCTGGGCCTGCTGGCGGGCCTGCTGCTGACGGCCTGGGGGCTCGGAGGTCTACCCACCGCCTTCATCCCCCAGGAGGACGACGGCCAGGTGCGCGGGGTGGTCGTCCTGCCCGGCGGCGCCTCGCTCCAGAAAACCGAACGGGTGCTGGAGAAGGTCCGACGCATCGTTGAGCAGGAGCCCGACATCCGCGTCGGAACCTTCAATGCCGGGCGCTCCTTTGGAGACAGCGCCTCCAACCGGGGGACGTTTTTTCTGCGGCTCAAGCCCCTCAGCGAGCGGGGAGCCGGCAGCGATCGAAGCAACGAGGCCGTGGCGCGACGACTGAGTCGGGTGATGCGGGAGCGCATCCCTGAAGCGGCAGTGCAGGTCAGCGTTCCACCGGCCGTGCGGGGGTTCAGCGGCGAAGGGGGACTGGAACTGGAGATCCTTGATGGCAGCGATGGACGACTGAGCCTGGCGGCGTTCGAACGGGAAGTGGGCGACTTCATCGCGGACGCCAACGCCACGAACCAGTTCGAGAGGGTGAGCACCCGCTTCAGTGCCGATGCCCCCCTGCTGCGCCTGCGTCCCGACCGGATGCGGATGGCCTCGCTCGGCGTGGACCTCGACACGGTGGTCTCCACCCTGGGGGCCAGTGTGGGCAGTCGCTACGTGAACGACAGCTTCGAAGGCGACCGGGTCCGTCGTGTGGTGGTTCAGTTGGAGGGGGCCAGCCGCCGCACGGCGGATGACGTGCTGGCTCTCAAAGTCCACAGCAACAAGGGAACGCTGATCCCGCTGAGGGAGCTGGTGCAACTGGAGCAGGCCAGCGGACCGAACACAATCAACCGAAGCCGGCTGTCGCGCGCGATCACAGTGCAGGCCATCCCGAAAGCCGACGTGAGCACTGGCCAGGCGATCGCACTGCTGGAAGGGGTTCACAGCCGTCAGGTCAATGCGGTCACAGATCTTGAGTGGGTGGGCCTGGCTCGGGAAGAACGGCAAGCCGGTGGACGGGCCTGGCTGTTGTTTGGTTTCGGGGTTGCAGTGATGTACCTGGTACTGGCCGCCCTCTACGAAAGCTTTCAGGACCCGTTGATCATTCTGATCACAGTGCCCCTCGCGCTGCTTGGGGCGCTTCTGGGGCTGGCAGGCCGAGGCCTCTTTCTCGACATCTATGCCCAGATGGGAATGCTGGTGCTGGTCAGCCTGGCTGCCAAGAACGGGATTCTGATCGTGGAATTCGCCAATCAGCGCCTCAAGGAAGGCGAGGGGTTACGGGATGCGGTGGAGACTGCCGCCGTGACTCGCCTGCGGCCAATCCTGCTGACAGCCTTTGCGTCATTGGCCAGCATTGTCCCGCTACTCCTTGCAGGAGGCACTGGGGCTGCTGGGAGAGCCAGCATGACAAGCATCAGCACGGTGCTGTTCTTCGGGCAGCTTGTCGCGACAGTGTTGACCCTGTTTGTTGTTCCGGTCGTCTACCTGGAGATGAAGTTACTGGCTGGCCACTCCTGGTCTCGCAGGGAGCCAACAATTTAACCAACTGGAAACGAGATCAATCAACCATTCTTCACAAACAAGAACGGAGAAGTTCGCAACGGGTCCCAAACCAGAAAGGGCCATAAAAAACCCCCTGGTGAATCCAGGGGGTTAAGTGTGGATGAGGTTCGTCCCTCAAGAATCTCGTCTTGACACGATCAAGAAGAAGGTAGCCTTCCAATGGGTCGCTGGCTGACCTGTGTGAACAGGACTCCAGCGACCCAGCCAATCAGCCGAATTTGCCGGACGTGGAGGCGATCAGGAAGGCACCGTAGGTGAGGATGTAGCCCACAGAGAAGTGAGCCAGACCAACCACACGGGCTTGAACGATCGAGAGGGCCACAGGCTTGTCACGCCAGCCCACCATGTTGGCGAGCGGTGTGCGCTGGTGAGCCCAGACGATGGTTTCGATCAACTCCTGCCAGTAGCCCCGCCAGGAGATCAGGAACATGAAGCCAGTGGCCCAGACCAGATGGCCGAAAAGGAACATCCAGGACCAGACAGCCAGGTTGTTGGTGCCAAAGGGGTTGTACCCATTGATCAACTGGGAGCTGTTCAGCCAGAGGTAGTCACGAAACCAACCCATCAGATAGGTGCTGGATTCGTTGAACTGAGCCACGTTGCCCTGCCAGATGGCGAGGTGCTTCCAGTGCCAGTAGAAGGTGACCCAACCCACGGTATTGAGGGCCCAGAACACCGAAAGATAGAAGGCGTCCCAAGCTGAGATATCGCAGGTGCCGCCACGGCCGGGTCCATCACAGGGGAAGGAGTAGCCGAAGTCCTTCTTGTCGGGCATCAGCTTCGAACCCCGCGCATCCAGGGCACCCTTCACCAGGATGAGAGTGGTGGTGTGCAGGCCCAACGCAATGGCGTGGTGGACAAGGAAGTCGCCAGGCCCAATCGGCAGGAACACATCGGTGTTGCCATTGATCGCATCCAGCCAGAAGTGATCGCCAGGGATGTTGGCCGAAGCCAGACTGGCGGCACTGGAAGGATTCGAGAGCAGCACATCAAAGCCATAGAGGGCCTTGCCGCTTGCGGCCTGCACGAACTGGGCAAAGACTGGCTCCACCAGGATCTGCTTCTCGGGGGTACCGAAAGCCACGACCACGTCGTTGTGGACGTAGAGACCAAGGGTGTGGAAGCCAAGGAACAGGGAGACCCAGCTCAGATGACTGATGATCGCTTCCTTGTGATCCAGCATCCGAGCAAGAACGTTGTTCTTGTTGGCCTCGGGGTCGTAATCACGGATGAAGAAGATCGCACCGTGGGCGAAGGCCCCCACCATCAGAAAGATGGCGATGTACTGGTGGTGGGTGTAAAGCGCAGCTTGCGTTGTGTAGTCCTTGGCGATGAACGCATAGGACGGCAACGCATACATGTGCTGGGCCACCAGGCTGGTAATCACACCCAGGGAAGCCAGGGCAAGGCCAAGCTGGAAGTGGAGCGAGTTGTTGATCGTGTCGTAGAGGCCCTTGTGGCCAGCTCCGAGAGCACCACCGAAGGGGGTTCCCTTGGGCGGATTGTGGGCCTCCAGGATCTCGCGAATCGAGTGGCCGATCCCGAAGTTGGTCCGATACATGTGGCCGGCAATCACGAAGATCACGCCAATCGCCAGATGGTGATGCGCGATGTCGGTGAGCCAGAGCGACTCGGTCTGGGGGTGGAAACCGCCCAGGAAGGTGAGGATCGCGGTGCCGGATCCGGTGGAGCTGCCGAACACCTGGTTGACCGTGTCGGGGTTCTCGGCATACACGCCCCAGTTACCGGTGAAGAACGGAGCAAGGCCAGCCGGGTGAGGCAGGACGTTCAGGAAGTTGTCCCAACCGACATGCTGACCGCGGGATTCGGGAATGGCCACGTGGACCAGGTGGCCGGTCCAGGCGATCGAGCTGAATCCGAACAGAACCGCGAGGTGGTGGTTCAGGCGTGACTCGGCGTTCTTGAACCAGGCCAAGGAGGGCCGGAACTTGGGTTGGAGGTGAAGCCAACCGGCGAACAGGGCCCAGGCCGAGAGGATCATCATGAAGATCGATCCTTGGTAGAGCTCGGCATTCGTGGTCATGCCGATCGTGTACCACCAGTGGTACAAGCCTGAATAGGCAATGTTCACCGGGGAGGTGGCACCGGCCTGGGTGAAGGCAGTGATGGCCCCCTGGCCGAAGTGGGGATCCCAGATCGCGTGAGCGATGGGACGGACATGCAGCGGATCGGCGACCCACTGCTCAAAGTTGCCCTGCCAGGCGATGTGGAACAGGTTCCCAGAAACCCAGAGGCCGATGATCGCCAGGTGTCCGAAATGGGTGGAGAAGAGCTTTTGGTAAAGCTTCTCCTCCGTCATTCCGTCGTGGCTCTCGAAGTCGTGAGCCGTGGCGATTCCGTACCAAATACGGCGGGTTGTGGGGTCCTGTGCCAGACCCTGGCTAAACGAAGGAAATTTCGTTGCCATGTGGAAAGGTCAGGAGGAGGTCAGCCGACCGCGACAAGTCGGGCCAGGAAGAACGCCCAGGTGGTAGCGATACCGCCCAGGAGATAGTGGGCAACGCCAACGGCGCGTCCCTGGATGATGCTCAGCGCCCGCGGTTGAATCGCAGGTGCAACCCTCAGCTTGTTATGGGCCCAGACGATGGACTCAATCAGTTCTTGCCAGTAGCCGCGGCCGCTGAACAGGAACATCAGGCTGAAGGCCCAGACGAAGTGGGCGCCGAGGAACATCAGGCCGTAGGCACTCGAAGAGGAGCCGTAGCTGTTGATCACCTGGGCGGCCTGGGCCCACAGGAAATCACGCAGCCAACCATTGATGGTGATGGCGCTCTGGGCGAAATTGCCGTTGGTGATGTGCTGGACGGTCCCGTCCGCATTGACGGTTCCCCAGACATCGCTCTGCATCTTCCAGCTGAAGTGGAAGATCACGATGGAGAGGGAGTTGTACATCCAGAACAGGCCCAGGAACACGTGGTCCCAAGCCGAAACCTGGCAGGTCCCGCCACGGCCAGGGCCGTCGCAGGGGAACCGGAATCCCAGGTTCGCCTTGTCGGGGATGAGCCTGGAGCTGCGGCTGTACAGCACACCCTTCAGCAGGATCAGCACGGTGACGTGGATCGTGAAGGCATGGATGTGGTGCACCATGAAGTCGGCCGTTCCCAGGGGGATGGGGCCGGCGGCCACCTTGCCTCCGACGAAAATGATCGAACCGTTGAACACCTCACTGACACCGGCGAGCGCGTTGGGCGCCGTGCTGCCGGCAGCGGCGGCATGCAGACCCTGAATCCACTGGGCGAAGACGGGTTGCAGCTGAATGGCGGTGTCACTGAACATGTCCTGGGGACGGCCCAGGGCACGCATGGTGTCGTTATGGATGTAGAGGCCGAAGCTGTGGAAACCTAGGAAAATACACACCCAGTTGAGGTGGCTGATCAGGGCGTCCCTGGCCTTGAGAACCCGGTCCAGCACATTGTCGATGTGCTTGGCGGGGTCGTAATCGCGGATCAGCGCGATGGCCGCATGGGCACCGGCGCCAACAATGATGAAACCGCCAATCCACATGTGGTGGGTGAACAGTGACAACTGGGTTGGGTAATCGATCCCGATGTAGGGGTACGGAGGCATCGCATACATGTGATGCGCCACGATGATGCTCAAGGAGCCGAGCAAGGCCAGGTTCACGGCCAACTGGGCATGCCAGGAGGTGGTCATGAACTCGAAGAGACCATCGTGACCCTTCGGAGCCGGGAACAACAGGGGATCACCCTTTTGCCCCTCGAGGATCTCCTTGATGCTGTGGCCGATGCCCCAGTTGGTCCGGTATTGGTGGCCGGCGATGATGAACAGAACGGCGATCGCCAAGTGGTGATGGGCGATGTCGGTCATCCACAGGCTGCCGGTGACAGGATTCAAGCCACCCTTGAAGGTGAGGAAATCGCTGTAGGCCGCCCAGTTGCCGGTGAAGAAGGGGGAGAGACCGGCCCCGAATCCAGGGAACAGCTGAGCAATCAGGTCCTGGTTCAGGAACTCATGGGGCAGTGGAATGTCCGCAACCGAGGCGATGGTCTTGCCATTGAGCGCCAGGGGCTTGCCGGCGTCGATGGCATCCATCAACTGGGTGGTGGGCAGGGACACATGCAACAGGTGACCCGTCCAGGACAGGGAGCCCAGACCCAGCAGGCCGGCCAGATGGTGGTTGAGCATGGACTCAACGTTCTGGAACCATTCGAGCTTGGGGGCTGCCTTGTGGTAATGGAACACACCGGCATTGAGCATGAGACCGGCCATCACCAGGGCTCCGATTGCCGTGCAAAGCAACTGGAATTCACTGGTGAAACCCCAGGCTCTCCAAACGTGGAAAAGGCCTGAGGTGATCTGAATGCCGTGGAAACCGGCACCCACATCGGCATTGAGAATTTCCTGGCCAAAGATCGGCCACACCACCTGCGCACTGGGTTTGACGTGCAGGGGGTCGGCCAACCAGCCGGTGTAGTTGGAGAAACGGGCACCGTGGTAGAAGGCGCCGCTCAACCAGATGAAAATGACGGCCAGATGGCCGAAGTGAGCGCTGAAGATCTTCCGAGAGACCTCCTCTAAATCGCTCGTGTGGCTGTCGAAATCGTGAGCGTTGGCGTGGAGGTTCCAAACCCAGGTGGTGGTTTTGGGACCTTTGGCGAGGGTGCGATCGAAGTGACCGGGTTTGCCGAGCACTTCGAAATCGACAGGAACGGGGTTCCGATCGACGGCGACCTTCGCCTTTGTCCCACGCTCTGGTGGGCTGATGGTCATCGAGACGTTCCTCGAGGGACGGGATCGAGGTGGAGGTCCACCCCTCCGGCACAGGCGGGAAGCCTGGCCGGTGGGTCACATGGCTTGGCGGATCGAGCCCGCCAAGCCATGGAAACCAGGAAGGCAAGAGACCGGCGAATGACCGAAACCCCTTGCCACAACTGGAGCTGAAGCCCCAAAGAAGGGACCGCTGGCGGAAGTATAGGGGCGAGTTTCAAGCCCATTGGCCGGGAAGTAACAAAGGTTCAATCCAGCGGCACTCCTGTCTGAGACTGGGCTCTGACAGGGGATACTTATCAATGAGTCAAGGTATTCATTGCTGCTTTTGTTATTCCAATCACCACTGATCTCCCCCATCTCCACCCGGACCTCGTTCCCGCTTCAGCCCCTGACCGCAGGGCTGCGGGGCCTGGGGGTGGCGCTTCTCTGCCTGACCGTGTTGCTGACGGGTGGCTGGAGCCTGCGGCCTCCGTCGCTGCCGGCGGCTCCAGCCATCGCCCCGTCCACGCCGGCCGGAGCCCTGCAGGAGGTCGCACCCCCGTTGCCGGTTCAGCAGCTGCAGGATCGGCTGGCCGAGCATCAGCCCCAGCTGCGCATCCTCACCCCCACCAACGAAGCGGTGCTGCCTGCCGGCCCCTGGGAGCTCCAGCTCGCCCTCGATGACTGGCCCCTGGTCGGGCCTGGGGGCCTCGGCATCGGCCCCCATCTGGTGGTTCAAGTGGATGACCAGCCCCCGCTGCGACTCGTTGATCCCGGCGCCAATGGCAGCGCCAGCACCTCGCTGCAGGTGACGATGGCGGCGCTCAACCCGGGGAGCCATCGGCTGAGTGTCTACGCCGCCCGGCCCTGGGGCGAGGCGGTCAAGTCCGCCGGGGGCTTTCGCCAGATCCGGCTGCATCGGGTGGCTCCCAATCCCTTGCAGATCCCGCCACCTGGATCGGCCCAGTTGATCAGCGCCATCCCGGCCGACTTGCTGACGGCAGAGCCCGTGCCGATCGACTGGCTGCTGGTGGATGCACCTCTGCAGCAACTGCGCGACGACGATCGCCACTGGCTGCTGCGGGTCACGGTCAACGGGGACAGCTTTCTCGTCGACCGGCAGACGACGCTCTGGTTGAAGGGGCTGCGGCCGGGCAGCAATGCGGTGCAGCTGGAACTGCTCGATGGACTGGGGGAACCCTTGAATCCACCCTTCAACAGCTTGGTGCAGGAAGTGATCCTGGCTGCGGGCGGCGGCAGCCGGTGGCAGCAGGGCCGGCTCACGGAATTGGAACTCGACCAGCTCCTCGGTCAGGCCTCCCCTGCAGAGGAGCCAGCCGCCCTGGCAACGGACGCCGTCCGATCAGATCCTCCTCCGGAGGAAGCCGCGAATCCTGGGGCGACGGCTCCCGAGCCGGTCCCGGAGCCGATCCCCGAGCCAGAACGCGACGACGACCCCGCCCCCCTGGAACCCCTGGCTGCCAGCCTGACCCCATGAACCAGCCCACCTGTTGGGGTCTGGGGCTCGCTCCGGCCAGTTCTCCAGTCCTCAGCCAGTTGCACCAGGGCGGCCTGGTGCAACTGGCCCCAGCCACAACGTCGGCAGCGGCATTCCTGGCCGAGCACTGGGACAGCAGCGCGGCCTTCGTGGCCGTTGGAGCCTGCGGAGCCATCACCCGGCTGATCGCCCCCCTGCTCAAAGGCAAGCACCATGATCCGGCCGTGGTGGTGGTGGATCCTGGCGGCCGCTTCGTGGTCCCCTTGCTGGGGGGACACGGCGCCGGCGCCGAATCCCTGAGTCAGCGGGTGGCTGCGCTGTTGGGCGGCCAGGCGGTGCTGACCGGATCGAGCAGCGGCATGGGCCGGCTGGCCCTCGACAGCTTCGGGCGTGACTGGGGCTGGCGGCGAGGAGAGGGCGACTGGGACGCGCTGATGAAGGCGGCGGCCAGGGGCCAGCAGCCCCAGGTCTGCCAGGTGGCTGGCCAGACCCTGTGGCAACGCCTGCAAGCGACAGTGCCGCAAGGCGAGAATTCGTCGCAGCCCGCGCTGCAGCTGGTGATCAGCCACCAGCGGGGAAACGGCTGCCGCTGGCACCCCCCCTGCCTCTGGCTGGGGATCGGCTGCGAGCGCCACACCAGCCCCAGCCTGTTGGAGCGGGCCGTCGATCGGGCCCTGGAGGAGCATGGCCTCGCGCCGGAAGCGGTGGCAGGTCTGGCCAGTGTGGACCGCAAAGGCGATGAGCCGGCCCTGCTCGCCCTGGCTGAGGCGCATCAGTGGCCCCTGCGGTTGTTCAGCGCCGGGGACCTGGCGCCGGTGCCGGTGCCAACCCCCTCGGACGCCGTGCGAAAGGAAATGGGTACCGCCAGCGTGGCGGAGGCCGCCGCCACGCTGGCCGCCGGCCCACAGGGTTCGCTGCTGGCCGCCAAACGGATCGAGCGCGCCAGGGACTCCGAGCAGGGTGCCGCCACCCTGGCCATCGCCCGGGCCACCCCGCAATGGGCCCCTTGCCAGGGTCAACTCAACCTGGTGGGGAGCGGACCCGGCAGCCTGGATCTGCTCACCCCAGCGGCCCGCCGCGCCCTGGCGGAGAGCACGATCTGGGTGGGCTATGGCCTGTATCTCGATCTGCTCGAACCCCTGCGGCGCCCCGATCAGTTGCGCTGTGACGGCCAGCTCACCCAGGAACACCAGCGCTGTGCGCTGGCCCTGGAGCTGGCCTGCCAAGGCCTGACCGTGGCCCTGGTCTCGTCTGGCGAGAGCGGCATCTATGGCATGGCCGGCCTCGCCCTGGAGCTGTGGCTGGCCCTGGCGGAAGGCGGAAGGCCTGGCTTCACAGTGCATCCCGGCCTTTCAGCCCTGCAGCTCGCCGCCGCCCGCGCCGGGGCTCCCCTGATGCACGATTTCTGCACGATCAGCCTCAGCGACCGGCTGACGCCGTGGGCAATGATCGAGCGGCGCCTGAGGGCGGCGGCAGCGGGTGATTTCGTGGTGGCCCTCTACAACCCCCGCTCGCTCGGTCGCGACTGGCAGCTGGCCAGGGCCCTGGCGCTGCTGAGCGAGGGGCGCAGCCCAGGGATCCCCGTCGTGCTGGCCCGGCAGCTGGGCAGGGCCGAGGAACGGGTCAGCCTGCACCGCCTCGAGGACCTGCCCCTGGAGCAGGTCGACATGCTCAGCCTGGTGCTGGTCGGCAACAGCACCACCCGCCTGGTGCACGGACGGATGGTGACGCCCCGTGGGTATCCGGGGGCCGAGCTCAGCTGAGGAATCCGGCTTCGACCCGGCAGGTCAGAAACTCTGAATCGGGATGACAGGATTCGAACCTGCGGCCCCTTCGTCCCGAACGAAGTGCGCTACCAAGCTGCGCCACATCCCGCTGGAAAGAGCGTAGGCGATCAACCAACGGCTCCCCCTACATTCGTTGCTCACCACGGCAGAGGCCCTGGGCTCTTGCTCAAACCCCACTGGCTGCGCGTCAAAGCTCCCCAACGGGAGCGAATCGGTGCGGTGGCCGACCTTCTCACCGATCTGAACCTGAACACGGTCTGCCAGGAGGCCAGTTGCCCGAACATCGGCGAATGCTTTGCCGGTGGCACCGCCACCTTCCTGATCATGGGACCGGGCTGCACCCGCGCCTGCCCCTACTGCGACATCGACTTCGACAAGAGCGTGCGGGGTCTCGATCCCAGCGAACCGCAACGGCTGGGTGAGGCCGTGGCCCGGCTGGGACTCAGCCATGTGGTGATCACCTCGGTGAATCGCGACGACCTGGAGGACGGAGGGGCCAGCCAGTTCGTTGCCTGCATCAACGAGGTGCGCCGCCGCTCACCCGCCACCACGATCGAGCTGCTGATCCCGGATTTCTGCGGGAACTGGAACGCCCTGGCGGCGGTGATGGCGGCCAGCCCCGATGTGCTCAACCACAACATCGAGACGGTGCCCCGGCTTTACCGCCAGGTCAGGCCCCAGGGAATCTATGGACGTTCCCTGGAGCTGCTGCGCCGGGTGAGCGAAAGCTGGCCGCGCACCTACACGAAGTCGGGGCTGATGGTGGGGCTGGGCGAAACCGACGAGGAGGTGTTTGCCGTGTTGGGCGATCTGCGAGCGAACTGCGTTGCCATCGTCACGATCGGCCAGTATCTCTCACCAGGGCCCAAGCATCTGGCCGTGCAGCGGTTCGTGGAACCGGAGCAGTTCGACCGGTTCTGTGCCCACGGTGAAACCGAGCTGGGCTTCCTGCAGGTGGTGAGTTCGCCGCTGACCCGCAGCAGCTATCACGCAGGCGAGGTGCGGCGGCTGATGCGGGAGTTCCCCCGCTAGGCCGCCACCTTGACCCGCTCGGAAAGGCCGACTCTGGCCAGTTCGCTCGGCGGCACCAGCACCTTGAAGCGGCCGCGCCACTGGGGCCAGTTGGCGAGGATTTCGGCGGCCCGGCGGCTGCCGGTGTGCTCGAGGTGGGCTTCGAGCAGGGGTTTGAGCAACGCCTCCTGCTCCGGCGTATCGAGCGGGTGCATCGCGAGGGTTTCGGGGTTGAGCCGGCCGGCCAGGGTGTCCTGCTCATCGAGCAGGAAGGCCACCCCACCGGTCATGCCGGCGCCCACGTTGCGGCCGGTGCTGCCGAGGATCACCACGAGTCCGCCGGTCATGTACTCGCAGCAGTGGTCACCGCTGCCTTCCACGACGCTCTGAGCACCGCTGTTGCGCACGGCGAACCGTTCTCCGGCACGGCCAAGGGCAAAGAGTTCTCCGCCGGTGGCCCCATACAGGCAGGTGTTCCCAAGAATCACCTGGCTGCCTGGATCTCTGACGCCGGCAGGGGGGACGACGACGATCCTGCCCCCGTTCATGGCTTTGCCGACGTAGTCGTTGGCGTCACCAACCAGGCGCACCTGCATGCCCTGGAGCAGCAGGGCCCCGAAACTCTGGCCCGCCGCGCCCTCGAAGCGGAGGTCGAGGAGGCCAGCGAAGCCGGTGTTGCCGTGGCGACCGGCGATCTCGCCGGCCAACCGGGCGCAGACGCTGCGGTCGGTGTTGACGATCGCCAAAGTGCGGCTCACCTGGCCGTGGGTTTCGATCGCCGCCAGCACCTCGGGGTCGGCGAGCAGGTGATCTTCGAGGATCGGGCCGTTGCCGTGGGCCGCAGCCCGGTGCTTCAGCCAGCCCCGATCCACCGACTGGGGGATGGGGTCCAACAGACAGGAGAGATCGAGGGAGCCGGTTTTGGCCAGGGCCACATTCCGCGGTTTCAGCAGGTCGTTCCTGCCGATCAGATCCTCCAGCCGGGCCACCCCGAGCACGCTGAGAAGCTGGCGCACCTCTTCGGCCACGTAGAGGAAGAAATTGACCACGTGCTCGGGCAATCCGGTGAAGCGTTGGCGCAGGGCCTCCTTCTGGGTGGCCACCCCCACCGGGCAGTTGTTGGTGTGGCAGACGCGAGCCATGATGCACCCTTCGGCGATCATCGCCACCGAGCCGAAGCCATACTCCTCGGCGCCCAGCAGGGCGGCCATCACCACATCCCAACCGGTCTTGAGGCCGCCATCGGTGCGGAGCAGCACCCGATCACGCAGGCCATTGACCAGCAGGCTGCGGTGCACCTCGGAGAGCCCCAGTTCCCAGGGGCTGCCGGCATGTTTGATCGAACTCAGCGGCGAAGCCCCGGTGCCGCCGTCGTGCCCGGAGATCTGAATCACGTCGGCGTTGGCCTTCGCCACACCGGCGGCAATGGTGCCGATGCCGATCTCAGCCACCAACTTCACAGAAACCTTGGCGGCGGGATGGACCTGGTGAAGGTCGTGGATCAGCTGGGCCAGATCCTCAATCGAATAGATGTCGTGATGCGGAGGAGGGGAAATGAGCGCCACGCCTGGTTTGCTGTTGCGCAGCCAGGCGATGTAGGCATCCACCTTCGGACCGGGCAGTTGCCCACCCTCCCCCGGCTTGGCCCCCTGGGCCACCTTGATCTCCAGCTGCCGGCCACTGCGCAGATAGGCGGGCGTCACACCGAAACGTCCGGAGGCGATCTGCTTGATCGCCGAGTTGGCCGAATCGCCGTTGCGAAGTCCCCGGATCGTGGGAAGAGTCGGCGAGAACCCCTCGGCGTCCACGTCCTGGAGCCCATGGAAACGGGCCGGATCTTCGCCGCCTTCCCCACTGTTGCTCTTGCCGCCGATGCGGTTCATGGCCACGGCCAGCACTTCATGGGCTTCACGGGAGAGAGCTCCCAGGCTCATGCCACCGGTGCAGAAGCGGCTGCAGATGCTCTCCACGCTCTCCACCTGCTCGATCGGCAGCGGGGCCGGTGCCGGCCGAAGTTCGAGCAAATCCCTGAGGGCCGTGACCGGCCGGTGCTCCAGCAGGGTGCGGTAGGTGGAGAAGTGGTCGTAGCCGGGCCCTGCGGCCACGGCGGCGTGGAGAGCCTTGGCCATCTCCGGTCTGTTGAGATGAAACTCCCCGCCGGAGCGGTACTGGACGAAGCCCATGAACTCAAGCTTGGTTCGATGCAACTCCGGGAAAGCCTTGGCATGGAAGGCCAGGGTTTCCCTGGCCAGGTCGGTGAAGCTCAGGCCAGCGACCCGGCTGGTGGTGCCCTTGAAGGCACGCTCGATCAGATCGGCGCCGATGCCGATGGCTTCGAAGATCTGGGCCCCGTGGTAACTGGCCAGCAAGGAAATGCCGATCTTGGAGAGGATCTTGCGCAAACCTGCCTCGAGGGCCTGGCGCACGTTGGCCTGGGCGGCAGCCGCATCCAGCCTGGCGAGCTTGCCGCGCCCCATCAGCGACTGGGTCTTGGGGTGCTCGAGCCAGTGGCGGGTGGTCTCCCAGGTGAGCCAGGGGCAGACCGCACTGGCACCGAAGCCGATCAAGCAGGCCAGCTGGTGGGTGCTCCAGCACTGTGCTGTGTCGACCACCAGAGAACAGTGCAGCCGCATCCCCAACTGGAGCAGGTGATGGTGCACGGCCCCCACCGCCAGCAGCGGCGGGATGTAGGAACGGGTTGGGGAGAGGCCCTCCTCGGCCCGATCGGAGAGCACCAGGATCTGATGTCCCGACCGGACGGCCGCTTCCGCCCCAGCGCACAGGCTAGCCACCGCCTCCTCCAGGCCAGCCGGACCCCCGAGGATGGAGAACAGCGTGGAGAGGGTGGTGGTGGCCAGACCCTGCTGGGCGAGGCAGAGCAGTTCCCGCTCATTCAGCACCGGGCTGTCGAGATGCAGCACCGAAGCGGAAGCTGGTTCCGGCCTGAGGGCCGACCCACGGCGGCCGAGGTGCATCTCCAGGCTCATCACCAGCTCCTCACGGAGGGGGTCGATCGGCGGATTGGTGACCTGGGCGAATCGTTGCTTGAAGTAGTCGTAAAGAAGATGGGGTTTGGTGGAAAGCACCGCCAGCGGGATGTCGTCGCCCATGCAGTAGGTGGGTTCCTTGCCCTGACCCGCCATGTCCTCAATCACCAGGTCCTGATCCTCCGCCGTGAAACCGAAGGCGGTCTGGTGGCGAAGCAGATCAAGGGGGACCAGGCTGTTGGTCTCCTGCCAGGGCTGGGGGTGAAGCGCGCGGCGGTGCTCCTGCAGCCAGGCGCCGTAGGGATGACGGGAGGCCACTTCTTCCTTCACCTGCCAGTTCTTGAGCAACCGTCCGTTCTCCAGATCCACCGCCAGCATCTGGCCTGGACCGAGCCTCCCCTTTTCAAGGATCCGGCTTTCCTCGATCTCCACCACCCCGGTTTCCGAGCCCATCACCACCAGGCCATCGGTGGTGATGCAGTAGCGGGCAGGCCTCAGACCGTTGCGATCGAGGGTGGCCCCCACACTGAGGCCATCGCTGAAGACCAGCAGGGCGGGGCCGTCCCAGGGTTCCTGGAGGCAGGCGGAGTACTCGTAGAAGGCCTGCACAGCGGGCCGCTCGTCGAGTTCAGGCTGTTGACGGAAGGCTTCGGGCACCAGGGTCAACAGGCTGTCGGTGATGGGCCGGCCGCTGCGCACCATCAGCTCCAGCATGGCGTCGAGGTTGGCCGAATCGCTGAAGGCAGAGTTCACCACTGGCTTGAGATCGGCAGCGGCCTCTCCCCAGGCGGCATCCAGGTGGGACTCGGCGGCTCGGGCCCAGTTGAGGTTGCCGAGCAGGGTGTTGATCTCCCCGTTGTGGCCCAGCATCCGCATCGGCTGGGCCAGGGGCCAGCGCGGCAGGGTGTTGGTGCTGAAGCGGCGGTGATAGACCGCGAAACTCACCGCGAAACGAGGGTCTCGCAAATCGGCGTAGAAGGCTGGCAGCACTTCCGAGCGCACCATTCCTTTGTAAACAACGGTGCGTCCGCTGAAGGAGGCGAAGTAGAGCTCACTCGGGCCAGGGCCCCATGCCTCCCGCACAAGATCACCAACGCGGCGGCGACAGCGAAACAGAAGGGCCTCGAGGGCGTCCCCTTCCACATCGGCCTCGACCAGCCACTGCTCGATCACCGGCGCGGTCTGGCGGGCGAGGGGCCCGAGCACGGCGCGATCCACAGGCACGGAGCGCCAGCCGACACTGCGCAGGCCCAGGGTGAGGGCCGCCTCTTCACAGAAGCGATGGGCCTGCTGAAGCCGTCGCGGTTCGACCGGCAGGAACAGCATGGCCAGGCCACGGCCCTGGGGTGAGACCGAGGCCGAGGCGGGCCAGACGGTTGCCAGGAAACTCCAGGGAATGCCGCAAAGGATGCCGGCGCCGTCGCCGGAGTCGCTGTCACCCCCGCAGCCCCCGCGGTGCTCCATGCAGCTGAGCCCTCGCAGGGCCTGCTGCAGCAGGCCGTGGGAGGCCTCGCCGCCCAACTGGGCCAGAAAACCGACCCCACAGGCATCCTTCTCGCCGGCAATGGCCTCGGGCGCAGGACTGTCGCAATGGGGCCAGAGCGGAGAGGAGGAATGAGGCATAGCCCGGGAACGACCTGCAAGAACCAGGGGCAGCCCTGATTGAGCCAGGCAGCCATCCTGTTAGCGACGCTGACTTTAGGGACCAGGGACGGGGCTTAGCGTTCATCAGCAACCGAATAGGCCTGATGGCGCGGCCGATTCTGAAATCCAGCGGCTGCCTTTCGCTTGGCCTGGCCCTGTTGCCCCTGCTGTCCCTGGCCCTGCCCCCCGGGGCGCACGGCCAGGGCAGCTGGCGGGGGCCTGCCTCGCTCACTGGGCCCGCCAGCGCCCAGGCGCAATCCCGGCAGGCCGCGGCGCTCCGCTCGGGCCAGCGGGTCATGATCAACGGGATCACCCAACAGGCCCGCTGGCAGTGGCGGGATGCCGATGGATTCGCTCCCCTGCAGCTCTGGCTGCCCCTGGATCTGCTCCAGGGGCAGTTGGGCTTCAGCAGCCGCAGCCAGCCGGATGGGAGCCTGGAACTGGAGTGGTTCGATCAGACCCTGAAGGTCCCCTCCGGAGGGCAACGAAGCCTCGATGATGAGGTCGCCGTTGATGTCGCCCCCCTGCTTCAGGCCGCCGGAGTGCGGCTTGAAACCAGCGGCGAAGGGCTGGTCATCGTGGTACCGAGGCCTGCTCTGGTCCGGGTGCGGGTGTCGTCCCCCGGGGGGACGGCCGCTCTCGGCGGCCGGCGGGTGGTGCTCGATCTCGATGGCATCGCCGCCGTGCGCCAGGACAGCGGCCGGTTGCTGGTGGGGCTGCGCAGCACGACGGCGCAGCGGGCCGAGCTGCAGGCCCTTGGCCTCACGGTGGGCCAGAGCGAGCAGGGGCTCAGCCTCAGCCTGGGAAACGCCGTTCCCAAGCTCCTGGTCCTGGGAGGACCCGCCAGGGTGGTGCTCGATCTGGCCGGCGTCGGCCTGGGCGGCCCGGCCGCGGCGGCGGGAGCCAACGGGATTGGAGCCGCAGGAGCCGGGCCGTTCACAGCGCCACCAGCACGCCTCGATCCCCGGCTCCAGGCCCTGCTGAGCAGGAGCGTCACGATCGAGCGCCAGGTCCGCGTCGTCGGAGCGCGACGCATGCTGATCAACAGCGTTCGTCTCGACCCGCGCCGCAATCCCCTGGAGCTGCGCCTGCTCACCCGCTCCGAGGGGATGGAAGGGCTCAGCTCCCTGCCGGCCCTGGCCCAGGGCGACCAGGCCCTGGTGGCGATCAACGGGGGTTTCTTCAATCGGGTGCGCCGGCTGCCGCTGGGGGCGCTCAAGGATCAGGGGCGCTGGCTGTCCGGACCGATCCTGAACCGCGGCGCCGTGGGCTGGCAGCCGGGCGAGCTGCCCCGGTTCGGCCGGCTCCGTCTGGAGGACTGGGTGATCGACGCGGCTGGCCAGCGCTGGCCCCTGACCACGGTGAACAGCGGCTACATCGAGCGGGGCCTGGCCCGTTACACGGCGGACTGGGGAAGGGGCTACCGCGCCCTGAGCGGCGCGGAGACGGGCCTGATCCTCAGCGGAGGTCTCGTCCAGCGACAACTGACTCGGGATGAGCTCGCCAACGGCGTTGGCCTGGGACCCGACGACACCTTGCTGGTGGCCAGGGCCGGAGCAACGGCTCCCTGGGCGGTGGGCAACCGTCTGGCGATTGCCAGCCGGCCGGATGAGCCCCTGGGCCAGCTGCCCTTCGTGCTGGGGGGCGGACCGCTGCTTCTCCTGCAGGGCCAGGTGGTGCTCAATGGCACCGGAGAGGGATTCAGCCAGGCCTTCCTGCAGCAGGGTGCGCCTCGCACGGTGATCGGCAGCGACGGGCGTGAGCTCTGGCTGCTGACCCTCGAAGGGGTGGAGCACAACGGCCCGACCCTTTCGGAAACCGCTGTGCTGCTGAGGCAGCTCGGACTCCGCGACGCGCTCAACCTCGACGGAGGCAGCTCGACCGGCTTGGTGGTGGGGGGGGCGATGACCGTCAAGGGACGCGGTGTCACCGCCTCGATCCACAACGGGCTGGGTCTGGTGCCCCGCGGCGACCAGCCGGGCCTGGTGGAGGGGCCCACGAAGCACTCCACCCCTGCCCCAGACTTATTGACCACCCGCTGATCCAGCCCACCCCCCATGCCTAAGGGTCTCACCGTGCGCCTGAGCGCCGCCGCCGCCGCCGAGCTGGGCCGACAGGCCTCTGTGGCCGGAACCCCCGGCCTGATGCATCTTGACCTGATCGAGGGCGGCTGCGAGCACTGGGTGATCCGACTCCGGCCCGGCGATCTGGCCGGCGTGGCGGTGGCCCGGGCCGATGGGATCACCCTGCACGCTCCCGCTGAACAGGCCAGCCAGCTGGCGGGGCTCAACCTTGACTACCGAGGCGACCTCAGCGGCGGGGGATTTCTGATCCGCTCCAGCGAAGCCGTCCAATGCTGTGCCTGCGGGGCGGCCTTCAGCCGCGTGGCAGGAACCGGGCTGGCGACAGCGTAGGGTGGTTAATTGTCAAAACGGTCGGACGTCCGGCTTAATTCTTCGGCCCTCGATGCCCACGATTCAGCAGCTGATCCGCACCGAGCGGCAGCACCTCACCCGTAAAACCAAATCCCCAGCGCTGCGGTCCTGTCCGGAGCGCCGGGGGGTGTGCACCCGCGTCTACACCTCCACCCCCAAGAAGCCGAATTCCGCCCTGCGCAAGGTGGCGCGGGTCCGGCTCACCTCCGGGTTCGAGGTCACGGCCTACATCCCTGGAATCGGCCACAACCTTCAGGAGCACTCCGTGGTTCTGATCAGAGGCGGCCGGGTCAAGGACCTACCGGGTGTTCGCTATCACATCATCCGCGGCACCCTGGATACCGCCGGCGTCAAAGACCGGCGCCAGAGCCGCTCCAAGTACGGCGCCAAGACCCCGAAGAGTTGATCCAGCTTTCCGCTTTCTCCCCCACCCCGCCTCCCTTTCTTCAGGTTTATGTCTCGCCGCAACGCTGCTGAGAAGCGCCCGGTTCAACCCGATCCCCAGTTCAACAGCCGCCTGGCCTCGATGGTCGTGGCCCGGCTCATGAAGCACGGCAAGAAGTCCACGGCCCAAAGGATCCTCTCGGATGCCTTCGGCCTGATCAATGACCGCACTGGCACCGACCCCCTCGAAGTATTCGAGACGGCCGTTCGCAACGCGACCCCCCTTGTCGAGGTGCGTGCCCGTCGGGTCGGCGGAGCCACCTACCAAGTTCCCATGGAGGTGCGCCAGGAGAGGGGCACGGCGATGGCCCTGCGCTGGCTGGTGAATTTTTCCCGGGCCCGCAACGGTCGCAGCATGTCCCAGAAGCTCGCCGGCGAACTGATGGATGCCGCCAATGAGGCCGGCAACGCCGTGCGCAAACGGGAGGAAACCCACAAGATGGCCGAAGCCAACAAGGCCTTCGCCCATTACCGCTACTGAGCGGCCCCTGCTGGCTGGGTCGCGGGCCCATTCAGCCGGATTGAATCAGCGCCTAAAATCAACCCGCACGTTCGTCGATTTTCCTTCGGAGACCCCACCCCGTGGCCCGCGCCTACCCCCTGGATCGCGTCAGAAATATTGGCATCGCCGCCCATATCGACGCGGGTAAAACCACCACCACAGAGCGGATCCTGTTCTATTCAGGCGTGGTGCACAAGATGGGGGAGGTCCACGATGGCGCCGCCGTCACTGACTGGATGGCCCAGGAGCGCGAACGGGGCATCACGATCACGGCCGCGGCCATTTCCACCAGCTGGAGAGAGCACCGGATCAACATCATCGACACCCCGGGGCACGTTGACTTCACCATTGAAGTCGAGCGCTCCATGCGCGTTCTCGACGGGGTCGTCGCGGTGTTCTGCGCCGTGGGTGGGGTACAGCCTCAGTCAGAAACAGTGTGGCGGCAGGCGGATCGCTACAAGGTGCCCCGTATCGTGTTCGTCAACAAGATGGACCGCACGGGCGCCAACTTCCTGAAGGTCTACGATCAGATCAAGGACCGGCTCAAGGCCAAGGCCGCCCCGATCCAGCTGCCGATCGGCGCCGAAGGTGATCTCAAGGGGATCATCGATCTGGTGCGCCAGAAAGCCATCATCTACACAAACGATCTGGGCACCGACATCATCGAGCAGGAGATTCCTGACGACATGAAGGAGGAAGCTGCCCTGTGGCGCGGCATACTGATGGAATCGGTGGCTGAAACCGATGAAGAGTTGATCGAGGCCTACCTCGAGAACGGTTCGCTCACCGATGAGCAGCTGGTGAAGGGAATTCGCATCGGGGTTGTTGACCACGGTCTGGTTCCCATTCTTTGCGGTTCCGCCTTCAAGAACAAAGGCGTTCAGTTGATGCTGGATGCAGTTGTCGATTATTTGCCGGCCCCGAGCGATATCCCGCCCATTCACGGGCTCTTGCCCGATGGCGAAGATGCAACCCGCGCCTGTGATGACAACGCACCCTTCAGCGCCCTGGCTTTCAAGGTGATGTCCGATCCCTACGGAAAGCTCACCTTTGTGAGGATGTACAGCGGCGTCCTCAAGAAGGGCAGCTACGTCCTCAACAGCACCAAGGACAAAAAGGAGCGCATCTCCCGGCTGATTCTGCTCAAAGCCGACGACCGCGAAGAGGTCGACGAGTTGCGCGCCGGCGACCTTGGTGCTGTTCTTGGCCTCAAGGACACCACCACCGGCGACACGCTCTGTGTGGACACCGACCCGATCATCCTCGAGTCCCTGTTCATCCCCGAACCAGTGATTTCCGTTGCCGTGGAGCCAAAAACCAAAGGCGATATGGAAAAGCTCTCCAAGGCACTCCAGTCGTTGTCGGAGGAAGATCCCACCTTCCGGGTCTCCACCGACCCCGAAACCAGCCAGACGGTGATTGCCGGCATGGGTGAACTTCACCTTGAGATTCTGGTCGACAGGATGTTGAGGGAATTCAATGTCGAAGCCAACATCGGCGCCCCTCAGGTGTCTTACCGCGAAACCATCCGTGGCAGCGCCAAGGGAGAAGGCAAATTCGCCAGGCAGACAGGTGGCAAGGGTCAGTACGGCCATGTCGTGATCGAGATGGAACCGGGGGAGCCGGGCTCCGGGTTTGAATTTGTCAACAAGATTGTTGGTGGTATCGTCCCAAAGGAATACATCGGCCCTGCCGAAAATGGCATGAAGGAAACCTGCCAATCTGGAGTGATTGCTGGCTTTCCTATGATCGACATCAAGGTCACCATGGTCGACGGTTCCTACCACGACGTTGATTCCTCTGAGATGGCGTTCAAGATTGCCGGATCCCTGGCGTTCAAGGACGGCGTCAAGAAGTGCAATCCTGTCCTACTGGAGCCGATGATGAAGGTGGAAGTCGAGATCCCCGAGGATTACCTCGGATCGGTGATCGGCGACCTCTCTTCCCGTCGTGGTCAGGTCGAAGGCCAGTCCATCGACAACGGACAATCTAAAGTCCAGACCAAGGTGCCCCTTGCCGAAATGTTCGGCTATGCCACTCAGCTCCGATCCATGACCCAGGGTCGGGGTGTTTTCTCGATGGAGTTCAGCCATTACGAGGAAGTTCCTCGCAATGTCGCTGAGGCCATCATCTCTAAGAATCAGGGCAATACCTGATCTCTCAACCCCAACCAACCCCCCCGATTCTTTCCTTCAATGGCCCGCGAGAAGTTTCAGAGGAACAAACCTCACGTCAACATCGGCACCATCGGCCACGTTGACCACGGCAAGACCACCCTTACCGCCGCCATCACCAACGTGCTGGCATCGATCGGGCAAGCCAAGGCCCAGGCCTACGACGACATTGACGGTGCTCCTGAAGAGAAAGAACGGGGCATCACCATCAATACGGCCCACGTCGAGTACGAAACCGGGCCCCGCCACTACGCCCACGTCGACTGCCCCGGTCACGCCGACTATGTCAAGAACATGATCACGGGCGCCGCCCAGATGGACGGCGGAATTCTGGTGGTGGCTGCCACCGACGGCCCGATGGCCCAGACCAAGGAGCACATCCTGCTGGCCAAGCAGGTTGGCGTGCCTGCCCTGGTGGTCTTTCTCAACAAGAAAGACATGGTCGATGACGAGGAAATCCTCGAGCTCGTGGAACTGGAGATGCGCGAGCTGCTGAGCAGCTATGACTTTCCGGGTGATGACATCCCCATCATTGCTGGGTCGGCGTTGAAAGCCCTCGAGTTCATCCAGGGTGGTGGCAAGGGAACCCGTGGTGAGAACGAATGGGTCGACAAGATTCTCGATCTCATGGACGCCGTCGACGAATCGATCCCTGAGCCCGAGCGGGAAATCGACAAGCCCTTCCTGATGGCCGTCGAAGACGTGTTCTCGATCACCGGTCGCGGCACCGTGGCAACCGGCCGGATCGAGCGTGGCAAGGTGAAAGTGGGTGAAACCGTCCAGATCGTTGGCATCAAGGACACCCGTGAAACCACCGTCACTGGCGTGGAGATGTTCCGCAAGCTGCTCGATGAGGGCATGGCTGGCGATAACGTCGGGCTGCTGCTGCGTGGTGTTCAGAAGGAAGACATCGAGCGCGGCATGGTGCTGGTCAAGCCCAACTCGATCAAGCCCCACACCAAGTTCGAAGGTGAGGTCTATGTGCTGAAGAAGGAGGAGGGCGGTCGCCACACCCCTTTCTTTGCTGGTTACAGGCCCCAGTTCTACATCCGCACCACCGATGTGACCGGTCAGATCACCGCCTTCACCGCCGACGATGGAACCAACGTCGAGATGGTGATGCCCGGTGATCGCATCAAGATGTCAGCCGAGCTGATCTGCCCAGTGGCGATCGAGCAAGGCATGCGTTTTGCCATCCGGGAGGGCGGCCGTACCATCGGTGCCGGTGTCGTCTCCAAGATCGTCGCCTGATCCGGAGCTCAGCCAAGCGGAGAGGGTGCCAAACGGTAGCCTCTCCTGTCCAACCCTCCGGTGCACGCCGGTCGGTGAGCACCTCGACAACCCAAGGATCGACTGATCCACCCCTTCCGTTCTGTTGACGCCCAGCGAAGCGCTCAACACGTCCTTCTTCCCCTCCCATGTCCACCGCCATTGCCCAGCAGAAGATCCGCATCCGCCTGAAGGCCTTTGACCGCCGCATGCTGGATCTGTCCTGCGACAAGATCATCGAAACGGCCGATCACACCGCTGCCACAGCGATCGGGCCGATCCCCCTTCCCACCAAACGCAAGATCTACTGCGTGCTGCGCTCACCCCACGTCGACAAGGATTCCCGTGAGCACTTCGAGACCCGCACGCACCGACGCATCATCGACATCTATAGCCCCACGGCCAAGACGATCGACGCCTTGATGAAACTCGATCTGCCCAGTGGTGTGGACATCGAGGTCAAGCTCTGAGCCTCCCCTGCGGCCGGATCCCGGCTTCAGGGGGAGCTCCGACTTTCTAGGCTGAAGCGAGCTTGTGATTCCGGGCTGTCGCTTAACGTCTGCAGCTCCCTCTCGCACCGTTTCCCTTTGACGCGCCCCTGCGCAGGACCTTCGTGACCGATCTGGCTGTCAGGGAACTTCCCCTCTTCCCATTGCCGGATGTGGTGCTCTTCCCCCAGGAGGTGCTGCCGCTTCACATCTTTGAGCCCCGCTACCGCATGATGCTGCGCACCGTGCTCGAAACCGACCGTCGCTTCGGTGTGGTGCGCTGGGATCCCCAGGAGAAGCGGATGGCCTCCGTGGGTTGCTGCGCCGAGATTCTCCAGCATCAGACCCAGGACGACGACCGCAGCAACATCGTGACCATGGGGCAACAACGGTTCCGCGTTCTCGAAGTGGTGCGCGAGGCTCCGTTTCGGGTCGGCATGGTGAGCTGGATCGAGGATCAGGCCAGCGGCACTGGAGACGCGCTCAGCCAGCTGGCCAGCGAGGTGACCCAGGCCCTCCGTGACGTGGTGGACCTCACCGGCAAGCTGATCGGCAAACCCACCAGCCTGCCCAACGACCTGCCCGACCTGCCCAGGGAACTGTCGTTCTGGATCGGGTCCCATCTCGGTGGACCGGTCGCTGACCACCAACAGGCCTTGCTCGAACTCACCGACACCACCGAACGGTTGCGCCAGGAGTACACCCTCCTCGACCAGACCCGCCGTCAGTTGGCGGCGCGCACCGTCCTCAAGGACACGTTCAAGGGCATGGGCGAGGCCGGCCAGGACCCAGCCTGATGGGTCCTGGCCTCTTGCCCGGAGTTCTGCTGCTCGGCATTGCCACCGCTGGGGCTGGCTGGCTGGCCTACCGGCTATGGCAGCGCCGCAGCCGTCGCTACGAGGACCAAGCCAGCGTCGCCCAGGCCTACGACCGCTGGACCCAGGACCAGTTGCTCGAACGACTCTGGGGGGAGCATGTCCACCTGGGCCATTACGGCACGCCGCCTGGCCAAGCCGATTTCCGTCAAGCCAAGGCCGCCTTCGTCGATGAACTGGTGCGCTGGAGTGGGCTCGATCAATTGCCGGCCGGCGCCAGGATTCTTGATGTGGGCTGCGGGATCGGCGGCAGTGCCCGCATGCTCTGCCGCGGCTATGGATTCGAGGTGCTGGGCATCAGCATCAGCCCGGCCCAGATCGAGCGGGCCCGGCAACTCACCCCAGCCGGACTCCCCTGCCGTTTTGCCGTCATGGATGCCCTCGACCTGGACCTAGCGGACGCCAGCTTCGACGCGGTCTGGAGCGTGGAAGCGGGACCCCACATGGCCGACAAGCAGCGCTATGCCGATGAGTTGCAGCGGGTGCTGCGCCCTGGCGGCCTCTTGGCGGTGGCTGATTGGAACCGGAGGGATCCGGCCTTAGGCGGGCTGTCGAGCCTGGAGGGCTGGGTGATGCGCCAACTGCTCGATCAATGGGCCCATCCGGAGTTCGCCAGCATTCCCTCCTTTCGCCACAACCTGGAGCGCAGCCCCTTTTCCAACCAGGCCAGGGTGGACACCGCTGACTGGACGGCCGCCACCCTGCCGTCCTGGATCGATTCGATCCTTGAAGGCTTCCGCCGGCCGGCTGCCGTGCTCGCGCTGGGCCCCCTTGCCCTGCTGCAGGGGCTGAGGGAAACACCGACCTTGCTGCTGATGCACTGGGCTTTCTCCACCGGCCTGATGCAATTCGGCGTCTTCCGTTGCCGGAAGCTCCAGGCAGTCGCGGCTGAGCCCCAGGCGCTCCCGGGGAGCTAGGGATTGTGGGGGCCTCCGGTGGCAACCTCCAGCCCCTCGCCGTTGTCGTCGTTGAGATTGGTGATCGGATAGGTGCCGAACAGGGCCAGATGCTGGCAATGCCCGGAGAGCTCCTCGATGGCCTGCTCCAGGGGCCTGGGGTCGGCAGGCAGCTCCAGATCCACAAAGAAGAGATACTCCCCCATCTCCCGCTTCGAAGGGCGCGACTCGATACGGCTCATGTTCAGCTGCCTGCGGGCGAAGCAACCGAGCGCCTCCAGCAGGGCGCCGGGCCTGTTCGCGTGCAGGGAGAAGGCGAGGCTGCTGTGGGTGCAGGCGGACGCCATGGCCGGCTCCCGCTGCAGCAACAGAAAACGGGTGCAGTTTCCCGGCACATCATTGATCGGATAGGCCAGCACCTCCAGGCCATGCTGGCTGGCCGCCTCCAGGGAAGCCACCGCGGCGCGGAAGTGGCTGCCCCGCACCATGCGAGAGGCTTCCGCCGTGGAGCTGGTGGGCAGTTGCCAGGCAGCGGGCAGATGGTCGGCCAGCCACAGGCTGCACTGGGCCAGGGCCTGGGGATGGGACAGCACCTCGCTGACACCGCTGATCGGCCCACTGCCCAGCAGGCCATGGCGGATCGGCAACACCAGACCACGGCGGATCCTCAGCTCCGAATGCTCCCAGAGGGCATCCAGGCTGGCCGTCACCCCTCCCTCAACGGAATTCTCGACAGGCACCACGGCGGCGTCGCACTGGCCATCCGCCAGGGCCTGGATCACAGCCCGATGCCCGTTCTGGGGGACCAACTCCACCGCAGTGAGGCCTTCGAGGTCCGCCAGGATTCTGGCCGCTTGCTCGCCATAGGTGCCGACGGGACCAAGAAAGGCCAGACGCATGACGCAGGGGGGTGAGACGTGGGTGGATAGGATCATCTCCCGCCGCCCCCCCTGCGCCCGGCGATGCCCCTGGCCTTCAGCGCCAGCCAGATGCTCAAGCTTCCTGTTCCCGAACAGACCCAGCGACTGGCTCTCTACCTCGACGACGACGACCGGATCGTCCGGGCCCTCCTGGATGCCAGCCAACTGGATCCGCTCGGTGAGGGTCACTATCGCTATGCGGTGAAACCCTTGAAGGCCTTTCAGCTCCAGATCCAACCGGTCGTGCAGCTCCGCACCCAGCGGGCGCCGGGGCGCCTGGAGATCGAAGCGCTCGACTGCCACCTGGAAGGTTTCGATCTGGTCGACGACTTCGCCCTGACGCTGAACTCCTGGCTCAAGGCCACGGAGAGCGGCCTGGAGGGGGAAGCCCATCTGGCCGTGTCGGTCAGTCGACCGGGGATCCTCAGCCTGATCTCCCCGAAGGTCCTGGAGGCCACCGGCCGCTCCCTGCTGGGCGGCATCCTGCTGGGAATGCGCAAGCGGGTGGGCCAGCAACTGCAGAGTGATTTCAGCCACTGGTGCAGGGAACGCTGAGCACGCGGCGGAGAAAGGTCTGGCGATGCAGGGGCGTGGGGCCGAACTCCTGCAGGGCGTTCCGGTGAACGGCCGTGCCATAGCCGGCATTCCGCTCGAGGCCATAGCCGGGATACCGATTGGCCAGGCGCTGGATCAGGGCATCCCTGGCCTGCTTGGCCAGCACACTCGCTGCCGCAATCGACAGGCAACGGCCATCCCCCTGCACCAAGGTGAGCTGCGGGGTGGCCCAGTTGCGCAACGGCAACACCCCATCCACAAGCACCAGCCCGGGAACCTGGGGCAGCCGCTGCAGGGCCCGCAGCATCGCCGTCTCGGTGGCCCAGCGAATCCCACGGCGATCGATCTCGGCGGCGGAGGCCTGGCCCAGGGCCCAGGCGCCGGCCCTGGCCGTGATCAGCGGCACAAGACTCCGGCGCCGGCCCGGTGAGAGGGCCTTGCTGTCGGTGAGGCCCGCGGCGGCAAGGGGTGCAAGGGACCCGGCGGGGAGCACCACGGCCCCGGCGAAGACCGGGCCGAACAGGCAGCCCCTGCCCACCTCATCCACACCGGCGCAATCGCCGGGTTCCTGGCCACAGAACGCGGCGACCAGCTCCAGCTTGGGTCTCAGACCGTGGCCGAGGAACGGCGGCGGCGGCGGCGGGGCTCAGCCCCCTCGGTCTCCGCTTCGGGTTCAGCCGGTAGCTCGACCACCGCCACGGCGGCTGGACCACCGTCACCGTTCGAGGCCGACCGCGTCCGGGTGACCTTGCGGGACAGCGGAACCTGCACCAGCGGGACTTCGATCACGGTGGTGACGGGGGGCCTGGCTTCTTCGAACTCCAAGGGCATGGGAGTGATCTCGACTAAAACCTCGGGATCTTCGGCTGGGCTGCTGAATGGCGGGCTGTCTTCGGCGGCGGGGCGGCCGTTGACGGTGGCCTCGTTGCCACTGCGGCCGCCACGGCGGCGGCGACGTGAACCGCTGGACACCTGCTGCTGCCGGGCCGCCTCGAGCACGGCATCCGGATCCTCACCCGGCCGCACGATCCGCACCATCAGGTGATCGCCCATGGGTGGAGACTCCAGCAAAAGGGCTGGATTGAGACCAAGCCAGCCATAGACCAGCTCCTGGTCGGACTCCATGGGGACCGCCACCAGCTCAGACTCCTGACGACGGCTGACCGGTTCACTGACAAAGGGCGTTTCGGCCGCTTCGGTGGACGGGGATGGCTCGGCGCCTGGCAGGCCTCCACTCACCTCGATCGGCTCAGCGGAGCGGCCGCCCCTGCCACCACGGCCACCACGGCGGCGTCCTGGAGATTCCCCGGTGGCCGGGCTGGGCACCTCGGCCCGGGCCGATGCGGCCGAGCGCACCAGACCCGTCACAGTGGCGAGGGGCTGTAGCGTGTCCGTGCCGGGCAGCACGGCGACATGGCCAAGGCCGCCGCAGCTGGGGCAGGCACGGCCGAACAGTTCGTAGATGTTCTGGCCCTGGCGCTTGCGGGTGAGTTCCACCAGGCCCAGTTCGGAGAGCTGGGCGATCTGGGGGCGAGCGGTGTCGTGACGAACGGCCTGGGTGAAGTGCTCGAGGAGCATCAACTGATCACGCCGCGACTCCATGTCGATGAAGTCGATGATCACGACACCGCCGATGTTGCGCAACTTGAGTTGACGGGCGATTTCGGCCGCCGCCTCACAGTTGGTCCAAAGCACCGTTTCCCGCGCATTGGCCGATCGGGTGAACGATCCGGAGTTCACATCGATCACTGTGAGCGCCTCGGTGGGCTCGATGATCACGTAGCCACCGGAGGGCAGATCAGCCCGGGGTTTGAGCGAATCCCGGATGGCCGCATTGACCCGGTAATGCTCGAGAATATTGGTGGACTCCGCGTGGTGCTCAACCAGGAGATTGGCCTGGTCGGCGCCGAGGAAGTCATTGACCCTGGCCACAGCCGCAGGCGTGTCAACGATGACGCGGAGCACTTCGGGGCTGTAGAGATCGCGCAGCACCCGATGGATGAAGTCCTCGTCGCGGTTCAGCAGCACCGGCGGGCTGGCCGTCTCGGCCGCTTCCTGGATGGCTTCCCACTGGCGCAGCAGGGCTTCGAGGTCGTCGATCAGCAATTCCTCGCTGATGGCCTCGGCCTCCGTGCGCACCAGCAGACCGGCGCCCGGTGGCTTGATCAGCACCCCGAGGGCCCGCAGGCGGTTGCGCTCGTTCTCGCCATTGATGCGGCGTGAGATGCTCACCCCCTGGCCATGGGGCTGGAGCACCAGGTAGCGGCCCGGCAGGGTGAGATTGCCGGTGAGCCTTGGCCCCTTGGTGCCGGTGGGCTCCTTCATCACCTGAACCAGCACCTTCTGGCGCGGCTCGAGCAACTCGGTGATGCCGGCCGCCCCTTTCCTCAGGCGCAGGGGCCCGAGGTCAGTGACGTGGATGAAGCCATTCTTTTCGCTTTCGCCGATGTTGACGAAGGCCGCATCGATTCCCGGGAGAACGTTCTCGACCCTGCCGAGATACACATCACCGATCTGATAGCGGCCTTGGGCGACGACCAGTTCATCAACCCGTTCGTCGTTGAGAACCGCGGCGATGCGCAGTTGCTCCGCAATGACGATCTGCTGGGGCATGGAGGATAGTGGGTGGCTCAGTGGAGCCCTGCCATGGGATGGGGGAGGTTCCCCCGGGAAGAAGCAACCACCCGCTTGGCAGAGCGTGCTGCAAGGCCACTCGAGTGCTGCTGCAGGGGGAAGACGGAAGAAAAAGTCTGGAGAGGAGGCGACTCTGGAGGTTCATCCTCCGGATCAGGTCAATGCTGCCGGAACTGGGTAGGTCCGACCAGAGCAGGGAACCGTGTCTACGGAATGATGGGCCGCGTGAGGCGTAGCCCGCTAGAGAAGCGTTTGCAGTTTCAGGAGCTACAAACGAGACTGCCGTCTTGCTGGGAATTTAGCATGGTGTGCAGCCGGGGGTGCCGCGTAGGAGGATGGGGAGCTGCTTCGAGAGCGCGCGGCCGCCATGGTTCAGATCAACGCCAACTACCTCAAGCTCAAAGCGGGCTATCTCTTCCCGGAGATCGCCCGTCGGGTGAACCAGTTCTCCGCCACCCACCCCGAGGCACCCCTCATTCGCCTCGGCATCGGCGACGTGACCGAGCCCCTGCCTGAGGCCTGCCGCACGGCGATGAAAGCCGCCGTTGATGCCATGGGCAGCCGGGATGGATTCCACGGCTACGGCCCCGAACAGGGTTACCCCTGGCTGCGCGAAGCAATCGCCCGCCACGATTTCCAGTCCCGCGGCTGCAATGTGTCCGCCGAGGAGATCTTCGTCTCCGATGGCTCCAAGTGCGACAGCAGCAACATCCTCGACATCCTTGGGCCGGACAACCGCATCGCCGTGACCGATCCGGTCTATCCGGTGTACGTGGACAGCAACGTGATGGCAGGCCGCACCGGTGCTGCCGATGCCAGCGGCCGCTATGGCGGCCTCACCTACCTGCCGATCACGGCCGCCAACGGCTTCGTCGCCCCACTGCCCGATGGCAAGGTGGACCTGATCTACCTCTGTTTCCCGAACAACCCCACCGGCGCGGTGGCCAGCCGGGAGCAGCTCAAACGATGGGTGGCCTACGCCCAGGACAACGAGGCCCTGATCCTCTTCGACGCCGCCTACGAGGCCTTCATCCGCGACCCCGAGCTGCCCCATTCGATCTACGAGATCGAGGGAGCCCGCCACTGCGCCATCGAGTTCCGCTCCTTCTCGAAGAACGCCGGCTTCACCGGCACCCGCTGCGCCCTCACCGTGGTGCCCCGGGGCCTGATGGGCAAGGGCCCAGGTGGCGAGCCGGTGGAGATCTGGAGCCTCTGGAACAGGCGCCAGAGCACGAAATTCAACGGGGTGAGCTACATCGTGCAGCGCGGCGCCGAAGCGGTGTACTCCCCCGATGGCCAGGCCCAGGTGAAGGGGCTGGTCGATTTCTACATGGAGAACGCGGCGATCATCCGCCAGGAACTCACGGCGGCAGGTCTGCAGGTTTATGGCGGCGAGCAGGCTCCCTACGTGTGGATCCAGGCGCCAGCGGGCCTCGATTCCTGGGGCTTCTTCGACAGGCTGCTGGGCGATGCCCACGTGGTCGGCACCCCCGGCAGCGGCTTCGGCGCCGCCGGCGAGGGCTACGTCCGCCTTTCCGCCTTCAACAGCCGCGCCAACGTGGAGGAGGCGATGGCCCGGATCAGCCGGAGCTGCCTGGCGGGTCCCGGCAAGGTTGCTGCCTAAATTGGACCATCCATTCTGCTGTGGCCATGTCGGTCGAAACGCCGACCCGCGCTCCGGGAGGGGCCGCGGTGATCGAGAAGGAGGTGCAGCGGGTCCGCAAGCCATCCCCCCGCTACCGGGTGCTGCTGCACAACGATCCGGTTAACTCGATGGAGTACGTGGTGTCCACCCTGCGCCAGGTGGTGCCGTCCCTCAGCGAGCAGGACGCCATCGCCGTGATGCTCGAAGCCCACAACACCGGCGTCGGACTGGTGATCGTCTGCGATCTGGAGCCGGCAGAGTTCTACAGCGAAACCCTCAAGGGCAAAGGGCTCACCAGCACGATCGAGCCGGAGGGCTGAGTTGCCAGGCCTTGGCCAGGGAAGGCCCCACTGGCGGGGCACCCTGCTCTATGTGCCCTTGCTCTATGCAGCGGGCTGGTTGGGGGCACGGCCGCTCGGGCTGATCGCCCCTGGCTTGAGACCCGACCAGTTGGACCTGGCCGGACTGGTGGTGGCCCTGGCCCTGCTGCTGCTGACCTTGCCGGTGAGGCTGCGGCGGGCCTGGGGGGATCCCCGGCCCTGGCACAGGCTTGGACTGCGGCGGCCGCCCAGCGTGGCGCTGCGGACCCTGCTGCGGGGCCTGCTCAAGGCTCTGCTGCTGCTGGCCCTGGTGGCGGCTGTGCTGTTCGCCACCGGACAGGCCGCCTGGTCCTGGCGCCTGGGCTGGGGCGGTGCACTCAATGGCCTGGCCCTGACGGCCGGGGTGGGATTTGCCGAAGAGCTTGTGTTCCGCGGCTGGCTCTGGGGGGAGCTGGGGCTCCAGAGCGGTCCCCGGTGCTCGCTGCTCCTGCAGTCCGCGGTGTTCGCTCTGCTGCATCCCTGGTACCGGGTGGAGGGGCCTGGTGCGATCGGGCTGCTGGGGGGGCTGATCCTGCTGGGGGTCGCCCTGGCCCTGCAACGGCGCGCCGACGGCGGTGCTCTCTGGGGAGCGATCGGGCTGCACGGGGGGTTGGTGGGCGGCTGGTTCATCCTGCAGTCAGGGCTCCTGGAGGTTTCCAGCGCCGCACCGGCCTGGCTGGCCGGGCCTGGGGCCCCCAGTCCGAACCCGATCGGCGGGGTGGTCGGCTGGCTGGGGCTGGCGGCGCTGCTGCTGCTGCGCAGGTCGTACTGGCAGGAGTAAGCCGCTTCCCCAGGATCCGGGGGCTTCCAACGCACGCTTCAACGCAAGGCGGTGGCCAGGGCTCCACGGCCCTCCACAGGTGCCCGCAAGGCCTGCTCCAAGGGAGCCTGGCCGTAGTCACGCTCCAGGAGGGCCATCACGGTGCGGCCGAAATCCTGGGGATTGGTCTCGAAGGCCTCCAGACAGATCCGTCCGAAGGTGCTGCCCATCGGCTCGGGATTCCAGAGCAGCTTCCGGGCGGTCCAGGGCATCATGCTCATCGGGTTGTACCCAGGTTCGAGCAGGCCCTGCTCGAACCCGTACTGCTCAAGGTGGGTGTGGGGCTGAAGGCCGATGAAGAAAATGGCGGGCTCCACTTTGTCGGCGCCGAAGATCCGCTCCAGTTCCCGGTGATAGGCCACCGTCTGCCGAATCGTTTCGGGCCGCTCATCGATGACGTTGAAGGAATAATTCACCGAGACCTGCTGGCGGAAGCCAGCCTCGGCCAGAAGTTTGCAGTTCTCCAACACGGTGCGGAGGTTGTATCCCATCCGCATCTTGCGCACGAGCTCCTGGCTGCCTGAAGTGATGCCGATCTCGAAGTAGCTCATGCCCGTTTCCACCATCAGGGCGGCCAGCTCAGCATCGAGGTTGTCGGCGCGGATGTAAGCCGCCCAGTGGATATCGGTCATGCCGCCCGCAGCAATCGCCCGCAGCAACTCCTTGGCATCGTCGATGTAGCGGCGGGCGGGGATGAACTGGGCATCGGTGAACCAGAATCCCCTCACCCCTCGGTCGTAGAGGTCGCGCATCTCCGCCACCACTTCCTCTACCGGATTGACGCGCACCTGCTTGCCTTCGACCACGGTGTAGACGCAGTAGCAACAGTTGTGGGGGCAGCCACGCTTGGTCTGCACGCCCACGTAAAAATCCCCTGCCTCGAGGTACCAGTCGAGCTGGGGCCAGATCGAAGCGATGTAGTCGTAGTTGCACGCGGTTTTGACCAGGCCGGTGGGCTGCTCATGGACCAGCCCCGGCCGGGGAGGCTCCCCGACCACAAAACAGCGTTCGCCGGCCAGGGAGTCGCCACGGATGAGCTTCTCGAGCAGGGGCTCCCCTTCCCCCACGGACACCACCGTGCCCTTCGGCAGGATCTTGCCGAGTTGCTCGTAGAACACGCTCACGGCTCCGCCGCCGATCACCACCCGGGCAGCGGCCTGGAAACGCCGGGCCCGGCGCAGGGACCGGCGCACCAGACGCAGGTTGCGCCACAGCTCGCCATAGAACGCCGCCATCAGCCGCAGGCCCCCTAGGGCGCCGCGCAGTCGCCGCAACGGGTTCAAGGCGTAGAACACCTCGAAGGAGTTCTGCAGCGGGTTGCCACCGCGGCCGTCCACCGGGGCATAGATCTGGATGTCGCGCCAGGAAAACACCAGCACGGTGGGCCGGAAAGCCTCCACCTCCAGCAGCAGAACCCGCTCGACATCGAGCACCGGCGAAGCGGCCAGATCGAGGAGGCGCTGGGGCAGTGCAGGGAAGGCCTTGTGCAGGTGATCGGCCAAGTAGATGGGCCCGATCGGGAAGATCGGATTGCAGGGCAACCGGATCAGCAGGACCCTCTCACCACTGGGAGCTACCGGCAGCTGCCCGGAATCCTTCGGTTGGGAAGCGGCCCCAGTCATCGGCCCGTTCAAAGCGGAATCGGACGCTAACCAGCTGGATCCGGGGCCAGCGGACCAACCCGAAGCGAAAGCCTTCCACACACAGCGCAAAGATCCGTTACATTGCCCAAGGCGATGGGGCTGCTTTGCCAGCACCACAGGCTCAAGGAATCCTGCCTTCAAGCCAGATCGCCCTACTTCCTCGTCCCTTCGGGGGCACTATCTCTCGTTCTCATGACCTCAACCCTTCAGCAGCGCCAAGGCGCCTCTGCCTGGAGTCAGTTCTGCGAGTGGGTCACCTCCACCAACAACCGCCTCTATGTGGGCTGGTTCGGTGTGCTGATGATCCCCACCCTGCTGGCTGCCACCATCTGCTTCATCGTGGCCTTCGTGGCTGCGCCCCCTGTCGACATCGACGGCATCCGTGAGCCCGTCGCCGGTTCGCTGATGTATGGCAACAACATCATCTCCGGTGCTGTCGTTCCTTCCAGCAACGCCATCGGCCTGCACTTCTACCCGATCTGGGAAGCCGCCAGCCTCGATGAGTGGCTTTACAACGGTGGTCCTTACCAGCTGGTGATCTTCCACTTCCTGATCGGCATCTTCTGCTACATGGGCCGCGAGTGGGAACTCTCCTACCGACTCGGCATGCGCCCCTGGATCTGCGTCGCCTACAGCGCCCCCGTGGCCGCTGCTTCCGCCGTGTTCCTGATCTACCCCTTCGGTCAGGGCTCCTTCTCTGACGGCATGCCCCTCGGCATCTCCGGCACCTTCAACTTCATGCTGGTGTTCCAGGCCGAGCACAACATTCTGATGCACCCCTTCCACATGCTCGGTGTGGCCGGTGTGTTCGGTGGCAGTCTGTTCTCCGCCATGCACGGCTCCCTCGTCACCAGCTCCCTGGTGCGGGAAACCACCGAAAGTGAGTCCCAGAACTACGGCTACAAGTTCGGCCAAGAGGAAGAGACCTACAACATCGTGGCCGCCCACGGCTACTTCGGTCGCCTGATCTTCCAGTACGCCTCCTTCAACAACAGCCGCAGCCTCCACTTCCTGCTGGCTGCTTGGCCGGTGATCGGCATCTGGTTCACCTCTTTGGGTGTGAGCACGATGGCCTTCAACCTGAACGGTTTCAACTTCAACCAGTCGATCCTCGATGGCCAAGGCCGCGTGATCAACACCTGGGCTGATGTTCTGAACCGGGCCGGTCTGGGCATGGAAGTGATGCACGAGCGCAACGCTCACAACTTCCCCCTCGACCTCGCCTCTGCGGAAGCCACCCCGGTGGCGCTGATCACCCCGGCGATCGGCTGAACCTGATCTGGAGCCTTTGGGCTCTCCTTCCACCCCAAGCCCCCTCCTGCGAGGGGGCTTTTTTGTAGGCTCCTGCCATCGGTCACAGGGCATGGGAAGCAGCTTCGGTCACCTGTTCCGGGTCAGCACCTTCGGTGAATCCCACGGCAAAGGTGTGGGGGTGATCGTCGACGGCTGCCCACCCCGGCTCGCTCTCGAGAGCGCCACCATCCAGGCCGATCTCGATCGACGCAAGCCGGGCCAGAGCCGCATCACAACCCCCCGCAAGGAAGAGGACCGGGTCGAGATCCTCAGTGGCGTGTCATCACATCATGGCTAGCCGATAGCCAGGCACCGCTGGCGTCGTAGCGGCGAATCAGGCGCTCCATCCGGCCGGTGGACGGCAACCAGCCGCCCTCCAGTACGAAGGCCTCACGGTGGCTGACCCGCTGAGGCAGGCGAGAAAAGCCGCCATCGGGCATCAGCCTCAGGCCCTCCAGCTCTGCCTCACCCAGCACCAACTGGCAGTCGGCGACCTCAGGCTCGAGCCAGTTAGCACTGATCGTGGCCGCCTTGCCTTCCCAGGTGCCAAGCAGCTGATTAGCGCTGGTGGGCGCACACTCTTCAGCCCCACTGCCGGCGCGGAACTCGCGGATCAGCACCAGTTGCTCGAATGTGCCAGCTTCGTTGTAGAGCTGCACCAGCCGCTGGCGTCGATTGAGCCCGATGAAGCCGAACTCACCGCCAAAGACAGTGTTCGGGGCCACCTGCAGCGACCCCTTGTTGAACGCCCCCGAGTCAAAAAACACCACTTGGCGGCCAAGGCTGCGGTAGTCCTTCTCCACGGCGTGGCTTGGTTCGCCGGCCCCGTCAGATGGCCCACCCCCGGGGGCGATCGTCATTCCTTCAGGCCAGCGTCTCAACCTGAAGCGCACGAGCCGGTCGTCGCCTTCACTCTCCAGTGTCAACATCGACGGGCTGCTCTCCCGCACCGTGCCATCGGCGGCCACGGTGCTGAAACTTCCGCGCCACTCGCCAAGGTTGCGTAAAAAGTTCTGCCACTGGTTGGCCATGGAGCACCGGAACCGTGGGCTCGATCGTAGGCAGCAGTGGCCGCTTCCACCCGGGAGGAGCTGTCCTGCTGATGGGTGAGCAAGCAAAGCTCCCAGGGGGTGATCAACCGGCTGGAGAGTGATTCGAAAAAGAGCTGACCGACCGTCATGGCGTTTGTAACGGGAAAGACTGTCTCATCCGTTGCCCCACTCGTGGCTTCTGAACGTCGAAGGCCTTTCCCTGGTCGGGCACCCAGCCCGGCTCTGTTCGCGTTGGGGCCATCCAGGGCTTGCCTTAGGGCCCGAACCGCCTGGTCGGGGCGCAAAAGTCATATGCGTCTACATTCCGCAATAATCTGTTACAGTTCTCTCATCCCTCCCGAGTTCCCCATGGCCCAAGCCACCGCCACCGCTCCCAGCGCCCTCGATCGTTCCTCCATCCGCGGCGCCACCGTGACCACCGAAGACGGTGGCCGACTCAATGCCTTCGCCACCGAACCGCGCATGGAAGTGGTGAGTGCCGAGAGCGGCTGGGGCTTCCACGAGCGCGCCGAGAAGCTGAATGGCCGCATGGCCATGCTCGGCTTCATCGCCCTCCTGGCCACTGAGTTCGCCCTGGGCGGCGAAGCCTTCACCCGCGGCCTGCTGGGCATCGGCTGACTCCAAGGAGCGAGTTTCAGAACGAACGAATCACGACACATCTCCATGGAAAACTCCCTATCCCTCACAAGGGCATTTGCCATCGAAGCTCATTCAAGGGCGATCGACAGCTGCAACGAACTCGAAGACCTCCGCAAAGTGGCAAAAACGCTGCTGAAGGCATGGCAACTTCAGGCCATGTTCAGTGAGATGTATGGAGCACAAGCGCTTGGAATCAAGAAGCCTTGAACTCTGAGGCCTGAGGAAGCTGTGAATCCATGATCAGGGACTCGCAGACCTACTCAGCCTTGAAGTTTACCGGTCATTGTGCTCCCTGTCACTGAATACAGAGAAGTGACCGGCTGATCTCTGATCAAAGGAGTTGTCCTGAGGGAATAGTCTCCTCCTCAGGTCGTGGCCAGAGATGTCTTGAACAGAAAGTATTGGCTGATGTTAGGGGCGCGCCTAAGAGATCCTAGGGGGTCGATTTGCATGCTGGGCAGGATCTTGGGTTGTTGTTAGGCGGTAGCGGACGGAGGTCCAGCAAAGTTCCGTTTGCAGTGGTTTCTTACACCCTGTGCTTTAGCTTCCTCGTATAGAGCACAGTGAAAACATCCCATAGGGTGTGCTCCTACTCATGAACTTATGCACCCTCCGCTCAGTGATCAGGGCGAAGTAGTTGAATCTTCCGTCGAGGCCATCCGATTGCGATGATTACGGCATCGGTCTGAGCAGTAGCGCACTTCTTCCCAGACATCCTTCCACTTTTTGCGCCATTGGAAGGGGCGCCCACAGACCGGGCAGACTTTGGTGGGGCGGTCGGGGTGATGAGGCATCTGAAATGACAAGGCAATGGGCGGCAACATCCACGATCGAATCACAAATCGAAAGAATTAAAGAATTGTCGTCCAGCGGGCCCTTGGCGGCTCAACTCTTTTAGGTAGTCACGGTCAGCACCCCAAGTGACTATCAGCCTAATGGCCACCTATCAAACGCACCATTTTGACTCTGTTGTTTGCTAGATTTAGCTATTTTGCCAAGCCAGGCCTTGTAAGCGTGATTTGACTAGAATGATTACAGAAGTTGTGTGATTTAAGGATACTACTTAATCTGATCTCTTTTTCAAGCAAACAAGCATGCCCACTTTCTGGAAGTAGAACGATCTGGGAATTGGGTAAAAACCTGACTAGTTTCTTCGCTTCTGCTGCGGAAGGCAGGAGCCGATCAGCTCCTGAGGCCAAGACTAAAACAGGCTGCTTAATTCGCTCAAGAGGCAGGTCCTCCAAGACGAATTGGTTGAGTAGAGATAGTCTAAATGCAGCACTTGGAGGGCTCACTGATTGCATGGCCGTCAACAAGGCCTGTTGACTCAGGAAGGACACTCTCTTTGGTGCAATCAGAAGCGGAAGCAGGCCTAGTGTAGATAGGTGATAAAGAGGGTTTGGCAACCACTGAGTGACGGAAGCTCCCCAGCCCATCCAGGGTTGTCGGCGTACTGAAGAAGCAGGATTGACCAGAATCAGACGATCGCACAGGTACGGAAAATGAGCGGCGAGCTTTAAGGCTAGGCAGCCGCCAAATGACTCGCCGCAAAGATAGATGGGACGCGAAGGTGACTGTTGCTGCTCCCTCCCGATCAGCTGGGCTACTTGTTCAAGCAATCCGTCCCATCCTGTTAAATCGTCTGTGGGAATCGACAAGCAGCGGATATCAAAAATGGACTTCAGTCCAGCTAGCTGGAGCTGCAGCAACTCACCGGTACCGTCCATACCTGGCAAAAATACAAACAGGGGGAGAATCTGTTTTGAGTCCTTTGAAGTTAGGAGACGCAATGACTTTTTCACAATTAGCTTGTCAGCTGAAAGTGTTTAGTGGCTGCCTTGACGCAGCAAACCGACGATTTGTTCCCAGCATGACTGGGTTATCTCTTTAGCCAGTTGGCCTCCATGGCGGCCGCGGTATTGTTGTCGCTGAACCTCGTCGATCCCAATAGGATAGCCAAAGAGAAGGTGGACGCGACGATAGACAATGGCTGAATGCCACCCCCCGCATTGGAACAGGGGTTCTGAGGGATCAAAAAAGCTGAAAAGCTTCAGTGGGGCAAGGTTATGCTTTTTCTCTTCAGAGGATGCAATTGCCACTGGCAGGATGGCCAGATCTTGAACCGGTGCTCGCAAGGCCAGATGGGCAAAACCACGATGGAAGGGGCTGAGTTGATTGGCCGGCTTGACCTGAACCATTGGCTGCGCTCCTTCAGGAAAAATCCCGACTATTTGCCCTGACAGCAATAATTTAACTGACTGCTGAAAGAAGTTCTTTTGCCTTTGGCGAGGTGCATCGAGAGGGAAGGCCCCCATCGCCGACACCATCTCCCGCAGCACGGGAACCCGACTCATGTAATAGTGGCAGGCAAAACGTACTGGACGATTCATGGCAGCCATCAGCAAGGGAGCATCGAGCAGGCTGCGGTGGTTGCTGACAACTAAAATTCTCTTATTAGCCGGCATTAGATCTAAGTTCTCTACAGATACCTTCGTGCCAACGGCACCAAGCAATCGGCGAGACAAGTGCAAGGGCGAATCGAAGTTCATACCTGGAATGGGGTCGACCAGGTTCACTGGAGAAGCGTTCTGATGTTGAAGTCTGATCCTGGCATCGCTTTTGGACGGATCCACAGACCTAGTTAAGAAATCCAGGCAAAGTTACACGTTATCAACATCTTCTGATTATGGCTTGTCAGGAGTAGTTGGTAGATTGGTCTATGGCTGCCCCTTGACTCTAAGGCATGCGCATTGAGAGTGTGACTTTGTGCCAGAGGAGTAGTTCAATGCCCCCGCCGAGAAGCACATATTGCATCAGGGATTATTTTGTCCGTTGTTTCTGCTGGACCTGACCCCGCAGACCATCACAGCACCGTGGCTGATTGTAGAACGCCCGTTCCTTGGTTGCCTCCTTCTGAGGCCGCCACCAGCCATGCCCTAAGCAACGCCAGCTGGATGTCGGTGGCCGCCATCAGGCTTCACTCCCCTTCTCAGAAACCCTTCTCAGGAACCCTTCTCAAAAAGCGATCCATCCGGACTCGGGCAACGGCTGCGCGCAAGCCGGTGGCTAGGAGATCCCTGGGTGCTGGACCTCGTGATCGCCGAGGTCGTCTGCCCTGTAGCTGTCGCCTTCTCGAGAGGTAGCCATCTGGCCCTCGCGCTGCTCACATCCCCCCAGGTTGATGATGCCTGCTTGTCGAGGCCTTTCCTTAGCCCTTCGCCGAGCCACACACCGATCATTTAGTGGACTATTGCGGTCTTGACGCCTTGTTCACAAGGGTCTCAGGCCTGCCCCTACATAGTTTGTTGGACTGCGCCACTTATCTCAACATTCAGATTTAAACCAGACCCATGAAGGTTCAGCATTTTGCTACACGAGTCAATGCCGACCCCCCTCGATTGGCACAGATTCTTTCCAGTAATCGCTGCTACAGTTAATTTATCCTCCCGAAGCCTCCACAATGGACCATGAGACCCCGGCGACTCCGAGCGCCCTTGAGCCCTCCTCCATCCGCGGTGCGACGGTCACCACAGAGGAAGGCGGACGCCTCAATGCCTTCGCCACGGAGCCACGCATGGAAGTGGTGAGTGCCGAGAGCGGCTGGGGCTTCCACGAGCGTGCCGAGAGGCTCAATGGCCGCTTTGCCATGATCGGCTTTGTCGCTCTGCTCATCACCGAGTACGCATTGGGCGGAGAGGCCTTCTCCCGCGGCATTCTGGGAATCGGCTGATCCGGCTCCCAGGCCAGCGCCTGCGGGTTTCTGCCCTCTGGATGCAGCAAGGGTGATCGACGTTGGGTGGCTGGTAGCAAGCCTCTATTTATGTTTTGTGGGTGGTCCGCCCAGGGATAACGCAGCGGCCCCGGCGCTGCCTGCCTGTGTCCTTCTCAACCCGCTCGCAGACAGAAATCTGGGGTGCTCTCATCTCCTTCGAACCCGATCTCTCTGTTTCAGGCAGAAGCCGGAATGATCCCTGTGCCATGTCCCTGATCAACACCGCCGTCGGCCTGCTGGCGATCAGTTCGCCGATCGGTGTTCTGCCGGTGGTGGCCAGGGCAGCCGGGGGCGATGCCAGCCGGCTTCGGCAGATCAGCCGCCTGGCGGTGCTCACCTTTCTGTTCACCCTGTTGGCGGCCTGCTGGTGGGGGCAGGCCCTGCTGGATCTGTTCGGAATCACCCTGGATGCCTTCCGCGTCGCTGGCGGCCTGATCCTGCTGCCGATCGGCCTGCGCCTGATCGAGGGATTGGAGGTGAGCCACCCCGACGTCGAGACCGACGCCGGTAGCCTGGGGGTGGTGCCGATCGGTCTGCCGCTGCTGGCGGGGCCGGCTGCCATCTCCCTGGTGGTGGCCGATTCTCCCGCCTCCTGGCAGGGAAGACTGGCCCTCAGCGGCGTGATCACCCTGCTGGCGTTGGCGATCTACGCAATTCTGCGGGTGTCGATGCCCCTGCGCCGGGCCCTGGGGGAACTGCAGGAAAAGGTGATCAGCCGGCTGATGGGCCTGTTGCTCAGCGCCATCGGTGTGCAGATGCTGGTGGGCGGCCTGAAGGGCTGCTTCCCCGTGCTCGCCGGAGCGGCCTGACCAGGAACGCTTCCGGCGGATCAATCCGGCTGGATGGCCGCGCATCCGGGCCCCAGAGCTGCCAGCGTTCTGTTAAGTCCTTGCACGCCGGTCCCCCGTGAAGCCATGAACGCAGTTTTCACGCCGCCGCTTACCGAGGAAACGCTCAAGGCCCTGTTCACCAAGCCCTATGGCGCTCCGGCACCCAGCGCGGAGCAGTGGCGGGCCGTCTACGACGCCAAAGTCCATTTTCAAGACCCAACCCAGGAGAAGCAAGGCATTGAGGCCTACATCGCTGCCCAGGAGGGATTGATGCGCCGCTGTGATGATGTTTTCCTTGCGCCCGGCGCCGTAGCCCTGAGCGGTGAGACGGCCTTCGTGGAGTGGACGATGGGCCTGAAGATCATGGGGATCGAGTTCGTCTATCCCGGCACCACCAGGCTGCGTATCGGTGGCGACGGAACGATCGTGGACCATCGCGACTACTTCGATTTCGTCGGCCCCACCTTCGCGCCGGTGCCGGTGGTGGGTGGCTTCGTGCGCTGGCTGTACCAGCGGTTCGTGTCCTGAAGGCAGAGGCAGGGCACATCACACTATCGGCAACACAACTTCATCTCCGAATGTGTCTGTCGTTCTCCACACCGAGCCTGTCATCATTAGGGATAATCAAGCACTATCAGGCAATGATGATCCAGGATGTTTCGACGATGTTTCATACCATTCCATTGCGTGCCGCCACCTGTCTGGCAGGATTTGCGCTGTTGCAAGTTCTGTTCAGCAGCGGGTCATGGTGATCAGCTGTTGGCTGGTTCGCGATGCAAAGCTTCGTGTGGTTCTGGCTGAAGCAGTGGATCCGGTTGCGCTATTCATCGGTTCCCTCCATTCGTCCTGATCGCCTGCAAAAGATCCTGGCGATGCAGCAGGCTGGCGACTGGTTGGTTCTCGACGCCCGCACGACCGCCGAATTCAACGTGAGTTGCCTCCCAGGCGCGGTGCCTATCGGGGATGGGGAGGAGATTCCCCTCTCAGGCCCGCTGGGCAATGCCTCGAGGGAGCGGCAGATCCTGGTGTGCTGTGCGGTGGGGGTGCGCAGTGCTGCCGTGGTGAAACGGCTGCGGGAGCGGGGCTTCCGGAAGGCCGTGAATCTGGAGGGAGGGCTGTTTGAATGGGTGAATCAAGGGCATCAGCTGGTGCATGAGGGCCAACCCACCACGCTTGTGCATCCGTTCAATCGCTTCTGGGGTCTGCTCCTGAAGCCGCACCGATGAGAGGCACTGGCATGGCGCCACTGTCGATCATCATTCCCACCTTGAACGAGGCCGCCAGCCTGGGACGCACGCTGGCGAATGTGCGTGCCCTCGATCCACCGGCCCTCGAAGTGCTGGTGGTGGATGGCGGCAGCTGCGACGCCACCCGGGCGATCGCCACCGCGGCGGGTGTGGCGGTCTTCCCCTGCGAATCAGCGGGCCGGGCGATCCAGATGAATGCAGGCGCGCGGCAGGCCCACGGCAGCCTGCTCTGCTTTCTGCATGCCGACACCCTCGTTCCCATCGATCTGGTGGCGATCGCGGAGCGGGTGCTGGAGGACCGGGCCATCGCCGGGGCGGGATTCGTGTCGCTGATGAGTGGCGAAGACACCACCCGCTGGGGGATTTCGGCCCTGAACCTGCTCAAGACCCATCTGGCGCCATTGCTGCTTCGCCCACATCTGTACTGGCGTGGACTGCGTTTGCTGTTCGGCGATCAGGTGATGATCTGTCGCCGGGAAACCTTCTGGGAGGTCGGTGGCTTCAACGAAGCTCTTCCGATCCTGGAGGACGGCGATCTCTGCCTGCGGCTGCTGAAGCAGGGACGCATCCGGCTGATCAACCGGGTGGTGATCAGTTCCGACCGGCGGGTGCAGCGCTGGGGCGCCGGCAAGGCCGCTGCGATCTATCTCTCAATCGGCTTGCTCTGGGGTCTGGGCATGCCACCGGCGCCCCTCAAGCGCCTCTACGAGGACATCCGCTGATTCAGGCTCCAGTCGTAGGGTAGAAAAGCG